>Ga0075157_10000557_pt1 | contig 28850 bp, 19 predicted proteins | sample JI81BgreenDNA_FD_70967 | JGI IMG/M metagenome (GOLD analysis project Ga0075157, IMG submission 70967) | Wastewater effluent complex algal communities from Wisconsin, to seasonally profile nutrient transformation and Carbon sequestration -... | ecosystem: Engineered > WWTP > Effluent > Algae...
CCGGCCTCTTCCAGCTGATCCCCGCCGCCGATGTGGCGCCGCTCACCATCACCGTCTACGATGCCGTGGGCCGCACCGTACACACTCCTTTCGTAGCTGTTGGCAATCGCGCCACCACGTTGGACCTCAGCATCGCCGCCCCAGGCGCCTATTACCTCGTGGCCACCAGCCAAGGCGAACAACGCATCAGCCGCATCATGGTACAGCGCTAGAGAAGCCGAGTTGGCTTCGCACTCTCCCGCTAGTTGCTTGTGCTCCAAGGTGGGCCTTCGTGAGGAGGCCCACTTTGCTTTTGGGGTATTTCGGTTCGCGGCATAGGACTTAAAGTGTTGATACGTGTGGTGCTTTCGGCTTGTACCAACGCCAGACCCTAAAGGTGGAATAGCACAAGGGGTGATGAATACATACCAATGAATAACTTCGGGCACCACCAACGCATGAACTGGCTAACCAACGAATACCGGACAATCGGCGTCAATACCTTCCTCAGCAGCAAGGGCTCACCCACGGTATTACCGAAGGAAGTGTTCCGTGCCACCGAGGAAGAGAAGGAAGCGCAGATCCGCACCGTGGAGAACGTGCAGCAGGCCTATGCGGAAGAAGGCAAGGCGGCGTTGCGCAAATTGCAGGAAGCGGCAATCCGCAACGAGAACATGTTTGCCTTTTTGATGGAAGCGACGAAGTATTGCTCGCTGGGGCAACTTACGGCGGCGATGTTCGAGGTGGGTGGGCAGTATCGGAGGAACATGTAGGGCAACCGACAACCTTGTTTGACATTCTCTTCAACACTACGAGACAATGAGAACCTTACCCCCCCCACTGAGAGGAGTTTTATTTTTCTTGATAGTACTGTTGTTGGTCGTTTCAGCTTCGGCCCAAACTCCGAGACCCACACGTATCGCAACGGATGGTGTCGTGCAGGCGATGACCATAGAGGGCACTACCTTGTACGTGGGAGGGTCGTTCCAGAATGTGGGGAATATGGTGCAGAGCCTCGCATACTTCCACGAGCCCTCGGTGGGAGATGTGCCTTTCTCATTTTTCCCAGGTGCTGTAACAGGTCAAGCTTTCTGTGTCATACCCGATGGAGCGCAAGGGTGGTATGTGGGAGGGACCTTCCAAGAGGTAGGCGGTTACGCACGACCATATTTGGCGAGAATACGCAACGACCTCAGCGTGGATCAGACGTTTTTACCGGACATCGGAGGGCATGTCTATACCATGGCCTTGTTCGATGGAGAGCTGTTCGTGGGCGGTGATTTTCAGGAGGTGGGTGGGAATGCCATCCATCATTTATGCAGGATGAATGCTGAAACAGGTGAGGTTGATATCACTTGGTTGCCCGAGCCGGATGGGCAGGTAACCAAACTCCTGATCAGCAACGGCGACTTATACGTTGCGGGCAGCTTTGAGGAGATAGCAGGACGACATCAACCACAGCTTGCCGGGCTCGATCCTGCTACGGGCACGATCCAACAGTGGTCCATGTCGATTGAAGGAGGTGGTTTTGTAAGTGCGTTAGAGAGCGCTGGAGACACTTTGTTCATTGGAGGAGGGTTTCCGGGCATTGGTTTGGCCTGTGAAGGGCTTGCGAAGTACACCGCTGGAGAGGCGTTGCCATCCTTGGACTTTCCGAAGGCGACGGGCTACGTCAATGTGATCGTTCCCGATATGAGTGGTGGCTACTACGTCGGGGGGTCTTTTGAACGAATGGGCGATCAGGAGCAGCCGTTTCTTGCGCATATCATGCCGGATATGAGCATGGATCTCACTTTTGCTCCGCAACTGAACGGAACTGTGGAAGCCCTGGCTCTTGATGGGAATTGGCTTTACGTTGGCGGTAGTTTCTCAGAGGCAGGCGGTAACTCAATTGGGAGACTCTGCAGAATGAACAAGATGACCGGGCAGATCGACCTTTCCTGGTTGCCAGAGGTACAGGGAAACGCTATTCGTTCAATCGCTGTACACACAGTAGGGGTGTTTGTAGAGGGCTTGTTTGATCAGTTGAATGGCGAACCTCGATCTGGTCTTGCTGCTATTGACGCCTCGACTGCAGAACCCCTTCCGTGGGACCCAATGCTGGGTCAGCCACCTGCATTGGTACATGGGTTGAAACTAATCAGCGACAGCCTTTATGTATTCGGATCCTTCACGAGCATCTCTGGATCGGCGAGGAATGGAATGGCCAAGTTCGATCTGCCAGCAATGTCCTTGTCTCCATGGTCTACTCCTGAGATGGACGGAGTAATCATGGATTTTACCATTCACAACGGCGATATGATCCTTGGGGGATCGTTCAGTAGCGTTGGCGGACATCCACGAAGCAACCTGGCAAAGTTCGACGCGCTCTCAGGTGAGGTTGACTTAACGTGGACTTTCGGAACAGACTACCAGGTGGTCCGCGTAGATGTGCTGAATGACAGCCTTTTCCTGGCTGGAGGTTTCTCAGAGGTAAGTGGACTGCCAAGAAGCGGTTTAGCATGTGTCCCTCTTTCGGGTAGTGATGTCGGTCCGTGGGATCCAAGTCCCAACCTTCCAGGGTCGATCAGGGACTTTGAATTATTGGGTCAGGATATTCTGGTCTTCGGCGCCTTTACTCATGTGAACTGGAAACCGCGTTCCGCTCTGGCCGCAGTCGACCCGACTAATGGGCGTGTACTTGATTGGGATCCAGCGCCTGTTGGCAACGTGCATGACCTTGAAGTGGAGGGCAGCGATGTATTCGTGGGTGGCAACTTCTCGGTCATCGGTGGACAACCCAGGGACAATTTCGCGGTGGTGGACAGGGAAACCGGTGTTGCCGACGCGTTCTGGAATGTTCCGGTGGACGGAGAAGTGATTAGCCTTGAAATGGCTGAGGGGCAGTTGTTCCTTACGGGCAATTTCAATCATGTTGATGGTGTGTCAAGGAGCTACGCTGGAGCGGTGGATGCTATCTCTGGTTCTGTACTAGACTGGGATCCACGACCGTCCTGTTACAACGTGTCCCTATGGGGCGGTGGTGAAGGGATCTTCATCCTCGGTCCAGAGAACTGCTTCTACAAGCACGCCGTTCGGAACAACATTGCCGCGTTCGATCTCGAGACGGAGGAAGTCACGGAGTGGGAGGTTAACGTCGGTAGCGTAGTTATGGCCATTGAGGTGAGCGACACGACCCTCTACATCGGCGGATACTTCGAAGAAGTGAACAGTCAGCCCAGGGCAAGATTGGCTGCTGTTGGCCTTGGGTCGGGAACGCTACTGCCTTGGGACCCGACATGCGATGGGGCCGTGGAGGCGATCGCCGCAAGCGAGGATGCGGTGTACGTGGGTGGTAACTTCTATGCTGTAGGGGGCCAGACACGCCGCGGTTTGGCCAAAATCGATGTGATGAGCGGAGCCGCATTCCCGGCGTTTAACGCAGACCTGAATGAGCGCGTTTGGGACCTGGAACTCTCCGCTGCAGAATTGTATGTTGCCGGGTACTTCACCACTGCGGGCGGATTCGATCGTAATGGTATCGCCGATGTTTCATTGGCAACCGGACTGCCTTTGAGCTTGGATATCGAGACCAACGAGAACGTCTATGATCTGGAGGTCACTCAGAACACGCTCTATGTATCAGGCGTGTTTTCCGACTTCAATGGACTGCCGCGAACCAACGTGGCAGCAGTTGATCGTGCGACGAAGACGATCACTTCGTGGAAACCGGCCTTCGATGGCTCAGTGCAGGGGATGGCCCTTGGTGGCGGATTTGCGATCGCCATAGGCCAGTTCAGCAGTTCGGCTGATCAGGTAGTTCAGAACTTGGCGATATTGAACGCCAATACCGGCTTAGGGAATGGATTCCGGCCAGTGCTTGAGGGGGTGCCGTATGCGTTGGCTCGCCGAGACAGTTCGTTGTTCGTCGGGGGCTCGATCACGTCTGTCAATGGCATACCTGCATCCAGCATTGCCAAAGTGGTCTTTCCGGCGAAGGCCTTCGATGCACGGGTAGATCTTATTCGGTCGGACCACGCCGGGAATTTGGGTAGGAAGGGCTTCACCATTTACGGGAATGGCTTCGCGGATGGGACCTCGGTCGTACTCCGCAAAGCGGGTGAGGACGACATTCCTTGCACAGATGTGAACACCCTTATTAGAGATGGCAGAGAGATAGCCGCCTCAGCAGAACTGACCGATGTTGCCATTGGTACATGGGATGTTGTGATCAGCATACCGGGCGATACAGTGATCACGGTTGTCAATGGCTTCGAAGTGCAAGATGCTGTGCTGCCGCAACTATCATTGGAAATAGTTGGGCCTTCGGGTGTACGTGGAGGCACATGGGCGGATTTCTTGGTCAACATCCGGAATAGCGGGAATCTGGATGCCATGGTGATTCCTATATACATAGCCATTCCTCCAAGTAGTGAGTACAAGATTCTCCCGAAGCTTGTTCGGGATGATACCATTCCACACGAGATATGGGACACGCTGAGCTGGCATATTGATCTGGATACGTTGTTTGGTGAGGAAAGGAACGTGCGGGTCATTCCATTGTTGGTAAGCCAAGTGCCTGGAGGGGGGAGTACTACAGTTGGAATACGCGCTCTGCTTAGTGGCTCTGGTACGATCGAGGCTTGGTTCACTGCGCCATATACGGCTGTAGATAGCACCGCGTTTGAGCGTAATGGTGGTTGCGGTAACCCAGCGATACCGCCTTGCTATATTGATGGTATAGAAAAGGGTCTACAGCTTGCAGGTCTTGCGGCGGAATTCTTGCCAGGACAGGCAGGTTGCGTAGCCAGCATCGTACTTGAGACAGCGGAGTCAGTCGTTAGCGCGTTGGATTGCAGAACCTCGTCTGAAGATAAGGTTGCGGGATTTGTTATGGCTCCATTTAAAATTATTGTGGGCTGCATTCCGGACGGTGACCTCTCTGGAAAATGGGCAGCTGCGCAGGAGTTTGCCAAGATTCTTTTGAAAGCAGACGCCGCCTCCGAATTGATGAATGAAGGCGAAGATGATGATCCATGTAGGAAGCCCAAGCAGCCCCGTGGACCTGCGAGTCTCCCCGTAACAGTTGTGGCCTCCGGTGACCCCAACGCGAAGTATGGTCCTCTAGGATATGGTGGAAACACTGCCATCAATACACACGGCCCCATTTCCTACCAGATCGCCTTTGAGAATGTGGATACGGCCACGGCGGCTGCCCAACACGTGTGGATCATCGATACGCTCGATCTGGATGTGTTCGATATCAATACCGTCCGGTTCAAGGGCTTCGGGTTCGGGGATACGGTCATTTTCATGAACCAACCGCTTCCTCAGAGCCAAATGCTCGTGGACCTTCGCCCGGCAATGGATCTGGTTGTCCAAGTGAGCATGAGAAGGGACGATCTTTCGGGAGAGCTGCGTTGGGACTTTGTTTCCTTGGACCCTAGCACGATGCAACTTACCACTGATGTATTCGCGGGCTTCCTGCCTCCCAATATCACCTCACCAGAGGGACAGGGTTGGGTGAGTTTCAGCGTGGAAACATACTCGGGGCTTCCGGACTCGACCATTGTGTCGAACTCAGCGCATATCTACTTTGATTACAACGACCCGATCACGACGAACGAATGGTCCAACATAACGGACAACACCCCTCCATCAAGCCAGGCTGCTGCCTTACCACCCGTGACCACGGTTGAAGAGTTCACTGTTTCTTGGAGCGGAACGGACAATCCTGGTGGGGCAGGCGTGTTGGACTATACGGTCTACTATGCTGTGAATGGAGGTCCCTTCAGATTGTGGCTAAGCAATGTGCGAGTGACGTCGGCTTCCTTCATTGGCGAGATGGATTCAACCTATGCCTTTTACACAGTGGCACGCGATTCGGCGGACAATTACGAGGCGCCACCTGGCATTCATGATGCGCAGACTACGATAGTGATCGTGACTGGATTGAATGAGGTAAGCGATGCTATGGTCTCGGATGGCTGCCTCATCTACCCCAATCCATTCAACGATGCGGTGAATATCCGTTACATCGCAACGAGCAGTGAGCCGAAGACCATGATCACACTTACTGATGCGCTTGGGAGAGTCGTGGACAGCCGGAACTTTCAGACGAAGTTGGGAGTGAATGCGTGGAACCTTGATGCTGTTGACCTCGTTTCCGGAGTGTATCACGTAGTTCTACAGCACGACTCAATAAGGTTCACCCGTAGAATAGTGAAGAGGTAGCTGATGCCCGCGTGACGGATTGAAGCGAATGCCCACAGGCCGGTACTCCGGCCGAGGAGCAGCAGCGGAAAGCCGGACCCCGGGGCCCTGCGAGGGGGCACGCCCAAAGAACCATTAGGCGCAGAACACCTGCATCTTCAGCACCGAGTTCGCGCTGCGGCTCATGGGCGATGTGCAGCAATACTTCATCGACCAGAAGGTCCGCAACTTCTACAGAGTCAGCATCAGCGGCTACCACATCGCGGAGGCCGGCGCCAACCCCATCAGCCAGCTCGCCTTCACCCTGGCCAACGGCTTCACCTACGTGGAGTACTACCTCAGCCGGGGCATGGACATCAACGCCTTCGCGCCCAACCTGAGCTTCTTCTTCAGCAACGGCATGGACCCCGAGTACGCCGTGATGGGCCGCGTGGCGCGCCGCCTCTGGGCCAAGGCGCTCAAGCACCGCTACGGCGCCGACGAGCGCAGCCAGATGCTCAAGTACCACATCCAGACCAGCGGCCGCAGCCTCCACGCGCAGGAGATCGACTTCAACGACATCCGCACCACGTTGCAGGCGCTCTACGCCATCTACGACAACTGCAACAGCCTGCACACCAACGCCTACGACGAGGCCATCACCACGCCCACCGAGGAAAGCGTGCGCCGCGCCATGGCCATCCAGCTCATCATCAACAAGGAGCTCGGCCTGGCCAAGAACGAGAATCCGCTGCAGGGCAGCTTCATCATCGAAGAGCTCACCGACCTGGTGGAAGAAGCCGTGCTCAGCGAGTTCGACCGCATCACCGAACGCGGCGGCGTGCTCGGCGCCATGGAGACCATGTACCAGCGCAGCCGCATCCAGGAGGAAAGCCTTTACTACGAAACGCTGAAGCACACCGGCGAATACCCGATCATCGGCGTGAACACCTTCCTCAGCAGCAAGGGCTCACCCACGGTACTGCCCAAGGAGGTGATCCGCGCTACCGAGGAGGAGAAAGAAGCGCAGATCGCGACGGTGGAGAACCTACGCACGGCCTACAACGCGGAAGCGGCGAAGGCGATCAAGGACTTGCAGCAGGCGGCGATCAAGAACGAGAACATGTTCGCTGTCTTGATGGAAGCGACCAAGTACTGTAGCCTTGGTCAGTTGACGGCGGCGATGTTCGAGGTGGGGGGGCAGTACCGGAGGAATATGTGATTGGCAATTTTCCAACAGATTGGGTATGCCCATCCAATGAAAAGCACTGCACCACACGGATTGGAGGACTATTATGCGCTGTTGGGAGTTCGGCCGGGTTTCTCCGATCTAACCCTGCTCCGTTCCTTCCTACGCAAGTGCAGGTTTGCCGTGACCACGGGCGACATGGAAGTACTCCAACTAGTCCGACGTGGTTTCGAGGTGCTTCGGTATGAGGATACCCGCATCGCGTACTACCGGATGTATCGGGTGCTTGTCAAGGATGAGGCCCTTCGTTTCCCGGAGGTGAAGAAGCGTGAGATGATGGATGATATCCGTGCAAAGGAGGCATTGGCGGAGAATGGCACCAGCCCGGTGTTGAAGCCGGAAATGAACTACTCTGCGCTATTGGGCGATGTCCTGTTCCAGATAGCATGGTTGGACCTGTCCCGGGTCATTTACTGGGGTTCATCGGGCTTGGTGCTTGGCTTGGGAGCGGTGATCCTCATCGCCGTGCATGGTCTTACGTGGTTGACCTTGGTGTTAGCAGGGGCACTGCTTTTGGTCGCACTATTGGCACTCAAGTTTCGAGCGAGCGACTACGTCACCTATCCAGAGCAGCCTCGGGCAGCTGACGGCGGCAATGTTCGAGGTGGGGTGCAGTACCGCCGCAACATGTGAACAGGCTCGACCCTGACTTATCTTCGTGTCATGTCCTCGGCGCACAACTACATCCAACTGTCCTCCCTTCCGGAGGATGTTCGCCAGCAGGTGCTCGACTTCATTGAGTTCCTGATGCGGCGCAGGGAGAATGGCGAGCCCCAGCCTAAGCGCAAGACACCGGTCCCGGGACTTGCAAAAGGCATGGTGACCGTTCCGCCTGATTTCGATGCACCCTTGGATGACTTTAAGGAGTACATGGAATGAAGCTGCTGCTCGACACGCACATCCTGCTATGGTTCCAAGCGGGTGATCCGGCACTACCGAAGGCAGCGGAACAAGCCATTCGATCCGAAGCTAATGAAGCCTATGTGAGCATGGTTTCTTTTTGGGAGATCGGCCTGAAGCATAGCATCGGCAAGTTGCCCTTGCGCATGACGCTCGATGCGTTCTTCAACACCATCACCGAAGCATCGTTCCAGATACTGGCCTTGGAGCAGCCCCACATCGTGGCGGCGTCAGCGCTACCGTTGCACCACCGCGACCCGTTCGACCGGATGCTGATCGGTCAAGCCAAGCATGAAGGCATGCAGCTGATCACCGTGGATGCGCAGTTCCAAGCGTACGATGTACCGCTGATCGGTTCATGATCTTCAGTGCTGATGGAGGCGACGAAGTGTTGTTCGCTGGGGCAGTTAATGCGGCGATGCCCGAGGTAGAGGGCCAGTACCGAAGGAACATGTGATGCGCCTCTGGACCGGACTGTTGGTTGTGTTAGTCTTGCTTGCTCAAGGGTGCACACAGCGGGTTGACCCGACGTCTGGGTTCAACTCAGAAGGCTTCGGCGCCGAATGGCGCACCAAATCTCCTTTGGATACCTCGATGTGGCTGGAGCGAATGGCCCTGCGAGATCAACTCAAAACGACGGCTATCGATCCTAGGACCACTTCTATTGCATGGAAAACTGAGGTCGATACGATAGAGGCGGTGTACACGATGTGGGCATGCACCTGCCCTGATTTTGTCGTGGCTGATAGCGTAGGGCTCGGAACGGATGCCGTCTACATCCTGCCCGCCAATGATTCCGTCCGGTTGCCAGAGCGGATGGAGGTGTCTGGCAATAGGTTCTTGTTGATCGGCCAGCGCTCCATAGAGAAGCATGAACCGCCGCAGACCATGGGGCCACCTGAAGCGGGTTACTTCTTCCGATTCACCTCCTATCGTATTATTCGTCCTTACCGGGTATGGGGGCCGCGTATTTTCGATACCACAGCCGATACTGCTGCAGGTGAGGATCCATGGATACCTTCACAGTTAATTGTCCGATGAACATGATCGCCATGCTGATGGAGGCGACGAAGTATTGCTCGCTGGGGCAGTTGACCGCTGCAATGTTTGAATTGGGCGGACAATACCGGCGCAACATGTAAGGCCCGGCTGGGCGTGTTACCTTTGGTTCAATGCCCAAGCTGTACGAGTACTTCGGTCTCATCTTCCTGTTCTACAGCGACGACCATGACCCCATGCACCTACACGTGCAGCATGGCGATCGCGAAGGCATCATCATGCTGATCATCGTGGAAGGCAAGCTCGTTGAGCTGCGCTGGCGCGCCAAGCGCGGGGCCGCTATGCTCAACGACAAGGAGCAACGCGAAGCCGAGGCTTTCGTACGGGCCATGAAGGACGACATCGTGGCCAAGTGGACCGCCTTCTATGTCGAACATAAGCGCATCACGCCCGAGCGCATCACCCGCCGCATCAAATGAGCATTCCCGAGGACATCCGCATCAAGAAAGCCACCTATGCGGGCGACTACACCATTCGCTTCGCCTTCACCGATGGACACGTGAGCGAGATCGACTTCCATCCCTTCCTGAGCGCAGCAGGCCAGAACCCCATGAACAGCCAGTACCTGGATGTGCTGCGCTTCCGGAAGTTCAAGCTCCACCGCAACGTGGATGTGTACTGGGACGATTGGGAGATGTGCTTCCGCTTTGAGACGCTCTATGCAGGGAAGCTCCCCAAGATGCCCAAACCCCTTTCCCGGCCTGTGCGGCGCAGGGTTCACGCAAGGCCAACAAGAATAAAGACGTGACGCACGGCGCGGCCGCGGTGCTGATGGAGGGGACGAAGTATTCTTCGCTTAGGCAGCTGACTGCGGCGATCCCGCTGAGGCGGGCCAGGTTGTTCGAGGTAGGGGAGCAGTACCGAAGGAACATGTGATCCATGAGCACCTCCGCAGTCCTACATATAGTGCTGGTCGCATCCGCGTTCACAGCAGTGTCGTGGAATGCCCCGGTCCGCTCCAAGGAGAGGCGTATTACCGAGCGCTGCGCGTACGAACTGGTGAGCCAAGGAATTCCGGCGGACACGCCGAACTACCAGCCCTTCACGGATACGACGATCACGCGCGATCTGGCTTGTACGGGTCATGTGCTCCGGCTGCCCGCCATGGGCACATCCACATCCTACGAGATCGTCGAGGTCGCCACCGGTGAGCGCGTCCTGCGCAAGAGCTTCCCACTGCGGGGGAACGGTTACGGCTGGGACATCACCGAACGGACCGGCACCTACCGCGTGCGCATGCTTTCGTGTGGTGCGAGTGGAGAATTCGAGGTGACGATCCAGTGAACAAGGGGCGCGCGGGGTGCGCCAGCCTGCGGACAGGGTTGAACGGCCAAGAAGTAGGAACTTGTAGCCCCAATGTCCCCCCACATCGACCTCTCCTTTCTGGACCGTTTCTGCCAAGGTGATCGCTTGCGCATGGCGAAGTACATCGCCCTTTACCTCGCCGAAGCACCCGCCATTTTCGCTGAATTGCAACAGGCTGCACGCGATCAGGATGCCGCACAGGTAGCCGCCACGGCGCACAACTTGCGGCCCATGATGCACCAAATGGGAGCCCAACGGCTGATGGACCTATTGACCTCCGTGGAAGAACAGGCGAACGAAGAAGAAGCTACGGCCATCGCACTTCTGGTGCAGGATGCCATGCGGATGTCCGCCGAAGTGGAAACCGAACTGCGCGCCGAACTGGTCCGGTTGTCGGCCACGTGACCGGCCATTCCCGCTGAACAGGTGGAACTACGTATCCCCAAGCTTCTCCCGCTCTCCAACTTGCGCCTCCGATGATCAAGCTTGCCCTTGCAGACGACCAGAACCTCTTCCGCAAAGGCATGAGCATGCTATTGCGGGAGCTCCACGGTATGGAAGTGACACTCGAATGCGCCAACGGTAAGGATCTGTTGAAAGCCATCGCAGTGGTTCCGGTGGACATCGTGCTGCTGGATCTGGAGATGCCCGTGATGGATGGCGTAGAGACCATGAAACGCATGCGCACCGATCACCCGGAAGTGAAGGTGTTGGTGCTGAGCATGCACAGCGAGGAGAAATTCATCGTACACCTGATGGAGCTGGGCGCGAACGGCTATTTGCTCAAGACCGCGGAAGCTGCGGAAGTGGAGACCGCCATCCGTTCCGTGGCTGAAAGCGGCTATTACTTCAGCGACATGGTGAGCCAGGTGATGCTGCAAGGCTTGGTGAAGAAGGACAAGGTCCGACCGTACTTCAACGTGGTGGATCCGCTCAGTGAACGCGAGCTCGAGGTGCTGAAGCTGATCTGTGCCGAGAAGACCACCCCGGAGATCGCCGAGCGGCTCTTCCTCAGTCCGCGCACGGTGGAAGGGCACCGCAACAACATACTGCTGAAGACCGGTGCGCGCAATGTAGCGGGGCTCGTTGTCTTCGCCATGACCAACGGGATACACACCCCGTGAAGGACCTGCTGCGCATAGCATTGTTCGTGCTCGCCCTCATGCGGGTATCCGGATCCCATGCGCAAGTGGATACCCTCAGGTTGTCGTTCAAAGCACTCGGCATCAACGATGGCCTTTCACAGGGTATGGTGACGTCCATTGCGCAGGACAGGTACGGTTTCCTCTGGTTCGCCACCCGGGATGGACTGAACCGGTACGATGGATACACGTTCACCACGTTCCGCCACGACCCACAGGATACCACCACTATCACGGAGAATGCCGTGAACTGGCTTCATGTGGACCGCGAGCAACGTTTATGGGTCGTGACCAACGGCGGCGTGGACCTCTTCGATCCCGCCACCGAGCGATTCATCCATGTGCCGATCGATGATGCCCAAGGTGGTCTGCGGGAGATACGCCAAGCCACGGTTGACGCGAATGGCGATCTCTGGGTCTGTGGCGTTGGCCGGTACGTGAAAGTCACCTTTGCGCATGCCGTGGAACTCGGCAAGCCGTTACCTCCCCGCGTGCTGACCTGGTTCGAGGGAAGCGCTTCGTTCACGCTGCTCCAGGATGGTCGGCTGTGTGGAGCCCGGAATGCCCAACTGCTCATCATCACACCGCAGCATGGCGAGGCGGATCGGATCGACACGGTCCCTCCCTGGCTAGAGGACTGCAAGCACCATTTTGAGGGAACGCGCTTCATCCAGGACACTGCGCGCGGGCTGGTCCACGTTGTGGGCGCAGATTTCATCGTGTCCATCGATCAGCGATCGCGGGGTACACGGCCACAGGAAGTGGGATCCCTGCCGATCACCTCGATGGGCGCGCATGGTGTCGTACTGGACGGCCATACCGCACTTTGGGCGACGAGCCTTGAAGGCCTTTACCACTTCGACTTCGCCGAACGGCTACTGGTCACGGTGGTAGCCTCGGATCCCGCGCACGATCGTGTGCTCCAGAACCTTAGGAGCTGCTTCGTGGATCGAGGTGGCACGTTGTGGCTGGGCAGTTCAGGTCATGGCCTGCTGAAGTACGATCCACGAACCGCGCGCTTCCATACGTGGGAGGACCGGAGTGTGATCGCCCTGAACCCGACCCCATCCGGCAAGGTGTTGGTGGGGCGGTGGGGGTCGTTGGCGGAGTTCGACCCTGGCCGTCGAGCATTGAACACGGAACTGGAGCGCACCGGAGACCGGATACCACCCGGTCAACGTGCGTCCAACGGCATCGGTGCCATGGCCGTGGAAGACCGGAGGGGCACCATCTGGCTGGGGCTCAGTGTGGACGGCATACTGCGTTATGACAGGGCTGGTGATGGGCGTATGATGGTGCTCCGACCCGTGATGCCATCGGGTGCGGCGGAATCGCGCCCGTTGTTCCCGCTCATGCTCGGTCGCAAGGATGCGATCTGGTTCGGAGGCGATCAGGCCTTATGGCAATGCGACATACGCAGCAACGCGCTCACGCCCTTTCCATGGCCCGTACCATCGGTCCGCGACCCCTACCATTTCACCGCGGCATTGTACGAAGGCGCTGACGGACGCGTCTGGGCCGGAACGATGAAAGGGCTGATGCGCCTCGATCCCGCCACGGGCGAATGGCGTCATTACGTGCACGATCCGAGCGACCCACGATCGCTGGCCGTCAACGTCATCTTCTCCATCTGTGCCGACCCGGATGATCCAACAGGCGTGTTGTGGTTGGGTACCTATGGCGGTGGCCTGAACCGCTTCGACACGCGCACTGGCGAGGTGGAGCGCATCACCACGCGCGATGGCCTGCCGAACGATGTGGTATACGGCGTGCTCGCAGATACGAAAGGCCGGCTGTGGATGAGCACCAACAAGGGCATCGCGCGCTACGATCGACGCACGAAGAGCTTCCGCAATTTCACGGTGGGCGATGGCTTGCAGAGCAATGAATTCAACCGCAACGCGTATGGCAAGACCGATGATGGCACCCTCTTCTTCGGCGGGGTGAACGGCTTCAACTACTTCGATCCGGAAGCATTGATGGAAGATAGCACGGCTGCACCCATCCTCATCACGCGCATCAAGCTGATCAACAAGCCGGTGGATTTTCATGATCCCGATGCGCCGTTGCGTTCGCCGGCATACCTCGCCGCTGGGATGCGCATCCCTTCCAGCGCGAACATGGTCACGTTCGAGTTCGCCACGCTCGAGTTCGCCTTACCCGAAGCACACCACTACCAATACAAACTCGAAGGCTTCGATCCCGATTGGATCAGCAGCGGCACGGAACGAAGCGCTGTCTACACCAACCTCGATCCAGGCACCTACACCTTTCGCGTGCGCGGCGACAACCGCGATGGCATCTGGGATACACAGGGCACTTCGTTCAAGCTGATCGTGCTTCCTCCATGGTGGCGCACGTGGTTGGCGTATGCGTTCTATGCGATCGTCATTGTGGGCGGTGTGTTCGCCTTCATCCGCATACGCACCAGTGGTTTGAACCGGCAGAAGGAACTGCTGGAACGCACGGTGGCCGAACGCACGGCAGAACTGAGCCGCAAGAAGGACGAAGCCGATGCACAGCGCAAACGGGCCGAACAGAGCGAACAGGTGAAGCAGCAGTTCCTGGCGAACATGAGCCACGAGATCCGCACGCCGATGAACGCCATCATGGGCATGAGCACCTCCTTGAAGCGCAACGACCACCTGCCCGCACAGGAGACCTACCTCGATGCCATCGCGCAGAGCAGTGAGAACCTGCTGGTGATCGTGAACGACATCCTCGACCTCAGCAAGATCGAAGCGGGTAAGTTGGAACTGGAGAAGGTTCCCATGGATCCGCGAGAGGTCCTTCGGACTGTGGTGGATGTCTTGCGCCACCGCACCGAAGAGAAAGGACTGACCATCCACACGGATGTTGCAGCGGATGTTCCCGCACACGTGATCGGAGATCCGACCCGCCTGCACCAAGTGCTGATGAACCTCGTGGGCAACGCCATCAAGTTCACCGAGCGCGGATCGGTACGTGTCGCTTTGGGCGTTCAGGAAGGTCTGTCCGAAGCCGTGATGCTGCGCTTCACCGTCACCGATACGGGCATCGGCATCGCACCAGAACACCTTGCCTTGGTCTTCGATGAATTCGCGCAAGGCGACAGCGAACATACCCGCAAATACGGCGGCACCGGCCTGGGCCTCAGCATCAGCAAACGCTTGGTGTACATGCAAGGCGGCACCATTACTGCGCAAAGCGAAGTAGGGAAGGGGAGTGCCTTCACCGTGGTGATCCCGTATGGGATCACCGCGCAAGAGACGCGGACAACAGCGCAGGCTCCAGAGAGCGTGTACGGGCCGGAAATTTCCGGCCCCCGCCGCGCTCTTCGCATTCTCTTGGCCGAAGACAACAAATTCAACATCGTTGTAGCCCAGGATGAATTGAACGATGCCTACCCCGGTGTACGGATCGACGTGGCCGTCAATGGCCAGCTAGCAGTAGAGATGGTACAGGCCAACAATTACGACCTGATCCTGATGGACGTGCAAATGCCCGTGATGGATGGCTACGACGCCACCCGCGCTATCCGGGCGTTGTTGGGGCCGGAAAATTCCGGCCCCAACAAATCGCGCATCCCCATCCTCGCCATGACCGCCAACGTGATGAAGGCCGAAGTGGACAAGTGCATGGAAGCGGGTATGGATGGCTTCATTCCGAAACCCTTCCGAAGGGAAGAGCTGGTGGAGGCGATCGGGAAGGTGGTGGGGTGAGTGGCCATACTGAGCCTATCGCAGGTCCATCGGAAGCAGGTATTCCATTATCTGATCATCTCATTTTCCGATCTTCTGATCAAGAACACGTAGTTCTACGCATAGCCACCTCGCCTGGCCACGGGAGTTTTGCAGCACAACGCAACCCTCCCGATGAAAGCACCACTACGAACGGTCGCCATGGCCCTTTTGCTGGGCACGGCGGCCACCGCCACGGCACAGGATCCACAACAGTTCGCGGACCAGGAGTACGAGATCGGCAACTTCGAGGCGCTCGGTATCGGCGTTTACGACGGGCCTGATAACTCGTGTGCGAACCTGCAGTACCGGTATGTGCAACCGAATGCCGCATGGGGCGAGGGCTATCCGCCGAACCTGGTCCATTTCCGGTTGGATGCCGGAACGGGTGTGCAGCAGTTCGACATCCTGATCAAGGGCATCACGCAGGGCATTCCGTTCCCCGGTCCATTGCGGGTGCGGGTGGATGGAGAGGCATGCGCGAACTGCATCGGTACGTTCGTGTCGATGGACTCGCTGAACGAGGTGGGGCCCGCGCGTTGGTATACGGAGTTGCGCTACCGGATCACCCACACCGCCGGGTATGCTTATCCGGACGGCATACAGGAGTTCGGCTTCACCATGATGGATACGGATCCGTTGCTGAACCCCGGGGCCACACCGATCTATGGCGCTGAATTCCGTTTCAAGGCGGTGATGGTGGGTACGGCCTTCAGCGAGATCATGGGGTACTACACCGCGCCCGCATTGCCGCTCTACATCCTGCGTGATCCGCCGGGCAACGCGAGCTACAGCAGCATCACCACCAGCAACGATGTGTGTACCGGTTCCACCACATCACTGACCACCGGCGACAGCCAGAACGGATACTTCAAGGTGCGTATCGGCGTGGCCGGAACCATTCCGTTCGCGGGACTGGACTACAGCATTTACGGTGAGGTAGGGGTGGACGTCTCGGCCAGCCAGACGGAGACCGCCTTGAACGAGTACCAGACCTGCCTTTCCACCACCAGCACGTACACCACGCCCACCACCGGTGCGCCGGAGGATGTGTTCATTGGCAGTGCCGTTCGCTATGCCTACGGTGTGGGCTTCACCACCTCGGTCGCGGGATGTGTAGGCCTGTCTACAGAAACGGGCTTGGTCGCAGCCCCGGTGGGCACCACGTTCAACTACAACTACCGCGAAGGACAGATCCGCAATAGCGTGATCCCGGAGTTGATCACAGAGATCGACGGGATGGAACCCGGTGCCGACCGCGACCGTGCCACTACCCAGTTGGATGTGTGGAACCAGACCTTGGCGATGAACGATTCCATCAAGGCCCATGCGCCGTACGAGACGGTGCGCGACTTCGTCGGTGGTCCCGGAGAGGATCATTCGCTGACCGTGACCACGACTGATTCCTACAGCATCGATTACGAAGCGCAGTTGGAGTCGGGATTGAGCTTCGAGATCGGCGTGAACATCGGCGGTAGTGGCATCACCACCGGCGGTGCGGCCAAATTCCAGAACGGCTATGGCCGTGGCGAGAACGGTTCCAACGTGGCCACCAACACCGTGCAGTATCATTTGGAGGATACCGATAGCGGCGATGATCTCTCCGTGAAGGTGTTCCGCGACGAGGTCTTCGGCACCTACGTGTTCCAGTTGGACAGCGCGTTCTCCGAGACCAGCTGCCCCTACGAAGGCGGTTACCAGATCGACCAGCCGCGCCTTTCCGTGGGCACACCGGGCAATACGCACATGGTGATCAACGAAGCGCCGATCGGCAATACGCTCACCTTCCCGCTCTACATCTGCAACGAAAGCCAGTATGAGATGTCGTACAACATCAAGGTGCGCGGCGGCACGAACACCGAAGGCGGAACCGTGGTGGTGTTGGGCGAGAACATCTCGTCGGACATCCTGGGGCAAGAGTGCGAATCGGTGCCGGCCAATGGATGTTACGATGTCACGAGCTTGTTCCTGACCGATCCGAACACGAGCGACGAGATCACCGATTTCATCATCGAACTGTACCTCTACTCACCCTGCGAACCCAGCATCCGTTCCAGCATCATCATCGAAGCGCACTTCGGTGTGGGCAACTTCGGGGACTACTGCGTACCCTTCAGCGAAGAGGCGGGATCGGCCGGTGATCACATCGATGGGGTCCAGATCGGCGCCATCAACAACACCGGTTCCGGCCCATCCACCACGGGCTACACGGACTACAGCGGGCAGTTCAGCACACCGCTTTCGCGCAATGCCCAACGGACCATCTCTGTCACCACCGGCCCCATGACCGGCACGCACTATTCCGCCTGGATCGACTACGACCGCAACAACATCTTCGATGACAACGAACGGCTCGGATCCTTCACGAATGGCGCACCCGGTGAAGTGCGCAACATCACCTTCACCGTGCCGGCTACCGCGTTGCTGGGAACCACGGTGATGCGTGTGCGCGGCGTGCGTGAGGATGCGGGTATCATAGCCATGGTGGATGCCTGCTTCGGGCACACCTACGGTGAAACGGAGGACTACGCGGTGGTGATCAATGCCAACACGCCGCAGGATTGTGCAGGCGTGAACAACGGAACAGCGCTGCCCGGCACCCCGTGCAACGATAACAACGCGAACACCGGGAACGATACGTGGAACGCGAACTGCCAGTGCGTAGGCCAACTGCTGGATTGTGTCGGAACCCCAGGTGGAACAGTGCTACCAGGTTCGCCTTGCGACGATGGCAACGCCAACACCGCGAGCGACACGTACAACACCAACTGCCAATGTGTGGGCTTGCTCTATGACTGCCTCGGTATCCCCGGTGGTGCCGCTGTGCAAGGTTCGCCCTGCGACGATGGGATCGCGGCAACCGGGAATGATGTGTACACCACGGATTGTACCTGTGCTGGTCAACTGCTGGATTGTCTCGGCGTGGCCGGTGGTATCACGCTGCCGGGCACGCCCTGCAACGACAACAACGCGCAGACCACCAACGATGTGTACACGGCGAACTGCGTGTGCGCGGGCATCTTGGAAGAAGATTGCGCCGGCACGCCCGGTGGCACCGCACAGCCTGGCACCCCGTGCGATGACGGCAATACGAACACCGGCAACGATGTGTATGGCAACGATTGTTCGTGTGCTGGTCTGCCCTACGATTGTGCAGGCATTCCCGGTGGAAGTGCAGCGCCCGGCACACCGTGCAACGATGGAAGCGCCCTCACCACCAACGACGTGTACAACGCGAATTGCATCTGCCTCGGCACAGCGGCCGTCGATTGCTTGGGCATAGCTGGCGGCGCCGCACAACCCGGAACACCGTGCGATGACAACAACGCCAACACCGGCAACGACACCTACAACGTCTTCTGCCAATGCCTCGGCCAACTGTTGGATTGCACCGGCACCCCCGGCGGCAACGCCATGCCCGGCACACCCTGCGATGACGGCAACGCTTCCACCGCGAACGATGCCTACACCTTGGGCTGCGAATGCGTCGGCCAACTGATAACCAGCATCGCGGATGCGGACGGCGCTTCCTATTCCTTCACGGTTCAGCCGAACCCGAGCACGGGCCTCTTCACCTTCAACAACCCTGCACAGAAAGCAACATGGGTCGAAGTACGCGACGCACTCGGTCGCATGGTGATGCGACCGATGTTGGTCGGCACCTCACGCGCTTCCACGATCGACCTGTCGGATCTGGCATCAGGTACGTATCACTTGGTTGCAGAGGCTGAAGGACATCGGCAAGTGATCAAGATCATGGTGCAGCGCTAGGCTCTTCCATAGCTGCTTGCGCTCCAGGGCGGGTCTTCGCGAGAAGGCCCGCCCTGTCCTATTGTGGCAGTAGTTCGAACACGGGGACGAAGTAGGTCGGCGGTAAACGCGCGGTGAGCTGCAATGCACTCGACATGAGCAGGGCAGCCGGTTGCACCGTGCTCGGTGAACGGATACCTTCGAGCGCCATCGACATCATGGGCTGGAGCATGGGTCAGTTGGCACGCTACAACGTCCCAATGCCCCCGCACACCGACCTCTCCCAACTCGACCGCCTCTACAAAGGTGACCGCAACCGCATGGCCCGCTGGGTGGGCATCTACTTGGAAGAGGCGCCTGGTCAACTGGAGCGGTTGGTCACATGCGTGGAACGCACGGATCTGGAAGGACTGCTGGCCATCGTACACGACCTGAAGCCCACCATGCACTACCTGGGCGCACAACGGATGCAGGAGCTGCTGGTGCGGTTGGCGCAGGAGGCGCGGACAGTGGGCGTTGCAGCCTGTGGGTCGGTCCTTCAGGAGCTGATGGAAGAGGCCCGGTCGATCACCTCGGAATTGGAGCGGCACTTCCAAGTGGAGTTGCGTTCGTAACAGAACTGGTGGAAATACCGGGTGCCATCACACCAGCCCACACGACCTTTCGCCATGATCCGCCTCGCCCTCGCCGATGACCAGGTCCTCTTCCGGAAAGGACTCGCCATGCTCTTGCAGGACATGGCCGATGCGCAAGTGGTGTTGGAGTGCGCGAACGGCGCGGAACTACTGACCGAACTGGCGCATACGCCGTTGGACATCGTGTTGCTCGATCTGCAGATGCCCGTGCTCGACGGCATCGCCACCACCAAGCGTATCAAGCAGGACTTCCCGCAGGTGAAGGTGATCATCCTGAGCACGCACGACGAGGAAGCCATGATCGCGCAGCTGATGGAACTGGGGGCCAACGGCTACATGCTGAAGACCGCTGAGCCCGACGAGATCGATACCGCGATCCGTTCCGTGGCCGCGAACGGCTTCTACTTCAGCGAGCTGGTGAGCCGCGTGATGCTGCACGGCCTGGTGAAGAAGAAGCAGGTGAAGCCCATCTTCAACGAGATCGATCCGCTCAGCGAACGCGAGCTCGACGTGTTGCGCGGCATCTGCCAGGAATTCACCACGGCGGAGATCGCGGCGAAGCTCTTCGTCAGTCCGCGTACGGTGGATTTCCACCGCAACAACCTGCTTCTGAAGACCGGCGCGAAGAACGCCGCAGGCCTGGTCGTGTACGCCATCACCAAAGGCCACTTCGCACCGTGAGGATCCTGCTGCGCCACGTGGTCCGGGTGCTCTTGTGCCTCTTTATGCTTCCGGCGCACGCCCAGGATGACACCCTGTACTTGCCGTTGCGTGCGATCACCATCGAGGACGGTCTTTCGCAGGGCATGGTGAACACCATCGTGCAGGACCGTTACGGGTACATGTGGCTCGCCACCAAGGACGGCCTCAACCGCTACGACGGCTACACCTTCACCGTGTTCCGCCACGACCCGGAGGACAGCACCACCGTGCGCAGCAACTACATCTACACCTTGATGGAGGATCGACAAGGTCGGTTGTGGGTGGGCACGGCCGAAGGGATCGATCTCTTCGATCGCACCACGGAGACCTTCCGGCACATGCGCACCGGCATGGAGCACATCCGCGACATCGTACAATCCATCACCCAGGACAAGCACGGCGATCTGTGGGTGGGCCACAGCCAGGGCGTGGTGAAGTTGACGTTCACCGGAGAAGAAGATGCCGGAGGACTGCCGATCTGCACCAGCACGAACCATCTGGATCGCACCTGCTTCACCAGCACTGACCGCTCAGGCACCATCTGGGTGGGTCAATTGGACCGGTCCGGTTTCCGGATCAACCCTGACCATGCGGGAAAGGACCACATCGATACGCTGCACTTGGATCATCCGGAGGGCTCCGTGCGCACCGGACGGGACTTGCTCGACCTCACAGGGCTCAGCGTGGTGGAGGACACCGTCAACGATAGGTTGTATGGCCTGTACATGTACGGCATCGTGGAGCTGGATGCACATTCCACGAAGGTGAGGACCCTCTCACGGCTCGGATCGAAGTTCGGTCAGATGCGGGGTGCCAACGGCACCGTGGATGCGCAAGGTCAATTGTGGATCGGTGTCTATTCCGGGATCTACCGGTTCGACCCGATTCAGCGGACCTGGGCACTCGTGCTACCGCGTGATCGCGACCAGCAGCCGTCCGCACAGTTCGCCAAGTGCGCGTACCGCGACCGCAACGGCCTGATCTGGTTGGGCATGTCGGGTTACGGTGCCTTCACCTACGAACCGCGCACCGGTCGGTTCAATACCGTGAACAGCGAGAGCTGTTGGAAATTGCAGGCCGCACAGAACAGCCGTGTGCTCGTGTCCTTCTCCTTCGGCTTCCTCAACATGTTCGATCCGCGCACGCGCAGCTGGCCGGTGTGGATCCCGTGGTCCGCGAAGGAGGACCATCCCACGCTCAGCATCTTGAACCCGGTAAGCCGCTGGCCAACGGTGGATGCGGATGGGCTTCTCTGGTTCAACCACGCGGGCATCCTGAGCTACGATAAGGCTTCCGATCATATCGCTCGCTACCCGCGCGATGCTGCGGCCGTTGTGGCCTTTCCGGATGAACGCTACCACGAGGCCTTATTCTTGGAAGGCGACTCGAACATCTGGTCGGGCACGGCGCACACCTTGTGCCGTTTCGATCGGCGGACGAAGACCTACCACCACGTGCCGTACCCGCGTTCGCGCTTGGGTGATACCGAACAGTTCCTCCATAGCATCCACCGCGCCCCCGATGGCGTGCTCTGGCTCAGCACCTCCACCGGCCTGTTGGCCTATGACCGCCGGGCAGCGGAGCATGCACGATGGAGGATGTACGTGAACGACCGGCGAGATCCGAACTCCCTGTCAGCTGACATCGTGTATACCATCGCTGGAGATCCACAGGACGAGTACATCCTGTGGGTGGGTACCAACGGCGGTGGGCTGAACCGTTTCGATACGCGTACCGGTCAGGTGAAGCGCTACAGCACCACCGAAGGCCTGCCGAACAACGTGGTCTACGGGATCCTGGCAGATGATGAGGAACGCCTCTGGATGAGCACCAACCGCGGCATCTCCCGTTTCGATCCGGGCACCGGCACCTTCCGCAACTTCGATGCGAGCGATGGATTGCAGAGCGACGAATTCAACCGCTACTCGTATTGCAAGCTGCCCGATGGCACGCTCTTCTTCGGTGGGGTCAAGGGCTTCAACTACTTCCACCCGAAGGACATCCAGGACGACAGCACCGCCAGTGCCATCCGCATCACGGGCATCAAGCTCATCAACCGCCCCATCGATCCGCGCGCCGAAGGATCGCCGCTCACCGTGCCGGCCTACCTGAGCGAAGGGCTCACCATCCCGCACAGCACCAACATGGTCACCTTCGAATTCGCCAGCATGGAATTCTCCGCGCCGGAGGAGCATCGGTACCAGTACAAGCTGGAGGGCTTCGACCCCGACTGGATCATGGCTGGCACCGACCACAGCGCGGTGTACACCAACCTCGATCCCGGCACCTACACCTTCCGCGTGCGTGGCGACAACCGCGATGGCGTCTGGGACAGCACAGGCACCACGTTCCGCTTGATCGTACTACCACCGTGGTACCGCACGTGGTGGTTCTATGCCTTGTGCGTGCTCGCCGTGGGCGGTGGCGTCCTGTTGTACATCCGGCTGCTCACCCAGCAAAAGCGCTTGCTCGAAAGCACCGTAGCAGCACGCACCGCCGAGTTGAGCAAGGCCAAGGAGCGCGCCGAACGCAGCGAGAAGGTGAAGCAGCAGTTCCTGGCCAACATGAGCCACGAGATCCGCACGCCGATGAACGCCATCGTAGGCATGAGCAATGTGCTGCGCCGCAACGCGCACCTGCCCGGGCAACAGGAACACCTCGATGCCATCGCCACCAGCAGCGAGAGCCTGCTCGGCATCGTGAACGAGATCCTCGACCTCAGCAAGATCGAAGCGGGACGCTTGGAGTTGGAGAAGGTGCCGCTGGAACCGCGCCGCGTGATCGCCGGTGTGATGGAGGTGATGCGTTTCCGCGCGGAAGAGAAGGGCTTGACCTTGGTGTCGGTGGTAGCGGAGGCTGTACCCATGCATGTACTGGGTGATCCCACGCGCTTGCAACAGGTGCTCATGAACCTCGTCGGCAACGCCATCAAATTCACCGAGACGGGTCATGTGCGTGTGGCGCTGGATGTGCAGGAACAATTGACCGATGCCGTGATGCTCCGCGCCACCGTCACCGACACCGGCATCGGTATCGCACCGGAACGCTTGGTGCGCGTCTTCGATGAGTTCACGCAGGCCGAGAGCGACCACGCGCGCCGTTTCGGAGGCACGGGCTTGGGGCTCACCATCTGCAAGCGTTTGGTGGAGATGCAGGGCGGCACCATCACCGCGACCAGTGCGGTAGGGCAGGGGAGCACCTTTTCCTTCACCATTCCGTACGCCACTTCGGATGAGAAGCAGGATACGGATATCTTGTACGGGCGGGAAATTTCCCGCCCCGACAGATCGCGCCGCGATCTTCGCATCCTGCTCGTGGAGGACAATAAATTGAACGTGCTTGTAGCGCAAGAGGAGTTGTCGAACGCCTTCCCCACAGCACAAGTGGAGGTGGCCACCGACGGACAGCGCGCACTGGACCTCTTACGCACCAACACCTATGACGTCATCCTCATGGACGTGCAGATGCCCGTGATGGATGGCTTCGAAGCCACGCGTGCCATCCGTTCGCTGGGAGGTGACCGCTCGCGCATCCCCATCGTGGCCATGACCGCCAACGTGATGGAAGCCGAGGTGCAGCAGTGCAAGGACGCGGGCATGGACGGCTTCATCCCCAAACCCTTCAAGCAGGAAGAGCTGGTCGCCGCCATCGAGCAGGCGATCGGATGATGCGCTCATCGCCACAGCGACCATCCTCCCATCGGCAGCCGACATTCCATTTTCTGATCTCGCGTTCGGCAGCGAAGCGTCTTCGCCTCATCATCTCATCATCTCATCATCTGATCATCTGATCATCTCATCATCTGATCGAAAGAACCGGTATTTCTACCGGCTGTGGGGCGGAGCGACGCGTTCACCTTTGGTGCACCAAAACACCCCACCATGGTACACCACATCCGTCTTTCCCTGAAGGCCATCACCCTGGTCGCAGCATCCTTCGTCTTAACGGTCGACACTCAGGCCCAAGTGGAACCAAAGACCAAGGACGGTAGCGTCTTCGCCATCACCATGGTCCGCACCGGCGCCAACAGCGAGCAGGACTACCTCAACAGCCTCACGGAATTCTACATCCCCAGCATGGAAGCCGCGAAGGCGCAAGGCCTCATCCTCAGCTACCGCCTGTTGCAAGGCAACTTCAGCACCGAGGACGACTTCAACGTGATGCTGATGGTGGAGCACGCGAACCTGGCCGCACTGGATCCCGATCCGTCCCGCGAGGCCAAGTGGAAAGCCATCCGTGACGAGATCACCGCGAAACTCGGCGGGGAGGAAAAACTCAAGACGTTGCGCAACGGCATGAACGACCTGCGCATCTTCCACGGCGAGAAGCTTATGCGCACCGTGCTGCTCAAGTAGCCACAGTGATATCCGGCACAGCCGTGCCACCACGAAGGGCCGCAAGGCCCTTTGTGCGTTGATGGTCACGGGCGCGGGAACTACGGAGATCGTGCGCATTCCAGCGGAAGCAGGCATTCCATTTTCTGATCCCGCGAGCGGCAGCGAAGCGATCTTCGTCTCATCCTCTGTTCCTCTAATTATCTGATCATCTCATCTTCTGATCATCTGATCGCCAGAACCGGTATTTCTACCAGTTGCCCGGCGAAGCGGGTAGGGGACATTTGACTCCATCCTCGGACCAACTCCTCCCGCTATGAAAAACGTTCTACTCCGACTCTACGCGCTGGCCTTGCTGCTGGGTGTTCTCACTTTCAGCGCATCCGCACAATCCAACCAGATCGGTACACAGCCCTTCAACGACGGTTCTTCCTTGACCATCTTCGGCAATGTGGGTCCCGCCTGCGGGATCAACAACTACCGGTTCACCATCGCGAGCACGTCCGCGCCCTGGGGCAGTGACTATGGGCCGGTGAGCAGCTACTACTCGTTGCCGGCGGGTAAGGGGCAGCAGACCTTCGAGATGAACATCATCTATACGGGGTACAACGAGCCCGTCCCCAACTACCAGGTCTTTGTGGATGGTCAGCTATGCGCGGGCTGCACGGCCACCCTCATCAGCCACTCACCCCTCTTCGGCGGCGGCTCGGCCGATCGGATCTCCGTCACCCACCAGGCCGGCGATGCGTGGAGCGAACCGAACAACGGCATCCGCGAGATCGGCCTGCGCTATCGCGAAGGCAATACAGCGCTGTTCGATGTGCGTTTCAAGGTGGTGTTCGTCGGCACAGTCCTCACCGACGCGCTCGGCTACTACGATGCCCCCGCGCTACCGCTCTACATCCTCCGAGACCCACCCGGCGGCGACAGCTACAGCAAGTTCGCGCAGAGCACCAGTGCCTGCATGGGGATGTCCAACTCGGTCTCCACCAGTGAAGAGGCGAACGCGTGGTTCAAGGCGCGCTTGGGCGTGGAAGGGTCCTTTGGCCTGGGCGTGGAGGTGGAATACGAGATCTTCGTGGAAGCCGGCGTGGCCCTCACGGCCTCACAGTCCGAAACATCCACCTTCGAGTACGAGACCTGTGTGGAGGCCACTTCGGAATACACCACGCCCACCAGCGGCACGCCGGACGACCTGTTCATCATGTCCGGCATCCGGTATGCCTATGGCGTGGGCAAGGTGATCACGCGCAACACCTGTGGTGAGGTGGTGAAGGACGCCTACCTGGCCTCCGTTCCCGTGCAGGTGAACAACAGCTACACCTGGAACGAGAGCTACATCCGCAGCACCGTCATCCCCAACCTCATTCAGCAGATCAGCACGCTCACGCCGGGTTCCATCATCCGCAACAAGCGTGAAGAACAGCTCAGCGTGTGGTACCAGACCCTGGCGATGAACGACTCCATCAAGGCCAACGCGCCCTTCGTCATCAACCGGCAGATCAACGGGGGGAACAGTGGCTTCGACTATTCCATCACCCGCACCACGTCCGAAGTGCGCGCCATCGACTACAAGGTGAGCTTGGAAGCGGGGCTCAGCCTGGAGTTCGGGGTGAAGATCGGCGGCTCCGGCGTGTCGGGCGGTGGTTCATTGAAGATGCGTACCGAATACGGCAGCACGCAGAACGCCTCTAACGTCAGCACCAACACCATGGCGTACCATTTGGAGGACAGCGACGTGTTCGATTCATACTCCATCGATGTGAAAGCCGATAACGTCTTCGGCACCTACGTGTTCACGCTGGATTCGGCCAACAGCCGTACCAGTTGTCGCTACGATGGCGGCTTCCAGATCGATCAGCCCGTGCTTTCCGTGGGCACACCGGGCAACACCACCATGACCATTACCGAAGCGCCCATCGGCTCCACGGTCACGTTCCCGCTCATCGCCTGCAACAACAGCGACACCAGCCGCACCTACCACCTCAAGATCAACTCCATTTCCAACGCTGAAGGTGGTGGCCATTGGGAGGCCTTCGGCGATGATCCGGGCGAGACCGATCAGGGTATCCAGCTCAACTTCCTCGGTAACCAGTGCGTTTCGGCACCCCTCTACCTCACCCAGCCCAACCCCGGCGCGCTCAATTTCAGCAACGTCACCTTCTATCTCTACTCCCTGTGCGATGAGGAGTACCCGCCCTTCATCCGTTCCTACATCACCGTGTCCGGCCACTACGGCGAAGGGAACGTCGGCTCCTTCTGCACACCGGTAAGCACCACGGGCACCGCAGAAGGCAGCTTCATCGACGGGGTGCAACTGGGCACCATCAACAACACCGGCACCGGCGGCAGTGCAGGGCCCACCTACACCAACTACAGCGCGCAGTTCAGCACGGCCCTTTCACGCGACGCGCTCACCGGCATGAACATCACCACCGGTGCCAAGGCCGGCGACCGCTACTCGGCGTGGATCGACTTCGATCGCAACGGCAGCTTCGCGCTGGGCGAGAAGATCGGCGAGTTCATCAACGATACCCCCGGCGAGGTGCGCACCATCTTCTTCATCGTACCGGCCGATGCCGCACTGGGCACGGCACGTCTGCGGGTGCGCGTGGCCGGCACCGCCGATGGGGGACCCCTTCCGCTGGACCCTTGCTTCAACTACGCACAAGGTGAAACGGAGGATTACAATGTGGTCATTAACACCAATACCCCGCAGGACTGCCTGGGCGTGAGCAACGGCCTCGCGCTCCCCGGCACGCCCTGCGATGATGGCAACGCCAGCACCGGCAACGACACCTGGAACGCCAACTGCGCCTGCATCGGCGTGCCCGTGGATTGCGTCGGTGTGCCCGGTGGCACCACGGTGGCCGGTTCGCCCTGCGACGATGGCAACCCCAACACCGTGGGCGATGTGTACGGCGATAACTGCCAGTGCATCGGCGTGCAGTACGACTGCCTCGGGGTGGCCGGCGGCACCGCGCAGCCAGGCACCGCGTGCGACGATGGCAACGCCGCCACGGGGGCCGATGCCTACAACTTGACCTGCCAATGCCTTGGCCTGCCCATCGATTGTGCGGGCGTGATCGGTGGCACCACCCTGCCCGGCACACCCTGCGATGATGGCAACCCCCTCAGCGGCGGCGACCAGTACAACAGCAACTGCCAATGCGCGGGCACTTTCGCGGTGGATTGCGCCGGTGTGCCCGATGGCACCGCACAACCCGGCAGCCCCTGCGATGACAACGATCCCAACACCGGCAACGACGTGTACAACCCCAGCTGCCTCTGCGCCGGCCAACCCTACGATTGCGCCGGAACGCCCGGTGGCAGTGCCCTGCCCGGTGCACCCTGCGACGATGGCAACCCCTCCAGCGTGGAAGATGCCTACAACGCCAACTGCCAGTGCGTGGGCATCCTGCCGTTGGATTGTGCCGGTGTGCCCGGTGGCAGCGCGCAGCCCAGCACCTCCTGCAACGATAGCAACCCCGCCACGGACAACGATGTCTACAACGCCTTCTGCGAATGCATCGGTCAGCTGATCGATTGCAACGGCGTGGTGGGCGGCACGGCCCTGCCCGGCTTCCCCTGCGATGATGGCGACCCCGACACCGGCAGCGACGTGCTCGATGCCAACTGCGATTGCAGCGGCCTACCGTTCGATTGCACTGGCACACCCGGCGGCACCAACACGGTGGGCACCGCCTGCGATGACGGCAACGCCGCCACCAGCAACGATGTGTACACCGCCAGCTGCATCTGCGCCGGCGTGCTCACCAACGATTGCGAAGGCGTGGCCGGTGGCATCGCACAACCCGGCACCCCTTGCGATGATGGCGATGCCACTACTGGCAACGACGTATACACCACCGCCTGCGATTGCGCCGGACAGCTCATCGATTGCA
>Ga0075157_10000558_pt1 | contig 28843 bp, 32 predicted proteins | sample JI81BgreenDNA_FD_70967 | JGI IMG/M metagenome (GOLD analysis project Ga0075157, IMG submission 70967) | Wastewater effluent complex algal communities from Wisconsin, to seasonally profile nutrient transformation and Carbon sequestration -... | ecosystem: Engineered > WWTP > Effluent > Algae...
TCGAGATGCTCGCCAAGGACCTCGGCTTCACCTTGGCCGAACTGACGGCCCTGGAGGAGCCGAAGCGCAAGCGGGCACCATCGACGAAGATCTACCGGCACCCCGAGAACCCGACCCTCACCTGGTCCGGGCGGGGACGCAAGCCGGGCTGGTTCGCCGCCCATGTCGATGCGGGCAGGGACCCGGAAGAGCTGCTCGGCTGAGAAAGCCGTGGCGACGCGCTGCCGCCTTGGCGGGGGTCATGCAGGCCCCTGCCCTGCCGGATCGATGCCCCTCCAATCACGGTAGGCCCGGGCCTCATGTCCGTGTGCTTTGCATTCGGCACAGAAGCAGGCCTCGAAACCCGTCGACGGTTTCGTGCCGACGAAAACCGCAGGCCGCCCGCATTCATGGCCAAAGGTGCCAGGCTCCGCGTTCACGCAGCGCGGCCAAAGACCGCCGAGCGCGGCAACGGGACGAGAATAGCCGGTTGGAAAACCATAGGGAAAGCAGGTCGCGGCCATGCGCGATCTCCTTGCTTGCGCTGAAGGGAATGCCGACCTTGCGTCGGTGCCTTGTGCCAGTCGGCGTGTACGACGGGCAGGCGAAGGGCCCGGGATGCGCAGCCGCGCCGCCCGGGCCTTTGAGAGATACGTGGGGATTAGCCCCACGGGTCGTGCTCTCCAATCACCAAAACCTCGTCACCGTCGATTTCATCGGCGGGGACGGCGCCATAGGAGCCATCCCCAGCCTGGAAGACCACGATGGCAACCATCAGCGTGGCGGCGAGGCTGGCGGCGTAGGCGTGTGCATCTTTGCGGGACATCTTTTCGGCTCCTGTCTGGGAGGCGGAGGACCATCCCCCGCGCGACAGGACCCCGAAGGCCCGAGACGGTCTGACATCACCGGGTGCGTTCGGGCATGCCCCGAATCCGCCCGGCGGCACGGGTTCACCCCGTAGTCCGAGCCCTTGTGGCTTGATCTCGAAGACCGGCCTCGGGCCAAGGAAGGGACGGGCGAGCGGGGGATGGTGCTCTGGCCACAGGAGCCGCCAAGATTGTCCGCATTCTGTGGATGCTCAGCCCGCCAGCCTTGCAGCCAGGATGAAGGTCAGAGCGATTGACCTTGGGGATGGACCCTATGGTACCCTGCCCCCGATGCCGGGGACAGGGTCATGTTGGGAGAGCACCGCCCTCGGGCGGGCTGATGGTTTCTTTCGCAAAGGCTCAGGCGGCGAGGTCGACCTCCCCTGCCCCACCGTCGTCACTGTCGCCGACCACTTCCAGCCTTGCGTTGCGATAGCCCTCCCGGGCGATCCAAAGCTCGGCGGCGGCCCTATTGGCCGCGAGGTGCAGCAGCTCGCTCGTGCCGCCGAAGTCGAGCAGGATCTTCACCTGCCCGGGTTGCGGCACCTCGACGACTTCGAAGGCCAATGTGCTGTCGGCGGAATGGCTGCGCATGATGGTGACAAGGATAATGCCGTCGGAAGAGAAGTTGCCCTCGTGCAGCGTGAAGGAGGCGGGCGCGGTCCAGGTTTGATGGGGGCGCGGCGGTTCCTTCTTCACAAGGCGGCCGATGCCGTTCGACCGCTCCCAGGCAGCGAGCTTCTTGGTGAAGCGCGCGGGCGGTTTGGGGCTGCCGTCGGAGTAACGGACCAAAGCACCCAATGGCGCGGTGTCGATGATGGAGTTTGCAGACATGATTCCTCACTCTGAATGCGAAGAAACGCACTCATTGCATTGATATTGTTTGGTTTTATGTGAAGTGCGGGCGGGTTTCCCCGCCCCCGAAGCTTCAGATCACTCGGCGGCGATCATTTGCGCCGTCTCGGGCGGCAGATCGGAGACGAGGAAGGCCGGAAGGTCGATGTCCTCGAGGGTTTCGACAGGGTCTGCGGTCAAGTCGTCACGATCCCCCACGTCACCGCCCTGCCCCTCCGTGCTTGCCTCACCCTGCAGCGCAACCAGATCGGCACGGCGCAGGACCTCCGGCAACCAGCCGCTGCCCTTGAGGAGCCGCTCGGCCTCCGTGGCCATCTCGGTCTTCTTGAGATGGTCGATCAATTGCGCCGCGCCTTCGCCCTTCGCCTCGCGCACAGCCTCGACAATCCGGACCTTGGGCACGCGGGAGAGATAATTTTCCGCCGTGGGTTCCCAGCCCGCTTCGACCATGTCGAGATCGACGGCCTTTGCCAGCATGTCGGCATGCTTCATGCGGCGGGTGAGACCGGAGGCCGAGATGCCCGCGCCATAGGGGTTCACCCGCTCATGGAGCGCGTTGACGCCTTGGGAGAGGCAATGGGCCAAGAGCGAGAGACGGCTCGCGGCATCAAGCGCCGTGAGATAGTCCCAGAGCCCAGCATCATCGCCCAGAGGGAGCTCGGTCTCCCATGCCGCATGACGCTCCTCGATGGCCTGGGCCACTGCGCTGTCCTTCAGGTCCGGCGCCTGCGCGGCCATGTAGACTGGGCGCACCGAGGCCTCGAGGCAGGATCCCGAGGACGACGACGTGCGGAAGGTGTCGGTCACTAGCTTCAGAAGCAGAAGGGTCAGGGCCACCTCAGGCGACCGCCCCAGGGCCTCGCGCAGCGCAAGGGTGCGGTGGGCTGTGAGTTCCATGACCAGCCGCTCGGGCAAGGGCTTCAGCGCGCCGTCGTCTTCCTCGTCGGGCAAGGCCGAGAGGGGCTGACCTGCCGAGGTAATCACCGTGCCATAGGCGCTGATTGCTGCGCCCTGCCCGTCCGACGCGCCATGGTCGATGCCATCGTCTGGGTTGACCCCGGTCTCGATCGGTGCCTCGTCTTCGGGCCGCACATAGCCACGATGGAGGACCAGCTTGCCCTCACGGTCGAAGGTGACGAAGACCCCTGCCCGCCCGATCTCCACCGGATCGAAGATCACGGGCCGGGTCTCCAAGGCTTCCATTGCATCGGCCAGTTCGCTGAGACGAGCGTCAATGTCCGCGGGGATTTCGTCGGCTTCGGACCACTCGGCGTCGAGTGCCTGGTATTCGGCGAGAAGCTTGGCATGCTCGGCTGCCTCGGCCTCCGACATCGCCGCAGCTTCGCCGGACAGACGACGCAGCCCATAGCCGAAGCCGTAGGGCAAGTCTGCCGCAACCTCGACCCATTTCCAGCCCTCGGCGACGAGCGCCTGAGCCACGGCCTGCAGCTTCTCGCCGACGAGGCGCTCCAGAAGCGCGACGTCTTCCAGCCAGCCGCCATCGTCGCCCTGGAAGAGATCCCGCGCCACGGTCCCGCCCGCCGCTTCATAGGCCTCGATGCCGACGAAGACCGCGCGGCGATCCGACGCGCGGACCGAGGTCTCGGTCAGCATGCGCCGGATGGCGTAAGGTTCCTTGTTCCACGAGCCCTTCACCGCCTCCCAGACTTGCAGCTGGCGCGCAGTATCCGACGTCACAGTAAAGGCCATGAGCTGCTCCAGCGTCATGCCGTCTTCGGCATAGACGTCGAGGAGGGCAGGGGCGACGGAGGTCAGCTTCAGCCGTTGGCGCACGACATGGGGCGTCACGAAGAAGGCAGCCGCGATCGCCTCATCGCCGAGGCCCTTTTCGCGCAAGGCAGCGAAGGCGCGGAACTGGTCGAGCGGGTGCAAAGCGACGCGCTGCATGTTCTCGGCCAGCGAGTCATCCTCGGCGAGGATCGCGGACCCGGCGTCCCGCACGATGCAGGGGATCGGCGCGGTCTTGGCCAACCGCTTCTGCTTCACCAGCAAGGACAGCGCCTGGAAGCGGCGCCCACCGGCCGGGATCTCGAACTTGCCGGTCTCACCGCCTGCCTCATCCAGCACGGGCCGGACGTTCAGGCTCTGCAGGAGCCCACGGCGGGCGATATCTTCCGCCAGCTCCTCCACCGACATCCCGGACTTGATGCGCCGGACGTTGGACTGGCTCAACACCAGCCGGTCGAAGGCGATATCGCGCGAGGGCGACAGGGTCACATTCTGAGCAGCTTTTGCCATCAGACCATCTCCACGACGGGCGCCGGAAGCCACTCTCCCGATCTCATTCACCGTCACCCTTCACCTGCACTTCTCTGACTTTTCTTCGTCTTGACGCGTGTCGCGCAAACTTGGGTGAGACATGGTTGTCTTTGACCAGCGCATTAAGTCGCCACTGGGGGAGCCGCGGTAGTCAAAATGAAGGATGCAGCTGGTCTTCGTAGCAATGTCCACCGCGGTGGACATCACACAGGCACAGACGTCGAAACCGAAAGTGTTGCCAGAATGGCTGATGGTCTGAAGCTATCGGCCCTCTTTCCAAGCGTGATGCTGTGGAAATAGGCTGCGTAGTTTCTAACCCGAGTTCCAAGTTGCAGGAGGATGAAGATAGCAGTTGCTGTGCGCCTAGAACCCACTCGCTTGCTGGCTTCGTTGAAGGTGCCCGGTTGAATACCCATCATCGGCGCGAGGTTCTGTGCATGTCTTTCGATGTCGTCCCATGTTCGGAGCCCCGCTGGAGCGAATGCCGTAGCTTCTCGGCAAATCGCGGTCAGCGTTGGGACGGAGGGAAGCAGATCGCTCTCGACTCTTTCAGATTCTTTTTTTTCTTTTTCGGACTTAGAAAGGTGCCGGACAGTTTGACCGTCATTGGCGGGCAGTTTTGTTGTAATTTTAACGTCCACCACGGTGGACATTTGACCAAGATGGTTCGTGACCTGATCAAGCAGGCAACGATATTCGTCCACTGCCAACTTGCGTCGCATCATTCTGCGAGCGTTTTCTGAAACGGCGCTTCCGGGTTCGATAGTGTCGATATGAGCCAGACCGACGAGAATTTGTTTCCGCAGGAAGACCTGATCGCGGCGGGTCTCTTCGAGTTCTGCGGCAGCATCAAGGAAATCACCGGCGCGTTTCAATAGCGGTGAAAGCGAAAGGCCAAAGCTGACGACCCGACCATCACGCGAGCTGACGCGATAGCGCTTTCGGTTTGGGCTGTCGTGGCGCTCGATCATCCCAAGATCGATGAAACGGTCGATGTGACGACGAAGGGTCCGCTCGTCGATACCGCCGACTCTTCGGCAGATCTCGAAGTTCGATGCGAACACAGTGTCCCCTTGCCCTGGCCGCAGGAAGCTGATGAGGGCCTGCAGGGTCTGGATATGCCCCGGCTTCAGTCCGAAGACACACCTTGCATCGCGCAAGGCTCGAAAGACCGCCCAGATGTCGGGAGGCGTACAATTCTCATGCCGGTCGCGCTGTCTGGCGCCGGCGGTACTTGTGGAAACCTGAGTGAATGCCATGTTTGTTGAACGACGGCCACGTCGGCCCATAGCTTTCCCGGCCTCTCGCACGATTTCTCGTGCAGAAGGCAACAAAAATCATGTCCACCGAATCGGCGACTCTTGACCGGTATGTGGGAGATTGCTACATCATAGGTGCAAATCGATGATGGGCTCTCCGAGGGAAACCTTGGGGGGCTCTTTATTTTTTGGCCTTCGCTACTCTCCTTCTGCTCGCGTTACATGTTTAGGGGCAGGGATCAGTCTTCCTGCCTTCGCTCTTCCAGCCATTTCTGGAAGAGGTCACGAAGCGTGGCTTCGGCGCGTTCCTCCAGCCAGAGGCCGAAATCTGGATTGTCCTTGCGGTTGACTTTAATCCCGATGGACTTGGCGTCGACGGAGAGGGTCGCAACAACCTTGCCACCCTCATCCTTCACCGTGGAACTGCGTCCCTGCGCTGAGAGGCTTGTTGAACTCTTCGCAGCCCGCTGACAGGCACTGTACACAGTCTGGAACCTGTCGATGCCGGTAGCGTCTTGGGGCAGGGCAGCGAGGGCTGCTCGCGCAACCTCGGTAAGGGGGACCTTTGGGGCGAGAGCTGCAAGATCACCCCACTGACGCCGCCCGGTACCATGCGCCGGGCCGATGAGTCTGATCAACTCGTCGGGAAGTTGTTCGATTACCACTCGGTGATTAGAGATGCCTTGCCTCGTCAATCCAAGTGCGTCCTGGATGACGCCGGGCTTATATCCGGCTTCTTGCATCTCCTTGATGAACAAGGCTTTCTCAATAAATGACGGATCTAGGCGGAGGTTGTTCTCTTGTCCTTGGGCGATCAGCGAAGCGTCGTCATCCAAAGTCCGGACGATTGCCTTGACCGGTCCGCCAACTTTTCTAATCGCGGCAAGTCGCCTGCGCCCGTAAACGACGCGGTAGCGATCCGGCTGGTCAGAGGGCCGAACCATAATCGGGACCTGCTGGCCATGCTTGCGGATGCTTTCGGCTAGCAAGTCGATACCGTCGTCTTCGAAAGCCAGCCGGTCCCGCAAGCCATCGACCTCGATCTGATCAGGGTCAATATCTCGGATGGAGTTGGCCGTGATCTCTCGAAGTGACTCTCGCAGGCCGCCAACGGATCCGCCAAGCTTTGTCGGTTTTGCTGGGGCAGGGGACGAGGCCACGTCCACAGGAGGTTGGTTGAAGATATTTCGGCCCATCAGCGTCGACCCCATGCCATTTGAATCGTCTGCTCAAGCTCGTCCGCGACGTTGTTCACGCTGCTCATGGCCCGGTCGATCGTCTTGCGGATCAACTGGCTCGGATCGACTTCATATATCGTCTGCTGCGTCATTCCGGCGTCCGAAATCGCCGTGGACTTCAGCATAGGTTCCGTCATGACTTGGCCAGCCAGGATCGAACGCAGATACCCTGCCATCTGCGTCTGCGGACCATCTGATGGTTCGTAGCGTGTGATCAGGAACTTCACAAAATCCCAGGCCACCTTTCGCCCGATCGCCTCTTCGACGGTCTGCACGGTCTCTGAAGCAAGTTTTAGGAACTGGCTCATCGAGGCGATATCGAGCATCCCCGGCACCACCGTGACCAAAAGTCCTGTCGATGCTGCAAGAGCAGTCAGGGTCAGGAACCCAAGCTGCGGCGGGCAGTCGATCAGCACCAGATCATAAACTGCGGCGACTTCGTCGAGCGCCAGCGACAGCCTTTCGGCAAAGATAGGCTGCACGCGACGCGCCAGGGCATTCGCCGTCTCGGTTTCGTACTCCGACAGGAGCAATCCAGCGGGTACCATGTCTAGGTTGTGGAAGTAGGTCTTCTGAATGACCGATGAGAGCGGCACTTTGTTTTCATAGCGCAGGGCGTCGTAGACAGTGCCGCTTTCTGCAAACTCCAGCTCGGGCCGGATGCCGAAAAAGGTGGTCAGGCTGGCCTGCGGATCAAAGTCCAGCGCCAGCACCCGATATCCTCGAAGGGCGAACCTCTGGGCAAGATGGATCGTGGCTGTGGTCTTTGAACTGCCGCCCTTGAAATTGACGACCGAGACGATTTGAAGTCGATCGCCGTCCCGGCGGCCCGGCAAATACGCGTCAGCATTCTTTCCGGTCCGGGCAAGGATGTCGCGCAGGGTGTCGATCTCTTCAGCTGAGTAGTAGCGATGCCCACGTCCGTCAGTGAAGACCTCCGGAAAGCTCCCATCCTTATGGCGGTTGCGTAGATTCGACGGGCTGACACGAAGCAGTTCAGCCACCTCCGTTGAACTGAAGCGCCGCAGCGACTTGCGTTCCTCCGGTTGAAAGGCAGCCCGCATTTGCCGGTTCAAAGACTCGGCCAAGCTGTCCGCAAATGCACCGATGTCGGCAGTGCCAACCCCGCGATTGAGTTTCATGCCTCGATCAGTCATTCACTGCCCTCAGGCCCCTACCAGGGCTCTTTCTGATTTTGACGGCATTAAGCCGATCTGACGCGTTTTGTCGTCAGAACCGAAATGACATGAACGCGTGAGTCCATCAAGAAGAATCTACATATGGTGGAGAAAGTTATGCACATCCCTAGCGAGCTTCAACCGAGTGCGCGTGTCCTGTGATCCATAGTCGAAACTGCAAGTGAGCGTTCAAGCTCTTCACCTTCGGTCGCCGCGTCAGAACGGCGACCTTGGAGTCCATGGCGTCTTAAGCCGGCTCGCATTGGCAGTTCGAAAGGTCGCCCAGATCACCGGAGTGTTGAAAGCAGCCCCAGTTTCTCGGCCCGCCCCAAGAGCATCTTCACCGATGACGGCTGCCAGTTGGTCCGCCCGCGGGGCGTACGCTCGCGCATCGCTTCCAGTCGAGTGCAGATCGCCTGAAGCGTGATGTCGGGGTCCGCGCCCTTTATGGCGGCGACGATGGCGGGCAGGCGGTCGTCGGTCTCGCGGCGGCCGGCGCGGGCGAGCACAGTCTCGAGCAGAAAGCCGTCGCGCACATAGGCGTTCACGGCACGTAGCAGTCGGCTCTGCGTCCACTGGCGCTCGCGGGGTAGGGGGCCGTTGACGATGCGCACTACGTCTTCCCAGGCCATGTCGGGGCGCAGGCGGCGGACATGGGGAACCCAGTCCTGCGCCGTCTCGTTCAGGCGCTCCATGTAGCCGTCCTGTCGCGCCAGCCGCACCTTGCGCAGCGCCGCCGGATCCCGGGCGCGCAGGCCCGGATTGCCGCCAACCCGGCCTTCGGTCCGTGCGCTGGCCAGGCCGGCCTTGGTGCGTTCGCGGATCAGGGCGCGCTCGAACTCAGCGGCGGCGCCCAGGACCTGGAGGGTGAACTTGCCCTGCGGCGAGGACGTGTCGATCGGGTCCATGATCGAGCGGAAGAAGGCGCCTTTCGCCTCCAGCCGCTCGATCACTTCCAGCAAATGCGAAAGCGACCGCGCCAGACGGTCGATGCGCACCACCACCAGCGTGTCGCCCTTGGCGATCCGCTCGAGCACGCGGGCCAGCACTGGCCGCGCGCGGTTCCCGCCTGATGCTTGCTCCTCATGGATCTCGGCGCAGCCCGCAGATTTCAGGGCCTGCGACTGGGGCAGGGGGGTCTGATCCTCGGTTGAGACGCGCGCATAGCCGATCAGGGGCATCAAAACAGGTCGTTTGCAGTTGCACATACCACTAATAAACGACCGATTGTAAACGGAAGCAAGGGCACTCTCTGAAGCGCTGCTCCATGGAACAGCCTTAGTTTCCTGAGCCTGAACGCTATCATAGAGGTCTCGCAGAGCGTCGCGCGCGCGTGCCTTAAGAGGTGTGCAGATGCGTCCCAGCAAAACACTTGGGTAAAATGCAAAAATGCCATATTTTGCACATATGAAGCCTCAAGCATCCGCCAATCATGATGATTTCCACAATACTCTCGTTAGTGTCGAAGAGGTCGAGGAAACACCCGAAGGCGATCTGTGGTTTCTGCCCGGTCCGATCGAGGAGGAGACCGACGATCTGCCACCCGGTCCACGGGCGGAACCTTCTGAGACCGCTGTTCTCGAAGACTGGCGAAAGGCTGAGGCGGGTCATGCCGCACGGCTCGCCCGTGTCGCGGGCAGGCTCGGTGCGATGGACGAGCGGCTGAAGCGCGGTCCAGATGGCTGGCGGCACAGGCTCGCCCTGATCGAGGCGGCCGATCTAAGTTGGCATTCAGGTGACCGTATCGGGCCGGACAGGCTGGCGCTCTGGATCTCCATGCGCCTGTCTGGCGTCCAGGACGACACGGCGGCGCTAGCGCGTGTCGGATGGGCAGTTCGACGCTTGACCGGCGGGCCGCAGCCGGACCTAGACTTGTCTGCCTTCCTGGACCGCCGTGACCCTGAGAACCTAAACGATGAGGCCGAATCCTTCGCGGATCGCGCGGGCAGTTGGCTCGGCCTCATGGCGCAAGCCGCCGATCTGCACCCGATCACGCGCGCTTGCCTGGGCTTTCATCTCTGGAGCCTTGCAGGCCTCGGGCAGCAGGGCGACCGGATCGAAGCGGCCGTCACGGCGTCGCGCATTGCGGCCAGCGAAAGTAAGGGAGGTGTCTTTGCACCGTTGGCAATGGGCGGGGCAGGGGGGCTACGCGCCGGCGGGCCCCCTGTTGATCGCTTGGCTCGGTGGCTCGATGGCATGCAGAACGCGTGTCTTACAGCAATGCGGCACCTTGACGATATCGAGGCTTGGTCTGCGCGGGCAGAGATGGAGATGACCTCGCTCTCGGGCAGAACGCCGCGCGCCTTGCGCGCCGTCCTGACCGAATGGCCACTTGTGTCCGCCCCAATGGCCGAGGTCGTGACAGGCGCCAGCCGTGCTGCCGTCCAGCGCAACCTTGCCTGGATGGAGGCGCGTGGTTTGATCCGTGAGGTAACCGAACAGGGGCGCTATCGGATATGGCGTATCACGAATTGAAGTCCGTGGAGAATACGCCGGTCATGCTGGTGCAATAAGTAAACCCCCAGATCGCGCGCAATGAGGTCTGAAGAAAAGACGCCGGAAAGAAACACTTTCGGCGCATCGACATCACGCCTATCCATTTGTAGTGCGTCATTTTTCTACAGGATCTTATCACGGCATCAAGTGGATTGGTGTACCCGGCTCGATCATCGAATAAATCACTTCCATCTCCCGATCGCTTACGGCAACACATCCCCAAGTCCAATCGCGTTGGCTGATTGGGCCGGTGGGGCCGCCGTGAACAACGATCTCTCCACCAGGCTCCTTGCCCTGTTCTCTGGCAAAAGCAATGTCGGCTTCGTTCGGGTATGAAATGCCAAGCGACAGATGATACCGCGAGTTTGGATTCTTGTGAGTGATGAAGTAGGTCCCCTCTGGAGTCTTCCCGTCGCCCTCGAACTGCTTGTGGCCCACGGGTGCAAAGCCAAGTGCGATGTCGTAAGATTTTAATACTCGGTCTTTGCTGATCAGATACAGCTTTCTGTCCGCCTTATGGACCTGTATTTCGGTGATTTCCGGGCCATTGTAGCGCCGGAACTTGGAATCTCCGCATGCAGCAAGACTCAAGGCAATCACCAAGACGATCAACGTGCGGAAAAGCTTCATCCGATTTGTCTTTCCATTTTTAGCCAGTGTTCGCAGGATGAAATGTCGGCTGCCAGTGCCTTTTGCATGGCCCACTCAAAGTCCATTGCTTGCCCCTCGATGCTCATCCGGCTTAAATCAAGATCCTTGGTTCGAGCCCCTGACAAGCGGGGCATCTCTGCACCTGATCGTTACAGCACCGTCACCGGAGTGCCGACTGGTACCTGTTCATAAAGCTGAATGACATGCTCGTTCAGCATCCGGATGCAGCCGTTTGATACTGACCTCCCAATCGACGACGGTTCCGTCGTGCCATGGATGCGGAAGTAGGTATCGGCTCCGTCGCGATAGAGATAAAGGGCGCGCGCACCAAGTGGATTGTTCGGCCCACCAGGAACACCGTCAGCGAATTGAGCATAGCGATCCGGGTCTCGCCGGATCATGTCTGGTGTCGGGCGCCAAGATGGCCATTCAGCCTTGCGCTCGATGATCGCCGAGCCCTGGAACTCGAGCCCTGCCTTGCCCACTCCGACACCATAGCGCATCGCACGCTCTGTATCGAAGATGTGGTACAAGAAGTAGTTTCTCGGAAAGACGAGTATCTGGCCCGGCGCGTGCTGCTCGCGGACACGCACCTCGCGCGGCAGAAACTCTTCGGCCAGCACGAAGGGTTCCTGAGTGTGGGCTCGCACGCTGCGTGGTGTTGAAAAAACGGCGCAGGCTGCACCGCCAATGACAAGGCGTCGGGAAATCATGATGGCTCCTGAGAAGGATTGGACGTGCAGTTACTTGCTCAGGACAGATCGCGTGGTGGCGGGGTGTGGGGCCCGATAGTGCGGCCAGAATCCGAGACGGCCTTTGTCACGAATGGTAGGGATCCTGCGTTCGCGTGCAGTTCCAAATGTGTCACTTCTTCCGTGAGAACAAATTGGCAGGAGACATGCCCAGTTCCTTCACTGCAACGGGCTTCCTGTACAAAGAAGTTCGAATGGACGCCGTCCATCTGCTCAATATGAAATGACCGATCCGAATGCGCCAATCCGACAACGGTGACGATCAGAAGTAGACAACAAAGAAGGGCGTGAAGCTTGCTCATCGTCATGTCATAGTCCGTCTTTCGGACGAACTTCTGCGATCACATTCCGGTGAGTCTGAAAGTTCTTCACGAAGATCGCCCTTTCGCATCGGGTTGCTGGTTCGTGAGTGCGTCCGCTTCTGCGGCGGCTCGACAGTCCCCTGCGGAGTAGTGTGTGATCTTGGGCACAAGGCAAACGATCCTGGCCTGCTAATCAGCCGAGTTCTTGCTCCCTTAAACAGTTCCTCTGTTCGCGCTTCGTGCATCAGCGCGCAGATTGTTCTTGCTCCTCTAGCCGCTAGAGGTTGTAGGCGCAGCCGATCTCAATGGGAGTTCCTCTATGCGCTTGACCGCCGCCCTGCTTGTTTCTTTCTTTGCCACCATGCTTCCAGGCATGGCGCTCTCTCAGGACGTTTCTGATGATCGCATCAAGGCACTGATTGCGGAGACCCTCCGCGATAACCCCGAACTGATCCTTGAAGCTCTACAAGCACTCGAGGCGCGCCAAGCTGAAGCAGAAGCAGCCGCCGCCGCAGCGGTGCTGACCAATGAGCGCGCACTGCTGGAACGAGACCCCAACGCGCCGGTGTTGGGCAACCCGGACGGCGATGTGACTGTTGTAGAGTTCTTTGACTACAACTGTCCGTATTGCAAACGCGCGATGCCCGAGATCGATGCCCTGTTGGCTCAAGACGGGCAGATCCGGTTGGTGTTGCGGGAATGGCCTATCCTCAGTGAAGGGTCTGCCTTAGCCGCCCGCGCGGCGCTTGCCGCACGAAAGCAGGGCAAGTACCCCGAAATGCACGATGCCCTGATGACCATGCGAGGAAAGCTCGAGGCTGACACAGTCATGCGTATCGCGGGTGAAGTAGGTCTGGACCTCGAGAAACTGAAGGCCGACATGCAATCACCGGAAGTTGAGGAGCACATCGCAACGTCCATGCGACTCGCCGATGCCCTTGGCTTTAGCGGAACTCCAGCGTTCATCGTAGGCGACCAACTCATCCCTGGCTTTGTCGAGAAGGCACAACTGGCCGAGGCCGTTGCATCAACCAGACAAACAGAGAAATAGGCTGGCGCGCCGGAGCGAAAGACAGATTCCGGTCAATGGCAAGGATCGGTGCTGTGCGTCAGGTTTGCAAAAGAGATGTGCTGTCGATCCTAAGCTGCTGGATAGCGCGTGAACACTTCGAGCGTTCCATCCCGCTTGATGAGCGAGACATCATAGGCGTCGCGACTGTCTTCAGATCCCATTCCCGGGGAGCCGTAAGGCATCCCGGGCACAGCTAGGCCAACGGCATCTGGCCGTTCCTCCAGTAGACGAAGGATGTCCGCAGCAGGAACGTGGCCCTCAAGCGCATATCCGTCAACCAGTCCTGTGTGGCAAGAGAATGCGTCCACGGGAACGCCCAGATCCATCTTGTACTTGATCAGCAAGGTGCCCATCGAGATTTCATCTGTGACGGTAAACCCCTGCTCCCGCAGATAGTCGACCCAGGCTTCACAGCATTCGCAGCCGCGTCCCTTTACGACATGAATGGGTGGAATGTCTTCTGCCCGCGCCGTCAGGGGCGACAGACACAGTGCCGCTCCAACCGTTGCAAGCAGATGTCGACGGCTTAGCTGCTTCATGATCAACCTTCCTTCTCGGCGTTCGTGTAGCCGGTCGCGTTGCGCCAGCGCGTCAGGGCATCAAGGTCTCCCGCTGATGCGATGATTTCTTCTGGCAGGGCATTCTGGTCCATTGGATCGACCGGCGCACCGTCGAGACGCACCTCGTAGTGCAGGTTCGGACCGCTCACGAGCCCAGTTGCGCCAACAGCGCCAAGGGTATCCCCGGCCTTCAGACGGCGCCCTGGCGCCATACCATCGGCAATCTCGGACAGATGGGCATAGCGTGTGACCACCCCGCCGCCATGATCAATGTCGACAGTCAGGCCATAGCCGCGGATCGTCCCCGCAAAAACCACACGGCCCGAACCTGTCGCGTTGACTTCAGTGCCCACAGGTGCGGCGAAGTCGATGCCTGTGTGCATCCGCACGCCACCAAGGACCGGATGATTCCGCTTGCCGAAAACCGAAGAAAGGCGGGCGCCGAGGATTGGGGGAGCGGAGCGCTGAACCACTTCGCCGTCTTCAAAGACGAGCACCGGCCCTGTGGCAGAACTCGCCACAAGTTCAATCGTGCGGCCTCCGAGTTCGAGACGCGCATAGTCAAGCCGGGGCTCGCCAACGACCTCTCCGCTCGGCAATCTATCCTCTTGCCAAACCAAGGCAAACGCTTCTCCCCCCATGAGGTCTCGGCGGAAGTCCACTTGGCCGGCCAGCAAGGCGGTCAGATCGACGGCGAACCGTTCCGGCGCATTCTTGGCGATAAGGGCGTCATAAAGGGAACCATCCAGCGTCAGCACCTCACGCCGGTCATGGATTGTGATCTCTGGCTCTCGCAGAGCGACGGATACGGTATCGGTGAACGACAGATCAATCTGGACGCCGTCAGCAATAGACAAGGTCAAGCTGCGCAGCTGTGAGGCATCACCTGCCTCGGTCGTCCATCCGACACGGTGCCCAGGACGAAGATCCGCGACGTCGAAGACTCCTGCCAAGGCCAGGGCAGCCTCGGCGCGGTCGGTCGCCGCAATGTCTGCCTCGGCAAGGATGCCCTCCAGGGTGTCACCAGCCTCGACGACCGCTGCGCCGCTTGCCCATTTGGCATGGGACGACGGGGGATCGGCAAAGGCTGTGCCAACAGCAAGAGCCAGGACGAGACATGCAGCAAACAGGCGTGGGATCATGGATTGGTCCTTTTCAAGTCAGGGCACGCCGGATTTTCGGCAGGGCGAACTTACGGTCTTCATGGAAGTCGATGATGCTTGCGAAGGACCCATCGGCACGGAACAGGAAGACTCCGGCCGTGTGGTTCATCGTGTATTCTCCGCCTTCGGTCGGAAGTTTTTCATAGCGGACCCGGAAGGCATCAGCCGCGAGCGCCACGGAATCGGGATCACCGGTCAGGCCGATGATCCGTGGATCGAAGTTCGACAGATAATCGGCAAGGATCTCTGGCGTGTCGCGTTCGGGATCGACGGTGATCAGCGCGACAATCAGGCGGTCCGCTTCTGCACCCAACTCAGTCAGCCAATCCGAAATGTCGTTCAGGGTGGTGGGACAGACATCGGGGCAGAACGTGAAGCCGAAAAAGACAATCGCGGGCCGCCCGACCCAATCTGCCACCCGCACTTGCTGACCGCGTTGATCGGTTAACTGCCAGGACATCGCCGAGAGGGGCAAGGGCAGAGGAGAAGAATCCACCCTGCGACCCCCGCTTCGCCAGGCCCCGACCGCCAACATGAAGGCCACAGCCCCGACGGCCGCGCCGCCAGCGGCGATCAGTTGCCGTCTTCGCATGACGCACCCGTACCGCGCATGCTGACCACCTCGACATCGATTGTGATGTCGCCTGCACGTTCAAAGGTGAGGGTCACAGGGAAGCTGTCGCCTTCCTTCAGCGCAGCCGTGAGCCCCATGAGCATCCCGTGAAATCCGCCGGGGGTAAGCTCTGTGGTTGCCCCGGCCGGAACGCCGACGCTCATTGCGTGGGGCATCGAGGCGACACCATCTGTCACTACAGTCTCGTGTAACATCGGCATGGATGCGATCGGGGTCTTTATACTGATCAGAGCATCATCCGCAGAACCCTTGTTGGTAACCTCGACATATAACACAGCGGGTCGGTCGGCGCCGATCGTCGCGCGCGACCAAGCATGTGTGACCGACAGATCGCCAACAGTCCAAGTTTCACATGCGAAGGCGGCGGGAGCCAGCAGCGCCAAGGTGCTGGCAAGGAAAAGAGTGTTGCGCATCAAAGTCTCTCTTTCAGGTCGATGAGGATTTCGGCGGCCGGGGTTCCGTACGTGAATTGGCGAAGCCACTCACCGTCCGGGCCGATCAGATAGAGTGCCGGGCTGTGCGACATCGCATAGCCATCCAGCGCATTCGGGTCGTCTTCGCGCTCATAGAAGATTTTGAAGCTATTCGCAGCAGCCCGTGTCGCAGGCTCATCGCCAGCAAGGCCAAGGATCGAAGGATGAAAAGCCTTGGTGAAGGCATCGAGCCCGAGGCGCCGGTCTCTTTCCGGATCGACAGAGATGAAGACTGGTTGAACTTTGCCTGCATCAGGACCGAGGTCATCCATGACCTGCGCGACTTCAGAAAGCGTTGTCGGGCACACGTCTGGACAGTTCGTAAAGCCGAAGAAAACCAGCAGAAATTTGCCCTGAAACTCATCACTTGTCCTGGTGGTCCCGGCACCGTCGGCGAGGGCAAAGCTGGGGCGGAAGGACTCTGCAACCTGACCTTCGGATTTGGCCACCCACTGGGTAGCCGCAAAAATGATCAAGGCCGCGATGGCGGCAATCCACAATCCGATTTGAAGGCGGTTCAAGCGCATAGAGAATCCGTGAGGCAGCAAGTTGAGCGCGGTCTAGAACCTCGAGCCACTGGAGGTTCAAGCGACGTTGGTGTGAGGTTTTCCCGGCAGGCGATGTTTCGCCGATCATAACGGGGGCAGGAACCGATCGAGAGCGATCCCGAGAACCTCGCCAAGTATCGCGAAGGTGATGGCAAAGCCGACAGCATATTTCATGCGCCCAAGCCTCGTGCGGTCATCGGCTCGGGCGAAAAGATAGCCGCAGACTAAGCCGATGCTTGCAAAAATTGCCGCTATCATTTCGATCCCCTCGCTCTTGAAGTCGCTTTGCCAAGGGCTGCCCTTGCTGAGGCTGCGGACCATGCCAGCAGAACCAGGACCAATGCCGACCAATCGCCAAAGCGCGCATAGGCTGTGCGTGGCAGCGATTGCGGTAGACGACCGTCGATTATTCCCGTCTTTCCAAGTCCAAGCATGGCTCTTGTGCGGCCATAGGCATCGATGACCGCTGAAACCCCAGTATTTGCCGCCCGCACGAGGGGAAGTCCTTCCTCGACTGCGCGCATTCGCGCAGACGCGAGGTGCTGCCAGGGGCCAATTGTCGTCCCAAACCAGGCATCGTTGGTAGCGTTGAATATCCAGTCGGGGCGGATCGCGTCATCGACAACATGGCCGGGGAAAATCGCCTCGTAGCAGATGGCTGCTCCGACATACGGGTGCGGCCCTATCGCGAGCGTTCTTGGACCCGGGCCGGGCGTGAAGTCGCCTAGGGACTCAACGAGTCGGGGAAAAGGCAGCAAGCTGCGCAAGGGCACGTACTCGCCGAAGGGCACAAGATGATGTTTCGCATAGCGGGTCAGAACCTCGCCGTACGGAGCGATTGCAAGGATGGAGTTTCGATAGATGGCTTGCGCTCCGGTTCCGTCTCGCTCGGGACTACCGGTGAGCAGGACACCGGTTTCCGGCAAGAGCCAGCTCAGCATCCGTCGGGCACCCCTATCCTCGGCAAGAAAACCGGGCCACGCCGTTTCAGGCCAGAGCAGCAGGTCAAAAGAGCCGGGACGCGCTGAAAGGGACGTCAAACGCTTGATATTGGCGGTGCGTTCGGCCTCATCCCATTTTGCGCTCTGCTCGATGTTTGGCTGGACGATTCTGATCTTGGTGCCGCGCTCTGGATCGGGATCGGAGAGCCCCAGACGCACTGCGCCGAACCCCAGCAAACCGATGGCGATAGCTGCGATCCCGGTCAGGCGAAGTCTGCGCAGGCTCTGATCACGATCGCGCCTGAACAGCAGTCCTATGAGCGCCGAAAGGAGGACGAGCAAGAAGCCCAGGCCGTAACTGCCTACAAGTGCCGCAGCCTGTGCAGCGACTGGCCAATCTGCCAACGTGTAAGCGGCGAGATTCCAGGGGAAGCCCGTCAGAATATGCCCTCGCAACCACTCGAAGGCCATCCAGCAGGTGGCGAGCGAAAGCGCGGGTGGCAATCCTGACTGCACCATTCGTGCGGCAAAGGCACAGGCCAAAGCCGGAAAGGCCGAAAGCAGGGAGGACAGACCGATGACAGCCGGAAGCGCCATCCATCCGAAACGCTCCGCCTCAACTTGAAAACTCTCGGTGATCCAGAATAGCCCGGGCACGAACTGCCCAAGGCCGAACAGGAAGCCTATGCCCAGGGCACGCATAGGTGACGCAGAGTGCATTATCAGTGCCAAAGCGGAAAAAGCGAGTATCGCCAGAGGAAGGATCGAAAACGGCGGCAAGGCAAGGACAAGGCATGCTCCGGCGGCGGCAGTGCCGAGCAACTTTGCGGGATAGCCCCTGGCAATCACCGGAACCTGATAGTGCCCTTGCTGAAATGTCACCCGTGCCGCCCTTTGTGTTCGCAGCACACGCCTAGCTGCTCTAGCAGCTAGAGGTGCAACGCAGTTTTCGGGCTCTTCACGCCATTGTCAGATCGGCGCGGCAGGCAGATGGGCTTTCGGCAGCTTAGCGAGAGCCACGTTTCTACGAAGTTCAGCGAACATTTGGGTTGCTGCGCAAGCCGGTACTTTCGTCTGACGTGGATAGTCGAAAGGAACAGAGAACCGCATAGCGCGACCGCGAGTTTTCTAACGGCTGTGTGATTGGCATCATGGAGATCGGATCGCTAAGTGAAAGGGCGAAATGTGCGCGTTGGAGTGCTTCATGGCCAAGGATGGGATCAGTCGGCGAACTTTGCTAGGTGGCGCGGCCGGACTGGCAGGTTTTGCGGCGCTGCCCGCTTGGTCGCAGGACGGCACCACCGAGTTTCAGGCGCCTGTGTCGAGCAGTGTGCGGAACAACACATCCAGCTTCCGGATGCTGCAATGGCAGGACTATTTTGACAACACGCGTAAGGGCGTGATCCTTGTCGACATCACGTCGCGTGCCCTGCATTACTGGTCGGAAGATCAGTCGATCTACCGGCTTTACCCAACGTCCGTCCCTCTGTCGGAGGAACTGACCCGACGGGGACGGACTGAAATTGTCCGAAAGGCTGTCAACCCACCGTGGCGTCCAACTGCTTCGATGCTGGAGCGGAACCCGGACTGGCCGAAATTCGTCGAGGGTGGTGCTAAGGATAACCCGCTGGGCGTACGTGGAATGTACCTGTCATGGCCAGCCTATTTGATCCACGGCACTCATGACACCCGGAAGATTGGCCGCAGATCATCGAACGGCTGCATCGGCCTTTACAACGAGCATGTCGTAGAACTTTACGAGTTGGCGCAGGTCGGCACGCAGGTTCTGCTGATCTGACGTCGCCCACTCTTTGCTGAAAGCGCTTTGCGATGTGTTTAGGCAATCGCGGCTGACGTCACCCAAGAATGACTGTCGACAGCAGGTTCACGTTCAGTACAATGATGACTGCAGCGATCAGCCAACACAGCCCAGTCAGCCAGCGAGGGGCGACAAGTTCGCCCATCTTTGCGCGGCTGGCGGTGAACATCACTAACGGCACGATGGCGAAGGGCAACTGGAACGACAGCACAACCTGGCTCAAGATCAAAAGCTCGCCCACGCCATCACTGCCGTAAAGCAGGATCACGAAGATCGCTGGAATTATAGCAAGCCCTCGGGTGATCAGCCGACGCGCCCAGGGTGCGATGCGCAGGTTAATGAAGCCCTCCATCACGATCTGCCCCGCCATGGTCGCAGTCACAGTAGAGTTGAGACCCGCACAAAGCAGGGCCACGCCAAACAATATGGGGGCAAGCGAGGAGCCGAGCAGCGGCTCCAGCAAGAGATGCGCCTTGTCGATCTCGGCCACGTCATTTTCGCCGACGGTGTAGAAGGCCGCGGCGGCAAGGATCAGGATCGAGGCATTGATCGTCAGCGCGAACATCAAGGCGATCGTGCTGTCCCAGGTCGCCAGCCGCAGCGCCTCGCGCTTGGCCGGCAGGTCCAACCCAAAGGCGCGGGTCTGAACGATGCCGGAGTGCAGGTAGAGGTTATGCGGCATGACCGTCGCACCGATGATCCCGAGCGCGAGATACAGCATCGTCGGGTTGCTGATGATCTCGCGACTTGGGGCGAACCCGGCAATGACCTCGCCCCAGATCGGGTCGGCCTGCGCGATCAGCACGACGAAACAGGCCGCGATCAACGCCATCAGCGATATGATCAGCGCCTCGATCCAGCGGAAGCCTTTGTTCTGCAGCCACAGGATCAGGAAGACGTCGGCGGCGGTGATGAAGATACCGATCTCCAGCGGGATGCCGAACAGGAGGTTCAGGCCGATCGCGGTGCCGATCACTTCGGCAAGGTCGGTGGCAATGATTGCAAGCTCGGCAAAGATCCAAAGCGGGATCGACATCCATTTCGGGAATGCATCGCGACATGCCTGCGCCAGATCGCGCCCAGAGGCGACTGCGAGCCGTGCGCAGAGCGATTGCAGCAGTATCGCCATGATGTTCGACAAGAGCGCGACGAAGAGGAGCGTGTAGCCAAAGGCCGCTCCACCCGCGAGCGAGGTCGCCCAGTTACCGGGGTCCATATACCCCACCGCCACCAGATAGCCAGGACCGATGAAGGCAAGGAACCGTCGGAACCGACTGGTTCCGCCGTTGCCGACCGCAATGGTGCGGAAAACCTCGGAAAGCGACGGTGCCTCTCGTTCCTGCCGCCAGGCTTGGGTTGACATGGCTCTTGGCACTCCTGGGTTAACCACAACTCCGACAAGACGCGGCGCATAAAGTTAGACAGTGCTAACAATCTGCCCCATGACTTTACTTGTCAATCCTTCCCGTGCGACATTGGCGTGATGAAAGAGCTCGACCCATCGCCATACTCCATGTCGGACGACCGGCCTGCTGACCTGCGCACGGGGGCGTTTCAGGGCGCGCGCGAGGCGCGCAGTCGAGAGCTGGCAGAAGATTATGTGGAGCTGATCGCGGAACTCATCCACGATCAGGGTGAGGCGCGACCGGTGGATATCGCTGCCCGGCTTGGCGTGAAGGTGCCGACGGTGAGCAAGACACTAGACCGACTTGCGCGCGAGGGACTGATTACGCGTGCGAAGTATCGGTCAGTCTTTCTGACAGACACGGGTCGCGCGCTGGCAAAGGAGTGCCGACGGCGGCACGAGATCGTACTGCGATTTCTCCTAAGCCTCGGTCTTGACGCCGAGACGGCAGAGCGCGACGCTGAAGGCATCGAACATCACGTCAGCGAACGGACCCTGACCCTCTTTGCTGCCTTCGTGAACCGCTCCTGACCAGATCAAGAATTTTCGACCGCGAACCGAACATCGGCGATCAGGCTGTCAGCGCTGAAATTCTCAAGGCGCTTTCCGTTCAGGAAGAATGTGGGGGTCTGACGGATGGCCAAAGCCTCAACGTCCGCAGCGTCCTGATTCAGGATGCCGGTGATCCCCGGAAAGAACTGGTCCGTTTCTGCTTTCTCGAGATCAAGACCGGCCGCTCCCGCAATTTCCCAAGCCACGTCCATCTCAGGTGAGCCATGAACGGCCCAGCCGGGCTGTTGCTCCAACAGCGCATCCAGCACAGGCTCGAATTTGTCCTGCATCCGTGCGGCCTCGAGGATACGAACCGCCTCGTCCGAGCCTTCGTGAAAGACGGTGTAGCGCAGCACGACCCGGACCTGCGTCGGAAACTGACGCCGGATTTCCAGCACCACCGGGTGGTAGGCGCGGCAAGCCTCGCAAGATGGATCGAAGAACTCCACAAGCGTGACGGGCGCGTCGGCGGGTCCGAAACTCGGCGAATAGTCGCGGACCAACATCGCTTCGTCGACGGCTGGTGTAGCGGCGGCAGCGGCCTCAGCCTCGGCCGCACGGCGACGATTCATAACAACGGTGCCGCCTGCAAAGGCAGCGAGCCCAAGTGCGGAGGCCCCGATCAGAAGGGTGCGGCGGTTCATGGGCGATATCCTTTCGGCAAGAAGAGACAGACGAGGATTGCCGCAAAGGCGGCGACAGAAAGATAGGGGATCGGCAGACCGAGGATCACTTGCGCCTCGCCAGTGCATGAAGGGCCATTCTCGGTGCAGGGCACAACTGGCGCCGGCAAGAGACCAGCGTAGAGCCCCGAATGCCATGCGGCCAGGGCCAGACCGGCAAGGGCCAGCGGCAGAGCATAGGTACGTGCCATGCTGTCGCCACGCCAGAGTGAAAGCCCAAGGATCGGCACCAGCGGGAACATGGCTATGCGTTGATACCAGCAAAGGGTGCAGGGCATCTGACCGAGCACTTCGCCGATGAAGAGCGCGCCAAGCGTTGCCGTAAGCGCGATCAGGAAGGCGGCGGTCAGGGCAAGATCGTCGCGCGACAGGCTTTGCGGGTCAGCTTGGGTCAAGAGACGGCTCCTTGCGACGTCGGACAGGAAGCGAGGCGACGAGGATCAGGACCGCACCCACAGTGATGGCGATATCTGCGACATTGAAGGTAGGCCAGTGCCAATCGCGCCAGTAGAAATCAAGAAAATCGGTCACGGCCCCCTGACGCAGGCGGTCAATGATATTGCCAATCGCGCCACCCACGACCAACGCAAAGCCTGCCCGTTCCAATAGGTGCTTTGCCCGAAAGGCCATGACCGAGAAGACAAAGGTCAGGGCACCGGTCAGCATCGCCATCAAGAGCGGCTTGCCTGCCATGATACCACCCATCATGCCAAAGCTCGCACCCTCATTGAAGCCAAGGGTCAGGTTGAAGCTGGGTAGCACCGGGATGGGTGAACCTTGAGAAAGCAGCGACAGCGCCGCAGCCTTGGTCACCTGATCCGCGAGTACTGCACCTGCCATCAGGAAAAGCAGCTTTGTTTTCGTCATTTTGCAAACTCGCGCCCGACCCCGATCCATCGCGGGACAGACTTACAGTAGCGCTCGTAATCAGGCCCGGTCGCCGTCCGCAGTGCAGCCTCTTCCGAGATGACTTGCGTGCGGGCCGACCAGAGAAACAGGATCAGTGCAAGGAGCGTCGGCAGCGATGGCACGGCCATGGCAACCCCCGCCAGCAGCGCTGCCTGACCGACAAAAGTCGGGTTGCGGCTGAAACGGTACAGTCCGCCCGAGACAAGATCGCCAGTTTCGCCTGATACCACCCCGACCCGCCAGGACGAACCCATCGACATCTGCGCCGCAAAGGCAACCATGGCGCCAAGCCCTGTAACGAAAACCCCCGCTAGGCCGAGGATGACGGCACGTCCCTCGGTCCAGAACGGATCGAGTTTGTGGAGCGGGCCCAAGGTAAGCCAGAGCAGCGGCCCGAAGAAGGCAAGAACAAAGGCTGCGCGGAACCCCAAGGCGGCCAGTCGGTCGCGCCCCTTGGCGCGCGAGAACAGCCAGACCGATCGCCCTGCCGACTGCGCCGCAACCGCACTGCCCCAAAGGAACAGCGCCAGATAGCCAAACAGAATGGCCAGCGCGGCCCATCCAAAACCCGAGATCATGCCTTCACGCCTCGCGTTCGGGGTTGAACCGCAGGAGCCTTAGCGCGTTCAGCGTCACCAACACGGTCGCGCCAGTATCAGCGAGGATCGCGATCCAGAGACCAGTCAAGCCGAAGACCGAAGTCACCAGGAAGACCGCCTTCAGCCCAAGCGCGATGGTGACGTTCTGGCGGATGTTGGCCATCGCGGCGCGCGACAGCCGGATCGTTGCGGGAATGTCTGTCACCCGGTCTCGCAGGATCGCCGCGTCGGCCGTTTCCAGCGCCACATCCGTGCCCGATCCCATTGCCACGCCGACCGACGCCTGCTTCAGTGCCGGCGCGTCGTTGATGCCATCGCCGATCATCATCACGCCATCTTTTGTGCCGATCTCGCGAATATAGGCGAGTTTGTCCTCCGGCATCATGTCGGCCTCAAACTTCAGCCCAAGATTTCCGGCAATAGCAGCGGCCGTGCGCGGGTTGTCTCCGGTCAGGATGACCGAGGTCACGCCCATTGCTGTCAGTTGGCGGATGGCCTCCTTGGCATCCGCGCGCGGTTCGTCTCGCATTGCGATCAGGCCAAGTGGTGTTTTCTCGCGAAACACCGCGACAGCGGTCTTGCCGTCCTCTTCGAAGATCGTGGCTTGCCGCAATCCAAGCCCGTCGAGTCCGCCATGCTCCATTGCGTACCGTGGAGAGGCGACCCATGCAGGTGCGTCGCCGACTGTCGCAACCACGCCCTTGCCCATCAGAGCCTTGGCGTCGCGTGACGGCGGCGCAGTAACGCCTGCCTCTTTGGCCTTGTTCAGGATCGCGATGGCCAGCGGGTGGCTTGACCCGGTTTCGACGCCTGCTGCCACGGCCAGAAGCTCGGCTTCCGTGGTCATCCCAAACGGCACAACGTCAGTTACCTGAGGACGACCGTGCGTCAGCGTCCCGGTCTTGTCGAATGTCACGAAGCCGACCTTCGCCGCAGCCTCGATCACCGCGCCGCCCTTCATCAGGAGGCCCCGCTTCGCGCCGGTCGAAAGCGCTGATGCAATAGAGGCTGGCACAGAGATGACCAGCGCACAGGGGCAGCCGATCAAAAGAAGTGCCAGACCGCGATAGACCCAAGTGTCCCAGGGCTGTCCAAAAGCCAAAGGCGGCACCAAGACGACCAGCGCCGCCACTGCAACGATTGCGGGCATATACCAGCGGCTGAACCGGTCGATGAACCGCTCGGTTGGCGCACGCGCCTCTTCTGCCTCTTCGACAAGGCGGATGATGCGGGCGATCGTGTTGTCCTCCGGACCCTTTGTTACCTTCACACGCAGCGCAGCTTCCGTGTTGATTGCCCCCGCAAAAACGGCGTCCCCTGGGCCGCGCGTCTTCGGCACGCTTTCGCCGGTGACCGGGCTTTCGTCGACGCCGGACATGCCCTCGACAATCTCGCCATCCGCCGGAATGCGGTCGCCGGGGCGGACGAGAACGGTTTGGCCGATGGTCAGGCTGGCGGCGGGGACTTCCCGAGTGGTGCCGTTCATTTCCAGGAGAGCGGTCTTTGGGACCAAATTGGCCAGCGCCCGGATCCCGTCTCGCGCCTTGCCCGCAGCAACACCTTCCAGCACCTCACCAACGGCAAACAGGAAGACCACAAGCGCCGCCTCTTCCGCAGCGTCAATGAAGAGCGCTCCGACGGCGGCAATCGTCATCAGGCTTTCGATGGTGAAGGGCTGACCCATCCGCAACGCGACTAGAGCGCGCTGTGCGACTGGGGCGACACCGATCAGGCAGGCGGCGACAAAGGCCCACTTGCCAATCTCGGGCGCGACATACTCGATAATCCAGGCCGCACCCAGAAGCATGGCAGTGAATATGACCAGTCGCCCCTTGGAGGTCTGGTACCAACGCTTGCCCCGGTCTGCGGGATCATCATGAACATGGCCGGGGCTTCCGTGACCGGAGTCGTCACGCATTGCGCTTGCCGCCTTCGGTTTGTCGTCATGGCCTGCGTGGTCGCGACCCGCATGGTCGTGGCCGGAATGATCGTGATCCTTGTGGGTGTCGTTCTGGTCGGCTGCAGCCTGCGCACCAGGCAGCACGAAGTCCTTCTTCGCTGCTGCAGCGCGTGGCGCAATCTCGTAGCCAAGCGCGCGGACAGTTTTCTCGATCTTGTCCTTCCCGGTCTGCGCCTCATCCAGCTTTAGCCGCAGGCGTTCCGTCATTATCCCGACCTCGACGCCGCTTACTCCCGGAAGACGTGCCACGGCATCCTTGATCTTGGTCGCACAGGACCCGCAGTCCATACCGGTAACAGTCCAGTCGCAGGACGTTTCTCGTGCAGCTTCAGTCATCGTCGTTCCTCCTGCCGTGGAGCGGGCAGTTGCTTTCATCGAATCAGGAACCTAATGTCTCTAGCAACTATAGCTTCAAGGGGAATCTGATGCTCACGATTGGAAAACTCGGGCAGTCGGCCGGGGTGAAAGTTCCAACAATCCGCTACTATGAGCAGATAGGCCTGCTGCCCGAGGCTGAACGCAGCGCAGGCAATCAGCGACTTTACAGCCGCAAGGCATTGGAACGTCTCGCTTTCATACGGCATGCGCGCGATCTGGGCTTTACTCTGGAAGCGATCCGCGACCTCTTAAGCCTGTCGGACAGACCTGACCAATCTTGTGCGGCAGCCGATGCCATCGCCAAGGCGCAGCTGGCTGAGGTTGAAACTCGCCTTGCGCGCCTGACAGCACTGAAGGCTGAACTAGAGCGCATGGTCGTGCAGTGTGCAGGCGGGAGAATCGCAGACTGCCGGGTTATTGAAGTCTTGGGCGACCATTCTCTCTGTACAACCGATCACCGGCACCCGGAGACCGAGGCGGCATCGTAATCGCACCCTTCACACGGATCCTCTACGTTGGAGCTGCTCTGGCTGAGAGCGCGGGGTGTTTCGCTGTCTGGGAATAGATGCGGAAAGGTACGAGTGAACTTTGGCTGTTCCCCGGTCTCGCCAGCCTGGCGCTTTTTGCCGTCCTTTTTAGTCTTGCACCATCTGACTTTGCCGGTCGCGTCTATGCGGTGGTGTACAGCGGGGTCTATATCGCCGCCTCGCGGCTCTGACTGTGGCTTGTCGAGAAGCAACCGCCTGATGTCTGAGATAAGAGCGGAGCCGCTCTGTGTGTACTTGGTGCTGCACTCATCTTGCTGGTGCCCAGGGATGCTTGACGTTTGCTCTCCACGATCAGCGAGACGATGGAAACAGGGCGAACTGGCGATCATTATCTCGATCTGCTTGGCCTATTGCGGCGAGCGAATAATCCCCTGTCATGGATAGCTCAGGCAGTAGCCTGGCACTTCACGGGTAGATTTCGCCGGCCAGAACAGCCCGCCCGTGCACCGCGAGAATTGCAGCAAACCTCGGGCATCCAAACTGCCGAACGATATCGAGGACACGGGCATCGTACGCAGCCTGGCCGATCAGCCTGCAAAGATCCGATGCGTGAAACTGCCGGTTCGAGCTCGGCGCGGCGCGGATCTGGTCATGAAGCTCCTGCATCTTGGGATCTTCTTTTGCCAACGGTTCCGGCTCAGATGCAGATGTTGGAGCCCTGCTTGACGAACTGGTCCGCCAGCGACGCATAAATCCAAGCAGGAAGCCAGCCGGAACCACAGCATTCCCGCGTGACCGGTTGAAGGCAAGGAACCGATCCCAGATGGCTTGAGTATCAATATTCCAGCAAGCCAGCGATTCCTTCGCCCGTTTGATTAGATCTGCCCAAGGCGTGCGGTAGACATTTGTCGCAGCGCCGATTTCGATCCTCCCAGCAAAGATAGTTTTGTTTTCTTTCTTTCTAGATAGTGATGTGTCGCCTGAAGCTGACACGACATCTGGCAGCGCGTCGGCATCTTCGTGACCGCCAAACCGAAAGAGCCAGGGCGCGAACTTACCGTTCGGCTTCCACCGGACCAGCGCCAAACTGGATGCCGCGAGCTCGACCAGCAACGCCGTCAGATGCTGCCGCGACACCCCCATTTTCTCGGCGAGGTTCGCAAGCGTGAAGGCGGCCGTCCCGCGCTCGAGTCCATTGTAACCGTCCTTCCAGGCGATCCCATCAAGGATGATCGTCGCCAGCTTGTGGGCCGATGTTGAAAGCGGAGTTTCGGTGATGCGGCGTAGGATGGCGCCGGTCGTGAGTTCCATGATGTGTCGTTCCGTCTTTGGGCGACACCAGACCGTGAGGCGTACAAAATTTCGTTCCGGCAAAGGCATTTGCCGGTTGAACGGACCTAAAGCTCGCGCTAGATTCCCACTACCACGAGGAAATCAGTGCGGCGTCGGGCCTATGGTCTGGCGTCGTTTCTGTTTCTGGGGATCCGGTCTTTCGATCGTTTCGAGGGAGGGCGGTCGTTCAGGTTCTCAGTAGTGAACCTCTTCGTGTCCGTAGCTGCCTTCATAGTCGCGCCACTCGACGAAGACTGACCTGTGCCAATAGCTCCGACAGTCCGCCGGCACCGCGAAGTCTGAGGCGGTCGGCACCGCAGAAACGCTGCTCCGGCGACGGCTGTAGTCGCCCTGAGCGCCATAGGTGCCCATGTACACGGCGCCCCAGCTGTTGCAGTCCCCGTCAGAGCTGCGCCGCTGTTGGTAGGTGATCTCGAACACGCGGATCGAGCGGACGAAGTCAAACGCAGGATCGGAGATGTCGACATCTGCTCGATCCTGGACGAGCTGAAGCGCCCACGGCGTTTCCGGGATCGAGACAAGCGGCCCCAGCTCACCGCGCACGGCGATGTCGAACAGGCGCTCAATCGGTTGCGCCTCACCACGGAAGCTCGCGCGCATCGGACAGTTCCAGATCTGGAGCGGCGGCTCGACTGGCCATGGGGTGATCCGGGCAATGAAGACGGTACGGGCATGGGCGCATTCTGCCGAGGCTGGCCAGCCGCCTGCGAGGCAAAGAAGGATCGCGCAGTCGACAGGGTAGGCTTTCGCCGGAGCAGCAAGAGAAAGGGACAGGGCGGTGGCTGCGAGGGCGGCCGCAGCTCGTAGTCTTGTCATGGAAGTTTCCTTGTGAAGATGCCGTGAGGGGAGGGGGCAGGAAGACTGTAACTGGCACGATCAACCGTCGGGTTCCTGGCCAAGAGCCTGGTAGTCGCGGATCGCGCGGTTGATCTCTTCGGACACCTCGGCACGCGCAGCATCGAGACAGCGCAGATAGGCCTGTGCCTCATCGAAGTAGGCCGTGAACTCCTGCCCGATCTCCGTGCGATATTCCGCACGCGTGGCAGCATCGGTCACCGGTGCAGGCGGGACCGGCGGCAGGCAGTCCAACGCCGTCGCAGCCTGAGCGACGCCGCAGACAGGCATCGTGAACAGGGCGGCGGCGACGAGGCAAGCGCGTCTGGAGCGGAGAAGGGGCATGCACAGTCCGAGGGTTTCAAAACATGTGCATGAATTGCAAAACACCGCTATTGACGCAACAGGATTCTACCGATAGGTGAGCGCCATGTTGTGCGACGACATGTTTCTCATCAGCGCAACATGCACTATGTACTGCCGTGAGCGTGTTGCTTTCGGAAGGTGCCAACCCATGAGGAACTTGACCCCGGTGATCTTGCAGGCCGGACTTAAGGAGGCCCTGACCGAAGGCGGCATCGTCGAAGCCCTCTGTGTCGAGGACGCAAAGAAGGTT
>Ga0075157_10000559_pt1 | contig 28835 bp, 28 predicted proteins | sample JI81BgreenDNA_FD_70967 | JGI IMG/M metagenome (GOLD analysis project Ga0075157, IMG submission 70967) | Wastewater effluent complex algal communities from Wisconsin, to seasonally profile nutrient transformation and Carbon sequestration -... | ecosystem: Engineered > WWTP > Effluent > Algae...
ACAAGAAAAGGAAAAAGAAATATGAGTTGGAGAGCTGATAAACCTGCAACATTAGCCTATGTAGAGGCATTGGATGAAGGTGATCAATCGAAAAAAGTAGACTTTAGAGATGAAGTTTTTCTTTGGGATGCACCTTTTAATCAAACAGCTAAATCTATTCTCAAAACACCACAACGTTTTGCAGGTATTATGTGGGGAAATGACCAAATAGCTATTGCCCTTGATCAGTGGTATGATACCAGAAATGTAAAAGTTTACTTGATTAACCCTTCTACAAATAACCCTACTCCTAAAATCATTTCTGATAGAAATTCTCAGGACATTTACTCCGACCCTGGTAATTTTGAAATGAAAAGAAATGAGTATGGTAGAAATGTATTGGCTATCGAAAATGGTAAAATGTTCCTGATGGGTAGTGGATTTACCAAAGAAGGGCAGTTTCCTTTCATTGATGAATTCGATATTAAAACATTTAAAACCAAAAGATTATACACTTCGAAGCTCACTAATCAGAAAGAAGACTTGCTTTCTATTGAAGATTTTAAGAAAGGTGATGTTCTTGTACAATTACAATCTAAAAATGAGTTTCCTAATTATTATTTTAGAAATCTAAAAACTGGAAAATTAACCCAAATTACAAGTTTCAAAAATCCTTTTGAAAGCATCAAGAATGTAGAAAAAGAAGTCATTAAATACAAAAGAAAAGATGGTGTAGAACTTTCTGGAACATTGTATTTACCAGTTGGTTACGATAAAACCAAAAAAGAAAAACTTCCTTTGCTCATTTGGGCTTATCCTACCGAATTTAAAGACAAAAATTCTGCTGGACAAAGTGATAAAAACTCTAATGAATTTACATTTCCTTATTATGGTTCGTTTGTTTATTGGGTTACAAAGGGCTATGTAGTGTTGGATGATGCTTCATTTCCTATCATTGGAGAAGGAACAACAGAACCCAATGATACATTTATTGAACAACTTGTAGCCAATGCAGAAGCTGCCATTGATGCAGTAGATAAATTAGGCTATATCAATCGTAAAAAAGTAGCCATTGGTGGACACTCTTATGGAGCTTTTATGACAGCTAACTTACTTACACACAGCAATTTGTTTGCTTGTGGCATTGCCAGAAGCGGTGCTTACAACAGAACACTCACACCTTTTGGTTTCCAGAGTGAACAAAGGAACTATTGGGATGTACCCGAAGTGTATAGCAAAATGTCTCCGTTTATGAATGCTCATAAAATGAAAACTCCCCTTTTACTGACACATGGAGAGGCTGATAACAACCCTGGTACATTTACACTACAAACAGAAAGATATTTTCAGGCATTGAAGGGCTTAGGAGCTCCTGTACGAATGGTTATTTTACCCAAAGAAAGTCATGGGTATGTAACCAAAGAAAATATATTACACTTATTGTGGGAACAAGACCAATTTTTAGAAAAACACCTTAAAAACTAAATAAAAAGCCCTGAAAAAATTTCAGGGCTTTTTATTTGAATATTTTATTTCAGTTTTAAATAAGTAGCTCCATACCCAAACTTGTTTTTCTGAGCATCTTTATAAAATTCTATATTGGGGTGTTTACTTACCTTCTTCTGTATTTCGTATTTCAGTGTGCCATTCCCTACACCATGTATAAAAACAATCTCATCCATACCTGTTGCAATGGCATTGTCCAACGCTTTTTCAAAAACCTGAACTTGATACTTTAGAATTTCATCAGGGTTCATTTGTTTCTCATGGTTTGGCAGAAGAACTTCTATGTGCAAATCTACTTCAGGGGCTGGTTTTTCGATTTTCTTGGTTTCAATTTTATCAGCAGCTTTCTCAAGCATTTGTTCTGCTATTTTTACCACATCAATATTTTGAGGTGTTTCATCTTTATCTATTTGAAACAGATAGCCTTGTTTCTGCACCAAAGGCACATCTTGAAGGCTTTTAAACTGATTTGCCCTAAATTTTAGTTTTTTGATAAAAGGCTCTTGCAATTCAAAATAGCCTTTTTGGTAATACAAACATTGCAGAATGTATGTTCCCCAATTATCCAGTTGAGCAAGTGATACCTCATGAACTCTTGTATGTGTTTTGGAAGCTAAAAAACCAGCCACAATTCCTTGTTTTTCAGTAGAAATACTAAAAGGAATATCCCAGTCTGTATTATTGATAAAATATAATGTAAATTTTTGGTCGTTGAGAGCCACAAAAGCCCAATAAAGTCCTTTGGTTGCTTTTACTTCTTTTAGAATATTTGTTTTTGTGTCTTCTTTGGGGTTTTCTTCTTTGCTGAAACGTTTGTTTTCCTCAGGAGAAATTAGCACTATTTCCGATTTTGAAACAGGAATCGTAAAACCATCTTCTATTTCTATTTCTACAATAGCACCTTTTATTGCCACAACCACTCCTGACTCTTTCCCATGCAGTAATCGTACTTTATCACCTATATTCATAACTCTTAAGTTTGTTTTTTTATACAAAAATACGCAAATTTATAAAAAACACTATAAAAAATGATTTTGGTCAGTGTAAATGACTCAACTATCATGTATTTATGTGTAATTTATTTATCTCAAACCTCAATTCTATGAATTGGCATTTAACAAATATCAAAGAAACTTTAGATTTATTGGGTGGGCATATTGGAGGTTTATCCTCTTCGGAAGCGGATAACAGGCTCGAAAAATATGGCTACAACGAACTCGAATCCAAAAACAAAAAACCTGCATGGCTGATGTTTTTGGGACAGTTTAAAGACGTCATGATTATTATCTTACTTTTGGCTGCTGTTGTTTCGGGCTTTATTGGTGATTTAAAAGACACTTTATTAATTGCCATTATTGTCATCCTCAATGCCATTATTGGTTTTTTGCAAGAATATAGAGCTGAAAAAGCCATGGAAGCTCTCAAAAAAATGGCAACTACCACAGCCAAAGTAAAAAGAGATAATCAAATTGAATATCTAAATTCTACAGAGGTAGTGCCAGGGGACATCATATTGTTGGAAGCAGGTGATATGGTACCTGCCGATATACGTCTTTTAGAAACTTATGCCTTAAAAATAGAAGAAGCTTCCCTGACAGGGGAATCGGAAGCTGTAGAAAAAAACAAAGAGGAGCTTCAAGAAGAAAATATTCCTTTGGGTGATAGACTGAACATGGCTTACAAAAGTACACTTGTAACGTATGGTAGAGGTACTGGTATTGTAGTAGCCACTGGTATGAGTACAGAAATAGGTTCTATTGCCAAAATGCTTCAAGAAGAAGAAACTCAAACACCTTTACAAAAAAGACTTGCCGATTTTGGAAAGAAACTCTCTTTTGTAATTTTTGCAATCTGTGCCATTATTTATATTTCGGGCTATATCAGAGGCGAAGACCCAACACAACTGATTTTAACAGCTATTTCGGTTGCTGTAGCTGCCATCCCCGAAACGCTTCCTGCTGTAATTACAGTTTCTTTGGCACTTGGAGCAAGTAAATTGGTTCGACAAAATGCTCTTATTCGTAAACTGCCTGCTATCGAGACACTTGGCTCTGTAACATTTATTGGAAGTGATAAAACAGGAACACTTACCCAAAATAAAATGACTGTCAAAGAAGTTTGGGTGAATGATGAATACAATACTCCGAATATAGAAAATTTGAGCAGTTTAGATTTGCTTCTGCTTTCGATGAGGCTCAACCAAGATACACAGACAAACGAAAATGGAGAAATAAAAGGAGATTCTACAGAAGTTGCTGCTTATCAGTATGCTATTTCTAATAGTGTTGTAGCGAATATAGAAAAATATGTCAGAAAAAGTGAAATTCCCTTTAGTTCGGAGCGTAAAATGATGACCACCCTCCACCCTTTTGGAGATAAAACTCTGGTAGTTACCAAAGGAGCTTTGGAAATGGTTTTAGAAAAATGTGTTTCTACACCCAAACTTGTTCATACGAAAGCAGAAGAAATTGCTCAGAAAGGAATGCGACTTTTGGCGTATGCTGTAAAAGTAGTAGAAAATAACATAGCGATAGAAGAATCCGTAATAGAAAAAGACTTAGAGTTTTTGGGTGTAATAGGTATGATAGACCCTCCACGTCCAGAAGCCAAACAAGCCGTTGCAGAGTGTATTTCGGCTGGTATTATTCCTGTTATGATTACAGGCGACCACCCCACTACTGCTCAAGCCATTGCACGAGAAATAGGAATATTGAGTAAACCTTCAGATAAGGTAATTACAGGAAGGGAAATGAAAGAGATTTCGGAAGCTGAGTTTGAAGCAAGAGTCAAAAATATTCGTGTGTATGCTCGTGTATCTCCTGAACAAAAACTACAAATTGTAAAAGTCTTGCAAAAACAAGGGCAATTTATTGCCATGACAGGTGATGGAGTCAATGATGCTCCAGCCCTTAAAAGAGCTGATATTGGGGTAGCTATGGGTATTACAGGAACGGATGTATCGAAAGAAGCCTCTGCCATGATTTTGTTAGACGATAATTTTGCTACTATTGTAAAGGCTGTCAAAGAAGGGCGTCGAATTTTTGACAACATCAGAAAATTTATCAGATACACCATGACTGGCAATGCTGGTAAAATTTGGGCAATCTTTTTAGCTCCTTTGGTTGGTTTAGAAATGCCTCTGTTACCCATCCATATTTTGTGGCTCAATTTGGTGACAGATGGACTCCCTGGACTTGCTTTGGCTGGTGAACCTGCCGAAAAAGGTATCATGACACGCCCACCACGACATCCTAAAGAGAGTATTTTTGCTCATGGACTTGGATTCCATATTTTATGGGCAGGCTTGATGATAGGAGGCTTAACATTGGCAGCTCACGCTTGGGCAGATAGTGTTGGCGGAAACTGGCAGACCATTGTATTTACAAGCCTTTGTTTTGCACAAATAGGACAAGTTTTGGCTGTTCGTAGCGAACATAACTTTTTATTCAGCGAAGGTCTTTTTGGAAATATGCCTTTACTTGGAACAGCATTACTTAATTTTGGTTTGCAATTAGCCTTGATTTATGTGCCTTTCTTACAAGAAATTTTTGTAACAAAACCCCTCACACTTACAGAGCTAGGAGTTTGTATGGGTGTAGCTTTGGTAGTATTCCATGCCATTGAAGCAGAGAAATTTGTAAAAAAGATAATTTATAAAAATAAATAATTTTTTAATAAATCATCTCCAGTTGAAGGCTTTTAAGTGGGCGTTCTAAGAAGAAGCCCGCTTGCCTGAAACTCGGATTTTTGATGGTTGGACGATAATTATTAGAAAAACAGTAGCCTTCTTTGGGCATGCCAAGGAAGTTATAGTCCATTTTTTTATTATCGTTTTCATCATGTAAAACAGCCACAGCATAATCGCCATAAGGTAAATCTGAAAACTCTACATAAGCCTTTCCATCCTTAATTTCTAGTTCAGCAGTTTTGTAGGCATATTTATTTTGTGTAGGAAATCCCTTAGCAGTATTAAACAGGCTTAATAGTACTTTTCCTTTTGCACCTTGAACTTTGGTAATTTCTATCTTTAATTTGCCTGTACCTTTAGGAGAGAAAGAGTTGAAAATCAGAAATATAGACAAGAGTAATATTTTTATCATAGTTTTATTTTTTAAGTATTGCTCCTCCAAGTATTACAGTCTTGGTATCATCAGGCGATATAATTTCTTCACCATTAATCACACCTTTTCCAAAAGTCATTTTCATTTTTTCAACTTCTAAGACTTGTCTGTCATTGGTTTTGAATTCAGGTTTTAAGATATAATAACGATTTGTTGGATCTGTTTCAGTAGTTTTAACATGAAAAATTCCGTATTTTGAATTAATCTGTAGTAAATAAGCAGGATATACAATATTTGCAGAATCCGAAAAGTTGGCAACTTGCATCAAACCATTTCTTTCGCCTTGCCAATAACGCATCACACTTGTATGATCACCTGTTATAAAAATTCCTTCGAATTCTTCTTTAGGCTTACAAGATGTTATAAAAAGAATAAATAATATACTTAAATAGCTAATTGCTTTCATTTTGAATTTCTTTGATATAGAAATATACAATATTTATACCATATTTTCAAATAAATGTTTCAAGTTTAGATGGGTATGTTTAATATAATTTTTGTACCCAAAGCTTCTTGATTTTCATTATATAAATCTATAATTTCTGATTTTATGGCTTTCTTTCTACCATAGTTTAATAAATCTAAACGTTTCTGAGTTGCACTAATTGCAAAAGACTTATGTTTTTTTAGTCTGTTTTGATTGAACTCTCCAGATTTTTTTCGTCCTATCCCATTGTCTTCTATTTCACACTGCAAAAAATCTTCTTTCTCAGAAAAACGAACCCAAAGTTTCCGATTTTCTTTTTTATGTAGAAGTCCATGTTTCAATGCGTTTTCGATATAGGGTTGGATAATCATAGAAGGTATTTGAATATTTTCTATGTCTAGATTTTTTTCTATTTCTAAATAATATTGCAGGTTTTCAAATCGTATGCCTTCTAATTGAAGATATAAATGTAACATTTGTATTTCATCTTGCAAAGGAATTTCTTGCTCATTACTCATATCAAGTGTTAGTCGCATTAAATCAGAAAATTTACCTAAAAATTCGTTGGCTAATCGTTTTTCATTCAATAGAATAAACTCTTGAATGGAATTTAATGCATTAAAAATAAAGTGAGGATTCATCTGCACTTTGAGGGCTGCCAGTTGAGATTCTCTTAAACTTCGTTCTATGGAATTTTTGCGTTGTATCAGTTTTAATCTCCACCACACAATTAATACAATAAGTGCTAAGAAAACAAATATCAATGATATGACAAACCAAATTCTTTTCCAAAAAGGAGTTTGTACTTCTATTTGCATAATTGCTGTCCCTTCACTTTCTATTCCATCCTCATTAATAGCTTTTACCTGAAACTCATATTTACCTGAAGGCAATGAGGGATAACGAGCAAAATTATTAGCACTTTCTGTATAAATCCAGTTGGTATCAATTCCTATCATTTTGTATTTATAATGAAATGAACCTCTTCCTTTATAGGTAATACCCTGAAAATCAATCTTTACATTGTTTTCTTGGTGATTTAGGAAATAGCTTGATTTAAAAGGCAGTGGTTTTTCCCAAACAAGCAATTTATCTATATAAATGAGTGGTGGTACACTATTTTTAGACAGCAGGTTTTTGGGCATTTTCATCAGTCCCTTAGGGCTTGCCAGCCAAACATGATTATTAACGACCACTACACCATTGATTTGCTCACTAATCAAACCATCTTGTCTGTTAAAAGTTTGTACCTCATAACTATTCACCGATACTTTTGCCAAGCCTTTATCTGTTGCTACCCACAGAATATCACCATCTAAGTGTATATCCAAACACAAATTACTGGGTAGCCCTTGCAGATTTGAAATTTGTTTCCAAGGCTTTTTTCCTTTTATAAAAAGGAGTCCTTGTGTAAGTGTCCCTACAATCAATATATCATCTTTTTGGGCAAAGCATTTTGCAAAAACACCTGTATTATTACTCCATTTGTATTCCGAAACTGTCATGTTTTCTACAAGAAACAGTCCATGAGCATAGCCTAACCATACTTTAGAATAATCCTTTTCTACGAAAACAGCTCTTGCTCTTTTTTGATTAGGCATGAACAGACTATTATAATTATACTCTAATCCTTCACGTACATAATCAAATTTTTCTCTAAATTTTTGTCTTTGTTCCTCCCCCAATGTGTTCCAAGCAGCTAATCCTATACCATCAGCTCCAGCAGCAAAAACAGAATTTTTATATAAACTAAAATATTTTGGAGCAGATGTAGAACCTTTAAGATTATAGCATTCTTTTTCGTTTTTATTGAAATAAAAACCCATACTACAACTGACAAACAGTTTTTTGTTTTCTGTATCGTATGCTAAAGCTTCTATTTCTTTTTTACTTTTGGTTACATATTCATGCGTAATTGCTTTTCTAAAAGGATTAAACACTTTTACTTTTCCATTAAACATTCCCAAAAGCAGATTGTCTTCGTCATCTTTTGCAATTTTATAAATATGTTTATCTTCTAAACTTGGCGTATTAAATTCATTAAAAAACAGTATATCTTTATTGGGTATTACAAATACTCCATCAGATAATGAGCTAACCCAATAATTACCTTCTCTATCTTGCAAAATATCGGAAATAGGCTTATCAGAAAACAAAGGAAAGGGTTTCCCCTGACTGTCTAAAAACAGAGGTTCTAATGCTTGATTATACCCATACAGACCTGAATATGTTAAAAACCAGATATTATCATCTTTGTCTGATCGTACATCATTTAATTCTATAGCTTTCTGACTAATATTTTTATTATCTAAAAAGTTAATTTTATCAGATTTTTGAAGGGGTTTCTCAGCTTGGTCATTTAATATATAAATCTCATCTAAAGCTCTTTCTACAACAACATGCCAATTTTTTATGATTTGATGTCGATAGCTCATTCCTATTTTTCTAACTTCTCTACCATTATTTTTTTTCAAAAGATTTCCGTTCTGATAAAAAATAATATCATAGGTATCTATATTTACAAAACTGTTGGATGCATACTCTACAATTTGATCATAACCTTTAAATAAAGGTATAGCCTTACCTTGTGTATGCAGATACCACACCATATCATTGTGGTATGTAAAAAGTCTGTCTTGTTTATCAATATGATAGGCTAAAAAATCGGGTAAACCTTTTGGGAACTTATATTCATAAGCTTTTTCCTGCTCTATATAAAATAGTTGTCCAGAAAAGTTTAGAAACCATATTCTACCCTTATCATCTTCTTGTATATGCGAAACGGCAGAAGCTTTGGATGTTTTGGGCTTATAAAGTTTAAATTTACTTCCATCATATCTACACAATCCCGATTCAGTTGCCATCCAGATGTAGCCTTTTGTATCTTGAAGTAAGTCGAAGACTATTGTAGATGGCAAACCTTGCTCATCTGTTAGTTGCCAGTAAGAAGGGTGTTGTGCATAATTTTTAAACCCTATCAAACAAAAGTAAAGAATGAATAAGTATAAGTTTTTCAATTTTTTATATATAAAAACTATTCAAATCGTAATGCTTCAATGGGGTCTAATTTGGAAGCTTTGTAAGAAGGATAAAATCCAGAGATAACACCTACAAAAACACAGACTACCACCCCCAAAAACATCCAAAACCAAGGTACTAGAAATTTCTGTGAACCTAAAAGTACAGCCACACCATTTCCAGCCAAAATCCCCAAAATAATTCCTGCAATTCCTCCCAATTGGCAAATCACAATCGCTTCTATCAAAAATTGCTCTTGAATACGTTGAGGCGTTGCTCCCAATGCTTTTCTAATTCCTATTTCTCTTGTTCTTTCTGTTACTGAAACAAGCATAATATTCATCAGACCGATAGAAGCTCCCATGAGTGTAATAAAACCTACTAAAAATCCTCCTATTTTCAAATATCCTGTTACTTCTCCTAAACTTTCTGAAAGAGTTTCACTTTTTTTAAGTTCAAAAGAATCCTCTTCATTAGGTAAATCATGTCTTATTTTACGCATCAGCCCTCTTGCTTCATCCATTGTTTGGTCAAACTCTACAGGGTTTAATACCTTTATTTTAATATCAAAACTAATGTCTTGAGTTCTCAGGAGTGTTCTTGCCATTTCTAAGGGTAATAAAACGGATCTATCTCCTCCGCCTCCACCCATATTTCCTCCTTTTTTCTCCAAAACGCCTATTACTTGGAAGCGTTTTCCAAGCATTGTAATAAATTTGTTGTTGGCTTTACTTTTACCAAATAGTTTTTCTGCAATTTCAGCACCAATAATGGCTACGGGTGTTCCATTTTCTACTTCTTGTGTATTCAAATTTCGACCTTCTTTGAGCTGAAAACCTTGTTGTCCTAAATAATTTTCGTCTATTCCTGTTACTTGCGAATTGGGGTTAGTCGTAACAGAACCATATTTTACTTCTGCATTGAACGTAACAAACACTGAAATACCCACTACTCCTGAAAAAGATAGTTTTTCTTTCAGTTCTTTGGCTTCATAATGACGAATTGGGGGCTTGCTATCAGCTCTTTTACCACCCATTCTATTTCTTTGAGCATTTTTCTGACCTATATCGAAAGAGTTTGCTCCCAAATCGGCAAAGCTATCATCTACTGAAGATTGTATGCCATCCACAGCCGTCAGAATTCCTACCAGAGCCATAATACCAATAGCAATGATAAGAGCTGTAAGAACAGTTCTGAGCCTATTTTCGTTAATAGAATTTAAGGCAACCTTAATATTTTCAAGAAAATTCATGGTCTTAATACTAAAATAATGGATATTCTAAATAACTCTATAAATCACTTTTTTAGTACATTGTTTTCTGTTTTTTGGAAATAAAAGGTATTTTTGAATATCAAAATGCCTGATAATGTCAAAAATACATTGGATTCTGCAAAATAACCTAATAAAATCTGAAATAAAAGAAAGTATTATAAAAACCTTGAAAAAGAGTTCTATTAGTTATGAAGAAGTACAAGTGATTCCTTTTTCTGATAGTTTACCTGTTATTGAGCAATATGGAGATCAGTATGTGTTTTATGGCTCTAGCACCCTCATTTTCAATGCTTACAAACATTCCATTTATCAAAAAGGTGTTTTTTATGATGAAAACACTTTTACCATCAATAATTATAACAAGCAGTGGGGAAAAAAAATGTTAAACAATGATGCTATCATTACTAGCTTAGCAAATTTTTCAAATGGAAATTATGATGTAAACAGTCTGTGGTTTATCAGACCTGTTTCAGATTCCAAAGCTTTTAGTGGAGCTGTTATGCGTTTTTCAGAGATTCAATCTTTTACACAAAATTTAAAAGAATCCAACAATCCTCATCTTTCTACCGAAACACCTATTGCTGTTAGTTTGCCCAAGGAAATAGAAAAAGAATGGAGGCATTTTATCGTCAATAAAAAAGTAATATCCAGTAGCCGATATGCTCAACATGGAGATTTATCTATCTCAAATACGGATATTCCCAAAGAGCTTATTAATTTTGTCGAAAATTGTTGTTTGGAATATACTCCTCACAGTATTTTTGTAATGGATACAGCCCTTTGTAATGGCAAGTATTTTATTATTGAGTGCAATTGTTTCAACGGAACTGGCTTTTATGACCATGATATTGAAGCAATTATTCAAAGTGTCAATCAATTTTTATCTTCATGCTAATTACTGAAAAGTTTAAAAATACTTCTATTATTCTGGCATCTGGTTCACCTCGCCGAAAGCAACTACTTGCCTCATTAGATCTTGATTTTCAGGTAAAAACAAAAGATACTCCTGAAGATTTCCCTCATGATATGCCGATTGCAGAAGTTCCTCTGTTTTTAGCACGCCGAAAAGCAGAAGCTTTTTTACAAGACATTCAAAAAGAGCATCTTATCATCACCGCCGATACAATTGTGAGTATTGAAAGCTCTATTTTAAACAAACCCCAAGATGAAGCAGAAGCCATTGCTATGCTTCAAAAACTTTCTGGGAAAATGCATGAGGTAATTACAGGGGTATGTTTGATGAATAACCAAAAAACATTTGTGTTTTCTGATACCACAAAAGTCTTTTTTAAAAACCTTACAGAAGAAGAAATCATATATTACGTTCAAAAATACACCCCTTACGACAAAGCTGGCAGTTATGGGGCTCAGGAGTGGCTTGGAATGGTCGCTATTACGAAAATAGAAGGCTCTTATTTTAATGTAATGGGATTACCTATACATAAACTTTACCAAGAACTGATTCATTTTTAATAAATTATGAATACATACGGAAAAATATTTAGAATTACCACTTTTGGCGAATCGCATGGCATCGCAGTGGGGGTAGTTATTGACGGTTGCCCTGCTGGTTTAGAAATTGATGAAAGTTTTATTCAAAAAGAGCTTGACAGAAGAAGACCAGGGCAATCTGCCATTGTTACCCAAAGAAAAGAAGCAGACCAAATACAAATTGTATCAGGTGTTTTTGAAGGTAAAACAACAGGAATGCCTATTACGATGCTGGTTTGGAATGAAGATGCCAAAAGCAAAGATTATAGCCATATTGCAGATAAATTTCGTCCATCTCATGCCGATTATACCTATCAGATGAAATATGGTTTTAGAGATTACAGAGGTGGTGGCAGAAGTTCTGCAAGAGAAACCCTTGCCAGAGTAGCTGCTGGAGTTGTTGCCAAACTTATTTTAAAAAAACTAGGCATTGATATTCAGGCGTATGTATCACAAGTTGGGAAGCTTAAACTCAAAAAAAGCTATCAGGATTTAGATTTGACTCTGACTGAAACCAACGATATTCGTTGTCCTGATGCTCAAATGGCAGAACAAATGATTGAGTACATTAAAGAAATACGCAAACAAGGTGATACTGTAGGCGGAGTTGTGAATTGTGTGTGTACAAATGTACCTGTTGGGCTTGGTGAGCCTGCTTTTGATAAACTCCATGCTGAGCTTGGAAAAGCCATGCTTTCTATCAATGCTGTAAAAGGTTTTGAATATGGAAGTGGTTTTGAAGGTGTTGAAATGCTTGGTTCAGAGCATAATGATGCTTTTTTTGTTGAAAATGATCAAATACACACCAAAACAAACCATTCTGGAGGCATACAAGGTGGAATTTCAAACGGAGAAGATATTTATTTCAGAGTAGCCTTTAAACCCGTTGCTACCATTATGCAAGAGCAAGAAAGTGTCAATGAGCAGAAAGAATCTGCAACTGTAACAGGTAAAGGCAGACATGATCCTTGTGTTGTCCCAAGGGCTGTACCCATTGTAGAAGCGATGAGTGCCCTCGTTCTTGTTGATTTTTATTTTAGAAATAACTCTTCGAATATCAGCCGTCTATTCTCTTAGACGTAAGATTTTTACAAAAAACTCAAAAAAATATTAAAAAAAGCATAACTTTGTATAAGTTTTTGTCGTAAAAAAGGTAAGTTCTATGAACCTAAACACAGAGAAAGAACAAGGTGTTCATATTATACATATTGAAGGGGATTTGGATGCATCTTCATCTATTGTGCTAGATACAGCCATGTATGAGGCTATCAGTACACAAGAAAAACACATCCTCATCAACTGTGAAAAATTAAATTATATATCGTCGGCAGGTTTGGGTGTTTTCATGTCTCACTTGTCAGATTTAGAAGAAAAAAACATTTTTTTTGGCTTGTATGGTATGAGCGAAAAAGTAAAAAATGTTTTTGAAATATTGGGTTTACAACAACTCATCAATAATTACACAAACAAAGAAGAAGCTCTGCAAGCTATCGGTGTATGAAATACAATTTAAGTATCAAAACAGAAAAACAAAACCTCCAAAAAGTTAGAGTTTTTCTAGAAAAAATATTAAAAGACTTACAAGTTTCTGATATAGAAGCCAATCAGTTGATTTTGGTGGTAGATGAAATTTTGGCTAACCTCATGATTCATTCTGCTAAAAACAACGAAAAAAAAGATATTGACCTCACCCTTACCGAAGATAGTGGTGAAATTACTTTCGAAATTTACGATTATAATTCTCCTTATTTCGACCTTACCCAACACGAAGACGCTAATTTACAAGACCTTGTAAAGCAAAAACGCAAAGGTGGTATGGGGCTTACACTTGTCAAAAATATTATGGACGAAGTGGAAGTTTATTACGAAGACAATACCAATATTTGGCGTTTGCAGAAACGTTTCCCTTATCTTCTTGTCAAAAAATAAACCATCTTGGCATTATTTTGGTTGTAGGTTTATTATTCAAATTGTAACCCTATGAAGATATTTTTTACCATAGCTTTTGTAATTGTATGTTTTTGGGCAGAAGCTCAAACAGTTACCAACCCAGTTGTAGGCAATAATCCAGCTCCAAGAAATAAAAAAGAAGCTAGAAAACAAGCTAGAGCCCTTCGAAGACAAGGCAAGGCTAATATTGCAGAAGGTAAAGTTGATAAACAAAGAGCCAAAGGCTTGAGTGGCAGACAAAAACGTACGGAACGCAAAGAAGCTCGCTTGCAAATCAAACAAGGGCGTTTACAGAAAAAACAAGCTCGTCAGCTCAAACGCAAACACAGATAATAAATTTTTATTTTTGAATCCATCTTCTATCCCAAAAGATAGAAGATTTTTTTATATAAAAATGGCATCATTTTGGTTATGAGTTTGCTATTCTCAAACTTTATACCATGAAAACATTTCTTATGATTAACCTGATGATGGTTATGAGCCTTTGGACGCAAGCTCAAACCACCATGACAAACCCTGTCAGAGACAATTCTAAAAGGGAAGCCAAACGAAACTCCCAAACACCCAAAAAACAAGCTAGAGTTGCTAATGAAGAAGTTAAACCTTTGAGTCGTAAACAACGACGCATAGAACGCAAAGAAAATCGTTTAGACGTCCGAAAGGGACGTTTGCACAAAAAACAAGCCATTGTAAAGCTCAAACAAGCTCGTTTAAAAAGAAAAGAGGCTCGTTTATTAAGAAAACAAGTTCGTTTAGAGAAAAAAGAAGCTCGACAATTGCGTAGAAGAAATCGATAATTTTTTCTGAATCTTTCAAAATATTCTATCTTGAAATACAGATAGAATATTTTTTTGTGTAAAATTTGACTGTTTTTAGTGTAAATTTATGCTACATTTGAGTTTTAATGAGTTTGTAGCAAATCATTCATCATTTTTTGTATGTGTGGAATTACTGGTGTATTAGCCTTCAACGAAGTAGGTCGTTTCTCGATGATAAATCTCCCAAGTGCAACAGATGCACTCTCTAAAAGAGGTCCAGATTGGAGTGATACATATCTTTCATTTATGGTAGGATTAGGGCATCGAAGACTTTCTATCATTGATACTTCTGATGCTGGTAATCAGCCTATTTCGGATCATACAGGCAGATACACTATTGTTTTCAATGGTGAAATTTATAATTTTAAAACTCTAAGAAGCCAACTAGAAGAAAAAGGCGTTCAGTTTCGTTCTCATACCGATACAGAAGTACTTTTGTATGCATATATTCATTGGGGAGCCTACTCTTTAGAGCTTTTGCATGGTTTTTTTGCTTTTGCCATTTATGATAAAGAAGAAAACAGCCTTTTTGTAGCCAGAGACCGTTTTGGAATAAAGCCTTTGTTGTATTATGTAGATGAAGACAGGTTTTTATTCGCTTCCGAAATGAAATCCATTATTCAATATGGAATTGAAAAAGAAATTAATCTCACAAGTCTTCGTAATTATCTGCATCTCAATTATATCCCTGCTCCTGATACCATTTTCAAAAACATTTATAAGCTTTTGCCAGGGCATTATTTAAAAGTAAAAGATGGCAAAGTGGAACAGGAATGTTTCTATGAAATTCCTAAAAATTACGAAGAACATCCCACACAACTGAGTTATCAGTCTCAGCAAGAGCATTTAATGGATTTGATGCAGAAATCTGTTCAGAAACGTCTTGTCGCTGATGTTCCCTTAGGAGCATTTCTGAGTGGTGGTGTAGATTCTTCGGTGGTGGTAGCCCTTGCCAGTAAAGAAGTAGAACAATTGGAAACTTTTTCCATTGGTTACCACGACAATCCATTTTTTGATGAAACCCACTATGCTGAAACAGTAGCCAAACATTTCAATACCAAACATACTACTTTTAAACTTTCTCAAAAAGATGTTTATGATGTATTATTTAATGTATTGGACTATATGGATGAGCCTTTTGCCGACTCCTCTGCTTTGCCTGTTTATATCTTGAGTAAGTATGTGAAAAAACATGTAACGGTTGCTCTTTCAGGTGATGGAGCAGATGAGATGCTGGGAGGTTATAACAAACATTGGGGCGAATACAGACTTCGCCAAGGGGGACTGGCTGCAAGTTTAGTAAAAAAGCTTTTGCCTCTTTGGAAAAGTCTTCCACAATCTCGGAATGGAGGTTTTTCAAATAAAGTTCGTCAGTTGGTTCGTTTTGCAGAAGGCAGTAAATTAAATCCCAAAGAACGTTATTGGGCTTGGGCTGGATACACCAAAGACCAAGAAGTAGAAAATTTACTTCATTCTAAGTACAGAAATCAAGACTTAGAAGACTACAAAGAATCTAAAGCTAGTCTGCTCAAACATTTGAATGATAGCAGTTTGGAAGGCATGAACGAGTTTTTTTATACAGATATGCAACTTGTTTTGCCGAATGATATGCTCATTAAAGTGGATTGGATGTCGATGGCGAATGGTTTAGAGGTTCGTGTTCCCTTTTTAGACCATGATGTCGTAAATTTTATTTTCTCACTTCCTATTTCTTCAAAAATAGACAAAGGCATCCGTAAACGAATTGTACAAGATGCTTTCAGGGATATTTTACCCAAAGAGATTTACAACCGACCCAAGCATGGTTTTGAAGTTCCCCTGCTCAACTGGCTTCAAACAGACTTGCGTTCATTAATTGAAAATGACTTATTACAAGACAGATTTATCGAAGAACAAGGTATTTTTGATGTAAATGAAATAAAAAAACTAAAAAATCAGTTATTTTCACAAAACCCGATGGATGTACATGCTCGTATTTGGGGGCTTGTGGTGTTTCAGTATTGGTGGAAAAAGTATTTAGGTAAGAAATAATATGAAAGAAAGGAATAGATTTGAAGCCATCAAAAGAGCTTTTTTAGGTGGCTGCATTGGTTTACACGATTTTTATCTAGGCAGAAATTTTAGAGGAACTATCAAAGCTTTAGCTTTAGGCTTTTTCATTACAGGTTTTGTAACAAAAACTAATCTTCCTACACCTATATTAGCTCTTATAGCTGTATCAAATTTAGTCTCAGGTCTTAAATTACTTTCTATTGGACAACGAGATTTTGATTTTAAGTATAACCCTCACTTATTTGTAAAAATGACTGATGGATTCCCAAACACTAATGTTGCTGTAGCCGACGAAATTCTAAAACTCAACGAACTTTTTGAGAAAGGCTTGATTACCTTTGAAGAGTTTGAAAAACGTAAAAAGAAATTATTGGGATAAAGTATTGAGGGAATCAAAAAGCTCCCTCAATATCAATATTCTAAAACTCAATGTCTTCTATAGCAGTAATAGGAATATTTCGACCACCTTTAAGACTTATAAGGCTATCATCTACAGACCAAATTGTAGTATTTACCCAATATTTTCGACCTTCCTTGTCATAAAAAGAGATGTTTACCTTATGGTGATACAAATTACCTAATAAAAGGGCTTTTTGAAGGCTGTAAATCCTTCTCTCTTTATCAGAAGTGTTTGATAGCACATCTCGTGTACCAAAATAAACTTCGCCTAACTGTTCTTTTGGAATTTCTGTCATTTTCATAAAACAAATAGATTGAAGTATAACTAAAAAAAATGTTAGTTTTACTATTAACTTATTGTTCTAAAAAATGTTTTGTTTTTTTTAAATAAAACCAATGATAATTTTAAAAAAAATAATTTATTTGAAATTATATTCTAAAAAACGAAGTATGAAAATTCTATTTTCCTAAAGTTAAAAGACTTCTAATAAGTTTTTAATTTTAACTGTTCTTTCCATATTCATATACTTTCCAAAAATAATTCAACTTCCAAAGTTTTTTATTCTGAAAAATGCTCAAAAATCCATATTTTATTAGCTTTTCTGCATTTTTTTTTCCACATTGATGTTTGATGAGTTTTTTCATTCAGATTGGTTTTGAAGCAAAGGTTTTACTTCTGCATTATTAGAGCCTTTGTTTATTGAATCCCTACCCATCCTATTGTTCACCTTACCCCCAATCCAATGAACGTACACATTACAGGTTCTGGAAGTTACATTCCAACAGAACGTATTACTAATGCAGATTTTGCACAGCACACCTTTTTGAATGAAGAAGGAAATGTCCTCCCCCTTAGCAATGAAATAATTGCTCAAAAACTATTTGAAATCACAGGAATAGAAGAAAGAAGGTATGTAACAGAAAGCCTAACGGCTTCCGATATTGGCTTTTTAGCTGCCCAAAAGGCTCTTGAAAGTTCACAAATTGACCCCGAAACACTCGATTATATTATTTTAGCTCATAATTTTGGAGATGTAAAAGCAGGAACCATCCAAGCAGATGCTGTACCAAGTCTAGCAAGTAGAGTAAAACATTCACTCAAAATTAAAAATCCTAAATGTGTAGCTTATGATATTCTATTTGGTTGCCCTGGTTGGATAGAAGGTACTATTCAGGCTTGGGCGTTTATTAAGGCTGGTATTGCAAAACGTTGTATGGTCATCGGTGCAGAAACGCTTTCAAGGGTAGTAGATCCACATGATAGAGATTCTATGATTTACGCTGACGGAGCTGGTGCAACCATTATTGAAGCAACAGACAAAGAAGGTGGCATTCTTGCCCACGAATCTGCTTCGTTTACTTATGATGAGGTATCTTATTTGTTTTTTGGAAAATCTTACAACAAAGAACTAACAGATAATACTTGTTATATTAAAATGTATGGCAGAAAAATCTATGAATTTGCCTTAAAGCATGTCCCACAAGCCATGAAAATCTGCTTGGAAAAAAGCAACGTTCCTATTGAAAAAGTAAAGAAAATTTTGATTCACCAAGCCAATGCGAAAATGGACGAAGCAATTCTGGCTCATTTTTTCAAATTGTATGGCATGAAGCCCCCTGCCGATATTATGCCCATGAATATCCAGATGTTAGGAAATTCGAGTGTGGCAACGATTCCAACTCTCTATGATTTAATTACCAAAGGAAATCTTGAAAACCAGACATTACAAGAAGGTGATATTGTACTGTTTGCCTCTGTGGGTGCAGGTATGAATATCAATGCTTTTGTGTATCAGTGTTAAGTTTTCTTGAGAAAAAAGATTATTGATTGAGATTTTTGTTATAATAGTATGTTTTACAACAACTATTGATAAATCAATGTTATCTATTATCTATGATTTTGGGGATGAGTTTATTAATCTAGGACCCTTAACACTCTCATTAATACTTTTTTTTGGAGGAAAGTTTTTTCGTAAACGCTATCCATTCTCAAAGGTGGTTTCTGGTCGTCTTTTGATTGTAATAAGTTATTTTACTTTTGCAGTTTTTTTACTCAGGGACTTGATACCATATATTCAAATCAGGAATGCTTATCACACAAAAAGATATAAAACTGTAGAAGGAGTTGTTGAAAATTATATTCCTATAACTCCTGGTACAGGGTATGCTCATGAACGCTTTACAGTCAAAGGAGTTTTTTTCCACTATGCAAATAATGACTATTCATATGGCTATGATTGTGCTGCATCCAATGGAGGAGTTATCAAAGCCAACCTTTCTGTTAAAATAAATTACATCCACAATGGAGAGAAAAACTTAATTTTGGTATTAGAAGTGAAAAATAAATAGAAAATTTAAAATTCTCATTTTAATTTGATATTCGGAATTTATAACCCTGAAAGGCTCAACGAAGTTAATTCCGAATATCTATCATCAAATTGTTAACTTGGGTTTGTGATTTGCAATCACGAACAACATGCAGATTTTATATATCCCTGATAATTAATCGTAAATGGCTATGAGATCAGTGTCATATAGCCGTTTAGATTTTCTTTTTCCATTTATACTGATGTGATAAACATATTGTTTTCTTTTAAAATGCCAGAATAAATCGTCAATAACACCTTTGACCTCTGATTTATTTAATTCATAAACAGAATCTCCTATTCTAAATTTAGGAGTTGGAAGAATTTGTGAGATATCTTCTCTAAAAACTCTGAATATTCCTTTTCTGTTTTTTACAGTTAAATATTCTTTTTCTACTTGAATGCATTCTACAAGCCCCAAATTACTTGTTATAAACCATTTATTTAAAAGATTTTTCTTTGTCCAAGTGTTAAAAAACCATTTTTTTATTAATTCTATCATTGTTGAAAAACTTTAATGTAAAGTTAATTTCAAATAAAATCTGATATTTTTTTTATTTCTTCCTCCAAACTTCTTTCCATGCTTCTGTCAAAAAGCCTACACCGTAAGCTGTTAGCTGTACGCATACAGCTCCTACACTCATCAAAGAAACTTTCAGACTTTTGGTTTGGATAAGAGCGTCTATCCAGATAACCAAAAAATAAAAAGCCAAAGAGCCTGTCATCAGTAGCCCCAAAAATGGATGTATTAAAAAGCCCACAGGGCTTGTGAGTGCATACAACACAAAAGCAGCAGGAAAACAATGTACTAATTTTAATTCTTTCGGAAAAAAACGCCAAATATTGATTCTGCCTCGTCCAAAAAAATGAAGTTGCTTGTAAAACTGCTTGAAACTCGTTCTACGTTTATGATACACATACGCATTGGGTATAAAGCCTATCTTAAATCCATTGTCTTCTATTCGGATGCTAAACTCAATGTCTTCGCCCATTCGGGTAATTTTATAGCCTTTAGTTTTCTCATAAACAGCTCTCGATATCCCCATATTAAAACTACGAGGTCTGAACTTCTCTGCCGATTTGGTATTACCACGTATACCACCAGTCGAAAAAAGTGAAGTCATGGCATAACTGATAGCTTTTTGGGTGTCTGTAAAACTTTCATGGGCTTTATCTGCACCTCCAAAGGCATCCAAAGGTGTTTTTTGAAGAAAATCGTAAACAGTTTGGAGATAATGAGGTGGCACAAGAGCATCGGAGTCAAAAACAATCAAATAATCGCCTTTGGCTATCTCAAAGCCTGTATTTCGAGCAAAGCCCTGTCCAGCATTTTCTTTATAGAAATACGTCAAATCGAACTGATTCTTATATTTTTCAGCTATCAAATCTGCTTTATTTTTTGAACCATCTTCAACGACCACCACCTCAAAATGCATTTTATTGGTATCAAATACTTGTTTTGTAAGCGATTCTAAAAGCTCATCAAGTTCATCAGGGCGATTATATACAGGAATTATAAGAGAAAAAAACATTTGAGTGATAAGTTATGAATAATAAGTGATGATTGCTTCACTATGCTCGTAATGACAAAATTAATAATTATCTAATTTCTAAAATCTTATATCTAAAGTCTCATTTAATATCTAATTTTAGGCAATTTAAGCGTACTGACTCCTCCTCCTTTCTTTTCAACCTTTATTTGAAGCTTTACACGCTCTTTTAAAGCATCCACATGCGAAATGATGCCGATGGTCTTGCCCGTATTTTGGAGGGCTTCAAGGGCATCTATTGCCATATCTAGGGTATTGGGATCAAGCGTTCCAAAACCTTCATCAATAAACAAAGAATCTATTTTTACATTTTTGCTTGCCAAATCCGAAAGCCCAAGAGCTAGTGCCAAACTCACCAAAAAACTTTCTCCACCCGAAAGGCTTTCTACAGGTCTGATGGCATCGGCTTGTTCTCTGTCAATAATTTCGAGTTCAAGAGCCTGTTCTTCAATTTTTTTCGTATTCTCCAACGCCTCGGCTTTCCTGATGATGTAACGTCTATTCAAACGGCTTAAATGAATATTAGCAAGACCCACCAAACGCTGTAAAGTCAGGCTTTGGGCAAACTCCGAGAATTTTTTCCCATCACTTGAGCCAATAATCTTATCTAATTTCTTCCAACGTTCACAGATTTCTGTTTGTTTGGTAATGAGGTCTTCCAATTCTTGGTATCGTTTGCTATTAATTTCATAGGTTTTGAGTTGCTGATTTATCTCTCCAAGCCTCTGATTTTTAGAAGATTGCTTTTGTTTCAGTCCATCCATTTCTTGTTTTAAGGAGTTTTCAGAAACTCCAGCCACAAGTCCTTCCAAAAGCTCATCAGATTGTTTTTGCTTGCTTTCTAAAACAGATTTTACCTCAATCATATTTCTAAGCAAACGGTTTTGTTCATGTTTATAAGCATCTTGTATTTCCTGACTCAATATTTTATTTTCAACATCTTCTCTACTGGCAAAACCCTGTTGTTGAATAATGGGCTTCAAAATCAGCCACAATTCATCAGATTCTTTCTGTTTTGTATTTTTAGTTTTTAAGGTATTCTCTAACAGCAAATTCACTTTATGAAGTTCATTTTGTAGCCCCTGAAAATCTGCTGATGCTTTTTTCTCCTGGTTTTCAATCTCTTCGAATCTGTTTCTAATTTCTTTTAAAACAACTTGCGAACTTTTTCCATCAAAAAGACTTTGTTTTTGAGCTTCCAAGGCTTCTATTTCTTGTTTGAGTCTCTCATTTTGAACTTTTTGTATCCAAATCTCCTGTTCTTTTTCAAGAAGTTTAAGTTGTTTTTCTAATTTCCTGAAAGAATTTTCTATATTTTGCTGATTTTCAAGCTCTTGTTTGCATTTTTGCATGAGCGTTTGTAAATCTGAAATTGTATTTGGAATATCATCTATTACAACACCTTGTTTTTCAAACTCTTGAAGAATATTTTTTATTTTTATTTCAAGATGTTGGATATTTTTTTCTCGATTGTCTAAAGTATTTGCCAGTATTTGAGCCTGATTTTGACGTTCTTCCTTTTCTAAAAGTTGTAATTGTTCTTTTGCCTGATTTAACCGTTTTTCATCTTCAGAAATCGTATTTTGTGGCGGATGTGTAATATACGGATGATGTGTAGCACCACAAATAGGGCAGTTATCTCCTTCTTTGAGTGTATTTCTTTCAGATTCATAATTTTTGATCAGAATTGCCTGTTTGATAAGCCTTTCTAAATCTGAAATAGTTTGTTTTGTGGTTTCTATGGCAGTTCTAATTCGTTGTAAATCTAGCTCTGCCTGCAAAAAAATCTGTTTTTCTTGTTCAAAGGCTGTTTTTTCTACTTTTAATTCTTTTTCCAACTCCTGAACATTTTCACTTTTTAGCTCCAATTCTTTCAGTGAAAGATACTTCTTTTGAGCTTCCTCAAACTTTGTTTGCCAAAGTTCTTTTTTATTATTTTTTACAACTTCTGTAATCTCTTTGAGTTGCTTCTGGGTATTTTTTAAGCTTTCTTCGCATTTCTCCAACGTTTTAGCAGGCTCATATTCAAATTCTTGTTGAGTTTCTGTAAGTGTTTGTCTATAATTTTCCCGAAGTTTAGAAAATTTATTCTCCTCATTTTCAAGTGTTTTATTCTTTTCAATCCATGTTACTTCCAAAGGTATCAGCTCTTCTTGAATAACTCTTTCTTGTGTTTGTTTAAAAACTGTGTATTTTTCTAAATCCTGTTTGAGTTTTTCATAAACATCCTGATGATGAGCAAACTGTGTTTGAAGTGTATGTTGTTCTTTTTCTAAATTTCCTTGCTCACTTTCAGCATTTTCTATTTCTTTTCCTAATTTTTGGAGTGCCTGCCACTCCCCCTGAAAGATATGTGTTTTTTCATGCCATAAAAGAGCTTCTGCTTTGGGTTCAAATGCTTTTTCTTCTATTTCTAAAATTTTCAATCGCTCCTGATATTCCAAAATCTCTTTTTCAAGCCTTTTGAGCATTTCTAAATTTTGGAGTTGTGGTGTGATGGCTTTCAGGCTATTTTCTATTTCTAAAAGTTCATTTTTCAGTTTTGAGTCTTCCTCTTTAATTTGCTCTAATTCATCAGTGGAAAACAAGCTGATTTCCTGAATTTTATTTTTCAGGTTTTCCAGTTGTTTTTTTTCAAATTCGTTGCGTTGGTGAGCCTGTTTCGAGATTTCTCTGTAAATATCTGTTCCTGTCATTTTTTCGAGCAATTCGGCTCTTTCTGCTGGTTTCGATCTCAAAAATTTCGTAAAATCGCCTTGTGCCAGCATCACCGAACGCAAAAACTGCTCGTAATCTAATTTTGTAATTTCTTCTACTTTTTTGAGTACACTACTTTTTTTACTTTCATTATCATCATGGTTATCTAAATTTTGGAAAAACATTGCAGGTGTTTTTACTTTGTTTTCCAAAGCTATTTTTCCTCTAAATGCTCTATCAGTTTCCCAACGAGATGAATATCGTTTTCCATTTACTTCAAAAGTTACTTCTGCATAACAATCTGTAGTATTTCGGCTCATGATATTTTCGGCGAGCCCCTCAGAAGTTTCGTTGCCATGTCGGGTGGTTCGGCTGTACAAAGCCAACGTAATGGCATCTAAAATGCTGGTTTTTCCAGATCCTGTATCACCTGTAATCAGAAATAAGCCATTATCAGCAAAATAAGGTTTTGTAAAATCTATTTCGTGTTCTCCTTGTAGAGATTGTATATTTTTAAGCTTAATTTTTAAGATTTTCATGCTCTTTTTCTTTCACTTTAACAAGTGTATCTTTATTCAGTTTTATCCAATTTTTATTTAAAAAGACTACTGTATGCTCCCTCTGACTGATATAACCATTGCTCAACATCTCACCAAAATCTGCTTCATTACATTTAAGTAGAATGGTATTTTTAGAAGTTATTCTCCATATCCCTTGGCATCGAGATTTGGCACAAGGTACATTTTCAAGTTTATAGAGAAATGTTTGATTTTTATATAAATATAATCTTACTCCAACACCAGTTTTTAAACTATCATTTTTCTTATAAGTATAAAAACTTTCATAATTTCCCTCTATTGTATAGATTTTGGGCATTTTACTGCATGAAGCAAATAACAGAAAAATGTATATATATTTCATAGTCATTTTATTAATTTCCAAAAACACATACAAATTTCATAAAAAAAACTTATATTCCCATTGTTTAAACAGATAAGATTATGATAAGTCTGAGAGAAGAGTGTCTTTTTTTGATACACGAAAACAGAGTTTTAGAAGCCCAATCACTGGCATTTCAAGAGCTTGGGAGTTTAACACAAGCCAAAGAATTTATAGATAATTTATTAAAAGATCTTGAAAATTTGAAGAACCCCTCAAATTCACAACATCAAGATTATTCTAACTTTCCACTTCAAGAAGTCCTTAATCTACTCGGACAGGGTCAGAAACTTACTGCAGTGAAATTAATCAAAGATTCCTCGAATTTAGGACTCAAAGAAAGCAAAGATTTGGCAGACCTTTTGCATGAAAACTTAGGTTCTGAAGCTATTTTAGAGCAAGTTTTAACACCTTTTTTACCTTCTTTTGAAAAGAAACAGGAAATTATGACTCAACAAGTGCCTCAAAGCTCAGAGTTTGGAACAAGTGTTGCAATCAATACTATTTTAGATTTGATAAAAAAAGGTAAAAAAATTGAAGCTGTAAAATTGGTGAAAGATACAGATGGTTTTGGCTTAAAAGAAAGCAAAGATATTGTTGATGCCATTCAGGAGAGATATTATAAATACTAAGCTTTATTTTTTCGCTTATTAAACCTCTTGGTATTAAATGAGTCTTAGAAAAAAGTAATTCCCAAAATCCAGTCATTTTATTTTTTTATCTGAGAACACAAACCTAAGTTATTATGAAATCATTTCTTAGAATTCCAGTCGTTTTAAGCATGTCTCTTGCTATTTTTGCTTGCAAAAAAAATGATGACACTACACCCAGTACCAATACCAATGTGCCTGCTGTGTACAGTAAAATTTATGGTGCATCCAGTATTACTTCAGATGGCACTTACATCATTATTAAGACTACAGGGGCACCTGATCACAAAAGTGTGTATTATGCCAATGGTAACAGCCTTTACGAAAATTTCAGTGGAACTACTTTTGGAGGAAACACCTTTGCCAAAAACCCGAATAGCATAGCCACTCAAAATTATACTTTTAAAATACCCATCAACCCTACGGTTTCTTCCACTCACCCAGCCACACCTTTAGGAGCTATTGGTGTTGCCTTAAATGGTGTTCCTTTTTATAATCAGTATGCAGGACCTAATCAGCCTCTTACCAACGAAATGGCAAGTTTTGACCAATATTGGGGGCATCCACAACAATCAGGAGGCTATCACTATCATGTTGAGCCTATTTACTTGACTGGTGTAAAAGCTTCAAAATCTTCTTTATTAGGCTTCCTTTTAGATGGCTATCCTGTGTATGGTCCAGAAGAAAACGGAGCAACTGTAACCAATGCCATGCTGGATGCTTATCATGGGCATACACATGCTACCACCGAATATCCAAATGGTATTTACCATTACCATATCACCAGTACAGACCCTTACATCAATGGAAGTGGATTTTATGGTACGCCAGGGACTGTTACACAATAAAATATTCTTTGTTATTATCTCATTTCTTTGGGTTCAGTGTACCACTCCTGAACCCAAAAATGAAAAACTGTTAAAAATACCTGTTGAGTTCCTTTCTAATAAGAATGGATTCATGTATTATGAAAATATTCCTTTTTCGGGAATAGCCTACACCCTATTCCCCAACCAAAAAGATACTCTTGAAATAATGAGTTATGTAGAGGGCAAAGAGCATGGAATTTGGAAGAAATTTTATGCAAACCACCAGCTACGTGAAAAAAGAGAGTTTAATCAGGGTAAAAAAGTTGGAAGCCTTTTGAGATGGTGGGAAAATGGAAAAATGCAAATGCATTATGTTTTTGAAAACGATGAATATCAGGGTACTTGTAAAGAGTGGAACGAAACAGGAATGCTTGTAAAAGAAATGCATTACCAAAAAGGACACGAAGAAGGCTCTCAGAAATGGTGGTATGACAATGGTAAAATCAAGTCGAATTATATCATCAGAAACGGCAGACGCTTTGGTTTATTAGGAACAAAAAATTGTATCAATGTTAAAGATAGTCTTTTTAAGAAATAATATTTGGCTTCTATGTTTTATTCTTTTCAATTGCCAAAATAAAGAAAATGAAAAAGAGTCAGAACTCCCTTATTACAATACTCCTGATTTTACTCCTATTTTTGTAAGCAATCGTAATGAGGTAAATCAAAAAATAACACATTCTATTACTTCTTTTTCCTTCAAAAATCAGCATGGAAAAACCATTACTGAAAAGGATATTAAAGGGAAGATTCATGTGGCTAATTTTATATTTACCAGTTGTGGAACAATATGCCCCACCATGACTCGCCACATGAAAAAAGTGCAAAAAGAATTTATGAATGACAAAAATGTTGTCATGCTTTCTTATAGCGTAACACCTTGGATAGACAGCATTGTTCGTCTGAAACGCTATGCAGAAGACAATGATATTACAGCCAATAACTGGCATTTGCTTACGGGCAGTCAATCGGAGATTTACACCCTTGCCCGAAAATCATATTTTGCCGAAGAAGATTTAGGCTTTACCAAAGACAGTACAGAATTTCTACACACCGAACACATGATTCTTGTGGATAGAAATAAACACATACGAGGGATTTACAATGGTACACTGGCTTTAGAAACCGAACAACTCATCAAAGACATGAAAATTCTTCTCAAAGAATAGATTTACCAATCTGTCAATGTTAGTTTAATGAGTAAAACTTCATCATAATCAAAAGAAACAGTGTGCTTACAATTTTTACAAGAAGCTTTACAAACACAAGCCATTGGATAATTATGAATTTCCTTGATTTCAAATTGTTTTTCAAAAACACTAAAAGCTACATTCTGAGCTCCATGTACTAAGAATATTTTACATTGTTCACACGCCATTTTTACCCATTTTCTTCAAAACCCTGAACCAATTGTCTGAATAGTGGCAAAAGATCATCGTCTATTTCTTTAGCCACATAATTTTCTTTCTTGCAACGTTCCAAAAACACTTCTTCCACAGAAAGTTCGCTTAGGTTTTGATGTTCATAAATTTTAGCCCAGTCATCTCTGCTGGAGTGTATACTCAAAGCTATACTCCTGATAATCTGAATTTTATAATTTTGAGCAGCAGCCTCTTCAATAATTGCTTTGGCATGTGGATTGTATTTTTCGAGACGAACAAGTACCTCAACCCATGTTTCCTGTTCTGTTTCGAAGTTTTTGATAGCCTTACAGACCTGCTCCAAAGTCCCTTCAAAACGAATAAGGCGTTTGTGAATCGTTTGTGGGACAAGTATTTTCTTGATAAATTTAATCTCTGATTGTTCAAATTCAATGAGCAACACAGATTTTTCATCTTTGCGTTCACTGAAACTCAAAGGAATCGGCGAACCCGAATAACGAATATGGTCTTTGCCTCCTACTTTTTGTGAGCGGTGCAAATGTCCTAAGGCTACATAATGAAACGTTTCAGGAAAAGCCTCAGCAGGTATTTTCCCTAAATTTCCGATATAAATATTTTTCTCACCTTCTGATGTTTCTTCTTCTTCGGAGTGTCTGCCTCCTTGTGCAAACAAATGCCCCATTGCAATCAGGGGTACTTGTAAATTTGGATAGCCTCGTTCTTCTACTATTTTTGCAAGTTCCTGATAATGAAGGGCAATAGAATCTAAGATATGTTTTTCTCGTTCGGCTTGGCTCAGACTTGCTTTGTTGTAATTAATGTCTTTATCTCTTAAAAAAGGCACAGCACAAACAACAGCCTCAATATTTCCATTTTTATCTTTAATTTCTACTATTTCATCTTCGAGATTATCAGTAGCTCCACCAATAATGTGGAGTTTCATAAACTTTAATAAATCTTTGGGAGCATTGAGACTATAAATAGAATCGTGATTGCCTCCTGTAATAATCGCATGTTGGCAGGGCGTTTCTTGCAGGAATTTAGCCAAAAAATTATAATATTGTTCTATAGCCCTGTTGGGTGGATTTCCAATATCAAAAATATCTCCTGAAATAAGCAATAAATCTACAGATTGCTCTCTAATAGTAGTCAGTAGCCAATCTAAAAATGCCTGATGTTCATCATAACGTTCTTTATCGTGGAATTTCTGCCCCAAATGCCAATCTGCTGTATGTAAAACCTTCATATCAATTTAAGAATCTTCTGTACAAATTTAGGTATTTTTCTAAGAAGCATTATTCAAAAACTTAAATATCTCTTCTGCTATCCAAGCATAGTATTCATTAGA
>Ga0075157_10000563_pt1 | contig 28709 bp, 29 predicted proteins | sample JI81BgreenDNA_FD_70967 | JGI IMG/M metagenome (GOLD analysis project Ga0075157, IMG submission 70967) | Wastewater effluent complex algal communities from Wisconsin, to seasonally profile nutrient transformation and Carbon sequestration -... | ecosystem: Engineered > WWTP > Effluent > Algae...
TGTGGATTGCCGTCGAACTGCATCGCAGTGCGGACGATGCCGAGCGTTTGTCGCGGCTGCGAGCCTTGGGCGAGCGTTACGGTCTGCCGCTGGTGGCTGCGGGCGATGTCCACATGCATGTACGGCGACGGCGCGCGCTGCAGGACACACTCACTGCGATTCGGCACCACACCACCGTGGCCGATGCCGGCTGGCGCCTGTTCCCCAATGGCGAGCGCCACCTGCGCACGCGCGACGCGCTGGCGGCGCTGTATCCCGCGGATCTGCTCGCGGAGACCTTGCGTGTCGCCGAGCGGTGCTGCTTCACGCTCGATCAACTGCGCTACACCTATCCGCATGAGTTAGTGCCGGACGGCCACACGCCAACTTCCTGGCTGCGCACGTTGACAGAGGACGGCGCTCGCTGGCGCTGGCCAGATGGCGCTCCTCAACGCGCATTGGATTTGATCGAGCACGAACTGGCGTTGATCGCCGAGCTGCAGTACGAATCCTATTTCTTGACCGTCCACGACATCGTCCGCTTCGCGCGCAGCCGCGGCATTCTCTGCCAGGGCCGTGGATCGGCCGCCAACTCAGCCGTGTGCTTCGCGCTGGGCGTGACCGAACTCGATCCTGGCCGCATGAACCTGCTGTTCGAGCGCTTCATCTCGCGAGAACGCAATGAACCGCCGGACATCGACATCGACTTCGAGCACGAGCGGCGCGAGGAAGTCATCCAGTACATCTTCGACCGCTATGGACGCGATCGCGCGGCGATGACGGCGGTCGCCAACAGTTACCGCGGCCGCGGTGCGGTGCGCGATGTCGCCAAGGCGCTCGGTCTGCCGCCCGATCAGGTCGATCGGCTGGCGCGCACGATGGATCGCTGGGGCGGGCATGCGCCGGTACCGGACTATCTGCGCGAGCAGGGCTTCGACCCGGACACGCCGATCCTGCACCGAGTGATCGCGCTGACCACGGAATTGATGGACTTCCCGCGCCACCTGTCGCAGCACCCGGGCGGCATGGTGATCTCCGAACATCCGCTGTACACGCTCGTGCCGACCGAGAACGCGGCGATGGAAGGCCGCACCGTGCTGCAGTGGGACAAGGACGACCTCGACACGCTCGGTCTGATGAAGGTGGATTGCCTGGCGCTGGGCATGCTCACTGCCGTGCGCAAGACACTGGATCTGCTGCGGGCCACCGGGCGCCGCGACCTGTCGATCGCCACGATCCCGGCCGAAGACCCCGCCACTTACGCGATGATCGGCCGTGCCGACACCGTGGGCGTGTTCCAGATCGAATCGCGGGCGCAGATGGCGATGCTGCCGCGTCTGAAGCCGACCTGCTTCTACGACCTGGTCATCGAAGTCGCGATCGTGCGTCCCGGCCCGATCCAGGGCGACATGGTCCACCCCTACCTGCGCAGGCGTCGCGGCGAAGAGCCGATCGATTACCCGCCGCGTCTGAAGCACGTTTTCGAGCGCACGCTCGGCGTGCCGCTGTTCCAGGAACAGGTGATGCAGGTCGCCGTCGACGCCGCCGGCTTCGCGCCCGGCGAGGCCGACCAGTTGCGGCGCTCGATGGCGGCATGGAAGCGCCGCGGCGGCCTTGAGCCTTATCGCGAGAAGCTGCTCGCCGGCATGCTCGCGCGCGGCTACTCGCGCGAGTACGCCGAGCAGACGTTCGAGCGGATCAAAGGCTTCGGCAGCTACGGCTTCCCCGAGAGCCACGCTGCCAGCTTCGCGCTGGTGACCTACGCGAGCTGCTGGCTCAAGTGCCACGAACCCGCCGCCTTCGTCGCCAGCCTGATCAACAGCCAGCCGATGGGGTTCTACACCCCGGACCAACTCCTGCAGGATGCCAGGCGCAAAGGCATCCGCGTGCTGCCGGTCGATGTGCGCTACAGCGACTGGGACTGCGGGCTGGAATTCGCCGATGGCGATACCCGCGGCAAGCCAGCGATCCGGCTCGGCCTGCGGCTGGTCAGCGGGTTCTCACAAGACGTCGCCAAGCGCATCGCCAGCGCACGCGCGCCGCACCCCTTCGCCGACGTCGCCGACTTGTGCCATCGCGCCAGCGTCAACCGTCGCCACCAGGCCTTGCTCGCCGAATCCGGTGCGCTCAAGGGCCTCAGCTGCCACCGCCATCGCGCACGCTGGGTCATCGCCGGCGTCGAAGCACCGCTGCCGCTGTTCGACGGCGTACAGCAGACCGCGGAGCCCGACCTCGCCATCCCGCTGCCGAGCGTCGGCGAGGACATGGTCGCCGACTACGCCTCGATCGGCCTCACCCTCGGCAAGCACCCGCTGAGCCTGATCCGCAAGCAGCTCACCGCGCGGCGCTGCTTGTCCTCGGCGGATCTCGCCAAGGCGCCGCACGGCAAGCGTGTGCGCTTCGCAGGCCTCGTGCGCATGCGCCAGCGGCCGGAGACTGCCAGCGGCGTCACCTTCGTGACCCTCGAAGACGAACACGGCATGGTTAACGCCGTGGTGTGGAAGCGCACGGCCGAAGAACAAAGACGTGAGCTACTCGAGTCGAGCTTGATGGCGATCGATGGGCGGTGGGAGTGCGTCGATGGCGTGCAGCACTTGATAGTGACTCAGATGAATAACTACGGAGCGCTGCTGGTAAATCTCCAAACTAGAAGTCGGGATTTCCACTAATTCAGCAGAGAAAACGAACGCTTCTGCAAAACTAAGCTCCGACATTGAGCAAGCGTGTCGCCGTCACGATGTGCCCGAACGCCCCTTTAACGAGACGATGGCCGTGTCGCACTGGCTGATTTCGGACGACATACGTCAAATAGATGCGCGCTTCCGGTCGGCGATGTGAAAGACGAGTTAGGGGCTAAAAAGTGCTCGGGGGCGGAAGTGGCACGTTTGTTTCCTGCGACAGATTACGCAACCCGAATGTACTCAGTTGGTCGCCGACTCTGCCCACGCGAACTACGTACACAGGAATACTGACCTGCGGGTCAGTCGCGGGTGAGGCAAACACCATCAACGGCGCGTCGTGTTCTAGAGCGAAGCATGCGCCTGCCGTAGTCGGCCCGGTCTCCTGGCACGGAGGAAGCAGAGCCGGAAATGCAAAGGAGAACGCCTGATCTTTGGGATTGGTCGTTAGGGCGCGCAACGTCAGTAGGTTCGTACGTAGCGCTTCTTTGTCGAGCGAGCGATCGAGGAGAAAGGACAGAACGGTTCTCTTGAGCACGTTCTCAAAGTGGCGATTCACTTCGGCGCCGATAGCTTCACGTCTTGCCCGCGCTCCAAGTGCTATGCGCAGGCGGTCCAGCTTAACACCCTTGATGCGTTCGATTCTAATAGCTTGCGCCAGTAGGAACTCACTTAGAGCAGCACGCAACCTAGAGCTCTGCTCTGCAAGCGCAGCGCGCCTTGCCTCCAACTCGGCGATGCTGTCGGTGGCGTCGCCGCGCTGCATAACCGCAGCTAGCGTAGCATTAGCTTTCCCCACCGACGTCGCCAGCTCTCTACCGGACTCTCGAAACTTCTTTGAATCGACGGAACGTGATTCGAGGGATTTTCCGAACTTTCTTGCGGCGATCCTCAATGCATTTGCCTCGGTAGCCACCAGTACAAGTGCTTCGAGATTGGACGGCCGGTTGCGCAACTCTTCGATTGCCGCGTCGACCTCCGCGATTCTACTGTCAAGGCGCCCCAGTTCTGCTTCGACGGTTGCCCGCTCAACTGTAGTATAGATGTTCAACAATTGCTCGTTGACATTCGCTAGATCTCCTCGAATTCCGGCCAGCGATTCGGAATTGTCGGATAACAAGAAGCGGATACCTTCAAGAACGACCGTTCTGCCAGGATCGCTGTCTTCGATTCGGAGCAGTCCTCCGGTGTTGGTTAAGTAGCTGACGAATTTGTTCTCAGTCGGGCCGCAGTACGGGGCTGCTCGAGCAATAAGGTTTCGAGCACGCGATGGGTGGGTCGTCGCGAGTGGAGGTCCGGGGCAGATCATCGTCGGCGCTGACGAGACGAGCATTGGTCCTTCACTTAGCAGGGTGGCGAGAGCAGAATCAACGACTGCCGTTTGCTCAGAACGGATCAGGTCGGCGCTCTTCTGGCCGATGTAATCCACCCAGCCCGTCGCGGTAACCGAACTGTCAGCCTCAGCACGCAGGCCCATTTCTCCCATGTCGTAAGCCACTAGCGTGTCACGAGCGTGGGCAATGGAAAGCAGAACGTCCAGCGCCACTGCCGGCGCGACAACACTGGATACTATGTCGCCCTCACTGCCCGCCATTGGCAACTCAGTAGCTGTGCTTTCAATTGGGAAATCTTTGTCCAGTTTTCCCGAGAACTTGTATGCCTCTCCGCGCGGGCTGCGCCTCAGTTCCGGAGGGCCGGCGCGACCAGGAGAACTCTTTATCGATGTGCTTGAGAGCGATTGGCCAGAGGTGCCAAACAGGAAGATGTCGCCGGCGTCGCCACCTTTCCCTCCTGGAGCACTCAATGCACCGAGGCCGTAGCCAAGACAGGAAATATCTCCTTCGCTATTCGGACCAATGCACCCTGGAGGCTGGCCGAGTCCACCGACGCTGCCGTTATTGCCTTCCACGCTCACGGCTACACCATCATCAACAATGAGCGTTTTGGCGAAAATGTAGATGGATCCCGAGCGGTACGTGTCTTCGTCAATGAACGCGTCGGGCGCAGGGACGCCATCATGTTGTCGATAACCGTAGGCGATATGGGTTTTGGATAGCGCCCAATCAAAGAATGGATGAGTGAGCCCGCTAGGGCGATCGAAGCAATACACAACTTGGCCACGCGTGATGGAATCGTCGCATCGGTAGTGCTCCCGATATGCCTGCTCTAGACTACGAGTGCCGGAGAGCCGCGACTTCCTGATTACACTGAGGACGTTCTTGTATCCAATCGAAGTTTCGCCTGGCCGCCACCGAAGGCCCTTATACGGTTCGAGGAAGTGTTGCTCGAACGAATATGGTAATCCGATTGTCGTGCGAATCGGAGCACTGATTCGCAAACTATCTGCGAAGATAACCACATCGCCGCCATTTGTGAGGATGGGTGTAGAGATCGTGACCGACTTACCAACACACAGCACGTCGTACTTGGCAATCTGCTCAAGCTTGGAAAGGCGACTCCCCAACATCACGGGGATTTCGACGCCCGTACGCAGTCCGCTCTCCGTCGTCGATTGAGCGTGGCACTCATCCGGCCACTGAGCGAATCCGGTGGTAGCCTGCGCCGCCGCCGCGCCCCACGCGAAACCTAGCCCTAGTCCGACCGCGAGGACGGCGCCTGCTAGGTGCTGAATTCGGGGAAGCTCACCAAAGGTGAGGTGGGGCTGCGTCGGTATGATCGCACGGTCCATGGGCTCCCTCCATTGCCGACCGAACCTAACATATACCGAAACCTGTTAGTGGGTTAATCGCCAGCGACACCTAAAAAGCGGACCTACTCTTCGGAGTGATGACTAAGTCAAGACTAAAAGCCGTCCGTCGGAACAAATACCGCAGTGGATTGCCCCTGTTCCCGATGTGTGGTACGTTTTTCGAACACATATGTGCGATTTTCTGCGGAGGCGCGATGAGCGACAGGAAAGCCGAGATTGAGGCGGTTCTGGGCCAGTTCTGGAATGAGATGGCCATCGAACTTGGCGAAGACCCGCAGGACACCTCAGGGTTACTGGGCGCGCCACTGGACTCTCTCACGGCGGTGGAGGTGCTGTTGCAGGTCGACACGCTGCTGGGTCGGAGCATCCCGGCGGAGGTCGTTATCCGCAAGGGCGGGTATGAGTCGAAGGAGCAGTTTGTTGAGCTGTTGACCGGCCAAGTACTCGACTACATTGCAGAGCATCCTCATGACTAGTTCGGAAAAGGACGACCAGCGCGCAGAGATGGCGGAACGACTGCGGCTGGCGCGGGAGTACGTCGGCCTGACTCAAGAAGAAGTCGCCGGGGCTTTAGGAATTTCCCGCCCTGCCGTTACAAAGATCGAGTCAGGGGCCCGCAAGGTCGAATCCACCGAGCTCAACATCCTGGCCCGCCTATATCGCCGGACAATGGAATATTTGTTGACGGGGACGGAGCCTGCCCCAAAAGGACCCGAACAGTTGGCGTTTTTAGCGCGTGCTATCAAAGGCCTGTCGGAACACGATCTCGACGAAGTGGCACGGTTCGCCGAGTTCTTGAAGCAATCACCCAAGGCGACGCGAAAGGAGTAAGGAATGCTCCCTCAGATTATGGCTGCAGCGCGTCGTGCGTCGGAGGTTTATCGCGGTTCGGGGGCCAAGGAGCGCGTCGAGCAAGACGGGTACACGCGCGTGGACCCCTTTCTCATCGCCGCTAAGGAGCGCGTGCCGGTCTTGCTGCGGCCTCTGGACAAGCTACTGGGTGCGTTCATCCGGGACGATGTGTCCGGAATACTGATCAACTCCGAGCGGTCTGCTGGACTCATCCACATGACCTGTGCCCACGAGTTGGGACACTATTTTATGGGGCACGACACTACAGGAGACGACTCACTGGACTACGGGCCTCAAGCGGCTCGCCATGAGCAGGAAGCAGACTGGTTCGCCTACCAGCTTATGGTCCCTCGGGCATTGCTGGCGCACGTAATGCGCCGTAAGGGCTGGACCATGCAGTCCCTTGGGGACCCGCGACGCCTCTATCAACTGTCGCTCCGGCTTGGCATCAGCTATACGGCGGCGGCTTGGTCCTTGGCACGCTACAAACTGATGGCGATCGCTGAGGTGAATCGGCTTCTGAAGGTCCAGCCGTCGGACATCAAGCAAGCGCTGCTTGCCGGCAAGGCGTTCGATGCGCGCAAGGAGGTTTGGCTGCTGGATGATCGAGATCGCGACAGCGTTTTGGAACCACGCGCGGAAGACCAGATGATCGTGCGCCTTAGGAGCCACGCGAGTGCAGGTTACCTCTGGTCGCTGGATGAACTGGCGTCGGCAGGTTTCAGGATCCAGCCGACTCACACACCAAGCAAGGAGGCTATCTTGACTGACTCAGTGTTTGGCGACCTCACAGATACCGAATTCTTGCTCTCGCATGACGTGGTCGGAACCAGCGACAGCTTCTCCGTGCTAGCGATGGAAGAGGTGCGTCCATGGGCAAAGGAAACGCCAGCGAGCACCTTTAAGGTCAAGACGTTACTCGAAAGCATTTCCCCCGGGCTTACAAGCATCGCCAAACAGAAGTTGCTTGAGGAGAGTTCGATCGCGTGACAATCAAGGAAGAAGTCATTCTTGCGCATGCTAGGTGTCCCGCGCGCGATCAAGGGCTTCGGCCGACATGTATCGCGTTCGCTTTGGCAGAGTTGAATTTCGACGCAGCGACCGGCGCCGAACCGCTCAGTCCGGAGTACGCCTACCAAGGTGCCGCCTACCTTGTTCCATCGTGGGTACCTGGCACCGGCGTGCCCTTGGGCGCCGCATTGCGCGCGACTTCCAATGGGCAGCCGGTGGAGTCCGATTTCCCCTACCAAGCTGCAGAGCCTATCGCACCGGTGCCTGCCCCGCCCGCGACGCTCGAATTGCATGGCGGCAGCGTCGATATACTGAATTTGGATACCGAGGCCATGTCCTCGATATTGCGTCAGCATCGCCCGGTAGGGATTGGCCTTCGGCTTACACATAGCTTCTACGTGCCCGTCGACGGTCTGGTCACTTTCGAAGCCGAGGCCATCAAGCCAGTGGTTCTGCATGCAGTCGCCATTGTAGGTCTCGGCTGGAAAGACGACGAAGCGTATTTTTTGATTCGTAACAGCTGGGGGCGTGGCTGGGGTCAGGATGGAGTCGCCTGGGTATCGGCCAAGTATGTTCGCGAGCATGCACTCTGCACTTTTGGAGCCTGACAAATGGCAAAGTTGTTCTGCTCAGAGCGGATAGTCCCCGTATGGTTGAGCGCAATACGCAGCTTGGCCACGACGCCTGGGCGAACCGAGCGTAACTTCGTTCTCGAGATCGCGTCGCCGACCACGCTTACTGCAGACGACGTCGCGGCCATCAACGCCGTCAACGCAGAGCTTCACAAGACGGATGACGGAATTGGCGTGTACACCGTTGCCGCGACGATCTTTCCGCAACGAATTTATTTGCGTCACGGGCGCCCCGACTTCTATGCGCAATTCCTCGCGACCATGAAAAAAGGAAAGAAGCCGGGAACCTGGGGGACATACGCCATGCGCATGATGGAGCGGATCCACCCGCGGACTAGAGAGACGATCAACCCGCTCGAGGTCATCGTTAGCAAGCTTCAAAAGACCGGGGCGGGGACCAAATACCAGTCTGCCTACGAACTGGGCCTTCATGACGTGGCCGATGTGCTGGACAACGAGACCGGCGGAGAACTGCCGATTTACGCGCCTGCCAGCGATGGCGGGAAAGCGACCAATATTCCTTGCCTAAGCCATCTCAGCTTCAAGCTCGACCCCGAGCGCGAGGCGATCGATCTCACGGCCGTGTATCGGTCCCATCATTACGGGCGTCGTGCGCTTGGGAATCTTATCGGCCTGAGCCAACTGCAGGCGTTTGTGGCAACCGAGTCCGGTTATACGCCGGGAGTGCTGACCTGCGTTAGTACCTTGGCACATCTGGACGTGGGGGCGTTCGGCGGTGTGGCAGCCACCAACGCGCTGCTCAAGCGCCTGCCGCCCGCGGCTACCTAGATGAGCGTGGCTTGCGTTGCCCGCCTCAGGGCGCTGTCGGGAAGCTGGTATAGCTTCTGCATCCCTTCCCTGAACTCTCTGACGCCTCCATAGCTCGGGTGCCTGATGGTGATCACCTTGACACCGAACCGCTGCGCGTACTGCGCTGCGTCCTGTCCGATCGCAACAATTTGACGGATCTGCAGCCAGGCAATGAGCGCGCTATTGAGCTCATCAACCTGACCCAGCTCGCGCGCAGTGAAGCGTCGGTTGCTGAAATGATTGTCAGGCTCGTGCGGATGGAACGGAAAGACATTCCACAGCAACGGTGGCGTGTCAATCACCCGCAGCACGGCCCAGATCTCAGCAGCTGTGCGCTCCGCAACCGCGGGCCCGCGTGTCGCTTGGCGTGACTGACACCCTGGGTACCGCTTCGCGAGTTCCGCCAAGTGATACTCGTCCGTCAGCGCCAGTCCCGTGCGTCGTCCACCCCGATAGCCGAGGTCTCGGCCCATCCAGATCGTGTCCACGCCAATTTGGGCAGAGGCGGCCAGATACGTACGCAGGTTCCGCCGGCGCGACTCGGCGGCATCGGCGCGATCGTGCACGGCACACACGTCTGCGTAGGGATTGAAGACATTGTCGAGGCTGAATGCAGCCAACGCCTTTACGAAAGCAGCAGGAGTCATGGCTTATGGCTTGGCTGGGTGCGGATGGAAGGTAAGCGAGTGCTGCTGCATGTCAACTGTGACGATTCCACCATGATGCTGTCGCAGTAGACGAAACACCTCGAAGCCTTTGAGGATCGCCAATTCCCATTGCCATAGCTTGCAAGTTTCGACCTCGTAGCCTTCGACCATGCTCTGGATCTGCTTGAGCAAGCTGTAGTCTAGCTTGCCGATTCCAACGTTCTCATATAAGCCAAACCGCCGGGCGTGATTGAAGATCCAAGTCGCAATGCCTTCTTCTATGATCATGGCCCGAGCGCCATCCTCGTTCTCATCAATGCGCGGGTCCGACTTCCGCTTGCGCTTCAGCAGGCCCCTGATCACTGGTGACCAGCCGAGGTAGGAAATGTAGGCGAGGTGAAAGACGTCATGGAAACGGTAGTGATCCTCCTCATTGCTGTTGTCCGTCAGCCGATCGCCTATGAACACGCCTTTAAGACTCTGCACGACATAGCCATCGCGTTCGATGAACTCAATTTCAAACTTGCGGGGAAACTGCTCGTGCTCGGGAAAGTGTTCGTCGGAATCAAAGAAGGCCGGATACGATTTCTCTTCGCCCGGCCAGCGGCTGGAGATCTTTTCGAGGTTACTCCGGGCGATGTCTTCTGTGCGCAGATCGAAACATCCGCACGTAATGACCCATTCCGCAAACAGAATTCCAAAGTGCTCGCGCAGTGCGGGAGAACTCATTGCTTGGAATTTGGTGATCGTCATGCTGGCCAGGTTTCCAGCCGAATGAGCTAGGGTTCCCAGCTGCTCGATCCGGTCCAGGCCCCAGCCTTCCTTATAGGTGTCGAGCAGAGCGTCGATCTGCCGGAAGCTGACTGGCAACACTGCAGGACGGTCGTTGTCACCGAAGCGGTGTCGCAGCCGCCTGAGGCAGTGTTCGCCCAGGTCGTCTGCGGAAATGCCCAGCAGATGGGCGGTGCTGAACAAGTACCACAAGGCGTCGCCAAGTTCTTCGGCCGCCAAAGCGCTTTGCGGTTCAGTGAGCTGGTCCCGACCGGACTTCTTGATGGCTGCTAGTAGCCCGCCGATCTCACCAAAGTAGCCGAAGCGAAGGTTGTCGAACTCCTCCGGGTTGTTCTCAAACCGGTTAGTGCGGCGTGCCTTTAACAGGTACTCCGGCAAGGAGAGCGGCTGGGGCTGAGGCAGCGCAGGTGTCATCTGCAATCCTTCGCGACGATATGGGTTTGCGCCAACATGGCCTTAGTGCGTTGTTTTTGCACAAAGTGAACCCGTCTGCAGCATGCAATCAAAGTCGCACGGTCGGCGTCAATCGCCCCCATGTTCAACGCCCTCAAACGTACGGCCGCGGTGACATCATAATGGGGGTAGCGACCACGATCCTGGAACCAGCGTCGCCGCAAGCCGAGGCGTGCCGCGAAGTCATGGAGTTCCTCCAGAGTGTCGGCGACCAAGTGACACCATTCGCGACCCCTCCAGCGAATCGCTTCCGAATCAACGTAGACCGCCATGCATAGTCAGCTTGCAAATAATATGCAAAAATCTAGCACATTATGGCAGAGCGATTCAAGACCCCTGGCGACGCGGTACGGCTTGGCGTATCAATGCGTTCGGCCAGAAAAAAGAGAAGAATGACTATAACGTACGTGGCTGAGCAGACGGGTGTGGATGCCGGGCAGCTCTCGAAGATGGAACGAGGTCAGATGGCTACGGCATCAAAGAATGTGCAAAAAGTATGCAATTTCTTTCAAATCCCAGCGACCACCGGAAAAGCTTCACAAACACGCGTCGGGAGCATGCTTGATCAGCTGATTGACGATCTACCTGGCAGCGAACCGGCCGTCGCACGTCTCGTGGCCGCAATCCAAGAAATGGTGCTGAGTCTCGCCGCGCACTCCACACATAAAAAGGTTGACTGATCGCTTTCGGCAAAGCTCCTTGAGCAAGCGGTACAGGAACGTCTCAAACATCCGGCGTATCAAGGCATCTGCATAGCGCTTCGCGAAAACAAGTAGTTACCACTTCGATCCGAAGAAACCAGAAACCGATACGCCCGATTCGCCCCCGGATACTTGTTCCGCGCGAAAGCGTCGACAGGCTTCTCCAGCGGCACACCCGCTCGCCGCATCAACGTCTTACGGTCGATCGATGCACCCTCCAATCCCCACAAGACCCGCATGATCGCGGCCTGCGCCGGAGTCAGGGCAATGGGCGTCTCCTCGCCCGGCAGGGTCACCTCCCGGAAGTCATGCGAGAACGGCCCGTGTCGGCGCTGGGTCGCGCTCAGGCCGACCGGTATCTGGACGCCCGCCCAGACGGCCTCGTCGGCGACCAGGCCGCCGCCACGCAGGCGGAACGCGGCAGGGAGGGAGACGAGGGTGGCCGGGACGCCAGGCAGGAAGACTCGGTCCGGGGGTGAGGTGGTCACGATGACGGCCTGGGTCTCGCCTACGTGGGTCGGCCAGGCGGCTAGCAATACCCTCAGCACCATCATGTCGCCGATCTGCTGACCGAACAGGACCCGGCGGCGCTGAGCGTGAGCGGCGGTGCGGATATCGCCGATCTTCCAGATCCGGCCTGGGACGATCACCAACGCCGGCTCACCGGCCAGGCCCAAGGCCTGGGCGATGCGCCGTCGCAGCCAATCGCCGTCCGGGGCGAGGCGCAACGTGTCTCTCGCCGTAAGGCTGACCAGCCCGCAATCAATGCAGAACCCGGAGCCCACGGCGAGTATGCGCACAGTGCGGATTTCGCAGTGCGGGCAGAAAATCACGTCGGCGGGGGCGAGCGTCATCGCCCCGAGCTGCTGCAATTGGTCGAGGCGTTCGCGTTCGATGGGACTGACCAGCGTCGGCGCAATGGCGGTTCGCCCCTGCTCGATGCAGGTGGCCAGCAATTCCAGAAGGTCCATCGCGCCTCATGCTGTGGTCTGAAACGTGGGACCGGCCGATAGGTCGAACCCTGGCGCGAGGTGCCAGAAGTGCAGCCACGCCTCCAGCTGCACGCGCGTACCCGAATCGAATTCGCCCAGATTGCTCCCGCGCCGCCGCAGCGCGACCAAGACCGAACGCCCGATCGACTGCCCTGGCTCGGGAAAGAAGTCGATGCCGAGCTTGGCGGCGATCAACCGAAAGCGGCCCTGCCGCATCGGGTTCTCCATCGGCATCCAACACGCCAGCAACTCCAGCACGCCGATCCGTGGATTGCCCTCCGGCGCCCGGATGGCGATCTCGCCGCCGGTGGTTTCATCGAGAAGGGTTGCCTCCAACAGGCGCACGTTGTCGACGACCAGGGCGTCGGGGCGTCCAAGGGGCTGTCGCAGGGTGTCGAGCAGCATCGGTTCATGCCGCGGCGTATGTAGTCCGCGTAATCGAAGCGCCTCATCAAACAGGTCGCGGTGGCGCAGGTACATCCACAAAGCGCACTGCGCCGGGGCATCGGGCAGATGCAACGCATTCACCGGCCCGGCGTGGGCATCGTTTACATCCCGCAATGCCGTGAGACCGGCTTCGTCGGCCAGCAGGGCGATGCGGCGTAGGCTGGCCAAGACGCACTCCCGAACGGGCGTCGGCGCGCGCTCGATCTCGGCGACGATCTGACGGATCACCGACGGCGCATCATCCGTGTCGACGATGCCAAACCGTATCGGCAGACCGCACCGTGCGAGAAAGTCGAACAGCACGTCATCCGGGGGAATCTTCGACAACACATTCAGTTGCACTTCAATGCTGGACACAAACGTCTCCAGCGTAAACCCCGACCGGTCGTCGACAATCCCCTTTGCCGACAAAGCGCACCGCAGATCCACGCTTGTTCACTATCGACATACTTACAGTTCAGAGTCTAGAACGGCGACAAAGACTGTCAATCACCAGAAGTCATACAGTGGTAAATTCATTCATTCATGTTTCTGCGCCGAATGTCGGCGCCTCCGACCAGGGGAGAAAGCGTGTGGCGACGGCCTTCAGCCTGCGATTGCGACGACTACGGAAGAATTCAAGTCTTACGATGGACGAATTGGCCCGCGCGGCGGGGATCAGCAAGAGTTACGTTTGGGAACTCGAAAACCGCGAGGTACCGAACCTGTCGGCGAAGGTGCTGGTCGATCTGGCCAAGGCCCTGGATGTCACCCTTCAGGACCTGCTCGGCGAGCCGCCACCCGTGAAGGCCTCTCCCGAAGACCTGCGGTTCTTCCGCAAGTACATCCGCATGGACCGGGTCGACAAGGACCGCCTCAAGAAGATGATCGAGTTGTTTGAGATGCCCACCTCCAAGCGCGCCAAGCGCGGCCGGTAATGCCCGTCGGGCATCAAACGTCTCGATACCGGGATCGGGGTTGAGGGTGGAGCGCCTTGTTGGGCGCTGTGACTCGGAGCATTCGGGGCGAGCCTACGACAACTCGGATCAGCCGAAGATCAAATGGCGCGGTCGCAGACCGAGCATCGGAAGGGGGAAGCGAGTCGCATCACGCTCCTGTCGGTCGCAGGCAGCTGTCGGATTCCGATCGGCCCAAATGAGTGCTCTCGGTTGCGATCCGGCATCAGGCACTACGCACGGTTGCGATTGCGCGGCGAAGCGATGGCGTCATCGCACAAAACGCCGTGGTTCCTCTTGGCAGGCAATGACGCCATAAAACCGCTTTCCCGAGACCAAGCGTAAGACGTTGATTCGCAAGGAAACCGAAAATCGTCGCTTGCACTTGACAAGCATGAAGTCCAAGGGGACGGAGAGGAGAGAGGGAGAAGTGGCGAATTTATCGCCAATGGTGGCGATGCAGCGCGAGGTCGAAGTCCAAGGCCGAAACGCGAAACCCCTGCGGAATGCAGGGGTCGTCGGGTCCGCAGAGCGCGGTTATCACTGTCGGATTGGCGCGCCTGGAGGGATTCGAACCCCCGACCAACGGCTTCGGAAGCCGCTACTCTATCCGGCTGAGCTACAGGCGCGAGCCGGGTATTCTCTCCGATTCGCGGCGGCGGCGCGAGCTTTCCGCTTCCGAGTGTTCTTCTACGACTCTTGATCGACCCGTCCTGATCGCCCCGATGAGCGCACCCCGTACCGCCACCGCTGCCGTCCCCGCTTGGCGCCATCGCCTGCGTCTGTATTGGGCGCTGGTGCGGGGGGACCGGCCGATCGGTTGGCTGCTGCTGCTGTGGCCGACATGGTGGGGGCTGTGGTTGGCGGCCGAGGGCGTGCCCCCGTGGTGGACGTTGGTGGTGTTCTCGCTGGGGGTGTGGTTGACGCGTTCGGCCGGTTGCGTGATCAACGATTACGCCGATCGCTGGTTGGACCCGCAGGTCGAACGCACGAAGGACCGGCCGCTCGCCACCGGTGCGGTGCGCGGGCGCGAGGCTTTGCTGTTGTTCGCGCTGCTGATGGTGGCGGCCTTCGGTTTGGTGTGGACGTTGAACCGGCTGACGGTGTGGATGAGCGTCGTCGGCATGGTCTTGGCCGCCAGTTATCCGTATCTCAAGCGCTACACCTATTTGCCGCAGGTGTATTTGGGGCTGGCGTTCGGCTGGGGCATCCCGATGGCGTTCGCGGCGATCCGCGGCGAGGTGCCGGCGGTGGCTTGGGTGCTGTATGTGACCAATATTTTTTGGACCACGGGCTACGACACCTGGTACGCGATGGTGGACCGCGAAGACGACTTGCGCGCCGGTTCGAAATCCACCGCCATTCTGTTCGGCGATCTGGATCTGGTCGCGCTTGGGGTGCTGTATGCCTTGTTCTTCTTCGGGCTCGGGTTGATCGGTGTGCGCGAGCAGCTCGGTGCGGCGTATTGGACCGGTGTCGCCGTGGCGTTCGCGCTGGTGGTGTACCAATTCGCGATCGGCCGCAGCCGCGCGCGCGAGGCCTGCTTCAAGGCCTTCCTCAACAATCACTGGGTGGGGATGGCGGTGTTCGCGGGGTTGGCGGTGTCGCTGTGGATGAAAGCCTGAGGGCTCGCTTCGAAATCGATCGGATGGGTGTCGGCCCTGCCGGGCCTCCCACAGTGCATCGGCTGTTCCGGGCTTCCAAATCACGTATCGGTCTTGTCGGGTTTTCCACAGAGCATGGGGCCTGCCCGCTTGCCGCGGCGCATCGGTTTTTTGGTTTCTTACAAAAGCAAAAGCATCGGCCCTGCCGGGCTTCCCACAGTGCATGGGTCCTGCCGGCTGACGCAGTGCATGGGCTTTTTGAGCCTTCTTACAAAAGCATCGGCCCTACCGGGCCTCCCACAGTGCATGGGTTCTGCCGGCTGACGCAGTGCATGGGCTTTTTGAGGCTTCTTACAAAAGCATCGGCCCTGCCGGGCTTCCCACAGTGCATGGGTCCTGCCGGCTGACGCAGTGCATGGGCTTTTTGAGGCTTCTTACAAAAGCATCGGCCCTACCGGGCCTCCCACAGTGCATGGGTTCTGCCAGTTGCCGCAGTGCATGGGATTTTTGAGGCTTCTTACAAAGCATTGGCCCTACCGGGCCTCCCACAGTGCATGGGTTCTGCCGGCTGCCGCAGTGCATGGGCTTTTTGAGGCTTCTTACAAAAGCATCGGCCCTGCCGGGCTTCCCACAGTGCATGGGTTCTGCCGGCTGACGCAGTGCATGGGCTTTTTGAGGCTTCTTACAAAGCATCGGCCCTGCCGGGGCTCCTACAGAAAGCGATTGTGGGAGGCCCGGCAGGGCCGATCGGACCGCCTTGGACGTCATCCAGCCGCCGCTCCACGCCCGCTAGATCTCCACGCAGGTCGGCCGGGTCGAACTCGCCCGGCGCCAGTCGATCGATGCGCCGCCGGCCTTGGGCGCGTTCGGCCGCGGCCGCACCGGCCGACAGCTCGTCAGCAGGCCCGGCAGCGCGACACACAGCCCGATGCGACCGGGCCGGTCGGCGGATGGGGGGCAGGGTGGGTCAAGTCCTCGGCCGTCGTTTGGGCGGGTCGATCGGGAGGTTCGACTCCCGGGCCGAGGCGACGACCCCCGCCGAGGCGCACCGCACCGTGCCCCGTAAACCGTGCCCGCAAATCGTCCCGATCGTGGTAAATCGTCGGAAAACCAGCATTTTTTAACTAAAACCGAATGAATACGTATGCAGCGCACGTTTCACGGGCCGGGGTCGGACTACCATCCCGCTGCGCGTCGGGGACTGGCTGGACTCCGACGACTGCGCGCGTCGCTCGTTCGCGCCGCGTCCTAACTAAATTCCAGTTGCTGTGGAGGGGATCCATGCAGCCTTTGAAGCGAAACCTGTTGAGTATGGCGTTGGCGTCGGCGACGCTGATGCTGGCCAACGGCGCCTATGCGCAGTCGGCCGACCAAAACCAAACCGCCGACGACGCCCAAGATCTGGACGCCATCCAGGTCGTCGGTATCCGTGGAAGCATCGAGAAATCCACAGAAACGAAACGCGAATCGACCTCGATCGTCGAGGCCATTTCGGCCGAAGACATCGGCAAGTTGCCCGACACCTCGATCGCCGACTCGATCGCCCGTCTGCCCGGCCTGACCGCTCAGCGCTTCGGTGGGCGTCCGCAGGAAGTGAATATCCGCGGCTTCGCCGGCGACTTCTCGACCACCACGCTCAATGGGCGTGAGCAGGTCAGCCTCGGCAACAACCGCGGCGTCGAATTCGATCAATATCCGTCCGAACTGGTCAGTCAGGTCTTGGTGTACAAGACGCCCGACGCGCAGTTGGTCGGTCAAGGCCTGTCCGGCACCGTCGACCTCAAGACCGTCCGTCCTCTCGCTTACGGCAAGCAGGCGTTCGCGGCCAATCTCCGCGGCGACATGAACAAGGTCGGCGACGAAAAAGAATACGGTAACCGCTACAGCGTCTCTTACATCGATCAGTTCGCCGATAACACGGTCGGCATCGCGCTGGGCTACGCGCACCTCAACAATCCGGGCCAGAGCAAGCAGTTCGGCGATACCTGGGGTTACGACGGCGGCGGCATCTACGGCGGCGGTAAGCTCTACGACCTGCAAAACGAGAACGAGCGCGACGGTTTCATGGGCGTGCTCGAATTCGCCCCGAACGAAAACTATCGTACGGTGATCGACGTCTTCTATTCGAAGTTCGATCGCGAAGAACAGAAGCGCGGCATGGAGTTCGCAGCCGCATTCGGCGGAACGGCGGTCGCAGGGAATACGCCCTCTCGCGCATCGTTCACTGGGATCAATCCGGTCATCCGCAACGACTTCAACGCAACCTACGACGATTTGTTCGCATTGGGTTGGAGGCATGAGCTCGTGCTCAGCCAGAATTGGAAAGCGTCGGCCGACATCAGCTATTCGGACGCGAGCCGCGAAGAGCGTATTTTGGAAACCTATGCGGGCGTGAACCCGACGTTGACCCGCGATACGTTGACCGTCACGCGGAACAGCGACGGTTATTTCGATCACGACTTCGGCTACGACTACGGCGACGCCAGCATTCTGCGTCTCGGCGACCCGGGCGGTTGGGGCCAAGACGGCTACATCAAAGACTTCGAAGTGAAGGACAGCCTCACGTCGCTGCGCTTCGATTTCGAACGCACGTTCGATGATGGTTGGTTCAGCAGCGTCGAATTCGGCGCCAACCTGACCGACCGCAGCAAGAGCCGTGCGTCGAACGAAGCCTTCCTCGATCTGACCGCATGCCTCGGCGGCATATCGCCGTCTTGCCCGGATGGTTTTTCGGCGCCGATCCCGACGAATCTCGCGACGACGTCCGCCTACAACGCGTACGGCGTGGGTTCGATCTACGGCTACGACGCGCTGAGCGCCTATAACAGCCTGTATACCCGTCGGGGCAACGTCAACTCGGACATCACCAACAAGAATTGGGAAGTGAACGAGCAGGTCACGACCGCGTACTTCCAGGCCAATATCAACACCGATATCGGCGGGGTATCGCTCAAGGGCAATGTCGGCATTCAAGCCGTCAGCGTCGAGCAAGATTCCACCGGTAGCGAAAGTTTCCAAGGCAACCCGCTGGGTCGGGAAGTCACGGAAGGCATCAATTACACCGATTTCTTGCCGAGCCTGAACCTCTCGTTCGGCCTTCCGTGGGAGCAAGTCGTTCGCGTCGGCGCCGCCAGACAGGTCGCGCGCCCGCGTATGGACGACATGCGAGCGAACAACAACATCAACGTCAACCGTTCGCGTGCGACCAACCCGATCACGGGCGCGCCTAACCCGGTAATCAACCCGGTGACCGGCGAGCGCGTCGCCTGGTGGGAACGCAACGGCGGCAACTCGGAGTTGAAGCCCTGGGAAGCGAATGCGTTCGATATCTCTTACGAGAAATACTTCGGCGACGGCAAAGCTTACGTCAGCGCCGCGTATTTCTATAAAGATCTGAAGACGTACATCTACAACCAAGAGACGTTGTTCAACATCAACGATACCGTCGTCACGCCTGCGGATTACCCCACCAACCCGCCGCCGAACCCCGTCGGCGTCTACACGCGTCCGGTGAATGGCGATGGCGGCACGGTCAAGGGCTATGAGTTGGCGGTCTCGGTGCCTTTGGATGTGTTGTGGGAACCGTTGATGGGCTTCGGTATCCAAGCCAACTACTCCGACACGACCAGCAGCGTCCAGCCGCTTGGCCCGAGTTCTCCTAACGAGCCGTTGCCGGGGCTGTCCAAGTACGTCTCCAACATCACCGCGTACTACGAGCGCTTCGGTTTCTCCGCTCGCGTGAGCCAGCGCCACCGCTCGCAGTTCGTGGGCGAGGTGCAAGGTTTCGGCGGCGATCGCACCCGTCGTACGTTCGAAGGCGAGACCGTCACCGATCTGCAGTTGGGCTACACCATCCAGTCGGGCATGCTTAAGAACCTCGGCTTCCTGCTGCAAGTCAACAACCTCGAAAACGAACCGTTCCGCTCCTCGTTCGATGGCGACAACAACCGCCCGCGCGAGTACTACGAGTACGGTCGTACTTACCTGTTCGGCGTGAACTGGCGCTACTGATCTCTCTAGAAGCGAGCAACACTTGGCCCTTGCCGGTTCCCGCCGGCAAGGGCCTTTTCTTTGGGCGATCGAAATTTGAGATCGGGCCGACGCGCTATTCGCCTAGCGTCGCGACGAATGGATGTTTCGCGAAGCGACAAACGACAGGCAAGCATGACGGGCAAAGGCCGTCGCCGCGATCGTTAATTCCCGGGCACGCTGCTCACTTTCCCATCGCATCGGCGACCGCAGACGTTAGCCGCACTTCCCCACGCCGCCACGAGCGGCGGCGATGACGAATCGCGGAGAGCCTGCGTCTTTCGGGTCTTCTGCGGCGCTGTCGCAAGCCCGCTTCACGCGTCTACGGGAAGCCTCGGAAACAACCCCTCGCCCTTTTCGATCTTCGTGCCCGGTGCGATGCCGCCCCAGGCGCACCAGGCATCGAGGTTCTGTTCGGCGGTCGGTGCGAGATAGTGCGCGCAGCCGATGCGTTTCCAGACTTCGGCCATTTTTTCGGGCATCACCGGCCACAGGAACAGCGAGGCGAGGCGCAGCGATTCGATGCAGGTGTAGAGCACGCCACCGAGCGCGTCGCGCTGTTCGGGTGCGGTCATCTTGAACGGTTGCGCGGTTTGGATGAACAAATCGACTTCGCGCACGATCGCAACGGCCGCTTGGGTCATGCGGTCCACCGCCAATTCGTCGGCGGCGCGGCGCGCTTGTTCGACCAAGTCCAGCACCGCTTGCTTGGGCGATGCGGCATGTTCCAGCGGCGCCTGCACCACGCCTTCGAAATACTTGTCGAGCATCGTCGTGGTGCGGCTGACGCTGTTGCCGACCGTGTTCACCAAATTCGTGCTGTACGCTTCATGGATGCGTTCGCGCGCGAAATCCGCATCGGCCGCGCCGAGCGGTCCGGCGACGACGAGGAAGAAGCGCATCGCGTCCAAGCCGTACTTCGCGACGTAACCGTCGATCTCGTTCAGATCCACGAAGTTGCCCATGCTCTTGGACATCTTCTCGCCTTCGCGAATCCAAAACCCGTGCGCATGCACGCGCGTCGGCGGCGCGATCCATTCGTTGCCCGGGCGTTTGCGCAGCGCCAGCAACAGCGCCGGCCAGATCACCGCGTGGAACCAGAGGATGTCCTTGCCGACCAGATGCACGTCGGCCGGCCAGTAATGACGGCGACCGTCGGTATCCACGGCGGACAGATAATTCAGCAGCGCATCGATCCACACGTAGATCACATGCCGGTCTTGCCCCGGCACTTGAATGCCCCACGACTCATCGCTGATCCGCGACACCGGCACGTCGTTCAAGCCGTCGCGAATACGCGCGAGCATTTCCTGCTTGCGGCCCGGCGGCTGCACGTGCATGGCGTCGGACTCGATCAGTTCGATCAGCGCATCGGCGTAAGCGCTGAGCCGAAAAAAATAATTCTGCTCGCGACGACGCACCAGCGGGCGCTTGTTGATCGGCGAGAGGAAATTCGATTCCTCCGCCGCGGTTTGGGTGACGTACTCTTCCTGACCTTCGTCGTACCAACCTTCGTATTCGCCCAGATACACGTCGCCCGATTCCAGCAACTGCGACACGCGCAGGCGCACTTCGTCCTTGTGGCGTTGTTCGCTGGTGCGGATGAAATCGTCGAAGCCCAAACCGAGCCCTTGGAAACAGGCTTTGAACGCATCCGCATTCTGCTTCGACCACGCCTCGGCCGACATGCCGTTCTCGTTCGCCTTTTCGATCACCTTGTTGGAGTGCTCGTCGGTGCCGGTGAGCAGGAAGGTGTCGTCGCCCTTCAGCCGGTGATAGCGGGCGATCACATCGGCGATCAGCGTCGTGTAGACGTGCCCGATGTGCGGGCGGTCGTTGACGTAATAGATCGGCGTGGAGATGTAGAAACGGGACATGGGGACTTCGCGGTTGGAGGGTGCGCGCGATCGGCCTTCTCGCGCGGACAGATCGCCGGCCCGCCGCATCGGCGGCAGGTCGGCAATGGAAATGGGGCGCCGAAACGCCTGCGCGTATCTTAAAGCATCCGGCAAACCCTCATCCCGGGCGCAGCCTGGGGCGCCTCAGCGGCCGTCGGAACCGGGCGGCGGACTTGCCGTTGCGGGCGCGGCCGCAGCCTTACGCCTTGCCTCCAGAGCATCTCCGCCAGGTCAGCCAAGCGGCGAGCCGACGTCGATCTGCGGTCTGCAGCCGCCCGCGTAGCTGGTGAGGTCGGCAGGTTCGAGCGACCCGAAGGCCGGCTAAAGGCCGAGTACCGCCTATCAGGCTATTGAAAAACAGCCCGACCGGGCGGCACGGATGGCCGACTCGAAAACGCGCAGGAAGCGCGTTTTCGACGACGTGCTAGCGATCGCCATATCTGAACTTGTAGATGAGGCGCTTGATGCCCGCGTTACCTAAAATCAGGCACATCGACAGGATCAATTCGACGACGGTGGCCAGCATGTTCGCGATTTGATCCGACGACCAATCGAAGCCCGTTTCGGCCGCCTGCCGGGAGAGGACGAAGAACGTCAGCCAGTACGAGGCGTCGACCAAACCGCTGGCGAGAAACCAGACGCCGATCAGCGTGATTCCCAACGAAAACGCGATCGAAGCATCGACCGTCTGTTCGGAGCGCGGTTCCCGCATCACCGGAAGCAGCTTCCTCGCCACCGTCAGAGGAAAAAACCAGAGCAACGCGCAGACGCCGAAACCGAACGCGATGCTGAGTGCGTAAAGCGTGAGCATCAACGGATCGGTGCCCTGGATCGTCGTCGACACGATGCCGGGAAGCGTTTGGACGAGACCGAACAGCAAGTAAGCCGAAAACAATCTTGAAGCGATCGCGACGATATCTTCTCTACTCATTGGATCCTCCTGTGATCCGGACGTGACGCCGAAACGGGTTTCGACACGATACTTGCATGCAGACGTCTGCGGTGTTCGCGCGAATTTCGAGGCATCGCATCATCGCTTTTGCGAATCGATATCGACCTCAGTCGCTTCGCCGAGACGACGTAAAATGCCGCTCCACGAGTGCCGTCAACTCGTCGAAGTTGATGGACAACGCATTCGACGTGATGGCGACAGGGCTCGAAGACATCCGCATATTCGCTTTCAGCAGCATCCGTTTGATCGGTCCGAACGTGGCGACGAAGGCATGCGGGTCGTGGAGCAGCACGTACAGAATGCGTTGCCGCTGAATCCGGCGAACCTCGAAACCGATGATCTCCGACCAAGGAATGAACCCCGCGGACAACGCGCTGGTGTTGTCGGTAAGACCGCGCGCGTCCAGGATCAGACCCGGTGCGGGATCGATCAGCTTACGCGCGAGCGCGAGCGCACACAAACCGCCGAACAGCATCGATACCAACCCGATGCCATGCACGACGATAGGATTGTCGAATCTTCGCCCGGACGCGATCTGGGTTGCATCCAGACCGAACAACCAAACGCCGACGAGCACGAACGATAGCGAAGCCGCGAGCAAAAACACGATCTTCGATCTGCTCAGAGGAATATCGATTTTTTGCATGCGCAACTCCACGGCACTAACGGCATCGCTCACTCCGGCGCGCGCATCGATCGACGCAGCGAATCGATGCCCGCAACGCGACCATCGAAAAAGGGGTCACTGGCCTTCCGGCGGCTCCCACAGTTCGACCTTGTTGCCTTCCGGATCCACGACCCACCCGAACTTCCCGTATTCGGATTCCTCGACTTTCGCATCGACCTCGCAGCCTTCGGCCCGCAGTTGCGCAAGCAGCGCATGCAGGTCCGCGACGCGATAGTTGATCATGAAAGACGCTTTGCTCGGCGCGAAGTAATCCGTTTCCTCTTTGAATGGGCTCCAAATCGTGGTTCCCGTTCCCGAGGGGTTCTCCGGCGAAGCCCATCGAAAGGCTGCGCCTCCCCACTCCTCGACGCCGATGCCCAAATGCTCTCGATACCAAGCGCCCAGCGCTTTGGGATCCTTCGCTTTGAAGAAAATACCGCCGATGCCGGTGACTCGGGTCATGTTCGGTCCTTTCGGAGTGGTGGGGAACGATCGCGATAGTACGATATGACAGGTGGAATATGCCGCCGGTCGCCGATGCTGCGATGCGGGAGCGACTTGAACGAATCGTTAGGCCTCGACCGGCCACCGATGATGCAGATACGCCGCTAGATGGCCATTGCCATCGTAGATCTCAAAACGATGCCTTAAATCCGCCGCCGCCAACGCGCTGGACACCCGTTGCGCATCCCGAATCAGACGGTCGGCGGTCTCGGCCTCCGCAGCGATGATCGGATCGCCAAGATCGCCGCCATATTGCTCAAAACAAAAGCGCTCGCAGTCTTCGATGCGAACGCAATAGCGGCCGACAGCGATGCGCAACCCAGAAGACTCCAGTATGTTGGCCAGCGCTTCTTTCGACGGCCAAATCGCGAGCTGCCCGACGAGAGTCGAAAAATCGTCGCTCATGAAACTTGGTGCCCTACATCTTTAATTTTCCATCGCTTACACGCCCAGCGCATGATATGCGCTGCTCGCATCGCGTACGCACATGGCCGGCCTAGCGATGCGGGGAGACATAGAACGAACCCTCAAGTCACGCGCTTTCCGTACATTCTGACCGTCTGAACAATAGCGGCTATGGATACGACGAGCAAAAAAGGATAGATCAGCAGCAGGTCAACCCGGATGTTGCACTCCCCTGAGCACAGCACACGCGTTAGCATCAGGCTCTCGTAAGCCGCATAGACTCCCCACGAAAACGCAGAGAACACAGAGCTTTTCCTGCGTTTCCATGCCCAGAGAATTGCGAAAAACACAGCTACAACGATGGCGATCCAAGGGTATGCAATGAAGATTGCCATGAGTGGCCCTATCGGCTTAATGCCGGAGTTAAGCCACCCCGCAACGGAGCAGCGAACATGTGTAAGCGTAGCGTAAAGCGCATGGCTGCCGCCACGACACGTTACGACTCAAACGAATCGTTAGGTGTCACTACCCGTGATGACCTTGATCTGCTCACCTACCGATGACGGAAGACGAGCGAACGCAGCTAACACAGGCAAGGCGATGGCATAAAGTGCAGCGACGTAGAGCCCGATGCCGATGGCATGATGACGTTCGAATGGGGATTTCGTTTCCCATGCGACGCCACCGATTACGAGAAACGTCGCGCAGAAGGAAAATAAACCGAGTAGACCGACGATTTTATACGGCCGAGGAGACCATTGAAGTACGCGCTTCAGATCTTTGAGCTTGAGCCCATCGAGTTCTCCATCGGTCGGCCGATCCGGATTCAGGCGGTTCGCCAGTTGCCCGAACAGCGATGCGATCGTCAGCGCAACGATGAAATAGAAGCCAAAACCGATCAGTAGCGGAAGCTTCAAATGGCTGACATAAGCGCTGTCCGACGATACCAAGATGACGGCCGCGACATTGACCCCCGCGAGGATCATCGATACGACTTCTATTGCGTATATCAAAGGCCGATGAATGGTCATGACATCGAATGCCTTATGTCTTTAAGCCCACGTCACGGGGCGATGGACGCATGCTGACGTAGCGTTAGCGTGGCTGCTGCGACGACATGGGGTCGGCTTGAACGAATTGTTACGTCTGCTGCCCAGCAACACGTCCGTCTTGGCCCGCAGAGAAAATGTCATTGGCGAGCATTGGTGTTCGGAGCCGCCGGGTTCGCCGCAAGCGACGAAGAGCACCGCGTGTGTCGTACATGAGCTGCAGGTGGTAGTAATTGATGTGCTCAAGTGTGGCGAACACCCATAGACCAACTCCCCAAGCAAGGTCATTGGCAGTGGCGCCACGCCATACCGCAAGAATGAGCGCGACGGCCGCCACGGCCAACCCGACGACATTGGACAAGCGAAAGAACCGAAACAGGCTTGGAAACCAAAGTGGCAGCGCTGCATTGTGCGCGTACTGGCGATACTTCAGTGCCCAGTACAGGGTGCCTTGGGCGAGGATGTAGCACACTAGCAAAAGCGTAGGGACGCGAGCGGGCCAGTCCACTTCGGCGCTGGCGCTCGACCAGTATCCGGCAAGGACCGGCATCGTAACGACAGAGAAAATTGCTTCCGAAGCACAAAGGTACTTCATGCGTGCGGCAAGGCTTGAGACAGATGACACTTACGATGTACTCCCTACAGAGGCCTAACGCTTGAATTAAGCCGCGCCGCAGCGGCAGTGGGGAGCCAGTATTGCGCCGGCCGGCAGAACTTTCAACGAAGCCAACATACGGCGTCGGCTTGAACGAATTGCTAGGCATCAGGCGAGTGCACAATGCTGGCACTTCACCGACGAACTCGGCAAAGTAGTTCGTCTTGGCGCGTCACTCCGGGCTACCGCGTAGCCATACGATGATGAGCACGGCAAGCGGGAGGATCACGAAGAATAAGCCGAGTGTCACCCAGATGAAGTGAGCTTCTGCAACATTAAGCAAACGGTTGCTCCACGTTGGTGCCTGACGTTCTGCGATATATCGACGAGTTTCTTCTTCCGCTATTTGGGTGTAAAGATGGATAACGGACTGGGCTGTTGATCGCCCGTTCGGTGCAAGCGGAAGTGGAATTTCGTATAGGCCTCTCTCCATCTCCACCCGAACCCATGTGTCCTCCAAGTGGAGCGCAGAGACTTCGTTGTACAAGAATGCTAGACACCAAGGACCAACGAAAATCGCATCGTCGCGGCAAACCACTTCGATGCCAAACACAGAGTGTTTTTCGCATGTGTTGAGGAGGTCAATGGGGGCGAAAGGCGACTTACCGTAGCGCGTGCGCATCTGTTGGGTGAATGCACGTAGGCGAGCGGCGTCCACTGTCCACCGAGCCAACACCAATTCTTTGGAATGCCGCGTAGTCATGCCAAAGCTCCACAAGTTCTGGAAAAATTTCCTCTGATGCCTAACGTCTGAGTTAAGCCGCGCCGACCGCAGCGATTGTGAGCCAGTATTGCTCGCGCGGCGGCAAGTTTCAACGAAGCTAAGATTCGGCGTCGGCTTGAACGAATTGTTAGACGCGTGGCAGCCAGCCCTCACGCCTCAGAATGTCCATGATTGCCGGCAACGTGTACTGCTGCCAAGCAATGACAGCTGCAGGGTCACTTGAACGATGGTACTCGCCAGAGTCAAATGACTGGTAGATCTCAAGCGGAAGGCCCGCCAAGTCGGTGTCATGCAATTCAGACAAGCAGTTCATGGCACAACTGGCTTCACCATAGCCGATCTCGCCATAGGCAAACTCTACGGCGACATGCTTAGCAAAAACCAGTGCAAAGTGCGATAGATCGACACAATGTTTCGTGCAGAATACGCCTACGGAAACAGAACTCAGTCCATTAGCCGGGGAGGCGATGTAGCACTCTTTTACTAGTTGCTGAAGTTCTTCTTCCATCACCTAACGCCTGAATTAAGCCGACCCGCGAAGCGGGTGGGAGTTCCTACGCAAAAATGGACACCGTTGAGTTAGGTGCATTGGTTTTCGTATTCGACCGGCGAGTGATCGCCCAGTGCCGAGTGTAGGCGCTGATGGTTGTAGAAGTCGACGTAACCTGCGATAGCCCGGCGTAGCGATAGATCGTCGTCGAAGCGGCGTCGATGATACAAGTCGAACTTCATCGATTTTCAGCGTCCGCCGCGTCAAGACCGTGGTGCGGTCCGTGCCCAGCGACCAGCCCAGCAAGCGACGCGAGTAACGGTCCATCACCGTGGCCAGATAGCGCCACTGTCCGCCCGCTTTCAGGTACGTCACATCCGCCACCCACACCTGATCGGGGCGCGTGGGTTCCACCGAGTGCGCATGGCTTTCCACACCGGCCAGGAACCGTGCCAAGCCGGGGCGTCGACGGTAGAGTCGCGCCGAGCACGCGCGGACGCCATGATCGCGCATCAGACGCTCCACTCGCCGTCGGCCGACCGTTTCGCCTTGTCGCCGCAGCACGGCGTGAACGCGCGGGCTGCCATAGGTCTCATGACTCTGCGCATGCACGATGCGGATGCGTTCCAGCAGCCCAGCATCGTCCATCGAGCGTTGGCTCGCGGGCCGCTGTCGCCAGGCGTAGAAACCCGACGCGCTGACGCCGTGCAACCGGCACATCGTCCTCACCGGGTGCTCTTCCTGGTGGTGGGCGATGAAGGAGAAGATGTCGTCTTTCGTGCGGAAGTGAACGCGATGGCTTTTTTTAAAAGCGCATGCTCGACCTGCAGCCGTTCGTACTTGCGCTTCACCTCGCGCAGCGCCTTCAGCTCGGCAGCCACGGCGTTGTCTACGTCAACACCCTTGCTCATGATCGCTCCCTCGCGGGCCAGTTTGCGCCAACGAGACAACATGAAGGGGTGAATGTAAAGCGACTCGGCCACATCGCGTACCGCCACGCCGGGAAGCTGGCTCAAACGGACCGCTGTCGCCTTGAATGCATGGCTGTATCGATACGTCGTGCGTGGACCGGGTGTTGGCATGGGGAACCTCCTGAGTGTTAGATCAGGGTGTCCACGAAACCGTAGGAACTACCGGGTCGGCTTGAACGAATTGTTAGGCCTTGGCTGCCATCATTCGATCTCACATAGCTCCTCTTGAATATATTTTTCAAGTTCTATGGATGCGAAAATTTTAGTCAGGCGCTCCATTGGATCTTCGGCTTGTTGATACCAAGTGATGAAAACAAATTTCCTTACACCACGGCTATAGTCTGGTTCTTCAACAATCTTTGCCGTCCAGCGCTCGTTCGGCGCCCAGATTTCAGTGTCTCTTTGAGTTTCTTTAATCTCACGTTCTAGCTCATCCATGCCGTGCACAAAGTGCCCAGGACTATTCATTAGATTTCTGCCTTGAAGCAGTCGGAATCGTCTTGCTAGATACGGCGTTCCTTCAAGCATCCCGGCATACGCATCTTCGCCACGAATATTCTCAATTTTCGCAGAAAATCCTGCTCTATCGATTAGTTGACGCATAATTTCCACCAAGGCCTAACGCCTGAGTTAAGCCGACCCGTGGCGGGGCGGCGGACGCGTGCTAGCGTAGCGCAAAGCACGCGGCTGACGCCACGACATGGGGTCAGCTTGAACGAATTGTTAGGCTGCAGTTACGAATACCAAACGCGCAATATTTGCACCCATTGCGACATGATTACCGCGCCTAGATCAACACCGAAGCTATTACCTCGAGATTCGTCAGATGAGCTAGGTCGAACAATTGTTTCCACATTTAAGACAGTGACCCCAGATTGATCTATCCATGCATTGATTCTAGCCAGAACCTCATCCGCACTTTCGTACTTCCTGGATACGGCAAGCATTGGCGTCACATCTTCCGGTACAAAATCTTTGAATTGAACTTTCATTTATGGCCTATTGATCGATTATGCTGCCTGATTTCTGCCGGCTAACGCCTTATGTCTTGAATCTTCCGTAGTCTAAGCGCCGAGAGCCCGGTATGCGCGCCCGATAACGCCTCGGTGTAAACGGCACCGT
>Ga0075157_10000566_pt1 | contig 28574 bp, 30 predicted proteins | sample JI81BgreenDNA_FD_70967 | JGI IMG/M metagenome (GOLD analysis project Ga0075157, IMG submission 70967) | Wastewater effluent complex algal communities from Wisconsin, to seasonally profile nutrient transformation and Carbon sequestration -... | ecosystem: Engineered > WWTP > Effluent > Algae...
TTATGTGAGATTTAGCATCAATAATGGCAAATATCAACCAGCCAAGTGGGCCGAAAAAAAAGTAAAGGGAAGAGGCAAAGTATATTTCCATCTGCTTATACCCTTTTCACGCCCATGCATAACGATGTGGTGGCCAACAAGCAAATCGAAACACAAATAGTGCAACCAGCCAGCAGCAAGGGCCGCATCACTGGCAAATAGACCACGCAAACCATGGAGGCTACCAAACGAGGTTGGATCAAAATTGCTGAAGCCGTTTGAAATGAGGTAAACATACGCCATTGCCAACACCAAGGCCGTTAGCTGAACCACTTTACCCAAATGCGTATTTCCTGGAAAAAACAAAAGCACTACCCAAGCGGGTAGCACCAATACATTGCCTAGCTGAAAGAAGGAATGCGCAATCGACATTTTACTGCAACTTGATTTGAATGGTTTTTGACTCTTTGAGAGCGAACAGACAAGTCTCCAAGCTAGGAGCGCTCAACTTAGGAACAACATTGTTCGAGACCCCAAAAGGCTCTTTGGGTGCACCAATCATGTTTTTATCGAGTCTGCCATTGCCATTTACATCAATGTAAACAGTTACGGCATAGGTACCTGGCGTGAGTTTTCTGCGGATGGTGGCCGATGATCCCGTGATTTTAGCCTTATAGCCTATGTTTGGTTTGAGATCTTGCGGGAAGTCGGCATTGCCGGGCAACCAAATACCTACGAACAACTCTTTGCCCTTGTAGTCAGCAGGGATGTTATCGATGCGCACACCAAGCTCATGTTCTGCCGTAAGCGAACTTAACAATAGCAGCAACCAAAACGAAATTCCAAACATTTTTAATTTCCCAAATACAAATAAAAGCCGCTTTGGGTACGAGAAAGTGACACATATGTGTCATTCTTGCTCTTTTAGTTCCTTTCGAATACGGGTAAGTGATTGTCGTTCTATGCCAATGTAGGAAGCCAGATGTGCCAACGAAATGCGGTGAATTACATTCGGACAAGTACTGTCAAATTCAAGGTATCGCTGCTTGGCCGACTTGAATAAAAAACTCTCGATGCGCGCCTGTTGCATCAAGATAACGCCTTCGGCAATGAGTCGGCCATATTTCTCGAATGCATGGAAATCGGCATAAGCCTGAAAAACGGCATCTCTGGGAAGCCAAACCACGGTTACCGGCTCCAAGGCTTCGAAGATAAAATAACTGGGCTTACCCGTTAAAAAAGCAGGATAATCGGTCACGAATTCGAACTCACTGATAAACCAAGAGCTGATCTCGTCTCCTTTCTCATTCAAATAATACGACCTCACCAATCCTTCGAGCACAAAGCCCACTTTTTGGTGTACTTCACCCTGTTCAAAAAGGTTGGTTTTGGCTTTGTATCGCGAAACATGCAGCTTGGGCCGAAAATAATTCAGGTGAGATTCCTTCAAATCGGAACACATTGCCACCATGGTTTGCAAATAGGTTTCAATGCAAGCACGGTCGTCGTGCCAGGGACTTTGTTGAGTGTTCATACTTGGGTTTCAGACAGATGTGGGCAAACATACCCAGTAATACGGGCGAAATTAACATACGTTTGCAAACCAACAGTCATGATATATGAAAGGATAGTATGACAATGCTATTACTCCAACATTTCAGAGCAAGAAAACCGATATTAGTCGAAGCCTTCTACTTCAAGCATCAGGGCTTTTGTTGAATTCATCACCTACGTAAATCACGGTATTATCATGCCCTGTTTAAGGTAAATTGCACCGAATGTTTTGGCCATCGATGTCGTGGCTGGTATTTTCATGGCAACAAAACTATCATGAAACACTTGCTACTTTGCCTTTTACTTGGCTTGACAACGGTTGCTCAAGCTCAACAGCCATACTTTCACTTGCAATCGGTCAGCGTGAACCGGGCCGACATCCTCAACGATTCGGTACTGCACGCCTACGCCTCGCTCGATTTGCAAAACCAAGGGGCCATCGATGTAGTGTCGTTTAACCTCAATACCCTGCGCTGGCAACGGCTCGGACAAATCAACGGACTGAGTGCAGTACCTGTAGATAGTTTCCGCCGCAGCGCCGACAGCATTTGGTTTGTGCTGCCCAACGGACAAGTACACTACTCTGCCAACAACGGCCAGAGTTTTCAGCAAGCAAGCATCCCTTTTTCTACCACCCAAACCCAGAGTTTTCAGTCGTTTCACCGGGTTTTTAATGGCTATTTGATGCGGTTCAGCTTGTCGGGACTTTTTCATTTTTACCACAGTTTCAATGGTGTAAACTGGGTTTATGCCAATTCGGTGTCAACCAACAACGGCACGCAAAGATTCAGCTTTGTGAACGACACCATATTTTACCTCTCGGATGGCAACGAAATCATGCGCAACACCAATGGAGGAAGGAACTTCAGCAATGTTGGAAGTGGCACAGGACGTTTTGTGCCGCAGAACACCAATAACCTAAGAGCCATCAATGCCCAATTGATGTTTGCCTGGAGCAATGCAGCAACATTCAGAAGCACGAATGGTGGACAAAATTGGTCGGCCCTCACCTTCCCCACCCCTACGCCTCCTTCAGGCACACTAAACATCGTCTTCAAAAACCAAAACGAAGGCACCTTTGCTTATTGGCCAAGCGGTGCCTTTTACACCCTCGATGGTGGTGCTACGCTCGTGCAAATCCCCTCCCCGCCCGGGATGACTTCCCCTATGAGCCTTCGTTACATGGGCAATAGGCTGCTGAATGGCACGGGTTTGTTCATGAATTATACATCTAACTACGGTCAAACCTGGGAAACACTCCAAAGCTTCAATGTGGGCGACATCCTCGACATCCATTTTAACGGCAACTTAGGTTTGCTGGTTGGCGAAGACGGCAAATACATGGTATCGAACAATGGTGGCCATTGGTTTAAACCAGGAAGCACGACCATTGGCAGTGCCGATTTGACCGCCTGCCACATCATCAACGATACCAGCATGCTGGTGGGCGATTTTGGTGGCAGTCTCTTCCGCAGCACCAATGGAGGAACCAGCTGGGTAAGTGCCGGCGGCAGTGCCAACAACACCATTTACCGCATCAAGTCGAATGCGCAAGGTTATGTGCTGGTTACCCAAAGCACCAATGCGCGCTACAGCAACGATTTCGGAAGGACAACCACCGCATTCGGCACTGCACAAAATGCCACCAACATGTTTGATTTGTTGCCTACGGCCAGCCAAATGCGTTTTGTGCGCAACGAAACCACCGAATTCAGGGTATTTTCGCTTTCATTCCCCATACAAACCAACACTTCACCCGTGCAGCTGGGCAATTTCACACGTACCAACGAAGACTTGGTAGATATGAAAATGGCTACCGATCAAACGGGTTATATTTTGTGCCGCAACAGTTCGGAACAATTCATCACCTTTAAAACCACCGATGGAGGCAATAGTTGGACGCGCCAAAATGGCATCAGCTCGCCCATCCAACTCAACCGCCAAGGGCTAAAAATGCAGACTTTTGGCGCCAACCAAATTGCCATTGGCCAATACCGCTGGAACCAAAACGTCAGCGAGCACAATGCCGTAGTAACCAGCAACGATGGCGGTGCCAGCTGGCAAACCACCAACATTCCCCAGCCAACGGGCGTTGCGAGCTTTCACATGCGCTCGGTGCATTTCTTCGATTTGCAAAACTTCTGGATGGGCTTCCGCAACAACCGCTTGATTTTAACGGGTTTCGGCATTGGCAGCAACCCCACTTCGGTGAAGCCAATGAGTGCGACGATTGAAAAACTGCTGGTATATCCCAATCCGGCAAGCCATTCGGTGAGCCTGCAATTGCCCGACGAGCCTTGCGAAATCAGCCTGGTAGATGTACAAGGCCGAGTTTGCCGACAGCTTCAAGTTGCTGGCGGCTTGCAGCAGCTCGAACTCGGTATAGCCCCCGGTATGTATGTGGTGCGAGCCGTTGGACAACAAAGTGGCCATGTGGCCCAAGGAAGGTTGGTGGTGCAGTAATTCCGTTTACTTCAAAGCAATGCCCTGCGCTGGTCATGGTCGACCCTCGCAGGGCTTTTTATTGGAAGCTGTTGAAACGCACAAATGCAGGTCCGGCTTTAGATTTTAGGCCAAAATCCAAATCAAAAAGACCACCAACAGCAAAGAGGCAATGGCTAAAAAAGCGTACAACACCCGGTCGGCTTGGCGCTTTTCGGCTGCCAATTTCGCAAGGAATGCCAAACGCTCTTGCTCCGAACGAAAACTACCGCCTTCAATAGGTGCATTGATAGTACCCGAACCCCGTACCAACATGTCTTTGTTCACGTTTTTACGGTTGGCAGAACGCAACATGCCAGCGTTTTGCCTGACAGCCTGAATCATGGCTGCTATGGTTCCTCCTCCAATCACAGCTGCAAAATAGCTAAAACAATGGTTAATGAGGCACGACCGCACAGCTTTCGTGTCCATTTACCTCCCCATTCAAAACGACCACTTCAACAGCAAGGCCAGCGTACTTCCCGCATTGGCAAACAAACTGTTGTCGCCGGCCAGAAAATATTGCCCCAACACCGTTAAGTCGAGGTTTTGGGCGGCCGAGAAGCTGTAAGAGGGACTGAAAAACACGGCCTCTTCGGTGGGGTAATAAAAACCTGCCAAGTTCAGGCTGTGGCGGAGGCCGATGGGATATGAAACAGTACTCAATACACTCCAATCACTGAAGCTGAGGTTGTCGGCACGCAGCGGGCGGATGAGCAAGATGGGGCCCACGCCTCCACCCCGCTGCTGGTTGTACACCACTTCATTGATCCAAAACAAGCCGTTGCCAAAGCGGTAATCGGCCGACAGGGCTACCACCACATTGCCGCGTTCTAAGCCCGGCGTTTCTTCCAAATCGTAAAACCAGCTGACTTCACCTTTGAAGCCGGCTGCACCGATACTACCAGCCCAACCGCCCCCCAAGGCCAAGCGATTGCGGAAATAGCCGCTCACCAGCTGCCAGTCGTAACCCTTGCGGTTGAAGCCCCACAAAAGGGCAGCTACCGATTCGCGCATGCTGATGTTGCTGCCTGGCACCAGCACATCGCGGCCCGGCGCAATGGCCAGCTCAAAGCGAGAGAGGGAAGTACGAAACCAATTCACCCGCAAGGCATCTACCCCCGGCCGCTCTTCATAATCGAAATCGAAGAAACTGTAGTTGTTGAACAGGTCGTTCGGATTGCTCACGGTATTGATGCCCCAATTGATGCGCTGCCTACCAGCCCTAACTTGCCATTTGCCGCGGGTGTAATCCACAAAAGCGCGGTCGGTGATGGTGTGCAGCAACAACTTCTGCTCGCTGAATAGCACGTGGCTCATGTCGGCCGGACCGTTCAAATCCACATCCAAAAAATCGCGGAAAAACGAATTTTCGGCCGATTGGCCCCAAAACAAGCGGGTACGTTGGGCAGCTTGTATTTCCCAATGCGGATTCAATCGCCAGCGAAAATTCAAGCGGTTGTGCAAAATATTGTCGGCCTGCTGCACCTTGTCAAAACCCGGCGCCACCACCACCATCGGAAAATTCTTCAGGTAGCCATGCAGCTCAGGCCGGTACTCCTTGGCTTTTTCGGTGCTGTCTTGTCCTTTAGCCGAACTCGAATGAAGGCCAATTGCTAAAAAAAGCACGATGGCACAGCTTTGGAGGCATCGAAACTTTGGTATCCGAGGACCTTCTGGCCGAATGCCGAACGCTGAACGCTGATGGCTAGCGGCGTTCATCCGAAGCAATTTCCCCATCCACCAACGTAATCACCCGGCTCGCCCGGTCAATCACCCTTGGATCATGGGTAGAAAACAAAAAGGTCATTTTTTCCTCCTCGTTGAGGCGCTTCATGGTATCGAGCAGGCTGAAAGCGGTGGCCGAATCGAGGTTGGCGGTGGGTTCGTCGGCCAATACGTACTGCGGACGGGCAGCCAGAGCACGGGCCACAGCTACCCGCTGCTGCTGTCCGCCCGAGAGCTCCGACGGCCGGTTTTTGGCCCGATCGGCCAAGCCCACCTCGGCCAGTACTTCGGCTGCTCGGGCTTTTATTTCGCTGGCCGGCCGGCCCTGCAAATCGAGGATGAACGACACATTTTCTTCGGCCGTGAGCACCGGAATGAGGTTGTAGGCCTGAAAAACGAAGCCGATGTGGTGCAAACGGAAGTCAATGAGCTCGTTTTCGCTCATATTGCTGATGTCGGTGCCGGCAACGAACACCTTGCCTTCGCTGGGTGTATCGAGTCCACCGAGCATGTTGAGCAGTGTGGTTTTGCCTGAGCCCGAGGGGCCCACAATGACGGTGAACTCACCGGGCATAATTTCGAGGTGGATGTTGCGCAAGGCGTGTACATCAACGGGACCTTCGCTGTAGGTTTTGGAGAGGGAAAGGGTTTGGAGGACGGGTGTCATGGGAATTCAAGATTTAAAATTCAAAATTCAAAATGGAGGTTACTGCTGCGCAGCATAGGGGTTCAAAATTCAAGATTCAAAATAGGCTTTGCTGCTCCGCAGCAATGAAGGCAAATGTTCTAAAACCCCTGCCACGAAGTGGCAGACATCTTTTGAATTTTGAATCTTGAATTTTGAATTATCAACTGCGTATAGCATCTGCCGCATTCAATTTCAACGCTTTCAAGGCAGGGTACAATGAAGCAAGCAGTGAGAGGACCACCACCAAAAGGGTGATGTTAAGGGCGTATTGCCACGAGAGGGCGGGATAAATCACCGCATCGTAGCCAAATGCTGCGAGGGCTTCGGCGTATCCACTGAGGTCGATGCCGGTGTTGCCCAGCCAAGCCACCAGGCCGTAGCCAGTAAGCAAACCAATGAGGCCAGCCAGGAGGGCCATGGTGAGGGTTTCGGTCATCACCATGAGGAAAATGCGGCTTTTGGTCATACCCAGGGCCTTGAGCATGCCCAGTTCGCGCATGCGTTCGTAAACCGCCATCAACATGCTGTTGAGGATGCCGAAGGAGAGTCCGAGCAGGATGATGATCACAAAAATGTAGCTTACCACCGAGCCGCTGTCTTGCATATAGGCCAGTTCGGGGGCCAATTCGCGCCACGAACGTACTTGCATGGTGGGATAAGCCGTTTGCAAAGCCGCGGTGAGGGCGGGCACACTGTCGTTTTCGTTCAGGCGCAGCGCCAATTCGTACACTGCATCCGTTTCGCCCAACAAAGCCTGCAGTTGGTGCTGGTGCAGATACACCGTGCTTTGGTCGAAGCCCGCATTGGCAGTGCGGAAGATGCCCGTCACTTTGAAAGCACCCGAAACCACTTCTTGTGCTGCATTGGCAAAGCTGATCACGAGCCGAGAGCCTACTTCTACCTTGAGCTTTTGGGCCAGGCGCTTGCCAATGAGCAATTCAGGAGCCGCTGTATCGCCGAGGTATTCACCTTCAATCAACTGTTCCGATAACTTGACCAGGGTATTTTCGGAGGAGGCATCCACCCCGCGCAATTCTACCCCTTGGGTGAGGGTAGGCGAGGCAATGAGTCCATTGGCCAAAGTGCGTGCAGCCGCCGCACGGACCGCGGGGAGCTGTGCCATTGAATCGAGCAATTGTTTTCCGTGCGGAATCGCCATGCCAGCCTGACCTTCATCGAGCCAGCTTTTGGTGTGCAACTGCACATGGCTGTACTGTTTTTCAATGGCGTTGAAGAAGCGTTGCTCCATCATGCCCGTAACCATGGCCATGGCGATGGTGCCACCCACCAATCCCAAAAAGATGGCGGTCATGAGACTGAGCGAGCGCCCGCGGTTGCGCCAGATGTTGCGCCAGCTGAGGCGAAAAACAAAGCCCAGTCCTGCTGTTTTGGAGGTCGTCTTTTTCATGCGCGTGATGCCTGAAGCACGTTTAATTTTTTCACATACAATACCGGGTACAAGGCCACCAAGGCACACATGCCCATCACAATGCCGGCCTGCGATAAGAAAATCGACGGATCGGCGCTGAAATAAATGAACGGATCGACCCCGAAATTTTCACTCATTTCGCCCAATTCGGCACTCAAAGGCACCGGGTGGTCGTAAAACCAGGCCACAATAGGCATCGAACCCAACAATCCGGCAATGACACCCATACCGCCCAAAAGCAGGGTTTCGTAAAGTGTCATGAGGGCCAGGCGACCGCGACGCATGCCTACGCTCACCAATACACCGAACTCTTTGCGGCGCTCTAAAGTCATGGTAAGTACCGTACCAAAAATGCCAAAGCCGATGACGATGTACAAAATCACCAGAACGATGCGGTTGCTGGCATTGTCGAACTCAATGGCGGCCAATAATTCGGGCAATAGCTCTTCCCAATTGCGTACCATCACATAGCCGTCGGCAGAAAGCAGCGACTGCATTTTTGCTTGCATTTGGCTGATCGATGCATTTTCATGCGGCATCACCAACACCGAACTAACCATGCCTTCGGCAGCAAAAAGTGTCTGGGCATCGGACAACAGCAGGTAGGCGCTTTGCTTGCGCAGCTCGGGAAGCTTGGGCTTTACCAATCCTGTAACCGGATAAGCCCCCGCCGCCTGCTGACTTTGGTAACCCTGCCCCAGCAGTACCACGGTATCGCCCAAAGCGAGGCCCAAGCGCTCGGCCAGGCGGTCGGCCAACACAATGCCGCCACTTTCAAAGTTGCCGGCAATCAGCTGACTTTGGAGTCCATTGAGTGCCTCTTCACGTGCCGGGTCAATACCCAACACCATTGCCCCGCGCGTTTTGCTGTTACTTGCAGCAAGCACAAAACCCTGCACCCGCGGCACCAGGCTTTTTACACCCGGAACGGCGGCAAAGGCTGCTTCTTGCTGCTCATCCCAGGCAAAGCAGTAATCGAGCGAGGGTTCGTCCATGTAGGCCGAATCTTGCAGCTGCAGGTAGCCGGTGAAGTAACTCACGCTGTTGCGGATCATGCCTTCGTGCGAACCACGGTTCACGCTTTCGGCAAACACCGCCAGCAGCACGGCAAAAAATACCGACGACATGGTGATGAGGCTGCGTTTGCGCGATCGCCACAAATTGCGCCAAGCGAGTTTGAAGAGCAGCATCAGCGGATGTTTTTGAGGTTTTGCACCGAAAAGAACCCCTCGGAAATGGGCACATCAAACTGGGCAGCCTCATACACCATGATGGTTTTGTGGCCTTTTTTGTCCATGGGCGTGAGTTCCATGCGGCTGGGCAGGGTGCGGTTGCCGAGCTTTTTGATGTCGCTCATGACCATGGTGCTCACCAACTCGCCTTTATCGCCGTAGTTTTCGGTGCGCAGGTGGTAATAATCGGCCTTGCTCACCCACACCACCACCTTGCTGTACACCACCGAACTGCCGGCTTTGGGCAGCATTTCAATCACCCAGCAGTCGAGACCTTCCTTGGTTTCGCTGCGAAGGATTTTGTGGGTGTAGTCGTTAATCACCGAACTTTCGCGCACCAGGTCGTCGTTGCTGAAGTCGCTGCCCATCCAGCTTTGCGACATCATGCTGGGCGGCAGTTTGATCATGCGGTCGACAGAGGGTACGTAGTTCCAAATTTCTTTCTGCCGCTTGAGGAAGACAGTGCCTTTATCGCGCACGGGCTCCTGCAGCAGCACCAGGCTGTATTGCTGGCCTTTGCTCCAGCTTTTCATCTTCATTTCGCGGGTAAAGCGGGGCCGTACCACGGTCATTTTCATGGTCATTTCGGCCGATTCGCCCCTGCTTTTGTCCTCCATGCGCCGGAGGATGTCTTTGGGGTCGGGTTGTTGGGCGTGCAGACTGCTCGCAACTAGCAGCAGGCTGAGCCAAAGGGTGAAGCGTTTCATGATTTAGGCATTTGAAGGGTTGATTTCGTAAGTATCGCGCAGCTGCTCCCATTCGCCAATGAGTTCGTTCATGCGGCTGTGGAGCCAATGGTAAAAGCCGGCAGTATCGCGTAAAAAGTTAGCGGCATCGTCTTGTTTGTTTTGCTTCATGGCGTAGCCACGCAGCATGAGGTCGACAAACAAAACGGTCATGCCCATGCGGCGCACGGTCATTTCGCCCATGTCGCGGGCACCGATGCGGTAGTAGGTCTTGCGGTCGTCTTTAAAACGCAATGCCTTCACAAAGCCGGTTTGCTCTAGCATTTTGAGCTGGTTGTGTACCGAGGCTTTGCTCACATCGAGCTGCTCCACCAATTCGTTGAACGACACCTCGGGCCGGTCGCTGATGAGCAGGTAACCCAGAATGAGCCCCGCAATGCGACCACTTCCCAGTTTTTCGAAGAATAAACCAAAATCTTCGAGGTAATTCTTTTTTTCTTCGCTCAGATTCTCAAAAGGCATGCTGTAGAGTTGATGATGCAAACATAGTATTTTTTATAATTCAGTTCATTTTAAACTAAACTAAATAGAAATTTTAACAATTTAACAACAAGCATGCGTCGCAATCATTTGAAACTACCGTAGAAAAACCCTAAGCTTGTACCACTACATACCTACATGAACAACCCCATCTGCATCTCAGCCCACAGCCAAGCCCCCTTACAAACCGTGTGGGACTGCTTTACCCAAGCCCAGCATGTGACGGGCTGGAATTTCGCCAATGCCGATTGGTTTTGTCCGGCGGCGCAAAACGACCTCCGCCAGGGCGGCCGCTTCTCTTACCGCATGGAAGCCCGCGATGGCAGCTTTGGCTTCGACCTCGAAGGCCAATTCGATACGGTGCAATCACCGAGCTTACTCACTTACCACTTCGACGACAACCGCCGGATTGAAGTGCGCTTTACTACCACCCCCACCGGCACCCGCATTGAGCAGGATTTTGAGCCCGAAAGCCAGAATCCGCGCGAGCTGCAGGAGCAGGGTTGGCAGGCGATACTGAACAACTTTGCGGCTTACTGTGATGGGCAGACGGCCTGATTACATGGGCTCTACCTGGCAAAGGTCGGGCGAATGAACCGCAAAGGCGCAGAGGAATTTGTAACGGCTCGATGGCGCTAGTAGCGTAATTGAAACAGCTATCCCTTCGATAGACGGCTATTATTAGTGCTACTAGAGGCTTCAGCTAGCGCCGAGAGAACGGAGGCTTTTGGCCTGCACTGCTGACGCAGTTGGGCCGGGGAGCGCAGAGGCTGACAGGCGATACTGAACAACTTTGCGGCTTACTGTGATAAGCAGGTGGCGTAAACGCCGGACAAACCGCAGAGGCGCAGAGGAATTTGTTACGGCTATGCAGCTTTCGTAGCGTAATTGAAACAAGTGTACCTTCGACGAACTGCCATTATCAGTGCTACTAGCGGCAACAGCAAACGCCGAGGCAACGGAGCCTTTTGGCCGGCGCTGCTTACGCAGCTGGGCCGGAGAGCGCAGAGATGCAATACTGGTAACGAGAAAGTCCTACATACAACCATCAACCACCTAAAACCTACCCTATGAAAATCGTTAAAATTGTTGGCTTCTCCCTGTTGGGATTGATTGTCTTGCTGCTGATTGCGGCTGCCCTTACGCCACGTACCTATACGGTGAGTGTGAGCGAAACCATCGACGTACCTACCAGCGTGGTGAAAGACTACGTCCGCATCCTCAATAACCAGAAAAACTACAGCGTTTGGGTGATGGCCGACCCCAATATGGTGCCCGAAATCACCGGGACCGATGGCGAAGTGGGTGCCAGTCAGTACTGGAACAGTCCGGTTAAAGACGTGGGCGAGGGCAGGCAAACCATCACCGCCATCACCGACAACCGCATCGACATGGACCTCGAATTCATGCGTCCTTTCAAAGGCACCGCCAAAGCAGCCACTTTGTACGAGGCCATTACCCCCAACCAAACCTTGGTAACCAGCGAATTTTACGGCAACGACCCCTTCCCCATCAATTTAATGGCCTATTGGTTCGGAAGAGGCATGTTAGCCGATGCGCAGAAAAGAAATTTGGCGAATTTGAAGGGGATTTTGGAAAAGCAGTAGTGTTGCACAAAAGCCCCAATACCAAAGCGGCCCACCGGTCGCTTTTTTTATGCCCTCATTTGGCTGGTATGTACTCCAAAATCCAAACCGACTGCAGGTTGCCACTTTCAAAAACCCGAATGGTATCGGGGTATTGATGGGCATTGTAGGTATATTGCCAGCTGCGGTTGGTAGTTGCGTTTTGCAATAAATTGTTGGTGCTGGCTAACATTGCCATATTGTTTTCATCGAGCGCAGTAAAGTATAAAAAGCCAGCATGCGCTTGATAGATGGCTGGCAAGCCCCAATCGGGTCGCCTATTTTGGTCGTAGCTAAAATTAAAAACTACAGAATCGCGACGTAAGGCCACACAATTGGCTGTATTTCCATAGTCATACGACCATAGTTGGTTGCGAAGGCCGTAATCTAAATAGCTCAACACTCGGTTTTGCACATCGAAAGTCATTTTTCCACTGCTTCGCGCAAAAATACCCCATCTGTTCAAGCTGTCTATGCGACCTGCGGCATTGGTGTGAAAAGTGGTTTGCTGGTCAATATCGGTAAAAAACTCGTTCACATAATCCATGCGGCGCAGCGCATTGTTCTCGTAATGGTAGGTACCATGATGAAACAAGTCGGAACTAAGCTGAAAATCATAGCCCTCCCAACGCACGAGGCGATTAGAGGCATCGTAAGTAAATTCCATTACCTTATTCCCGGGCAAATCGTGCATGCTGCTTACCAGCATGCGTGGGAGTTGAGGTACTTGGGGTTGCAGCACCTCCTCCTTTTTGCAGGCCCCAAAAACCAAAGTCAACAAAAAACCACAACTCATCAAAGCAATTCGAAACATTCTATTTGATTTGGCACACACGAATAGTGAAATTCCCACTGCAATGTATTAATTGTTTTGCGTTTAGCCACTATTCATGTCCGTTTATTTATCCTCTATCTGAGTACGACCGGGTGCCGGCATGGATACATTTCAGTCAAACATGTAACTTTTAGCGTCAAAATCACTTACATGTTTTGATAAACCAAGGCAATCTCCTAATCTTGTCATATGAACAACTAAGTCAGCCGCCGTACGTCGGCAGCTTCTCCCCAGCGGGGACCACCCTTTCCTGATGCAGGATCCTTGTCGCCAGCCCGCGGCAGGACCGTAGAGGCTGGCTTATTTTCAACCTTCAATTTCTTACGTTATGCCAGGTAGACTGGAAAACAAAATCGCCCTCATTACCGGGGCGTCGCGCGGCATTGGCGCTAGCATAGCCCGTGTATTTCATGCGGCGGGTGCCACCGTACTGCTCTCCGATATCAACCATTCCGATGGCGAGGCTTTGGCTGCTGCTTTGGGTGACCATGCACATTATTTCCCCCTCGATGTGCGGCACGAAGATGCCTGGAAGGCATTAACCGCGCACATCTTAGCTGAATTCGGCGGACTGCAAGTGCTGGTAAACAATGCCGGCATCACCGGTTTTCTCGAAACCAGCGGTCCGCACGACCCCGAGCACACAGACCTCGCCAGTTGGGAATCCGTCATGTCCACTAACCTCACCGGGGTGATGCTCGGTTGTAAATACGGCATTGCTTTGATGAAAAACAGTGGCGGCAGCATTGTCAACCTCAGTTCGCGCAGTGGGCAAGTGGGCATTCCGGGTGCAGCGGCTTATGCCGCCAGCAAAGCCGGGGTGCGCAACCACAGCAAAAGTGTGGCGCTTTATTGTGCCGAAAAAGGCTATTCCATTCGCTGCAACAGCATCCACCCGGCTGCCATCCTCACCCCCATGTGGGATGCCATGTTGGGTCCCGAACCCCAGCGCTCGGCCATCATCAAACAGGTGGAAGCCGGCATTCCGCTGGGTTATATGGGCGCACCCGAAGATGTAGCCCATGCGGCCCTTTATTTGGCCAGCGATGAGTCGCGCTATGTAACAGGCACCGAGTTGGTCATCGACGGTGGCATTTTGGCCGGCAGCGAAGCCAAACCAGCAGCTGCAGATGCCGGTTAAATGAGAATGACGACCCTCGGGTCGCCATTTTTATTGCTTTTCCAATTCGTAGCGGTAATTGCCTACCCCGTTTTTGTCGGCTTCGAGGGTAAGGCGTTGGCCGTTAAAGGTGTAGCGGTAATTGCCTTGCAAAATGAGGTTCCAGTCGAAATCGGCCGTGTAAGCGCCCGAATCCACAAAAACCAACTCATTGCCCTGCACCGAAAAACTACCGAAACCACCAGCTGGGATGCGGTTGGTATTGGCAGAACAAGTATAGCTCCCGTTGTTGAGCCGTAGACTTACCGCCCCACTTTGGGTGCTATTGTTGTAGCGCACCGTGAAGGTGCCCACATAGGTGCCGTCTTCAATGGGTTGGCGGGTGTTGCATTGTACGGTTAACAAGGCTAACAGAAGAAACAAGGCGATTTTTGGCATGAGATAAGGGTTTTGACACGAAAATAACGCGGAATTTGCCAAAAATTGTCACATAAATACGATCAGTAACTCACAAAGGGCATTTGTTTGTCGAATGATGTATCGTTCACCAAACGCAAAATAAAATGCGCCAAATCGGCCCGACCGATGCTGGTGCTGGCATTCACGCCCACCCAACCCACGCGGTAGCTGCCCCTGGCCGGCTCGTTGGTGAGGCGTGGGCCGCGCACAATCACCCATTGCCGGTCGCTGGCGGCCAGCACCTGGTGGTGACGGATGGCATCGTTCAACACCTTGGGCACGGCTATTTTCATGATGGTTCGGATGAGCAAATCGGGGAGTTTGGGCTTGTCTTTTTCGGGAAAAGGCAAGCCCCCGCCCGACAAAGAAATGATGCGCTTTACCCCAGCTTGCTGCATGGCCGTGAGGATGTTTTGGGTGCCATGGGTTTGCAACCATTCGGGCGAACCTTTCACATGACCGAACAAGCTGACCACCAGCTCGCTACCCTGCACTGTGCGGGCAACGGCCTGTGAATCAAGCACATCGCCCGGGATAACGTGGAGCAAGGGGTGGTTTAAGGCGAGTTTTGCCGGTTTGCGGACCAAAGCCACTACCTCGTGCCCTGCTGCAAGGGCCTGTTCTAAAAACTGGCGGCCGGTGAGTCCGGTAGCGCCAAACAAAGCGATTTTTTTCATGCCTCAAAAGTAGGTGGGCTCCATTACACTTACTAATTTTACAGTACCTACCTTGAGGTTAGTATGACAGATCCATTGATGCAGCCCTCGCCCCGCTGTCCGATTCGCACCACCTTGGAATTGCTGGGTGGCAAGTGGCGCTTACTCATTTTATTTCAATTGAAAGAAGGCGGCTTGCGGCCGTCGGAATTGCGGCGGCGCATACCCGATATCTCCGACAAAATGCTCACTGCCGAGCTCAAAACCCTGCAAGACCACGATTTGGTGCTGCGCACCGACTATGGCGAAATCCCGCCGCGGGTATCCTACGAACTATCGGAAAAAGGTCGTTTGGTGCTGCCCCTCATTGGGGCCATGCGCGATTTTGCGGTGGCCTATACGGCCTGATGCGGCTTCTGCCACACCCACATTTGGTGCATTTCACGCCCGTTTCGCCGGTAGTATGCCAAACGCTCGTTGTAAATCAATTGCCAACCTTGATTTTGCAAGATGGCCTTGAGCTTACCGGCATGGTAGAAATAAAAAAACATCCGGTGACCGGTGCTACCTTGCACCCAGTCCGAGCGATGCGCTGCGCCAGCCGTGAAGCTGAGGTACAACAAACCGCCGGTTGCCATTGCCTGCCAAACGGCTTCCAACAAGGTCAAAGTGGCGGCTTCATCGATGTACGATATGCAAAAAGGCAAGGCCACTCCCTCCCATACACCTGTTGGTAACTGCTGCGCTTGCGTTAAATCGAACAAATGACAACACGCTTGCGGCAAACGCGCTTGCACCAAGTCGAGCATGGATGGGGCACCATCGGCGGCATGTAATGCAACATCGCTCCGGTGTTCGGAGAGGTAACGCAGTAAAAAGGCGGGACCGCAACCGGCCTCCAACACCCTGGCACCGGCAGGCAGCGTTTCCGCAAAAGCCGCATAGGAGGCGTCGTAGCGCCTTTCGGAAGCAAAAAGGGCTTCGTAGCGCTCGGCCAGCTCTTGCCAACTGGCCAAATTGGTGGCGACGGGCAACTCCATGGGCGGCTTATTTTTTCACCGGCACCCAAATTTCTTCGGTGGCCTGGTGGTTGTGTGGACTGTAATCGGCGGGCATGCGCTCAAAGTGCGGCCGGTGGTCGAGCTGAAAACCCGAAGTCGGCAGCCAAGTACCCAAAATCCATTCGAAAGGCGCTGGACTGGGCAGGCCCTGGTAGGTAAATACGGCATAATCACCCGCCGGAATGTCTACCGCTTGCACAAACGCCGGCATGGCTTCACCCGGGATGGGCGCAATGCCACAGGCCAAATCGTTGGATTTTGCAGGGGAAAAGGCGCTAAAATAATCTGCAGGATAAAAGCTGACCGAAAACCACGCCTCGGGCGCAGGCAAGGATGTGCCGGCCAGTCCGGCCCGAAATGCCTTCCACAAGCTGGCATTTTGCATGTTCAGCAAACTGTGCGTGGTGCGCAAGGCCCACAAAGTGGTAGCCGGCAGGCTTTCGAGGCGGTGAGGGAGGTTCATGGCGGCAAGATAGGGATTTTGATTGCGGGTGTTAACGGTCTACGGCCTGTGGGTGTTCCGCAGGGCGGAACTGGGGATGCCTGCGACTGGGGATGCCCTGCGGGCTGGGTAGAGACAGGAGGTGAAGTGAGGGGCTTAATCGGGCACAAGTGCTTTTGATTCTTAACAGCCTCATCCTCTTATCCTTCTCCAGAGGAGAAGGACGATATATTTTTGGCCGCAGCAGATACTGAATAAAGTTGATTTTGAACCGCTCTATGTTTTGACACCCCTGTCGCGAAGCGGCAGAACCCCTTTTGAATTTTGAATCTTGAATCCCGAATCCCCGAATCCCCGAATCGCTCTGGCTCTCGGGGCAGGCGCTGAGGCTCTCGGGATTTCGCTTCGCTCAACCTTGAACCTCTATAGCCTTGCAAACAGCTCCTCCAACCGCTCTTTCGGCAACACTTTCTGCCCGGTCCTCCCCGAAGCCAACAAGCGCTCCCCCGCCCTGGCTTCCCAACGGCAAATGAGGTGGCCTCTCTCGTGCGACTCAACCGTGGCGGTGTAGGTAACTTGGGTGCCGGGCTTGGCGGGACTGTGGTGCTGCACTTCCACAAAAGTGCCGATGCCTTCTTCGTTGGGCCCCTTGCCTTCGAGCACAAATTGGCGGCAAGCCCATTCGGCATCGCGGGCCACGGCGAAGGTGGCGTAAACGGGGTGAACTTGTCCGGCCGCAAAAGCCGCCGTATCCGCCGCCTGCACCGTCAAGCTGAGCTGGCGCACTTCTCCCGCTTCAAAGGTCTTCATGCGCCAGCCTTGGAAGTGAGTTTAACAAAAATGCTGTTGGCCACTTCGCGCGATACATGCAAATGCCTGCCATCGGCCAGGAGCAATTGCATCGATTGGTCGAATTCCAACTTCTCCACTACCCTCACCGATTTGCCCAAGTTGAGGTTCACCTGATCGAGGTACTGCAAAAAGGCCGGACTGTGTTCGTGTACGGCCATCACGCGGGCTTCGTCGCCAGGCAAAAGCCTGCTCAACAACACCTGTTCGTTGGCAGGCATTTCGCCGTTTTCGGTGGGAATGGGATCGCCATGCGGATCGGCCGTGGGGTTGCCCAGGTAATCGGCCAGGCGGTTGATGAAGCGCGGGTCGCTCACATGTTCCAACTCTTCGGCAATGTCGTGGATTTCGTCCCAGCCAAAATGCAGCTTCTGCACCAAAAACACCTCCCACAGGCGGTGGCGGCGCACAATCGACAAGGCGGTGAGCCTGCCCTCTTCGGTGAGGTGCACGCCCTGGTATTTTTTGTAGTCAATCAGTCCCTTGTCGCCCAGCTTGCGCAACATGTCCGACACCGAAGCAGCGCGGGTATTCAGCTCCTCGGCAATGGCATTGGTGGCAGCGCCGGCCGCTTCACGCTGGCTGATTTTGTAAATGGCCTTGAGGTAATTTTCTTCGGTAATCGACAAGCGCTGCATGCAGCAAAAGTAAGGAAAAGCTGTGAGCACGAAAGACCGAAGCGGTGGCCATAGCTACAGAACATAAAAAAGGCCGAAAATGAATTCGGCCGGTAGGTTTGGTTTAGCTATGGCGAACAATTCTACAACTGCCGGCATGCTGCTAAACTACTGCAAACCCCTATGACCGCCACAGCTAGTATACCAATCGGGCATTTATCTATACCGATGACGCTTTCGTTGCGGGAAAAACCATTTTGACTTTGGCTCCACCACCTTCGGCAGTTTCGAGGAAGATGTGTGTATGGATTTGACGGGCAAAAGTAGCACACAGCATGAGTCCCAAACCGGTACCGGGCTCGCCCTCACTGCCTTTTTGCGATGGCAAACGATCGTTGCGCGAGGCCAGCGCTTGCAAATCGCCCAACCAGGCAGCTGGAAATCCCTTGCCATGATCAGATATACTCAACCAAGGCCTCTGGTTTTCAACACCCCAAGCCACGGTTATTTTCCCTCCGGCCGGACTGAATTTGATGGCATTCGACAAGAAGTTGCGCAATAGCAAGGCAACTGCCTGGGCGTCGGTTTGCAAGGAAGGTGCAGCTACTTGAGGCAAATCTACTTGCACCTGTTTGTCTTCGAGGGCATTTTGGTTCAATCCAACCACTTGCTCTACCAATTGCTTCAAATCCACATCGGTGAGCTTTTGCTCTCCGCCCCACTGCAAGGCCACCCAGCCCAGCAAATCATCGGTTACCTGGAGGGCATGCCATTGTCCGGCTTGCACCTGAGCCAATCCCGACTCCAATTCGGGCAGGTCCTTGAGCTTTCGGCGCATTATGCGCAAAGCGGCGTACGATTGTGCCAATGGGGAGCGCAAATCGTGCCCGATGCTGGCAAAAAGCTTGTCTTTAAAGGCATTTTGCGCGCCCAATTGGGCATTCAGCCTTTCTGTTTGACGCCTGTTTTTATTCACCAGCCAAACAATGATGCCCAAAGCCAATATGCTGAATGCCATGATGCCCAAACCCGTAAAAAAGCGTCTGCGGTCGGCACTGGCTTTTACCGCCAGGTTAGCCAGCTCGGTATTGGACTTATCGAGCGCATACTTTACTGCCATACCGGCCAATTCGCTGTTAACCGATATCCACTCGGCGGTATCTCGGTACAATTCTACCTGCTTCAGCGCATCAAAGGCTGCCGGAAAATTCCCCTCCGCTTTGTGAATGTCGGCCAACATGGTGTAAATCTGTGCCACCTTGGTGAGTTGTCCACTCGAAACCATGCGTGGTAACAAAGGCACTAGCAGCTCCTTGGCAGCCGCGTATTTTTTACCGGTGTATAATACACGTCCCCGTTCAAACACGATCATATCTAACCTACCCGTTGCCCCAAGGGCTTCAAACCAATATTGACTGCTGTCGAGGCATGTCCATGCTTCCTCTAGTTGTAGCTTGTTGGTGAGTACATGGGCCTTGGCAAACCATATGGCCCCTGCCAAGTGAGGATCATAGGTATTCCGATAGATCTTTTCTGCTTTGCGCACATAAACGAGGGCTTCATCGTAGCGTTCTAGCTTCACCAAGGGTTCTACGGTGTTCACATAAGAACCCGCCAAATATTCGGGGGCATTGGCTTTGATATACAGGGCAGCACTTTGCTGGAAGTACGAAAGCGACGAATCGAGGTCGCCGAATTCATTTTCTAAAATGGCCACCAATTCCTTGCTGATGGCTTCGCCCAACAAATTACCGGCTCGCCGTGCAGGTGCAATGGCCCTAAGGGCATAAACAAAGGCGCTATCGAATTGGCCTTTGCTGTAATAGGCATTGGAAAGGTTATTGGCCGTGATGCCAATGTAGCGGTCGTTTTTGTCGGACAGCGCACTTTCATAAGCGAAATTCTGCCAATAAACCGCACTGTCGTAATAGCCCACCAATTGGTAAGCCGTACCGTAACTTTTGGCAACGAGGTAGGCCTTGTTCCATTTTTGCCAGCCCAGCTTTTCTGCTTTTTGCAGGTAAAACATGGTCTTTTCCAAATCACGGTAAACGTACCAATCGGCCAACAAACTCAAGGTTTCCAAGCGCTGATTCAGGTCCTTGCTTTTCACCAGGACTTTTTCCAAGCTATCGGGGTAGGATTCACCGCCCGTTTGCGCCTTGACTGTAACCAAACCTGTTAAACTGCCAATCAGCAAGCCTAACACAATTATTTTAGGCATCATTGGGTGTAAAAATAGGTCTTTGCCGTAGTTTTGAGCCCCAGCCAAAAGGAAATTCACTTACATGCCTCACATTCGCACGGTTCTCATTGATGATCAAGCCCTTGAGCTTGAGGATTTGGCCGCTTTATTGGCCGATTTCCCAGAAATTGAGGTAGTAGCTACTTTCAACGACGGCTTAGCGGGAGCGGCATATTTGAATCAAAACGAAGTCGATTTGCTGATTTGCGACATCGAAATGCCCAAGCTAAAAGGTACCGATTTGGTGAAAACCCTAGGCAAAGTCCCTGCCTTGGTCTTTTGCAGCAGTCACCCGGCTTATGCCATCGAAGCTTTCGACTTAAACGCCCTCGATTTCCTGCGAAAACCGGTGAGCGAAGAACGGCTGTTCCAGTGCATCGAAAAAGTGCGGCAACACCAAAACTGGTGGACCGAAGAAGCACACAAACACGCCAGCTTGGCCTCCGACAATACCATTTACATCAAGGTAGATGGCTATTTCCAACAGGTGAACCTCGACGACTTGCTGTATGTAGAAGCCTGCGGCAACTTCTGCAAATTCAAAATCAAAAACCAAAGAGCCGCAGTGGCCTATGGCGTCATCAGTTTCTACGATGAATTGTTGGCCAACCATGGCTTTATGCGCTGCCACCGCAGCTACCTGGTAAATGAAAAACAGGTACACAAATTCAATTCGCAACACCTGGTGGTGGAAGACGAAGAAATTCCCTTGGGTAAAAAATACGCCGACGATATCAACAACCGCCTGCTCAGCGGCAAATTCAGACCCTACCGTTAACCCAGCAGGTTTTTGTTCAGGTAGACAACGTCTATCAGTATTTTGATACCAAAAGCCAGCAGCACTGCACCAGAAATGCGGTTCAACCACAAAATGACCTTGCGGGTAACATACCTCCGCAACTTTTTGGCACCGTAACTTTTGAGCAAATCGGTCACCAAAATGGTGCCCAGGGTTCCGGTGAAAAACAACATTTTGTCGCCACGGTCAAAATCGGGAATGGCCGACACCAGCGAACTTACCCCCAACCAGTACACAATGACAAAGGGATTGAGGATGTTCAGCAGAAAGCCCTTGGCCATACTTCCACCTAAAGCTCGACCGGTTTTTAAATCAGGCAAATCGGGTTCAACCGGACGGATGCGCTGGTTGAAAGTGAGAAATGCGCCATAGCCCACCATAAAAATCCCGCCCAAAATACCAATCCAGCGCAAGGTGGCGGGATCATGCACAAATTGCAGCAGCCCAAAATAACTGATGAATATACAAAAGGCGTCACTCAGCATGATACCAAAGGCCATGAAGGCACCGGCGGGAAAGCCTTTGGTAATGCTGGTTTGGATGAGAGCAAAAAACACCGGCCCTAGCAGCACCGCTACCAACAGACCGAAGCCAATTCCTTGAACAATGGGCAGCTGCAGCATCAAGCGCGTTTTTCGGCCAAAAACTCCTGCCACGAGGCCAGGTGCTTGGGATTCAACACGCGCGGAAACTTATGCTGTCCGCCTAACTTGCCCTGACGTTCCATCCACTCGGTAAACCAGGCCGTGGGCAGTACTTCTACCACCACGTCTTGCAGCGCATGCCGGCGCTCCACCACGTAATCATCGTTTACCTCGCACAGGGTTTTGTCAATGAGTTCGCGTACCTGCTGTACATCTACCTGCTGGTCGCAACCCACATACCAATGGTGGGCAAACAAACTGCCGTGGGGCTCGCCATGCACAGTGAATTCTTTGATCTCCATGCCCAGCTCATCGCCCAGGCGGCGGATGGCGGTGTTCATGTTGTCGACACTCAGGTGCTCGCCACAAAGGCTCAGGAAGTGTTTTGTGCGGCCGGTGATTTTGATTTCCATGTGCTCCACCGAAGTAAAGCGCACCGTATCGCCAATCAAATAGCGCCAGGCACCCGAACAAGTGGTGAGCAAAATGGCGTATTCAACCCCCTCCTGCACCTGGGTGATGTTGAGGGTTTCGGCGTCGGTTTTTAAGGTGCCGTCCGACTCAAAGTTTCGGTCATTAAAAGGCACAAACTCGTAATAGATGCCGTTGTTGAGCACCAAACGCATGCCCGTACGTATGGTATGCGGCCGCGCATCGTAGGCAATGAAGCCTTCTGACGCCAAGTAGGTTTCGAAATAAATGAGGGGTTTGGCCATGAGGCTTTCGAAACTCTTTCGGTAGGGCTCAAAAGCCACCCCGCCAAAGGCATATACTGTGAGGTTAGGCCAGATGTCGTGGATGGTTTTTACCCCATAATGGGCAATGATGCGCTCCATCATGATTTGCAACCAGGCAGGCACCCCGGCAATCACCCATATGTCCCACTCCTTGGCGTGCTTTACGATATCGTCGATTTTGGCATTCCAATCGCTGATTTTGGCGATGTCTTTGCCAGGCTTGTAAAAACGCTGGAACCAAAAAGGTATTTTGCTGGTGTTGATGCCGCTCAAATCGCCATAATAATAACGCCCGGTAAAATTGAGGTGCGTGCTACCGCCCAGCATCAACATGCCCTTTTCGAAATAATCGGATGGAAAGTTGTACTGCGCCAAAGTGTAAATCTGCTTGATGCTTGCCTGGCGCATGGCCTTGATCATTTCGGCCGAGACCGGAATGAACTTACTCGAAGCTTCTGAAGTGCCCGAGCTCAGCGCAAAATACTTGATATGTCCGGGCCAGGCCACATCGGCAAAGCCCTCGCGTGCCCGGTGCCACCAACGCTCGTACATGCGGTTGTAGTCGTATAAGTCGACCCTGCGGGCAAACTCGCCGAATACATCCTGCTTTTTGAGCATAGAGCCAAAGCCATAGTAACGACCAATTTCGGTGTCCTTGGCTTTGTTAAGCAACTTGCGCAGCACAATTTCCTGCTGCTTCGCGGGCTCAAACTGTTGCAGCGATAACTTGATGCGCAGCTGCAATCCCCGTTTGAACAAACTTCCTAATACGACCATTTTCCGCGGATTTGGGACCGCAAAATACGGAATGCCAAGCAAGAAGAGAAGACAGCAAACGACATAAGCTTTCGCCTTGCTGCTATCGAAACCTCAAAATGCCGTGTTCAGGGTATACCAAAAGCTGGGCAAATAGGCGTAATTTACCACAAACAAGACCTGTGAAACCGCTGCTGCTCCTGCTGCTTGCCTGGGTAGCCCTTCTTCCCAACAGTCTGGCGCAAAAAATGCGCTTTTACGGACTCGATGTGGACGATGGGCTGTCGCAAAACACCATTTGGGACATCACCCAAGACAGCACCGGCTTCCTCTGGTTCGCCACGGCCGACGGGGTAGATCGCTACGATGGTTACCACTTCAAGCATTACGATATCAACCGCATGAACCGCAGCGGGCAGGGCGGCAGCACCATGTTTAAGCTCTACTTAAGCGAAAACAATGAGTTGTGGGTGTCGCACCGGGGAGGATTACATCGCTACAATCCGCAAACCGACCGCTTCGATCACTTGGTCGAACTGCCCATCATCAGTCGCGAGCCCATTGTGTCAATCCTACACATCAATCAAAAACACGCTTGGATCATTACGGGCCACGAAGGCTTACTGCAATTCAACCTACAAACCGGTGCTAAAATCCAGGTCGACACCAGCCTGGCCAGCTTTGCTCACCAGGCAGGCATCAGCCTAAAGCAGTATGCTGTGGTTCGCCTACGACCCGGAAAATTGTTGCTGTTCAACAAATCGAATCAAACCTATACGACCATTAGCAGTCCCAAAAACCTCGATGGCGCCTATCCCATCAAGCTCAACGATAACCAAATCGTGCTGATCAATGCCGATACAGCAGCCGTTTTTAGCGTGAGCAACAAAAGCTGGGAGATTCGCCGCCTTCCCAACAAGCCCTTGCTGGGAGAGGTAAATGTGTCGTATAGCGGCACCATGTACCAAAACCAATTGTTTTTAGGTGATTTATATGGATTGCACAAATTATCGTATCCAGAGCTCAGTTGGCAAGGGCAAATCAAAAGTTTCGAAAATTTCCAGCAGGAGACTTTTTCGTATGTACAATGCCTGTTTGTAGATCGGGAACAAAATCTATGGGTGGGCACCAACGGCTCGGGACTGTTTTGTCACAGCAACCGAATGAACCGCTTTCCATGGTATGCCCACAGCAGCTTGGCCAACAACATGCTCAAGTCGTTACTAGCCGATGAAAGCAACAAGGTGTATGCAGGTGTATATAGCAAGGGCCTCTTTCAATACAAACTGGGGAGCATGACCGAGCCCGTTTTTGTACCTACGCCTGTTGGACCGCGTGGACTGCATTTTATGGCTTGGTACCAACCCAACGAACTCATCATCAGCGATCAAAAGGACGTTTTTTGGTTTGATTTGAAAAGCGGCAAATCGAAAAAAATTCATACGGCCGACGTCAATATCAACCTCATTGCTGCAGTACCGGGAAAGTCGGTTACCGTCGACATTCTGCAATTCGGTAAAATTGTGCGCTACGAAAATGGCAAGGCCCGTGTGTACGCTGCACAACCCGGAAGCGAGTCGAGTGCGCTGGTACACATCACCGCCGACAGCCTGCTGGTGGGGGGTGCCGATGGCCGCATTTGGGTAATGGTGAACGGCCGCCGAACCCAAAGGTTTGCCCAAACCAACAGCATTGTCAAACACCTGCAACATCACCAGGGACGCCTTTATGTTTCCACCATTGCCGGTCTTTTTGAATTCGACGGCAACGGCAAGCTATTGCGACGCCTGCATACCGACAATGGCTTGCCCAACAACTTCATTTATGGCAGTTTACCCGATACCAAGGGCAACATTTGGCTCAGCCACAATGCCGGCTTGAGCTGCTACACCCCCAAAACCGGGGCCCTTCGCCATTTTGGTCCAGCCGATGGACTTCAATCACGTGAATTTAACACCGGCGCCTTCACCACTTTGCCCGATGGCCGCTTGCTTTTTGGTGGTGTGCGCGGCTTTAATGTGGTAGACCCCAACCTAGCCTTGGCGCCCTTGCCCAGTCCGGGTGTGCAGCTCACCTCCCTCGAAGTAAACGAAACCCCACTTTCGGCCGACAGTTTGTACCGCTTGAACCGCCAAATTACCTTGCCCCACAATTTCAACAGCCTGGGATTGTACCTGTCGAACCTGAACTATGGCGCACCTGCCGAAAGACGCTATGCTTACCGGCTCAAAGGTTACGACAACCACTGGATTGAAAACAACAACCGAAACTACATCCGCTATCCCAACTTGCCACCCGGCAACTATGTGTTCGAAGCCCGCTCGCGTTTGGGCAACGACGCCTGGGGACCCGCCAACGCCAACCTCCGCATTGTTATTCGGCCTCCCTTTTGGTTAACCACCTGGTTTTGGGCAAGCAGCGCCGTCTTGCTATTGGCAGCTTCGGCCATGAGCATCCGCTGGTGGTTGCGCAGCCGCGAAGCTGCCATTCGCCGCAACCTCGAAATGCAACAACGGCTCGAAAACGAGCGCAAACGCATCAGCCGCGATTTGCACGACAATGTGGGTGCGCAACTCACCTACCTCATCAACAACCTCGACTGGCTGGCCGACCAAGGCGGCAGCGAGGTGGAAATGGGCGAACGTTTGCGCACGCTCAGTGAATCGGGCAGACAAGCCATGCTCACCCTGCGGCAAACCATCTGGGCCATTGGCAACGAAGCCTTGGAAATTGAAGATTTTGCCGACCGCTTTAAGGCTTATGTGCTCAAAATGTTGGCCGTGCACCCCGGCTTGCAGGCCGATTTTGAAGAGGACTTCACCGAAAGCGCTACTTTGAGTCCCGAAACCGCCTTGCATCTATTTCGTATTGGCCAAGAGGCCGTGCACAACGTACTCAAACATGCCCAAGCCAGCAAATTGCAGGTGCGTTTTTACAACCGGCCCGATTGTGCATTTGGCTTAGAAATTACCGACAACGGGCTTGGATTTGATGCAAACTTGGCACCACCGCAAGGTCATAACGGACTAATGAACATGCAAGCCAGGGCCAGCGAATGCGGAGCATTGTGCCAAATACACAGCGCAGCTGGCCAAGGCTGCAAAATCATCCTCGAACTTCAATCGCAATGGGCATGAATACAAATACCACATATGCTGCATTGCCAGAACCATCGATATATGCCAATTTGCGTGCAAATGAACGCATGATACGCATTGCCATTGTTGACGATAAAGCCGGGAACCGCAATTCGCTGGCCGAAAAAATGGGCCAGTTGCCCGATTTTGAGGTATGCTTTACCGCGGCCGACGGGGCCGAATTCCTGCACGAAATGGCAGCGCGCCCGGCCGCTCGCCAGCCTTTGGTGGTGCTCATGGACCTCGACATGCCCGTGATGAACGGCATTGAAGCCATTTCGCGGGCCCATGAATTGTATCCCGATGTACATTTTTTGGTCCTTACCGTTTTCGACGAAGACGACAAAATATTTGAAGCCATTGCCGCCGGTGCTTTGGGCTATTTGCTCAAAGACGAAAGTTTGGGCTCGGTGGTGCAGGCCATCATTCAGGTGGTAGAATTTGGTGGCGCACCCATGAGTCCACGCATCGCCCGCAAAGCCTTGCAACTGCTCACCAAAAGCCGGCAAAGCGCCACGGTGCCGGCCAGTGAAGTAGCCCCCGAACTCAGCACACGCGAAACCGAAATCCTCAAAGCCCTGGTAAACGGACTCGATTACAAGGCCATTGCCGAGCTGCTGTTCATCAGTCCGCACACCGTGCGCAAGCACATTGCCAACATCTACGAAAAGCTGCATGTGACAAACAGGGCGCAGGCGGTAGGTTTGGCCTTGAGGAAGCGTTGGTTTTGATGGGGTGACGGACAACGGACGACGGAAGACGGACGACAGAAGACAGAGGGTTGGTGGGTGGATGTTGGTTTTTCGGTTGATGCGGGAGGCGGTCGGCTGTCGGCCGGTCCCTGAGCGGTGCCGAAGGGCGGCGTTCGGCGGGTTTGTGGTAAATGATATTTCTTCGGTTGAAGCGAGTAGCGGTCGGCGTTTGGCGTTCAGCGTTCGGCGAGTTTGTGGTAAATGATATTTCTTCGGTTGATGCGAGTAGCGGTCGGCGTTTGGCGTTCAGCGTTCGGCCGGTGGCATTTAGCGATTGACAGTCCACTTTTGGCAGTTGGCTGTTCGCTGAATCGTGCATGCCGTAGCTTTTGACTATAGGCTGATTTCTAAGCAGCTGTCAGCAAACCCATCGAAACATTCTTTTGAATCTTGAATTTTGAATTTTGAACTTCCTTATCTTCGTGCCATGCGCGACCAAGTTGTATTTGACCTGATTGAACAGGAAAAAGCCCGTCAACAGCACGGCATTGAACTCATTGCTTCCGAAAATTTTGTAAGCCCGCAGGTGATGGAAGCCGCCGGCTCTGTGCTTACCAACAAATACGCCGAAGGACTGCCCGGCAAACGCTATTATGGCGGTTGCGAGGTGGTTGACCAGGTTGAACAACTGGCCATCGACCGGGTGAAGCAGTTGTTTGGCGTTGAATGGGCCAACGTACAGCCCCACTCAGGTGCCCAAGCCAATGCGGCGGTGATGCTGGCGGTGCTGAACCCCGGCGACCGCATCCTGGGTTTCGACCTGAGCCATGGTGGTCACCTTACCCACGGTTCGCCGGTGAACTTCAGCGGCAAGCTCTACGAACCGCATTTTTACGGCGTAGAAAAAGAAACCGGCCTCATCGATTTCGACAAAGTAGTGGCCAAAGCCCGCGAAGTAAAGCCCAAACTGATTATCTGTGGTGCCTCGGCATACAGCCGCGATTGGGATTATGCAGCCCTCCGTGCCGCTGCCGATGAAGTAGGTGCTTTGTTGCTGGCCGATATTTCGCACCCATCAGGCCTTATTGCCACCGGCTACCTGAACAATCCCGTTCCCCACTGCCACATCATTACCACCACCACCCACAAAACCCTGCGCGGTCCACGAGGCGGCCTGGTGATGATGGGCAAGGATTTTCCCAACCCCTGGGGCCATACCACGCCCAAAGGCGAAATCAAAATGATGTCGAACCTGCTCGATATGGCCGTATTCCCCGGCACGCAGGGCGGTCCATTGGAGCACATCATCGCTGCCAAGGCCATTGCGTTTGGTGAAGCCCTATCGCCTGCTTACAAAGCATATTGTGGCCAAGTGATTGCCAATGCCCAGGCCATGGCCAAGGCCTTTGTGAGTCGGGGCTACCACATCATTTCGGGTGGCACCAACAACCACCTGATGCTCATTGACCTGCGCAACAAAGGCGTGACTGGCAAACAAGCTGAAAATGCTTTGGTGAAGGCCGATATCACCGTGAACAAAAACATGGTGCCTTTCGACGACAAATCGCCATTTGTAACCAGCG
>Ga0075157_10000567_pt1 | contig 28434 bp, 24 predicted proteins | sample JI81BgreenDNA_FD_70967 | JGI IMG/M metagenome (GOLD analysis project Ga0075157, IMG submission 70967) | Wastewater effluent complex algal communities from Wisconsin, to seasonally profile nutrient transformation and Carbon sequestration -... | ecosystem: Engineered > WWTP > Effluent > Algae...
TTCGGCCAGGCTTGCGCAGGGGCGCGTGCGAATCGTGATGCCATTGATGGTGCTGGGCTGCCCTGCCACCCCCACCCAGCGTTCACCAGTGATAGGCTGGTCGAGGATGCCGAGGATGGGCACATCGCCCTCGCACAGCGCGATCAACGTACCCCATGCCGTGCCGCCAGCGATGAAGTTGCGCGTGCCATCGATGGGGTCGATCACCCAGGTGTAGTGGGGAGTGGCGGGTGTCGGGTGCTGCGTGACGGGCGAGGAACCATATTCCTCCCCATAGATACTGTGGAACGGGTAATGCAGCGTGATGAGGGCGCGCATGGCCGCCTCGGCCGCACGGTCCGCTTGCGTGACGGGCGACGCATCGCCCTTGGTTTCCACGTCGCCATGCGCCTGAAAATAGGGGCGAATGGCGGCGCCTGCCAGATCGGCGAGTTGGTGGGCGAAAGATAAATGCGTTTCTATCATATTTCTACTTTAACCTCTCCTTGGGGAGAGGTCAAAATCGTACTTCACGATTTTGGGTGAGGGAAGATACGCGTAACCCCTCACCCGAAATCATGGATTTCGACCTCTCCCCAAGGAGAGGTTAGAAGGCGGCAATACCCGTGATGGCACGGCCAAGGATAAGGGCATGGATATCATGCGTGCCTTCGTAAGTATTGACCGCTTCGAGGTTCAGCATGTGCCGCATCACATGGTATTCGTCGGCAATGCCGTTGCCACCCAACATGTCGCGCGCGGTTCGTGCAATCTCCAGCGACTTACCGCAGCTATTGCGTTTGATAAGCGAGATCATCTCCGGCGCGTATTGATCGGTATCGATCAGTCGGCCAACCCGCAACGCGGCTTGCAGGCCGAGATTGATCTCGACCAGCATGTCGGCCAGTTTTTTCTGAATGAGCTGGTTGGCGGCCAGCGGGCGGCCAAATTGCTGGCGATTGAGCGTGTAATCGCGCGCGATCTCCATGCAATGGCTGGCGGCACCCAACGTGCCCCAGGCAATGCCGTAGCGCGCTTTGTTCAGGCAGCTGAAAGGACCCTTCAAGCCGCTCACGTTCAGCTCACGCTCCGCGGGCACAAACACATCATCCAACATGATCATGCCGGTGGTGGAGGCGCGCAAGGAAAGCTTGCCCTCGATTTTCGGGGTAACAAAATTGCCCTTGTCGCCACGCTCGACAATAAAGCCGCGAATGGTGCCATCGGCCACGTCCGCATGGCCATAGACTTTCGCCCAGATAATGGCGAGATCGGCAATGGGCGCGTTGGTGATCCAGGTCTTCGAGCCGCTGATTTTATAGCCACCCTCCACCTTAGTGGCGCGGGTCTTCATGCCGGCGGGGTCGGAGCCATGGTCCGGCTCGGTGAGGCCGAAGCAGCCGACCAGTTCGCCGGTCGCAAGGCGGGGAAGGTACTTTTCTTTCATCGCATCGTTCGCGAAGGTATAAATCGGGTGCATGACCAGCGAACTTTGCACTGATAAGGCCGAGCGATAGCCAGAATCCACCCATTCAATTTCTTTGGCGACAAGCCCATACGCCACGTGGCTGACGCCCGCGCAGCCATAGCCTTCGATGGTGCTGCCAAGCAGCCCTTGCGCGCCCATGTCGGTGATGATGCTGCGATCGAATGTTTCGTGGCGGTTGGCGTCGACGATGCCGGGGAAGAGCCGCTCTCGGGCGAAGCTACGTGCCGCGTCGCGCACCATGCGCTCCTCGTCGGTCAGCTGGCCATCAAGGTTGAGTGGATCTTCCCAGTTTAGCTCTTTTAACATGGCGACTCCTGTTTACGAAGAATGGTCGCGCTGATGCGGCAAAAAAGCAAGTGAAGAACCTGTTAGACCAATAGATTCAAGATGGCCCCACGATCAAAGATGCGCCCTTGCGACAGGGCGGCCAGCGCGCGGCTGATCATATCGCCCAGCATGCTGTCGTCTGGGATGAAATTCAGCCGTGCCCGGGGCGAACGCGCGGGGGCCACATCGATGATGATTTCCTTGCGATCCAGTTTGCCGGTGGTGCGCAACTGGTCGGCGGCGCGCAGGAAGGGGTTGCCAGAGGTTGAGATCGTTTGTGCCATGGGTAGGTTATAGCACAGCGCATGACCGCACGCTAGATGAAGCTGTACGCACTATCCTGATAGAGTAAAAAATCCACCACGCGCTGGTATTCGCCGGGGGTGGCCAGCAAAGGTGCATGGCCCACGGCGGGCACCGTGAAGGATTGCGCCTTCGCATGACTGCTGCGCATGGCATTGACGGTAACTTCATTCAGAATGTCGGATTCGGCGCCACGTACGATCAGGGTGGCGGCGCTCACCTTTTCCCAAAGTTCTGCCAGCGAAATATCGCGCAGATCGGTAAAATCATTGGTTTGGACCCGGATCGGCACGGCAATCGCCGGGTCACAGGCCAGCCGAACCCCGCCGTTCGGGTGCGGTTGCAGGCTATGGTCAAAAAAATGTGCCCATAACGCTGCATCCTGAATGCCGAAAGGCGCGAAGACCTGACGCAGATAATCCTCACCTTCGGTGCGGCTGGCAAATTGTTCAGGCATCGCGCTGACATAGCCATAAATCCGCTGCAGCGCAGCGCCGCTTAAGTGAATGCCAATATCGTTCAGCACCAGCTTGCGAATGCGTGTGGGGTGCTGTGCGGCGATCATCATGCCGATGATGCCGCCCATGCTGGTGCCGACCCAATCCACCCCGCGTAGGTGGAAATTATCCAGAATCGCCAGGCAATCGGCAATATAGGTGCCGTAATGATAGTCCATCGGGTTGGCAAGCCACTCGCTCAAGCCGCGTCCGGCCATATCGATGCATAGTACGCGACGGTTCTGTTGCGCCAGTTGCCGCGCCAACGCGTCGAAATCGCGCGCGTTGCGGGTGAGCCCATGCACGCAGACCACCACGTCGGCCGCATCGGCTGGGCCCCATTCGTAGAAGGCGACGCGGTGCTTGGAAGCCGGGTTCGAGGGCAGGGGTAGATCAAGCGCGTGCAGAATCGGTTGCATGCGCTAGAGCTTAATCAGATTACGGTAAATCTCAAGGCCGGTGAGGGGGATTTCGGTCGGTTTGCCTTCCACCACATCCGCCAACAGGCGAGCAGAACCCGCTGCCTGTGTCCATCCCAACGTGCCGTGGCCGGTATTCATGTAGAGGTTGGAAAGCGGTGTCGTGCCGATCATCGGGGGGCCATCCGGCGTGGAGGGGCGCAGGCAGGCCCATTCCTCGACCGAGGAAAGATCGGCTTTGGGGAATAAGGCATTCACGCCCCGCAGTAGCGGCTCGATACGTACTTTACGCACCGCGTCGTTGTAGCCCGCGAATTCAGCCGTACCCGCGACGCGCATGCGGTTGCCAAGGCGGGTGTAAACCTGCTTCGAGGACGTGTCGGTGATGCTGACGGTGGGGGTATCGTCGTTCGCGGGGAAGGTGATGGAGTAGCCCTTCATGGGGTAGATGGGCACGTAAAGCCCAATCTGGCGAAGGAAGATCGCGCTGGGGGCGCCCATGCACATGACGTACGCATCGAAATCGGTGAGGAACTCACCATCGGCAAGTTCCACATGGCTGATGGCCTTATCGTGTTTATGGATACGGCGAATGGTCGTGTTGTAACGTAGCTTCACGCCGTAGCGCTCGGCGATATGCGCCGCGAGATTGCGCGTGAATACATGAATGTCGCCGGATTCATCCATCGGCGCATGAATGGCACCCACGATGGGCTTTTTCGCGTACGCCAGGCTGGGTTCCATGGCAATGGCCTGTTCGGTCGTCAACACGGTTTCATCGCAGCCGAGCGTGTGTTGGAATTCCGCTTGCCGCTTGGCGTTCTCAAATTCCTTCGCATCGTCGAACACATGGATGATACCTTTGGCTAGATGGCCGAATTCCACGTTGGTATCGGCCATCAGCTCGGCCATTTTCTTTTTGCTGTACATACCCAAGCGCAGCATTACCTCGCTGTGGTGGCGGGCTTTCGCGGGCAGGCAGTTCAGCAGGAACAAAAGGCCCCAGCGCATCATGTGTGGGTCGCCATTGAAGCGCAGCACCAAGGGCGCGTCTTCTTGCCACATCCATTTAAACAGTTTGGGGAATACGTGCGGGTTGGCCCAAGGCTCGGAATGCGAATAGGAAAGCTGGCCGCCATTGGCGTAGGAGCATTCGCGCGCGGCATCCGGCTGTCGCTCGATCACGGTCACGTCATGGCCGAGCTTGGCCAGCTCATACGCCGATGTGATGCCCAATACGCCCGCACCTAAGACACAGATTTTCATCAAAACCTCGCGTTAATGCCCTAGCTTTAGCCACCACTGTGCGTTTTGACAACTTACCAGAAAGAAAGGGGAAATGATGTGGATATCCTTGCTGTTGCGCATGGGGATATGAGCAGCATGCGTTCTTTACGATTTGTTAAGTGGTGGGCGCTAGAATGAAGGGATGGCTGACGGTGATTCCATACCTCTTGCGGCAGAAGCAGTGACCCCGATCGTAGTATCTGGGCAAAAGTGGGGGTACGGGTTCATTGAGCAGCTCGCGCCAAGCAGTAATGAAGAGAATACGCTACGTCTGCGAGAGGCATACGAGTATATTGCGCCACTCGATCCGAACGGAAAGACCGCCTACAGTGGCGAAGTCTGGGGGGGATCAAAAACGGGGAATGTCCCAGTAAGTGTACAGCTTTTTAGCGCAGATCAAGCCAATATCGGGGTAGAAGCAGGCGCCAATATCAGCCTCGGTATTCAAGGAACTGCAGGTAATAACCGATTCGAAATCGATATTATTGATGAGCCAGCAAAGTGGGCAACGGCACGTCCGCATATTGTGCTGGATGGTGGTGCTGGCAACGACACCGCCGTGCTTTCCACCGAAAAGCTGAAAGATGCCACCATTCGGCAGACCGGTGAGGGCGAATATCTCATTCAGACCCGCGAGGCGGATTATACGCTGCGCGGCATCGAGGGCCTGCAAATCAAAGGTCAGCAAGCAGTGACGCTGGAAACCTTGGCGGTAGCTGAGAATAATGAACCGACCAAACTTTCGGCGGCAATGAAAGCAAGCTTAGAGCAATTCGCCAAGAGCGCTCCTGCCATGGCGCGGATGGAATGTGCCGAAGGCCCGGGCTGTGGCGACGCAGTGAGCCCATCTTCTGCACCCGCAGCCGCCCCCAGCGTGGAACAGCTTGGCCGCTAGGTGAGCTTCTTCGCTTCATCCAGCGCGGCTTTTACTTAATCGGCTTTTAACCAATGCTATGTATGGTTAAGTAAATCATCAGGATTCTTATTATGAATGATTTCTATGCACCCTCTTCAGATATCAAACTGAAAGCCGCAGAGATTGCGCATAAGAATAAAGATCGTGGTCTTGAACCTGAAGAACTTGCGGCACTGATTGCAAAAGAGCAGCTGGATGATTACGCGCGCCTTACGGACCCAGCCATTCCAAAGGAATCGCGTTCGTACAACGACCTGCAACACATTGAAGCCATGCAATATGAGTTTCGAAATAACATTCAAAACGGACAATATAAGTTTGTCATGCCGCAGGCTGAGAACGCTGCCATGGTTGCGTCGGTTGAGTTAACGTCTCTTGTCGAGCAGCAGTCTGCAGAGCACGGCGGAATTAAGGCACCTCGATTAATTTATGATAAAGAGCAAACAGAGCCATACCGCTATGATCGTGTGAACGATCGCCTCTACGTAAATGCTGAGCAGTTGCAAAACCCTGCCACTTCATTGCTCAGTGAAGCAATGGCAAGGCGTGCTGATCGCAGTCCGGAGCAATTAACAGCTGAACTGCAAGCGCGCGCACTTGAATATGCTGAAGCTTACTCGAAGCCTGCACCGGATCGTGCTGTAGACCGCATAAAATTTCAGGCTGAGCAAGAAGGGTGGGCAGAAGAAAAATACCTGCTGCGCGATGCGATGGTGGAGGCGTCACTACCATATTCGGTGGCTGCAAGTGACCCTGCCAAGCCTGACTTAACACAAAAGGCACGCGATGAGCTGTTATATGACAGTCAGGGCTATGCGAAAGATGGAGTGACGGAAGTTACCGAAGAAACCCATCCTGAGCTGTTTAAAGAGGTATTAGAGGGCACGCAGAAACTGAACACCATGCGCGGTAAGGATTATGCGCCACCTACTGTTCTGCTTGTGAAAGATTTAGCTTTAGAAACAGGTTCCCCAGCATTGTACGCACCAAATTCAGATACTGTGCAGATGGATGAAGATTTTGTGCGTGAACAGCCAGATGCGGTGAATGGCGTGTTAGGGCATGAACTCGGCCATCGTTATCAGCGCTCACCTGAAGAAATTAAGGCAACACTTCATATACGCTATTCTGATCAGCTGGGGGTAGCTCCCGATCCAGCGATGGTTGAGATTGCCCGGCAAGGAGAGATCAAAGCCGATGCTGCAGGAGCTCACCTGATTAGTGAGGGGCACCTTGAAAATGGCGTAGACGAAATGAAGAGCGACCTAGCATCGGCCATCAATTGGTCATCGGATCATGTCAACCAGTATCTAGCTAAAGAAGCTGTACCCGAGCAAGCGGTCAAGCAATCGGAGAAAAAAGAAGGACCACAAAAAACTGAAGTGCATCCGACGATACCCGAACGCAATGCCTATTTGGACGCTTTAATCGCAAACGCAGGCATCTCCATGCCTAGATATATGTGTCATGATCATGGCGCTCCCCCACACGACGCGGCAGAATCATCACCCCCTAGCGTGAAGAACGATAAACCTGTACAAACTCAGGTCGAAGGGCCGGGCGGCGGCCGCTAGGCTAGCTTCTTCGCTTCATCTAGCGCGGCTTCGAGCGAGCCTTCGGGTTTTACGTTGTGCCACTGCTTCACCAGCACGCCGTGTTTGTCGATCAGGTAGCAGTTGCGCATGATGCCCATGTATTTCTTACCATACATGCTTTTCTCGCCCCATGCGCCATAGGCTTCGCACACTGCGCCATCCGCATCCGAGCCGAGGATATGGCTGAGTTGGAACTTGCTGCGGAACTTGCCGTGGCTGGCGGTGCTGTCTTTGCTGATGCCGATGACCACGGTGTTGGCTTTTTTGAATACGGCGCTTAAATCGCGCACGGCGCAGGCCTGCTTGGTGCAGCCGGGCGTGTCATCCTTGGGGTAGAAATAAATCACCACGTTGCTTTTGCCCGCAAAGCTGCTGAGGGTTACGCTGCCTTCATCCGTCGGCAGGGTGAAATCCGGTGCAACTTTGCCTTCGGTGAGCATGGGGGCGGTGGATTTTTTGGCAGCAGCGGACGTGGGCATGGGGATTCTCCTAAAAAATTTCGGTTTCCATGGCATCCGTGGCACGGCGCACCGTGTCTTCCAAGGTCAACACATGGGTTTTTAACTGTTCAAAATCGCTCATGCGCATGGCTTCCACCAGCAGGCGCTTCAGCCCCGGTGGGGCGTCGTCCTGAATCAGGCCACCGGGGGCCGACACGCGCAGTAAACTCATCAGGTCAGATAGAAACTTCTTTGCGGCAATCAAGGGGGTGGCGGTAGTTGCCGGTAGCAGGCCCAGCGCCAGTGCTGTTTCAAACACGCCACGCGCGCCACGATGCCAGATCTGCGGGTGCATATGCGCATAGCGCAGCACCAGATATTGCGCGATAAAATCAATATCCACCAACCCGCCGCGCACATGTTTCAGTGCCCATGGGTTGGTGGTGGCGAATTGCTTGGCGATGCGGCCGCGCATGTCCAGCACATCGGCACGCAAGCTCTGCGCATCACGCGGTTTGCGCACATGCGTGGCGATGACCTGCTCGACCGTCTGTGCGAAATCCGGCGCGGTGGTGGCCACCACGCGGGCACGCGTGATCGCCATATGTTCATAGGTCCAGGCGCTATGGGTGAAATACTGGTCGAACGCATCCAGGCTGGTGGCGAGCGGGCCATCGCTGCCGCCGGGGCGCAGGCGGGTATCGACTTCGAACAGGCGGCCCTCGCGCGTGAGCAGTGTGAGGGCATTAATCAGCCGTTGGCTGAGGCGGTTGATGTGCGGCCGCACTTCTAACGCATCGGCACCGCGATCATCGTAGAGGAAGATGATGTCGAGGTCGGAGCCGAACGTCATCTCGCGCCCTCCCAGTTTGCCGAGCCCTAAAATGGTGAAGGGCACAGCTGGAAGGCTTGCATTGCTGCGGCGGTATTCCGCCCAGACTTCCTGCATCACGCATTGCAGGATCACCTCGGCAAGGCTGGAGAGAAACGCCCCCACGCGCTTAGGCGTGGCGAGCTTTTTCAGCAGATGCACGCCCGCCTGAAAGCGCTTCTCGTTATTGAAAATGCGCAAATAACCCATTTTCTGCTCGTAATCCTGTGCGTAGCGCAAGCGTTCGGTCAGCAGGTCTTCGAGTGTTTCTTTGCCGGGCAGTTCGTAGAAAAAATCGGCTTCCAGCACCGCTTCCATCAGCGATGGGTCGTTGCTGAGCGTGTCGCCCAACGCGGGCGTGGAGCCGAGAATATCGGCAAGCAGCGCCAGAATCTCCTGCCGCGAATTGAGCAGCGAGAAAATTTGTGCGCCCGAAGGTAGCCGGTCGATAAAGTCATCGAAATGGAAGAAGGCTGCATCCGGGTTTGCAGTTTTGCCGAGCGCACTCAGCAGCGCCGGCACCATTTCGGTGAGTACCTGGCGCGACCGCTTGGAACGGGTGGAGCGGCGGTGGCCGCGGTGCCAGCCCTGAATGATATCCGAGATGCGCTGTACCTCCGTGTAGCCCATGCGGCGCAGGGTCTCCAGCGTGTCGGGGTCGGCCTCCACGCCGGTGAATACCAGATTCCCATCCACCGCCAGCGGCGCGGAATCCATCATGGAATCGGTGTAATGCTGGTGAACCGCACGCAGCACGTCGGTGGTCGCCTGCGCAAAACCCTCCCGACTATCAAAGCCCATGAAAGTAGCAATGCTCGCTATCTGCGTATCGGTTTCGGGAAGGCTATGGGTTTGTGCATCCTCGACCATTTGCAAGCGATGTTCTAATCGGCGCAGGTAATGGTAGCTCGCATGGAGTTGGTCGCGCACATCGGCTTGCATCAGGTCGCATTCGGTGAGGCGATCCAATGCCTCCAGCGTGGGGCGCACGCGCAATTGCGGCATGCGGCCACCCCAGACCAGCTGTTGTGTCGCGGCGTAGAATTCGATCTCGCGGATGCCGCCGATCCCTGTTTTGATGTTGTGCCCCAGCAGCGTAATCGCCTTGGCACCGCTATTCATTTGCCGCTTAATGGAATGAATATCTGCAATCGTCGCGAAATCGAGCGTTTTGCGCCAGATGAAGGGTTTTAGTTCACGCAAAAACGCCTCACCCGCCGCTATATCACCGGCAATAGGGCGCGCCTTGATCATCGCCGCGCGCTCCCAGTTCTGGCCCACCGTTTCGTAATACGTGAGGGCCGCTGCCACATTGACCGCCAGTGGCGTGGACATGGGATCAGGCCGCAGGCGTAGATCGGTGCGGAAAACATAACCGTCGCTGGTACGCTCCTGCAAGATACTGGTCAGATCCTGCGCGATACGGTTCATGAATGCCTGCGCATTCTTTGCACCGGTATAGGGTAGACGTTCGCGGTCGAAGAGGACGATCAGGTCGATGTCGCTGGAATAGTTCAGCTCATGCCCACCGAGTTTACCCATCCCAAGGATGATGATGCCACTGCCGCGGGCTGGCTCAGCCTCATCGATGCAGGTATATTCACCTTTGCGCGCTGCCGCTCGTAAGAGATGATCCAACGTGGCGCGCACGCTTGTTTCTGCAAAGCATGACAGGGCGCGTGTTACTTCGCCCAATGTCCAGCGTTGTTCAATATCCGCCAGCGCTACGGTGAGCGCCAGGTTATTCTTTGCGGTGCGCAGTTGCGTCATCAGCCCCGGCTGATCCTCGGCGGTGGGGGATGCCGTCAGCAATGGCTTCACCAGCGCATCCGGCCCCTCCGTAAGATACGCCGCCAGTGTTTCGGGGTGGCGTTCCATCAACCGACCAAGATAGGGCGCGTTACCGGCACTGGCCGCGATTAACGCAAGGGCCTTGGGCTGGCTTAGGCAATCTGCAAGGCTGGCGTGAACACGCAATTTTTCCAGCCAGCGGGCAGCATCGTCCGCGCGGCTTGCAAGCGGCAAGCGGCTGGTGCTATCAGAACTGTCAGGCGCGGCAGGATGCATGCCGCATGAATAGGTCTGAATTGGTAGATATGGTCAAGCACTTCACCCGCACGGCGAAATATTTTCTGCTGATCCTGTTGTTCGCCGTGCTTACTGCGGCACTCTGGCTGCAGGGAGGGGCGAAGGATTTGCGTTGGGCAAAGGGGTGGTTGCAAACGGCAATGAACCCTTCGGATGCGCCGTATGAAATTACCTTCTCGGATGTCTATATCGAATGGTCGAAACTCACCGAGTTCGGCGATGTGCATGTAAAAAATATCAAGCTCGCACGCAAAGATGGCCCCGTTTTTGCCAGCCTTCCGGATGTACTGGTCACGCTGGACCCGCTGGGGTTTCTTCCGGGGCGTCGTGCCTTGCACGGGGTAGAAATTGAAGATGCGCGGCTTTTCCTGAAGCGCAGCGACCAAGGGCAATTGCAATTGGGCGTGGAAGGGGTGGAAGGGGCCCTGCCGGTGGATGAATTTGCTGCCTTTTTTGCCAGCGATGCTCAGACCGATGAGAAAAAACGAGGCCGTCTGCCGTTTCGTGAGCTGACATTAAGCCACGCCTCGTTGCTTTACAGCGATGAAGCCCAGAACAAAGAGTTCGTCGCTAAAGACTTCAACCTGCGCCTTGGCCGCTCGGGTCGCAACCTTAGTGGCAACCTGCGCATGCCCTTTACCTATAGCGGCAAACCCGGCGATGTCGAAGTGGCGCTTTACACCCTGCCATTGAATTATCAGCGCGTGCTGAATGCCCGGTTAGATGCGTTGCCCGCCGAGTTACTCTGTCAGTTGGCAGGGTGTGGTAAGACGCTGGCGATGCGTGGTACGGTCTCGGGTAAAATACTGCTCAAGCAACAGGCGGGCGAACCGATCGACGAAGCCGAGGTGACGCTGACCATGCAGAAGGCAGTGCTGGAACCCCCCGCCTGTTCGCGGATCCGCTGCGTATCCAGCGTGCCGGGGTGCTACTACGTGCCGATGAAGGTCTGCGCCGTGTGGTACTGGAGGGCGCGACGCTGGAGCTGGCCGATACCAGCCTTTCTGGCACCGCACAGGCGCTGAAACAGGAGGATGGCTGGTACCTGCAGGGCGAGGCCGCCTGCAGCAAGCTTGATATCCGCAAACTCTATAAGTACTGGCCGCTGCCGCTGTCGCCGGATTCACGCGCGTGGGTCACCACGCAGCTGAAGGCAGGCCATGCGGAACGTGGCACGATTCGTTTTGCCGTCACGCCCGAGGATATGGCAGGCGATCATTTGCGTGACGAAGCGATTGATGCAACGGTGGTCGCCAAAGGGCTGGAGGTGGCGTATTTGCCTGGCTTTCCGAACGTGACCGGGGCAGACGGGGTGGTAAAATTCTCTGGCAAGCGTATCCATATCGATCTGGAGCGCGGGGCACTGCTGAGCGGTACGGTGATCGAGCCTTCGGTGATGGATTTTACCGACCTCGACAATCCCAACACGCCCGTGACCACGGCGCTGAACGTGCGTGCCCCCGCGGCCGACGTGGTGGAAATTCTGCGCCAACCCATGTTCGTATTCGATGATGCGATTCCGCTCAATCCCGCCACCATACAAGGGCAGGCGAAAGCCACATTGAATTTGGCGTTTGATGCATTCTCTGAATCCACGCCGGAGAATGCCGACCCCAACGCCGTGAATCTCGGCGCGGTATCGTACGATATCACCGCGGAGCTGAGCGAAATCGGCCAGCCAAAATTACTGGATGGGCGTGACATTCGCGGTTTATCGGGCCAGTTGAAGGCGAATGATACATCCACCGAATTCAGCGGTAACGTGAAGCTGGAGGGCGGTACGAACGTGGCGCTCACGTTGTTGGATAAAGCGGGAGAGACGAGTGTCACCGCCAAAGGTCTGTTAGCCCGGAGCCAATTTAAAAATTTCGGTATTCCTGAAATTCCCCAGCTTGGGGAGGGTGCCGTGGGCTTGGATCTGGCCCTGGCCGTCAGCAAAGAGGCCGTGAGCGTGAGTCGTGCAGCCATGGACCTCACACCCATGGCGATCGATCTGGATATGCTCAGCTGGCGAAAGAAAGCCGGCGAAAAAGCCAGCCTTTCGTTACTGGCGGGGGCAAATGCGCAGCAATTTAAACTTAAGCTCGATGCGCCCGGCCTGTCGCTGGGCGATGCCAGCTTGCAGCTTACCCCTGCGATGGACGATGTGGCCAGCCTGCAATTGCCGCGCGTGAAAACCGCGACGAATGATTTTTCGCTGGATTATACGCGCAGTAATGGTGGCTACCGTGTGGTGCTGAAAGGAGACGCGCTCGATATCTCGGATGCGTATGCGGGCCAAGCGCCTGAGGCTGCCGCCACCAACCCCGAAGCGGTGGAAGAAAAACCACTGGAAAACAGCCTTCTGGGCGATTTCCCCGCGCTGGATCTTACGCTGGATCTGAAGCAGTTCAGTATGGTGAAAACCCAGCCATTCACCAACGTGAAAGGCTATCTGCGTTGTGATGTCGCGCGCTGCCAGTCAGCGAATATCAGCGCGAATAGCGGCAAGGCGACGATTGCTGCAAGCATTGGCAAGGTGCAGGGCGTGCGGCAGTTTAACCTGACCAGTAGCGATGCCGGTGATTTCCTGCGCGCGCTGGATGTGAGCGACCGCATGTTCGGCGGCACGCTGGAATTGCGTGGTCGCTACGATGATAGCAAAACGCCGGGGCCGTTCAGCGGGCGGCTCTATATTGACCGGTTTAAGCTGCGAAACTCGGAAATTCTGGCGCGCATTATTTCCATCGGTTCGCTCTCGGGCCTGATGAACGTGCTGACCGGTGAGGGCATTGATTTCAAAAAGATCAGTGCGAATATCGATGCGGTGGGTGGCGTGGTGCAGGCCACCAAAGGCCGCGCCGAGAGCAATGCGCTGGGCCTGACGCTGGAAGGCTCGGTGGATACGAACCGCAGCCAGATCAACATGAAAGGCGTGGTGGTGCCGGCCAATTCGCTGAATTCGCTGTTTGGTAAAATTCCGGTGATCGGTGCGCTGGCCGGTGGCGAAGGCGAGGGGCTGATCGCGTTCAATTATTCGATCAAAGGCGCGCTTGATGATCCGGAGGTGATGGTGAATCCGCTCTCTGGCCTCACGCCGGGTTTCCTGCGCGGTATCTTTACGCTGGGCGATGATTCGGCCACGCCGCTTCCCACCGGCAATGCCGAGAAGACGCCCGCGCCATCGGCAAAGCCCGCGGACGCGCAATCATGGCCAAGCACGGGTGGTCGCCGCGCACGCGACAAGAATTAGTCGGCCAGTTTAATCAGCATGTGGCGCTTTTTACCGGCGGATAGCTTGATGTAGCCTTCGGCCGTCATGTCAGCACTGCTCACGCGCATTTCTTCGGTGGTGGCGGCATCGTTCAGCTTCACGCCGTTGCCCTTAATCAAGCGGCGCGCTTCGCCATTGCTGGCGGCAAAGCCTGCCTGCACCACCAGCGCATACAGCGCGATGCCTGCATCCAGTTCCGCTTTGTTCACGTGCAGTACGGGTAAATTCTCGCTCACACCGCTGCCCGCGAAGATCTCGCGCGCGGTCTGTGCGGCTTTGGCGGCTTCCTCCGCCCCGTGCATCAGCGCGGTGGCCTCCGTCGCCAAGGCGATTTTTGCTTCGTTGATGTTCCCGGCCAGCAGCGCATCAATCTGCGGGAGTTCCAGCTCGGTGAAGAGTTTCAGGAAACGGCCCACATCCGCATCCTCGGTATTGCGCCAGAACTGCCAGTAATCATACGGCTTCAGCATATCGGCGTTCAGCCACACGGCCCCGGCGGCGGTTTTGCCCATCTTCGCGCCGGAAGCGGTGGTGATGAGGTTCATCGTCGCCCCGAAGACATCGGCCTTCAGGCCAAGGCGGCGGTTCAGCTCCACCCCTTGAATGATGTTTCCCCACTGGTCGGAGCCACCCATTTGCAGGCGCACGTTATGGCGCTTGTGCAGCTCCACGAAATCATAGGCCTGAAGGATCATGTAGTTGAATTCCAGGAAGCTCAGCGGTTGCTCGCGCTCCAGCCGCAGGCGCACGGAATCCATGGTCAGCATGCGGTTCACGCTGAAATGCGGCGCCACTTCGCGCAGCATGGCAATGTAGTTCAGCTGGTCCAGCCAATCGGCGTTGTTCACGCGGATTTCCTTGCCGCCAAGTAGCCGATCGAACGCGGTGGCGATGCTGGCTTCGTTCGCGGCGATCACTTCTTCGGTCAGCATTTGGCGTTGCGTGTCCTTGCCCGAAGGATCGCCGATTTTGGTCGTGCCACCACCGAGCAGCACCACCGGTTGGTGGCCGCATTTCTGGAACCAGCGCAGCGCCATGGTCGGCAGCAAATGGCCCACATGCAGGCTCGGGCCGGTCAGGTCGTAGCCGACATAGGCGCGCTGGCCAGGCGTTTTCAGCAGCGCGCGCAGCCCTTCCTCGTCAGTGAACTGATGCACGAAACCGCGCTCTTTCAGAATGTGAATAAAGTCCATAAACCCCTGTATGGTCATCCCCGCGCAGGCTGGGATCTAGAGAAACGCGTATCAACGCGGCAGCATCGCCACAAGCGGCCCTAGATTCCTGCCTACGCAGGAATGACATTCATTAATATTTGTCGGATGCGTTCTAACGTGCATCATGGGCCGATGACAAGTGCTATTGAATTTCCCGCTTACGTGATCGGGCTGATGAGCGGCACCTCCGCCGACGGGGTGGACGCCGCCCTGATCGAGACCGATGGCCGCGCGATTGCGCGCCCTATCAGCCATGCCAGCATTGCCTATAGCGACGGGCTGCGCCAACAAATCCTCGGTGCGATGCGCGCAGAGGGCGATGTGGAAGCCATTGCCCGTGCGCTCACCGAGATTCACGCGCAGGCGGTGGAAGCGGTGATTGCGGGCAGTGGGCTTGCCCGCGCGCAGATCGCGCTGGTGGGCTTTCACGGACAGACCATTAAACACGTGCCGCAGGAAGGCTACACCGTGCAGATCGGGCATGCGCAATGGCTGGCCGATACGGTGGGCATGCCCGTGGTGTTCGATTTCCGCAGCAACGACATGCGCCATGGCGGGCAGGGCGCACCGCTGGTGCCGCTCTACCATGCCGCGCTGGCTGACGCGCTGCCAAAACCGCTGATGGTGGTCAATATCGGTGGTGTGGCGAATATCACGTGGATTGGGGCAGATGGCAGCATTGAGGCCATGGATTGCGGGCCCGGCAATGCGCTGATCGATGACTGGGTAGGCCAGCACACCGGCGCGCGTTGCGACATGAATGGGCAGATCGCCAAGCGCGGCATCACCGAAGAAGCACGCGTGAAGCAATTCCTGCGCGATGGGTTCTTCGTGCAGAACCGCGCGCGCTCGCTGGATCGCAACCAGTTTAGTACGCAACTGGTGGAAGATTTGTCGCTGGAGGATGGGGCGGCGACACTGACCGCCATGACGGCGGCGGCCATTGCATGGTCCACCCGCGCCGTGCCGGAAGCGCCAAAACAACTGCTCATCACCGGTGGCGGGCGGCACAACCCTGTGCTGATGCGCATGATCGAGGCGCGTACGCATTCCGATCTCAATGCGCGCGGGTGCGAAGTATTGCCGGTGGAGGCGGTGGGTTGGAATGGCGACATGCTGGAAGCCGAAGCCTTCGCGTACCTTGCTGCACGCAGTGTGCAGGGCTTGCCACTGAGCCTGCCCAGCACCACGGGCGTGACCGAGCCGGTCAGTGGCGGCGTGCTGTTTGAGGTAAGTGGCGAGTGATGTGTGCGATTAGGGATTGGGTTTTGGGGATTAGGTTCGGTCACTATTTAAATTATCCCTCTCCCTCAAGGGAAAGGGATGCGCAGGCTTAGCGCGACGTGCTTAGCCGAAGCTGGGTGAGGGGTACACAGCGTCACAGCCCTCACCCGAACGTCACGTGGTGCCGTTCGACCTCTCCCACAGAGAGAGGTTAAAAAGGTGCAAGGCGACGGTGAAATGGTTTAAATCGGCAGATCGCTGGGCAGTTGGCGGCGCTTACGGTCTGGGCGCAGGCGCGGACGATTCTTGAATTCTTCCAGCTTGCGATGGATGAATTCCTCCGTTGTCATGGTCAGCTGATCCATCTGCGTGCGGTAGTAATGGTCGGCCCCCGGAATCACTTTATATTCCACGTTGGTGCCTTTTTGCGCGCGCAGTTTATCGACCAGCTGGCTCACAGCCGGTTCGCTGACGATATCGTCTTTGTCGCCCTGCGTAATGAGGCCGGAGGCCGGGCAGGGCGAGAGGAAGCCAAAATCATACATATTCGCTGGCGGGCTTACCGAGATGAAACCCTCGATCTCGGGGCGGCGCATCAGCAGTTGCAGCGAGATCCACGCGCCGAAGCTGAACCCGGCGATCCAGCAGGAGCTGGCATCCGGGTTTTGCAGCTGCACCCAATCGAGGGCGGTGGCGGCATCCGTCATCTCACCGATGCCATCGTCGAATTTGCCGACGCTGCGGCCCACGCCACGGAAGTTGAAGCGCAGTACCGAGAAGCCCGCCCGCGCAAAGCTGGAATACATTTTATACACGATTTTGTTGTTCATCGTGCCGCCATAGAGCGGGTGCGGGTGCAGCACCACCGCGATGGGCGATTGCTTGTCAGGATTGTGGTGGTAGCGGCCTTCGATGCGGCCTTCGGAACCCTGGAAAATCACTTCAGGCATGGATATCCCTTGCGTAAACGTGGATGTTTGGCTAGGCCGAATAGCTGAAGAACCTAAGGGATACAAGCGGTTTTCCGCGAATGTACACATGGCCAGCCTGAAACAGGAACTCACTTACATCCGCACGCGTGACCCGGCTGCGCGCAGCCTCGTGGAGGTGGCGCTGTGCTATCCCGGGTTTCATGCGATTCAGTTGCACCGTGTGAGCCATTATCTGTGGCAGCGCGGCCTGAAATTACTGGCGCGAATGCTATCGCAATTGGGGCGCTGGTTCACGGGCATTGAAATTCACCCCGGTGCGGTCATTGGCGATTATTGCTTTATTGATCATGGCATGGGCGTGGTGATCGGCGAGACAGCGATTATCGGGAACCGCGTGACGCTGTATCATGATGTGACGCTGGGTGGCACCAGCCTGCAGGCGGGCAAGCGCCACCCCACACTGGAAGATGAGGTGGTGGTGGGTGCGGGCGCGCAGGTGCTGGGTCCGATCACGGTGGGCGCCGGCGCACATGTGGGCGCCAACGCCGTGGTGGTGAAGGATGTGCGCGCTGGCGCCAGCGTGGTGGGGGTGCCCGCGCGCGAGGTGCAGGGTGGCGGCCATGACAGTTTCCGGGCCTATGGGCTGGATGATGGGGCCGACCCGCTGCAGCAGGAGTTGGACCGCCTGCGCCTGCAGATGGAAGAGATGGTGCGCAAAATGAAGCCCGCCGAAACTGATGGCAGTGGGATTTAAGGTCTTGTCATTGCGAGCAAAGTGCGAAGCAATACATCTGTGGAGAGCCACAAAAGATGGATTGCCGCGTCGCTGTGCTCCTCGCAATGACGCTTTCTTTTGCTTTTTGAGCCTTTGGGCGCTATAAGCTCGCCATTATGATGCTCTCCACCAAAGGCCGCTACGCCGTGATGGCGATGGTCGATCTTGCTACCCAACCGCAGGAAAAGCCGGTGGGACTGGCTGCTATTGCCGACCGGCAGGAAATCCCGCTCGCCTATCTGGAACAGATTTTTGCCAAGCTGAAACGCGCAGGTATTGTAACTTCCAACCGTGGGCCGGGCGGGGGGTATCGTCTGGGCAAGGAAGCGGATCGTATTTCGATCGCTAGCATTATCAATGCCTCGGAAGAAGACATCAGCATCACCCGCTGCCACGGCGCGGGCAGTTCGGGCTGCATGCAAAGCACCAAAGCCCGCTGCATCACCCATGATCTGTGGGATGGGCTGGAGCGCCAGATCGAGCATTATCTGGGCAATCTCTCGTTGGCCGATGTGTGCGGCCGCAAGGTGCAGGAGAAATTTCCAGTGGAAATCACCTACGCGCAGTGGACAACGCATGCGTAGATGCTGTCATTGCGAGGAGGGCAAGCAATCCCAAAATTGTCATCCTGAACGCAGTGAAGGATCTGAGATGCTTCGCTTTGCTCAGCATGACAAAGAGAAATTGTTTTTTCTATGTGTGCAATAATTGAGTCGCAATGATCTACTTGGATTACAACGCGACGTCGCCGCTGCTGCCCGAAGTGGCGGCAGCCATGCAGGCGATCATGAGCGAGCCGCTCAATGCCTCCAGCATGCATGCGGGCGGGCGTCGCGCGAAGAAGCTACTGGAAGATGCGCGGCGCGACATTGCGCAGGCGCTAGTCGCATTCCCTAACGAAGTACTGTTTACTGCATCGGGTACGGAGGCGAATAATCTTGCCCTGCGTGGCTTCCCTGACCGGCCTGTTTTAGTATCGGCCATTGAGCATGCGGCCGTGGCTAAAACCGCTAGCCTGCTTGGTGCTGGGGTGATTCCGGTGGATGCGCATGGCGTGGTTGAGGCCGAGGCCTTGCGCAGCCAACTGAACGCACTGGGCAAGCCAGCATTGGTCTCCATCATGCTTGCCAACAATGAGACCGGGGTGATCCAGCCCATCGCGGCGCTGGCCGATATCGTGCATGAGGCTGGTGGGTTATTGCATGTGGATGCGGTGCAGGGCCTAGGCAAAATCCCGCTGGATTGGGGGCTGCTGAAAGCCGATATGCTCACCGTCAGCAGCCATAAAATCGGTGGGCCGCTGGGGGCGGCAGCGTTATTGATTCGGGCGGATCTGCCCATTCGCCCGCAATTGACTGGCGGCGGGCAAGAGCTTGGCCGCCGTGCTGGCACCGAGAACATCACCGCCATTGTTGGATTTGCTGCAGCCGTGCGCGCCACCGCCCATTGCCCGGATGCGACGCGCCAGCTGATGTTGCGCAAAGCACTGGAAAGCCAGATTCGCAGCATCGCCCCCGAGGCGCGGCAATGCGTGTTTCCGGTGCCACAATTGCCTAACACCTTGATGTTGTGCATGCCCGGTGTCTCCAGCGAAACGCAGCTGATGCATTTTGACCTGAGTGGTATTGCCGTCTCAGCCGGGTCGGCCTGCTCCTCGGGGCGTGTTGAGCCTTCCGCCGTACTGGCGGCAATGGGGGTACCGCGCGATGTGGCCGCCAGCGCCATTCGGGTGTCCCTTGGTTGGGGTACCACCGAGGGCGATATTCTTGCCTTCACGGATGCCTGGAGCGCGCTTTACAGCAAGCTTTCCAAGAATTAATGCAAGGTCTTAGTAGCGCGGCAGGAGCCGCGCCAGCCTTGAGCGGCGCGCGTTGCCGCACAGCACGTGCGGTCGACGCGCTAACCCCAATACGCTATCAACTGCGGAGCAGTTGATAATTGTTGACTTCGTTACTATGTTATTCTACGCCGCAGCCAACAAGAAGAAGAGACACAGCCATGACCGTTTCATCGTCAACGAATGCCGTGAAATTTCCGATTTTCATGGATTATCAGTCCACCACCCCGTGCGACCCGCGCGTGGTGCAGGCGATGATTCCGTATTTTACGGAGAAATTCGGCAATCCCCATTCGCGCAGTCATGCGTTCGGCTGGGAAGCGGAAGCCGCCGGTGAGCTGGCGCGCGAGCAGGTAGCACGCCTGATCAACGCCGATGCGAAAGAGATCATCTTCACCAGCGGTGCGACGGAAGCCAATAACATTGCCCTTAAATCCGTCGGCGCGTTCTACAAGGATAAAAAGAACCACATCATCACGGTGGTGACGGAGCATAAATGCGTGCTGGATTCGGCCCGCCATATGGAGCAGCAGGGCTTTGAGGTGACGTATCTGCCGGTGCAAACCAACGGGCTGATCGATTTAGAGCAGCTGAAAGCGGCCATTCGCCCCACCACGTTGCTGGTTTCCGTTATGGCGGTGAACAACGAAATTGGCGTGATTCAGCCGCTCGCTGAAATCGGCCAGATTACCCGCGCCGCTGGCGTGCTGCTGCATACCGACGCGGCACAAGCCTTCGGTAAAATTCCGCTGGATGTGGAGGCGATGAACATCGACCTGATGAGCATCTCGGCGCATAAAATCTATGGCCCCAAAGGCGTCGGTGCGCTGTATGTGCGCCGCCGCCCGCGTGTGCGTCTGGAGGCATTGTTCAGCGGTGGCGGGCAAGAGCGCGGCATGCGCAGCGGCACGCTGCCAACCCCACTGGTGGTGGGCTTCGGCGAGGCTGCGCGCATCGCCAAGGAAGAAATGCAGGAAGAAGCCGCCCGCGTGCGCTACCTGTCCGAGAAATTCCTGAAAGCGGTGATGGACGACGTGCCTGACGTGTTCATGAACGGCGATCGCGAGCAGCGCTGGCCCGGCTGCATCAATCTCAGCTTCGCCTACATCGAGGGTGAGAGCATGATCATGGCGATCAAAAACCTTGCGGTGAGCAGCGGCTCGGCTTGCACCAGCGCCTCGCTGGAGCCAAGCTATGTGCTACGCTCCATCGGCCTGAACGAGGAGCTGGCCCATACCAGCATCCGCTTCGGCATTGGCCGCTTCACCACCGAAGCCGAGGTAGACGAAGCAATTCGCATCGTCAGCGGCAGTATCGAAAAACTGCGCGCCATGAGCCCACTCTGGGAAATGGTGCAGGAAGGCATCGACATTTCAAAAATCGAGTGGGCAGCCCACTAAGGAGACTAAACATGGCATACAGCGAAAAACTGGTCGATCACTACGAAAACCCACGCAACGTGGGCAGCTTTGAAAAAGGCGACGATAATGTGGGCACGGGCCTCGTCGGTGCGCCAGCCTGCGGCGATGTGATGAAGCTGCAGATCAAGGTGAACGAAGCGGGCATCATTGAAGATGCACGCTTTAAAACCTTCGGCTGTGGCTCGGCGATTGCTTCCAGCTCGCTGGTCACTGAATGGGTGAAAGGCAAGCATGTGGACGAGGCTGGCGCGATCAAAAATACGCAGATCGCCGAAGAACTCGCACTGCCGCCGGTGAAGATCCATTGCAGCGTGCTGGCGGAAGACGCCATTAAGGCTGCCATCAGCGACTACAAGAGCAAGAAGCACAACCAGTAGGTCTGCGATGCGCCCCACCGCCAAAGCCATCAGCATTACCGACGCCGCCGCGGAGCATATCAAGGCGTTGCTGGCGGCGCGCGAGAAAGAATCCGCCGGGATTCGTGTGGGCATTCGCACGCGCGGCTGCTCGGGGCTTTCCTATACCATCGAATATGCCGACGAGATCAGTAAATTCGATGAGGTGGTAGAAGATAAAGGTGTGCGTGTGCTGATCGACCCCAAGGCGGTGATGTTCCTGATCGGCACCGAAATGGATTTCAAGGAAGAGAAGTTCAAAAGTGGCTTCACCTTCACCAATCCGAATGAAAAAGGCCGTTGCGGCTGCGGCGAATCGTTTAACGTGTAGGCCGTCATCGCCCGAGTTGCACCAGCAACTATAGGGCGATCTCGCCTCATGGAGTCGGCGACGGGATTCCCCTATAATTTCCTTCGGAAATTCGGGGAATGACGATGGACAGGCTAGGGAATCTCACTTATATCGCGCGCATGCACAGTTATTATGAAATTCTTGGCCTGCCGGTAGCGTTTGAGCTGAACCTCAAAACGCTGGAGCGCGCCTATTTCGATGCACAGCGCCAATGGCACCCGGATCGGTTCGTGGGCAAAGGCGAAGACCTGCGCGAGCAAGCGGCGATCCGCTCCATGCAAATCAACGATGCATATGAAACACTGAAAAACCCGCTGGCGCGTGCGCGGCACCTGCTTGAGCTGCGCGGTATCTTTATCGACGATGACAGCAATCCGCCGCCTGCCTTGCTGATGGAAGTGATGGAGTTGCGCGAGCGCATCCAGGAAGTGGCCGAAGATGGACGCGCGCTGCATGCTGAGCTGGAATCGCTAAAGAAAGCGATGGGCATCAGCACACAGGCGATTGCCGATGCATTCAACACCGAAGACTGGCCGGTGATGGAAGAAGAAGTGCTGCGCCTTGGCTATTATGGCCGCGCACTGGAAGAGGCGCATATGCTGATCTACCGGCTGAAAGCGAACCACGCGAAGGAGCATCACTGAGATGGGAACGCTCATGCAGATCTATGAGCCAGGGCAAACACCGTTGCCACATGCCGATTCGGTGGCCATCGGCATTGATCTGGGCACGACGCACAGCGTGGTGGCGATTGCCACTGGCGGCGCACCGGAAGCCATTCACGACGCACATGGCCGCGCGATCATTCCCTCCATCGTGCAGTATGAGGGCGCGCATATCACCGTGGGGCATGAGGCGCGCCGAGCGCTGGCTGAAGGCGAGGCGGGGGTGGTTGCCTCCATCAAGCGGTTGATGGGTAAATCGGCCTCGGATCTGCAGCAATCCGGTGATGCGGCGGCCTATGTGTTGGATGCCGCGACCGAAGGTATGGTGCGTGTGCAGGCCGCAGGCCGTAGCCTTAGCCCGGTGGAGATCTCTGCCGAACTGCTGAAGCATTTACGCAGTATGGCGGAAGAAGCGCTGGGGCGCGCGGTCAGCAAAGCCGTCATTACGGTGCCTGCCTATTTCGATGATGCGGCGCGCGCCGCCACGAAAGATGCGGCCAAGCTGGCCGGGCTTGAAGTGCTGCGGCTGATTAACGAACCCACCGCCGCTGCATTGGCCTATGGGCTGGATAGCGAGGCGCAGGGCGTCTTCGCGATTTACGATTTTGGCGGCGGCACGTTTGATATTTCGGTGCTGAAGCTGGAGCAGGGCGTTTTCCAGGTGCTCGCCACCGCGGGCGATACCGAGCTGGGCGGTGACGATATGGACCGCGCGATTGCCGCCCATGTTCTTCAAGTGCGCCAGCTGGCCGTGCCCACGCCGGCACTCTATGCGCAATTGCTGGCTGCGTCGCGCGCCGCGAAAGAAGCGCTCACCACCCGCGACGAAGCCGATGTGATGTGGGAAGGCGAGCGCACCTCTATCAGCCGCGCTGCGTTCGAAGCGATGGTGCAGGGGCTGATTGCGCGCACGATGGATTGCTGCAGCGACGCGCTGCGCGAAGCGGGGTTCGAGCCATCGCAGGTCGATGGGGTGGTACTGGTCGGTGGCTCCACGCGCGTGCCGCGTGTGAAACAATGCGTCGCCGATTTCTTTGGCAAGCCGCCGCATGATAAACTCGACCCCGATCTGGTGGTGGCGCTGGGCGCTGCCCTGCAGGCCGAGGCCCTCACCAAAGGCTCGGACAACCTGCTATTGGATGTGACCCCGCTCTCGCTTGGGCTGGAGACGATGGGCGGTATCGTGGAGAAAATCATCTACCGCAACACGCCCATTCCCACCGCCGTGGCGCAGGAATTCACTACCTATCAGGATGGACAGACGGCGCTGAAGGTGCATGTGCTGCAAGGCGAGCGCGAGAAGGTGGAGGATTGCCGCTCGCTGGCGCAATTCGTGCTGCGCGGCATTCCGCCCATGGCGGCAGGGGCGGCGCGCATTCGGATTACCTTCACGCTGGATGCGGATGGGCTGCTGAGTGTGGCCGCCGAGGAACTCACCACCGGCGCCAAGCAGCAGGTGGAAGTGCAGCCATCTTACGGCCTTGCCTTCGAGGAAATCGAACGTATGCTCCGCGACAGCATGGAGCATGCGCGCACCGACATTCTGGAGCGTCTGCTGATCGAAGCGCGCGTGGAAGCCGAGCGCAGCCTGCAGGATGTGGCCAGTGCCATCGCCAAGGATGCAGCGTTGCTTCGCCCCGGCGAGCGCGAGATGATCGAGGCGCAGGCGCTGCGTGTGCAACGTGCCATTGCCGGGGTGGATCGCGAGAAGATCGACCATGAGGTGGCACAGCTGAACCATGTGGTTGGTTCCTTCGCCCAGCGGCGAATGGATGCAGCCATTGCCGGGGCGCTGCAAGGCGTGTCGGTGGATGCAATGGAATAACAAAAACGACGACGAGAGAGACCATGCCCAAAGTAATTTTCGCTTACCAAGATGGCCACGAACTGGTGGTAGACGCGCCCAATGGCATTTCACTGCTTGAAGTAGCGCATAAAAATAACGTGCCGCTGGAAGGCGCCTGCGAAGGTTCGCTTGCCTGCAGCACCTGCCATGTGGTGATCGACGAGGCGTTCTACAGCCAGCTTCCCCCCGCGACCGACGACGAGGAAGATATGCTGGATCTCGCCTTCGGCCTCACGCACACCAGCCGCCTTGGTTGCCAGATCATGATGAATGATAGCCTCGATGGGCTGAAAGTGAAGCTACCAGCCGCTACCCGTAACATGATGGTCGATAAGAAATAACCATCCAACCCTCACAATATAGGAATGCCCTGAACATGACCGATCAGCCCGACGCGAATACGCCCATCACCACCGTGACGGAAGCCAGTACGCAGTCCACCAAGCCGCATGGCACCAAATCCTCGCGCCGGGTGCTGGTGGGCACGCTGGTGCTGCTGGCATTGATTGGTGGCACGGTGCTGGTTGCTTCCAAAGCCGGGCTGGATAAAGCGCTGGTGAAGCAGCAGCTGGATGCGCTGGCGACGCAGTTGAAGGAAAACGGTGCGCGCCAGGGGCGTGATATCGCGTTTACCTACGGCGATGTGGCGATCAAAGGCGGCTTTACCGATCGGCATGCTGAAATCAGCAATCCCACGCTGGTGGTGAAACCCCTTGAAGCAGAAGGGTTTGAGCAGCCAAAAGAGCCACAGACGTTACGTTTCAGCTCGGACATGCTGATGGTCTATCCCAAATCCGCGGATCTTTCCCGCGTGTTGCTGGCACTGCCGCAACCCATCGAGGTGCATGATGCGGTGCAGGATGGCCAACGCCTGTTACGCATTGCGCCAAGCACGCCACTGGAAGTGGGCTACGCCACCGTAAAAAAGCAGGATGCGCGCGTGATCGAATGGAGCTTCGATGCACCAAAAGAAACCAAATTCACGTACCTGCGTGAACAGATCGCCGAAGGCGAAGAGGACGCCACACCGACCGTCACCCCGGTCTATGACACGCTGGTACTGACCATGGAGTCCGGCACCGGCGCGCTCTCGGTGGAACAGACGAGCAACCTTGGTGAAGGCTCCCTGGAGATGAAATCGCTTGCGCTTGCGCCGGAATCTGAGCCAGAAGCAGGCCGCATTACGATCGATGCGATCACCAGCGCGTGGAGCAATACGCGCGATGAGAAAAACGTCAACACCGTGCATTCCAGCGTGGCGATTGATACCATTAACGCCGATGAAAAGCTGATTCCCTATGCGCCTATTTCCGCCGCACTGGATGTGACGTACGAAGGCATCATTCCCAATTCGGTGGAAGAGCAGGCGCTGATTGCTAGCGCCGAGACCGCCATTAAGCTGAAAACATTGAGCGTGACCACAAAGGATGCCGCGTTCAATGCCACCGCGGATTTTGTTGCCAGCCCAGAAGATCGCCTGCCGGTTGGTATGGCAAGTGTAACGCTTACGAATCTGCCGTTCCTGGTGAATGAGTTCAAGCAGCGCAAGCTTCTCACCGACGCGCACGAGCAAACACTGGCCGCACTGCTGCAGCAGGTCACCGGCACGCCCTATGCCGAGCTAAAAGACGTCACGGTGGATGTGCAGCGCACGCGCGGTGGCTCGTTCCAGATTGGCAAAACCACCTTCGAGGAATTGTTTGCCACCCTGCTGCAAGCCAGCATGGGCCAAGCCAAGCCAACTCCTCTAGTTCCCGCGGCACCGGCGGAGAAAAAACTGAAGATGGATGAAGCAGCACCCGCGCCGGAAGAAACCCGAGGCTAATATGAGCAAGGCGACGAAGAAAAAACCGACGACCGAACTACCCGCCTGGGATTTGACCCATCTCTACAAAAGCCTGAATGACCCTGCCATCAAGCGGGATTTGGCGGCGCTGGAGAAAAAATCTGCAGCCTTTGCCACGCGCTATCAGGGGAAACTGGCCAAGCCGGGCATGCTCGCCGAAGCGGTGATCGATTATGAGGCGCTGCAAGACAGTATCGGCAAATTGGGCAGCTACGCGCAGCTTCTTTACGCAGCCAACATGGCCGAGCCGGCGATCACGCAGTTCTACCAGAATACCTCCGAAGCCCTCACGCGCATCACCAGTGCGCTGGTATTCTTCACGCTGGAGCTGAACAAGCTCAGCGATGCAGCGGTGAAAGCCGCCATGGCAAAAAGCAAAATCTTGGCCCGCTATAAGCCGTGGATCGATACGGTGCGTGCTTACAAGGAATACCAGCTTTCCGACGAGCTGGAGCATTACATTCACGAAACTTCGGTAGTGGATGGCGCATGGCAGCGCCTGTTCGATGAGTCGATCGCGCGGCTGGCCTTCACGGTGGATGGTAAAAAAATGAGCTCGGCCGAGGTGTTCGACCTCATGTCGAGCAAAGACGGAAAAAAGCGTAAAGCGGCGGCGAAGGAAATCGCGCGCGTGTTCGAAGAGAATGCATCCTTGTTCGCGCTCATTACAAACACGTTGGCGAACGCCAAATATATTGATGATAAAAAGCGCGGTTTCAAAAGTGGCATCTCCAGCCGCAACATCTCCAATCAGGTGGAAGACGAAGTGGTAGATGCGCTGATCGCCACCGTAAAGAAGAATTACGCGCAGCTTTCGCACCGCTATTACGCGTGGAAGGCCAAGCAGTTCAAACGCAAGTCGCTGGATTATTGGGACCGTAACGCGCCGCTACCCTCGGGCGACGAGTCCGACTTCGCATGGCCCGATGCGGTGACGCTGGTGCAGGAAGCGTACCATGCCTTTTCGCCGTCGCTGGCGAAGGTGGGCAAGCGCTTCTTTGACGAGAACTGGATCGACGTGCCAGTGCGCCCCGGCAAATCGCCCGGTGCGTTCGCGCACCCCACCGTGCCCAGCGCGCACCCGTATCTGTTGCTCAATTATCAGGGCAAAACGCGTGACGTGATGACGCTGGCGCACGAGCTTGGGCACGGCGTGCATCAGGTGCTTTCCAACAAACAAGGCGCGCTGATGGCCGATACGCCATTAACGCTGGCCGAGACCGCCAGCGTGTTCGGCGAAATGCTGACCTTCCAGGAATTGCTCAAGCGCGAGACGAACAAAGCGCGCCGCCAGCGCCTGATCGCCGGTAAGGTCGAGGACATGCTCAACACCGTGGTGCGGCAGATTGCTTTCTGCGAGTTCGAGCGCATGGTGCATGCCGAGCGCCGTAATGGTGAACTATCGGTCGCTCGCATCGGTGAGATCTGGATGCAGGTGCAGCGCGAATCACTCGGGCCGGCCATTCAGCTGCACCCGGAATACCATGTGTATTGGATGTATATTCCGCACTTCATTCATTCGCCATTCTATGTCTATGCCTACGCGTTCGGCGATTGCCTCGTGAACTCGCTGTATGGCGTGTACTTAAAAGAGCAAAAGGCCGGGCGCGGCGAAGCGTTCGCCAAGAAATACCACGCCATGCTAGAAGCGGGTGGTACGCTGCGTCACAAAGAGCTGCTCAAGCCCTTCGGGCTCGATGCTTCCAAGCCGGATTTCTGGCAGCAAGGCCTCGACGTGATCGCCGGGTATATCAAGGAACTTGGGGCGTAGTATCCTCGTCATTGCGAGGAGGCAAAGCCGACGCGGCAATCCATTAAGCTGTAGTGTGTTTAAGTAACTGGATTGCTTCGCTTTGCTCGCAATGACATTTATGAGATGAGCAGCTTCATCGCCTTTACCACAACCTTCAAAGCTGTTTAAACTTTGTCATTCTAAGTGAAACGAAGAATCTCAGATCCTTCGCTGCGCTCAAGGATGACAAAATTAGCTCGTTAGTGCTTCCATCGCCCTCAACACCACCTGCAAATCCGCATCGCTGATGTTCAGCGGCGGCGTTGTATAAAGCGTGTTGCCGAAGGGGCGAAGCCATGCACCAAGCTCCGGTGCTTTGGCGCGCATGGCTAGCATAGCCTCACGCGGTGCGTCCAACTCCAGCACGCCGATAGCGCCTTTCACCCGTACATCGCGCACCGCGGGGCGGTCGCCCAAATGTTTTAAGCCGTCCCACAATTTCTGTTCCAGCGCTTCGGCCTGCGCCAGGCGCGGCTCTTGCTCCCACAGATCCAGCGACGCGTTCGCCGCCGCGCAGCCGATCGCATGCGCCATGTAGGTCGGCCCGTGCATGAGGGCTTTGTCGTAACTGTCGCCCAGAAAGGCATCGAACACATGGGCTTTGGCCAGCGTGGCGGCCAGCGGCATGTGCCCGCCGGTGAGCGCTTTGCCAAGGCAGAGAATATCCGGCT
>Ga0075157_10000582_pt1 | contig 27932 bp, 18 predicted proteins | sample JI81BgreenDNA_FD_70967 | JGI IMG/M metagenome (GOLD analysis project Ga0075157, IMG submission 70967) | Wastewater effluent complex algal communities from Wisconsin, to seasonally profile nutrient transformation and Carbon sequestration -... | ecosystem: Engineered > WWTP > Effluent > Algae...
GGCCGCCTCCCTCTGGAAGCCAGCCACTGTAGGAACCCACCCGCAAAACGCGCCCCGGCGGCCTGCGTCAGCCCCTCACGATAGTTGTCGCTGAGCGCTCAAGATAATTGTCGGCCGCCAGCGCCCGGTCGGCTTGGGCTGCGCCGCTCGGCTGGACGCCGAGCCCTCGGTCCCTGCGGGCCCGACCTGCGCTGCGCGCAGGCCTGCCAGGGGTAGCCGCGCTTCGCCCGGCGGGCGGGGCTTCGCCCCCCATCCACCTGACGGCGCCTTGGGGCGCCTGCTCCGCTGTCGCTTCGCCACGGTGGACGGCTCCCCCCGGCCCTTCGGCGGCCCGCTGGGGCGGGCGCACCTCAGGGGGCTGCGGCTGAACGCCTTGCCCCAGCGCCTCGGCTTCGCCGTGTCGCTGGCCCCTGCCGCCGGCCGGATCGGGTCGAGCCAGACGCTGGCGGTCCGCGTCGACAGGGTAGGCACGATCAATCCAAGAGTTGCGAGGCAGAGCGAGCGTCCGCCCCCAGGCCGGGCCGAGCCTGCCGATGTCGTAGATCGGATCGACCATGACTTGCCTTCGTCGTAGTTGCATCGACGACGAAGGTAATTGGCCCACCGATAACGATCAACGGCTCGACGAAGCCGGTTCTGTATCGCCCGCACGATCGTCGCACGCGATCAGTGCATCAGGGTCGATCAGGACCGATCTCTACAGATCACTATCGATCAATGACAGATTCGATCGGGGGATGAACTATTTTGTAACTATGCGCAGACACAACGCTCAGGGGCCAGCTCAGCGGCCGATGTTCCTCAAGCACCTGGTTCGGGCGGATCGAAAGACCGCGCAATGATGGTCTGCTCCAGCAGGTTCCTGGGCAGGCAGTCCGAGAACTTGATCGACTCGGCGAACGAGGAGATCTCGTCATCCGTGAGTACGAGCCGTTCGGTCCGCGCTGGCGTCAACAGGGACAGCGGAGCTTGAACGCTGATCGCATCGAACTTCACCTTTGCCCTGCCGATGGAGGCTCGTCGGGCCAGCGTCCGGTTGACGCGAGTCCCTGCAAAGGTCCAGGTCCGTACCGTCGCATCGTCAGTGCGGGAGGAGATGTAATGCCTGCCTGGCGAGATGCTCAAGTCGTCACGCAGAAACTGCAATGCCGCCTTGCCCCGCTGCGACAGCGTCACCATGTCCGGCGGCCCGTCTGCCAGTACCGTTCGGATGCCTTCGCAGATCTCGCGACTGAGGCTACGTGAACTGCCCATCCAACGGGCCTTCCCACCTTCCTTTGCGGGTTCGAGCCAGACTGTCTTGCGAGACCATTCGATGCCCGTGACTCGCCAACTGCGGCCGGCCAGCAGGATGAGTCTGTTCTCCTGCTCACCGGTCAAGACCGTTGGGTCGATGTAGCCCACTTCGTCGCTGCCGTGCTTTCCTGTCAGGAGCATCGAACCACTGAAGGAAGCGAGCAAGTCGCGGTAGTGTCCTCGGCCGAACTCGCGTTCCAGACGAGGTCCCACCCTGATCACTGCTTCCGAACGGTCCAGGTACTCCGACGAGACCAGATGTTCAACAAGCTGTGCGATCGCGCCGGCTTCTGCCTCAGGGAAGGATCCCGACAGCACTACTGTCAATTCGTGTTCTGGCAACTCGCCACGTTCCAGCGTCGTGGCCATGGCTTGCTGCGCCACGATCGCCCAAGGCTTGGCCGGTGGCACTGCAGCCTCTACCCACGCCTCGGACCACCGCTGCGTGACTCCCAGTGCCAGCAGGAACGCATCGTCGTTCGTCGTAAGGAACAGGCAGTTGCGCCTGCTGCCAGATCGCCGACCGGTCCGGCCCATGCGTTGGAGGAAGGATGACACCGTCGATGGGGAATCGATCTGGATGACCTTGTCCAAGTCGCCCACGTCGATGCCAAGCTCCAGCGTCGAGGTGGCGACGATCACGCAATCCTTCTCTTCCGAGAATGCTGCCTCCGCTTGTCGGCGTTCGGCCGCGCTGAGTGACGCGTGGCTCAGGAAGGTTCGGACTTCACGCGCGCGCAGCATGCTGCTGAGCTGCTCAGCGCTGCTTCGTGAATCGCAGAACACCAGCCGCTTCTGCCCACGATGCAGCCTGGAGATCACGGTGGCAGCGTTCTCCAACGAAGCGACATGATCGATGGTCACATCCGCGTCGGTACTGACGCTTGCACTGCCGACGACTTCGCGCCGGCCAGTGGGTGCAAGCCAAGCCAATAGCTCGGCGGGGTTGCTCACCGTCGCGGAAAGTCCGATGCGCTGCAGAGGTCGCTTCAGATACTGGTCGAGCCGGTGCAAGACGGAACGCAGGTGCCATCCACGGTCATCCGCGGCAAAGGCGTGCAGCTCATCGACGATCACCGCTTGCAAATTCCCGAACCAAGTCTCCTGGTCGACCCGGGTCGAGATCAGCATCGCTTCGATGGATTCCGGCGTCGTCAGCAGGATGTCCGGCGCATCCTTGAGAGCTCGCTGCTTGCGGGACTGGGAAACGTCGCCGTGCCAAACCTCGACGCGCCGTCCGACCAAACCGGCGTAGTGGCTCAGACGCTGCTCAAGGTTGTTAAGCAGCGCCTTGATCGGGCAGATGTAGAGCACGCTGGCTGCCGGCCACTCCTCGTTAAGCATCCGCGACAGCATCGGGATCGCTGCAGCTTCGGTCTTGCCGCCCGCGGTGGGTGCCAGCAGCAGGCAATGCGTGCCGGCGTGAATCGGCGCGATGGCGGCCAACTGCGTTGGCCGCAGCGTGCTCCAACCCAGCGAGTTGACGACGTGGTACTGCACCGCAGGGTGCAGCTGGTCGAACTCGTTCACAACTCGATGTCGTCCACCGACGCTGCACCAGTTGCCGCACGCTCGGCCACCGACATCTCGCTTTCAGCGAGCGTCAAGCTGTAGTGCTTCCTTGGGTCGAAATCGGCGTGGAGGTCGACCCGGTCAAGCACGTCTGCGACCAGCTTCTTGAGGAAGAGGCGCGGGGCGATCCCAACTTTTCCACCCAGGCCGCCGGCCACGGCCGCAGCCAGCGTCTCGATGTACGCATCGTCGACCACAGATCGCAAGCGTTGCTCGTGCAGCCGGCCCTCGGCATAGATGTCGCGAACCCGGCGTCCCACCGAGAGCAACGAGCCGTGATCAAAGGGCGAGAGTCGAATCTGCACCGCCCGTGGGTTGTCGAACCGACGGTCGGTGCCGAAGTCGACGTGCAGCCGCTGGGCGAGTGGCGCCAGGCGCTGCACGCCCTGCGGACCATCGAAGAACGCCGGTGTACCCGTCACCACGAGATAGAGGCCCGGGTACCGCCCGGCGTCGATCTCGTCGATCCACTGGCGCAGCGCGTTCAGACCCTTCTCGCGGGTGTCGGTGCGCATGCGCTGCAGCGTTTCCACCTCGTCCAGCACCAACACCAGGCCTGCAAAACCGCTGTCGCGCAAGATCGTCAGGAGTCCGACGATGAAGTTCGTCGCTCCGAAGTGGTCCAGATCGCCCTTGATGCCGGCCGCCCGCTTGACGCTAGCGGCCACGTTCGGCTGCCCGGCCAACCAGCTGATCAAGCCATCGGCCAGCATGGCGTCGCCGTCGGCGACGGCGCGCCGGTAGGTTCGGATCACCGCCGAGAACGCCGGTGCAGCCTTGTTGATGGCTGCCAAACGTGCTTCCATGAGCGCGTCGGTTCGGGCGAGCAGGTCGTCGGCGTTGCCAGCATCTACCGAACCGTCGGCCAGCACGTCCTGCTCCAGTGCGTAGAACCAGCCGTCGACGACGCCCCGGAAGGCGGCAACGGCCGTATCGGCCGTGCCAAGGCGCTCCACAAGTCGGCGGTACACCGTCTCCAGCCTGTGCAGGGGAGTTTCGGTTTCGTTGATCTGTACTTCGCTGGCCGCGAACCCCCTGGCACGGGCACGCTCTTGGAGCCAACGGCCGAAGAAGGTCTTGCCCGTTCCGTACTCGCCGCGAACTGCCTTGAAGCCGCCACGGCCAGCCGCGACCGCGGCCAGCTCTTCATCGAGTGTGGGCGCGAACGCCTCGATGCCGACGGCCAGCGCATCCAGGCCGCTGCTGGGCACTGTGCCGCGGCGAAGCGCGCCCACGATGTCCTCGCGCCGGGCTTCGCTGATCATCGCGGCCCCCCTTGCATTGGGATGCGGAACTGCTGCATCAACAGCGCACGGTTCAGCTCGACCGTCCCTGCAGACTCGTCCACGGTCAGCACGGGTGCCTGGTCGACGTTGAGCATGCGTCGCACCGCGCTCAGCAACCCGCCCAGGCGAACCTCAGGCAGACCGAGGCGCTGCGACAGGGCCGCACGCGTCAGCTTGCCACCCCGTTCGGTCAGCGAGACGAGCAGCAATCTCATCTTGTCGTCGGGGAGGGCCACGCGCGCGGCCAGCTGCCTCTGCGACGCGTAGATCGAAGAAGCGAGCAGCAAGGCGATCCAGTCATCGGCCGCCTGGACGGTGACTGTTGGGTTTGGTGCCGGCGTTTCCTGCGGCTCGAACAGCGAAGTCTGCCCCGCGACAGGCATTGGTGCCTTGCGACGCTGCGCTGGTGCGGGTGCCATCGGAGTGGCTGGCGTTGCAGCCAGATGCGGCAGTTCCCACCATTCGGGCTGCGCGGGCGCTGCCAGCTTCCAGCCCGCGAGGCTCATGCCCAGGGGAACGATGACGTTCAGGGGGACTGCCACCTCTTGGGGTGAAGCACCACCGTGATAGCCGTTCTTCCGGCCTGCGTATCGGGTGCTTTCGCCCCACAGGCAAACCACCGCCTTGTTGTTGTCTCCGGTGACGACCCGGCCGCCACTGTAGACCACCTCATAGGGTGCGCGCGCATCGCTCCCGGGACGCCAACGATCGCTGATCTTGTCGTTTGCCGAGGCGCCGCTGACCTGCGTCGTGCCGTCTTCCAGCAGATGCCCGTGGTCGGCGGTGATCACCACAACGCGCCGAGCCTCACGCGCCTCGCGCAGCAAGGGCATCAAGAGTCGGAGATCCTCCAACGCCCAGCGCTGATGCAGTTGGTCGGGGCCGCTCAAGTGGTCATCGACTGCGTTGTAGACCACTCCGACCACCTTTTGCTGTGGGTTGGCGATGGCGGCGCGCACTTCCGGCGCCAGGTTCGTCGCGTCGGCCAGATCGCCCTTGTGGAACAGGCGGGGCGGCAGTTCGCTGCGGCTGTTCGCCAGCAACGCTGCATGCGTACCGAATCCGGCCTTCTCATGGGCAGCAGTGCCGAGTCCAAGGCGGCCGCAAAGCAGGCTGGTGCGGCTCACTTCCGTCACCGTGGGTAGCGCAGCGACGCCGATCAAGGGCCTCTCGACATCCGACGGAACCATCTCGACCCAGCCGAGGGTGTTGATCCGTGTGAACAGCTCTCGGTAGATGCTGGTGCTCAAGCCGTCCATCACCAGCAACAGCACGGGTTGGGCGGCCGCCAGAGGGCTGATGACGCGGTCCAGTACTGCCTCGATTGGCACCACGCGGCCAGCTGCCGTGGCCGGCTGCGTGTTCCACTGCAGCAGCGCCTGCGAGAACGACTGATCAAGGTGCTCACGCCGAGCGATCACGGCTGCGCGAAGGGCGCCGTATGCCTCAGACAGTTCATTCAGGTCATCGCCGCCCAGCAGCCTGAACCTGGCCCAGTCGACGAAAGCACCCTCGTCCGCCTGCCAAGCCAGCCCTCCTGCCAGACTTGAGACGGTCGGTGCCGGCAGCATCAGCCAGCGGGCCAGACGGCGTGCCATCTCCACGCGCTCCATGCGCGGCTGCTGCAAGCCGCCAAGCGCGTGCTTCAACACGTTGTCCGCAGTCTGCTCGATGCGTGTCAGGGCGCTCGCTTGAGGTGCCGCCACATGGCCAGCCAAGGCCTCGGCAAAGGCCCGCACGCGCTGATCCAAGGAGGCCGGAAGCATGTCGCTGAGGTGGGCGTACTCCGCGATGCGCAGCTCGTTCAACAAGCTATCGGCGCGGTCGAGCGTGCCGCGCAGGGCGTCCGGGCCCGCAGCCCGGACCGCCAGCTCGGCGGCCTGCGACCATGCGCGGCCTTCCGACACGCCAACGTGTCGGTCCCCCACATAGCGCTCAAGCCGAACCGCGGCCTGTCCGAGCACCGCGTGGCCTTCGCCTGCCGCTGCATACACCACCCCGCAGACCAAGCCTAGCGCCAGAGCGTCTGCGGTGCGTCCGCTCTCTACGCAGGCCAGAACCATGCTTCCGGCCGCGCCAGCAGCATCACCCAACCAGCGTGTGATGTCCGAGCGGGTCGCTGCAGGCAGCAGCTTCAAGGCCGCATCCGATCCCGGCTTGGTGCACCACTGCAGAAGCGCAACGGCGTCAGGACGGGCCGATGGCAGACCCAGGAAGCGTTGCAGCACCTCGCGCCACGCTGTCTCCAGGTCCAGGAAGCCGTTGGGCACCGGCGTATACGGGCCCTGCGCAGCACCATCGATCAGCGCTTGCGGCAACCAGGCGAAACGACCCAGGCGCGCATCAGTCTCTTTGGCTTGGAACAGTTGCCGAACGATGTCCCAGCCCTCGGGCTGGTAGACGCGTCCCCTTGCTAGGCGCGCTGCAATGTCCTCTGCCACCTCGTGCGTGGCCATCGGGGTGATCACCACAAGACCGCCCGTGCCGCCGCTCTCGCGTTCGTTCTCGCACAGTGCTTCGCGAATGGCCAGCGACGACTCGCACCAGCGCAGAGCAAACTGGCGACCGCGTTGCTGCAGCGACTCAGGCCACGGCTGCTTCGACGCGGCCCGGATCGCCACCGCGATGGCCGTCGGATCGCTGCTCAACACGCGGTCAAGCTGCGCCGCGATCTGAGGCGTCGACAAGCTCACAGCTGCGTGCCCTTGCGCTGCAGACGCCAGCTGAGCGTCAGTTCGAGATCCTGATCCTTCGCGAGGCGAGCCTTGAGGTCATCGAGAGCCGCAGCAGCAGCTGCGCCACTGAGATGAAGCTGCTGTTTCTCCTCGACCACCTGCGGACCCATCGCAGCGGGCGCAGGTGGCAAGGCGACCGGGGCTGGCGGCGGCGTGGCGGCCGTTGGTGTCGGCGCCGGCGCCGGTGCGGGTGCAGGGGGCGGAGGCGCAGCCGCCGTCAGCAGCCGCATCGCATCGCGCTCCAGCTCATCGAGCCGTGCCTTCAGCGGCACCACATGTTCATCGCTGGTCAGCACTTCATTCAGGCGGCCCAACACCAGCCCAGCAGCATCGCGCCGATGGTCCTGCAGCTCGCGCATCGCATCGAATAGCTCCCACCGGGCGCTTGCCAAGGCGTCGGCACAGGCCTGTGCCTGTCCCAGCGATCGGCCGACCGCCGCGTCGGAGGTGTGCAGCGCGGCTGACGCCAGGGTGGCCACCACGTCCGAGTCGGCCGCCTGTGCCAGAGACGCCAGCAGTGCCTGGGCGGATTCGGCAGACTGCTGGCGTGCGCCGGCTGCGCCGTGCGCGTAGCGCGTCGACCGATCACGCACCTGGGCCACCAGGCGCGCTGTGGCGTCCCGCTTCTGCGCTGCCGCCTGCTTCAGGTCGTCCACCAACCGCCCCACGTTCGCGGCGTTCAGCACTTGCGCCGGGGTCAGGCCGAACAAGCTCGACGCGCGTTGCACGGCTGCCTGCCAGTGAGCGGCATCGGGCAGTGCCTGCTCGCGCAGCTCCAGTTCATCCGGCAGGCTGTCGATGCCGGGCTCGAAGGGGCCACCGCGCAGCACGAACCGTCGGTTTGTCGTGGCCGCGTAGGTCAGGATGATCAAGTTCTGTAGTTCAAGCGGCAGCCCCATCGGCGCTGGCGTGTCGATCCACTGCCGCAGCCTGGCCACCGTGATGGCACCGCCGCCATCGCGCGCATGGCTCTGCGCGAACCGCGCCTGCCAATGTGGCTCGATCAGAAGGTGCGTCTCGCCCATCTGACCGATCTTGCTGGGGTTGACCACAGCACGGACCAGCTTGCGCGTCGACGCGTCCTGTACCAGCCCTCGTTGCCCTGGGGCCTCGATGGCCTTCTGAACCTCCGGCCACACCTTCCTGATGACGCTGGCCTTGATCTCCGTATCGAACTCTGGGTGCGCCGGGTACTGGTGGGCGAACAGCTGTCCGAGCAGGCTTTCGAATGCGGAGCGGAAGTCCGCCCCCACGGGCGGACGGGGCTGCAGCGTCGGGTCCAGTGACACGAACTGCTGATCCGCCGTCAGCGGGTTTGTGATCGCATCGCGTGGCTCGGCACTGATGCCGTAAGCCACCTCCAGCTGCGAACGCAGCTTGATGCGCAGCTGGTCGAGCTGGTTCTTCGCCAACGCCTTGGCCTGCACCCGGTCCACGAACGACAGGTGAGCCGCATAGTTGTCGAAACGGTCGCCCTGCAGGATGTAGTCCAGCACCACGAGGCGGCCCAGGTCGGCCAGTGCCTTGTTGCTCAGGAAAGAGGGCAGCCAGGCCAGCGTGCGCGTGTCGCCACCTCGGTAGTCGCGCAGGCGTGCCAGGTCGTCGGCCGGGCCCTTGCCCGCGTCTTCGTCGAACGGGAAGTCCAGCACCACCGTCCATGCACCGCTGCGCCCACGCAGGCGATCGTCGGTCATCTCCCGCACGTTCTCGTACAGCAGCTCCACCTCGCGCTTGGTGCCGCGCCAGGTGAACTCGTAGGTGGTGAACAGACCGCCGTCGTCCGGGATGCCCAGCTCGTCGAACAAAGCCTTGCGGATGCGCTTGCGCTTGTTCCCGGTGTTGTCGTTGATTTCGGCCGCACGCAGGATGGGCTCGATGTCCACGCCGGTCACCTGGATCGAGATCACCGGCTGCAGGTCATCGGTGATCTTGATCTCGCCGATCTCGCCCGCCCAGTCGCGGCACTTGCGCAGGATGTCCGCACCTTCGCGCCCTTGGATCGGCGACTTGAAGGTGCCGTGGTTCAGGGCAGCCAGGCGCGGGCCTGTCAGCGCCTTGAGGGACTCCACTTCCGGGACCAGAGCGCTGAGCAGCAGGGTCTTCAACAGCCGTGCATCGTTGCGCAGGTTCTTGGCCAGTGTCGCGTCGGCCTGTCCCAGCTTGATCGCCTCCCAGGTCACACCGTGCTGGCGTTCCAGCATCGGCAGCAGGCGCTGCGTGTACAGGCGCTTGGCGTTCTCGAAGTGCAGGCGCATGCCTTCCGAGAACGGCTCGTCGCCTTCTGCAATGGCGTCGTACAGGTCGCCCACCGGGATCAACTGCCCCAGCTCCAGGTCATGCCGCCGGTCCACCAGCAGCTGCAGCATCAGCTTCAGTGCAGTGCGCTCGCGCTGCAGCGCGGCTGACACAGCGATCAAGGTCTGCACCAGCGCCGGGCTGAACGGATAGACCTTGCGGAACATGTCCCGGTCGGCCGTCGTGGTCAGCAGCGTGTCCAGCACGTCCTTGCGGACCTTGAGCGTGTCGTCGAACGACGCCTGCAGGGTCTGGCGTGCCGCTTCGCTTACGGGGCGCAGAACGCGCTTCTCGGCAATGGCCGGCAGATTGCGATCTTCCAGTGTGATGCGGTGGAAGCGCGCTTCCCAGTGCTTCAGCACGTCGCTGAACTGCACCTGCACGACGCCTGCCAGGTTCTCGCCCACCAGGTCGCGCAGATCGCGCTGCCGCGCGACAAAGCTCACCAGCGGGATGGGCCGATCGGCGTTTGTTGCCTCCACCAGCTTGACCAGCTTGGTGCCCTCGCGGCTGACGAAATTGACATCGGCCGCATGGCTGGCAAGCCACAGCACCAGCTCGTCAAGAAACAGGATGACGGCGTCGTAGCCCAGGTCTCGGGCGTGCCGGCTCATGATGCTCAGGCCATCGTCCAGCGACACGTACGACTCGCCGCTGCCGGCCAGCGTGCGGTACGCCGAGAAAAACTGGCCGATCAGGTCGCCCACCAGGCGTGATCGCTCCTCACCATTGGGTGCTTCGAGCATCGCTGCTTCGAAGCTGGCTGCGTCCCAGCCGCTGTCGAAGGAACCCCAACCACCGCCGCCACCACCTTGCTGCTGGGTGCCTTCGTTCAGCTTGGCGAAGAATGGTTCATCGCCCATGCGCGCACGCAACTCGCGTGCATCCTTGAACAGGCCTTCGGCCAAGTAGAAGCCCGGGACCGGCGCGGTCGGGTGCAGCTTGCGAACGAACTCCGCGTACTGGCCGAGCACCGCGCTTTCCATGTCGCGTGCGCCGACCATGTGGTACGGCACCAGCAGGAACTTCCGGCCAGAGGTCCAGCCGTTACGGGCCACCACGTCGGCCAGTTCGGGTGTGGCGCGGGCCTGCGTGTTGCCCGACAGCAGCAGGTTCAGCACGGCCATGAAGTGGCTCTTGCCGGAGCCGAAGCTGCCATGCAGGTAGGCCGCCTTGCTGCTGCCCGTCTGCACAGCCTGCTGGATGAAGCCCAGCGCATTGCCGAAGGCGTCCACCAACTGGGGCGTCACCACGTAGTCGCGCAGCGTCTGGTCGGCGTGGGTCACGCCTTCCGACAGCTTCAGAACGAAGTCGCCTTGGTGGACACGTTCTGGAATCTCGATCAGGTCTTTCAAAAGCGCCATGTGCGCGGCCTCCCGGATGTTGTTGGCTCTCGCGGAGCGAGCTCAGCGCAAGCGCTTCATTGAGGGCCGCTTCGCCGGGGCCGGGGGCGTCGCAGCTTGTTCGGGTGCGGCCGCTGTCGGCTCTTGTGCTGGCTTCTGCTTCAGGTCGTGGAAATGCACCGTCGGCAGCATCACCGGCCCGGCGCGCATGCGCGCCGTGAGCGACAGCACCTGTTCCCGAATGGCTGACCACAACAAGCTCGTGCCGTTGACGATGGCCAGATCTTCAGGCGGGCCCAGCTTCTCAGCGCCTCTGGGAACGAGCACCACGCCCTCGGTCGCGATGTCGATCGTGTACGGCGAGTACTTCTGGTTCACCGCTTCGGGCTGCGTCAGGTTGTCGACGACGACCTTCAGTTCTAGGAAGAACAGCTGGCCGTTGTCTTGGGGCACGGCTTCGCCGATCCCGACTTCCGTGTGGATGCTGACGCCGTCGAACGTGAACACCGCTTCCAACGGATTGGGGATCTCGGGCGGCAGATGCACCGGATCCAGGGCCACGTTGACGTGCTTGAACGTCAGGCGCAGCAGCTGAATGGGGCTCGGCTTCATGCGGCCTCCCGCACTGGCACGAGCTCAGCCCTGTAGACCTCGACCTTGGTGCGTCCGTCCTGCTGAACCTCATGCCAACCCGCCGTTGCCTTGTCGGGCGTCGGGCTCGGAGCGGTGAAGTCCAGGCGCTCCAGCACGCGCAGGTTGGTCGGTGCACTGGGCACCTTGCGGATGGACAGGCGGCGGTCCTCGCACCGTTCCTGCCACAACGGCACGGGCACGCCGGCCTGGTCAGCCAGCCATTTCAGGACGTCTGGCTTCTCAATGGCCATGCGCAGCATCAGCGTCGTGCTCTCGTCGGGATAGGTCACCTCGTTCTCGTACCGCGAGAACGCGATCTTTCCCTTGCCGAAGATGGCAGACGCCGCTTGTTGCGTCAGGCCATAGCGCTTGCGCAGCGCCACGATCTCCTCGCCCAACAGCAAGCCGTCGTACTGAGCCTTGCGCGCGGCCAGACGACGCAGGTTCTCGTCATGCTGTGACGCGCGGGTGGTCTCCTCGCCGCAGTTGTCGCAGCGCGACACCAGCAGTTCGACAGCCACGTCCTTGCCGTGCGGATGAAAGACCTCGGTACGGACGCCAGCGTGCAGCTGACCCTTGCGGCACACCGGGCAGCGGGGCAGAAGGGGCGATTCGGTCTTCATGATGATGGATTCCGTTCCAGCGTTCTCACGCATGACAGGACACGAGGGCGATGGTCAGCAGACCGTCGTCGTCGATCGAGAACTTGATGTAAACCGGTAGGGCCTTGGTGTTCCGGCACTTGCGCTCGGCGTCGTAGTACGTCTTGAAGACGTCGCACGGCACCATGCGACCACCCTTGACCTGGCACCACTCGGAGCTGTTGTAGTCCTCGCCGGCGACCAGGTTGACCAGCATGTAGAGCACGTCCTCGGCGCTCCAACGCTCGTTCTGGAGGTCACGGACGCACTTGTCCGTCGCAAGCCAGAGCTGGTCGGTATCGAAGCTGCCACTCTTCAGCAGCGCCTGCAGCGCCCCCAGGTTGATCAGCGGCCCGCCGTGGATCTGCCTTTGGCGCGGCTTGGCTGGGTTGAACGGCGGGATGGCTGCCGGATCGACAGCCCACAGATCGGACGGGAAGTTTATCACCGTGATAAATCCCTGTCGTCTGGGTGAAGATCCCTAAGGCAGGCGTACTTCACGGCTTTCCGCTCCGGGTCAGCGCTTCGGCCAAGGAGAAAGGCACCCCCTCGTCCTTCACGATGCCGTCCGAAGTCGGCCGGAAGAGGGCCTGGAGGATGAGCTTCCGGTCCTCGTCGTTGGGCAGGTGTTTCCCGTCGAGCAGTGACAGGTAGGTCTGGGTCATCACCACGCGCTCGGCAGCATCCGTCGCCAGGTGGAGGTGGCTGAGGAACATGCGGACGATCAGGCGAATGCCCCACACGGTGAACACGCCAACCATCACCAACAGTGCCAGGCGCCAGGTCTCAGGCGCTGAACCCGTTTCAGTCGGGCGTACCAGGTCATGGATCATCCAGCCAAGACCCACCGCGGCACCCACGATGGCCGCAAACGAGAATCCGCCGGTCCATTTGGCCTGGGTGGCGTGCGTTTGGCGCTTGCCCTCCCAGTAGGACACCGGTGCGCGCAGCGCAATCGCCTCCTCGTAGGTGCGGCGCAGGGACTCCATCTGTTGCTTGTGCTCGTCCACCAGCTTGCCGAAGTCACCGTCGCGCTTCGTCTGGGCTTCGTCGAACGCGGTTTTCTGCTGCTCCGCGGCCGACTTGATGGCCTCGGCCAGTTCGCTGTAGCCCCGATGCAATGCGTCGTATGCGGTCGTCTTGTCACCGAGCAGCGCCTCGGCCTTGACGCGAAGCTGCTCGAAGGACTGGTCTGCCGCCTGCTTCCTTCCTTTCGCCGGCGCAGTGGTCAAGCCGTAGCGTTCGATCAGACCTTCGACCAGCCCGCGCCAACCGACCAGCTCTTGAGGCTGGAAGTGATGGCCCTGCTGCGGTGGTACGAAGACTGACGCGAAGAAGCTTGCCGGATGGTCGCCGGCCTCTTTGCGGTAGTCCTCGATACGCTTGGCCAGCGGCGTTGAGCTGTGCGGCAGCCGCTGTCGAAGGAATGCCTCTTCCAGTTGACTGCGAACACCCTGCAGTTGGCCCTCATAGTGCTGCGGATTCGTGTCCTTGTATTGCTGGGCTTGGTTGGCGTTGTTCTGGGCCTGGTTGAGCTGATTGATGGCCTGCCTGATGCCTTGATCATGATTGCCACCAGCGCGACTGCCGTTCAGCCATGACCAGAAGTTCACCTCGTGCTGGATCCACGAACTGATCTCGCTCAGGCTTGTCGGCGCGAAGAGTCCGCCGTTCTCCTTTAGGTCCAGGCTGAACAGCGGCGGGGCCTTGGCGGGCGGTGTTGTGGCGACTTCAGACATTGTTTTTGCTCCCTGACATCCGACCTCAGGCCGCGCGTTTTCGCCCGCGCTTTGTGGCCACCACTGCCGGCTTCCAACCCCGCAGGTCATCCAGCGTGAACCCCAGCGCCCGCGCGTCCTCGGTCACGAAGCCGCGGTAGTACGTGCCCATGCGCTGTCCGAACTCGGGGTCGATTTCGTTGTGCCACTGCTCCAGCCAGGGCACCAGCTCCAGCAGGCCTGCCAACAAGGGCCGCAGGCGGGCGGGCTCCCAGCCTTCGTTGTCCTTCATCTCGCCGTAGTAGCCGGCCAGCGCGGTGGCCAGCTGCAGGTGGTTCCAGCCGGCCCAGGCGACGACCAGGCTGCCGTCGGCGCCGCGCTCAGCGCCCGGGAAGCTGACGAAGCGTTCTTTGGGCACGTCCAGACCGCCGCGCAGGCGCCAGAAGTCGGCCTTCAGGAAGTCGCTGCTCTTGTATTTGGGCGGCACGGGGATGGGGCCGACCTCGCGAGCCTTGCGGTCCTTGCGAAGGGGGATGAAGGTCTTGTCCAACTCCTGGCGCACCCAGGCCAAGGCGTCAGCATTGGGCTCTTCACCCTCAGCGCCCTTGGTCACGATGGCGATGAGTTCCTGGCGCCGCGCTTCTTCCTGACGGTCGATCTCGGCGTCGATCGCGTCTTCGCGACGCTGCAGGGCCCAGGTGTCCTGCCATTGGGCACGCTTGCGCAGGCCATCTTCGGCGTAGCACTGAACAGGCAGCAACGGCACGGCTTCGCTTGCTACCAACTCGGCGACTAATTGGGCGGCGTCGAAGTCGGCATGGCCGGCGTAGAGCGCGGCCACGTGCATGAAGTCGGCGTCGGCTTGCGCCCGCTCAGCGAGTTTGGCGGTCGACGTGAGCTGCAGAGGTGTGCCGGCGCCGGCGGGCCAGAAGGCAGGTTGTTCCAGGCGGTCGAGCAGCCATTCGCTCAGCGCGGCCTTCTCGAGGTCATCCCAGGCAGGCGCGTTCCAGCGGCGCTTGAACTCGGGGCGCTCGATAAGACCGATATTGCGGTTGGACTCGATGAGAGCAATTCGGCGCTCGACGACGGCTCGGTAGTCGACCGGCCAGTGTGCCGGCAGTTCGGTGATCGGGGTGCTGCCGTGCCGTTCGAACCAGGAGGTGCTCTCGTCGCCTGCGGCGACGCGACGGGCCAATACGATCTCGAAGGCGCGTTCGCCCAGCGTCAACGCGGGCGGCGCCTCGGATTCAGGATCTGCCGGCCTGTCTCCCTCGGGCAGTAGGCCATAGAGGCCATAGCACTGCCAGTCCAGTTCCTCTTGCAAGGAGATCATTCGTCCGCGAAGTTCATTGAAATGGCGCGAAGCAGCGTCGAGATCAACGCGGTTTGGGACTCGTCCTTGCTCCCCGTTTTGCAAAAGTGCAGCAGGAGATGTCGCCGTCAGTTGGAGAGCGCATTCATGAATCCTTGCCGCGATTCCGTAGGGGCGTTGATCAGGCAGCGGCAGGGTCACAACGTTCGTCACGCTGAACGCGTATCGCTTCTCCCATGCCTCGTTCTGAATCCCTCGACCAATCCCGCTACCCTCTTTCGGTCGGCAGACTCCACGCAGAAACAGTGCGCAGATAGACGAGTTCAATACTCCAAGCAGGCCAAAGAACTCATCGTCCGAGCAACTGCTCGCCAGTTGAATTACTGGGGCAGTTCGATTGAAAACAAAGGAGCCATCAGCGGCAGAGAAGTGGTTGTGTGTGGCAATCTCGCCGAAGGTGATCGTACGAACGGGCTTCAGTCGGTTTCTGTAGACCTCGCGCAGGTCCCACCACCTCAGTCCCTTCTCCTCAACTGGGACGCCAAATGCCTTTCGGTCTTTCAGGTTTGTGCGGTAAGGCCAAAGGAAGTTGACATGAACAGACTGCTGCTTAGCTGGAAGATCTGCCCCTTGTTCGTCGTACGGCCACAGCACAACGCCATTCTGACGAATTGACCAATGGCGGACCTCATCGCCTTCAACGATTCCACGATAGCCAAGTCCAATAGCGCGTCGCGCTGCGTCCTTCGATAGCAGCAAGGCGTTGTCGTCCCCCGTTGTCACGCTGTATCCAGCGTCAACGGGAAGATGGCTGAGTGGCTTCCTGCCATGCTCAAGAGCCTTTCGAAGCTCAGCCAAACCACCGCCCCCGGTGCTCCAAGGGAACTTCCTCAATGCAGAGCGAGGGGTGTCCGAGACGCTAATGAATTCGCTCTCCGAGCCTGGTAGATCAATCTGTTCGGCTATCGCATTCCAGACTAGACCATTCGATGGGTCGAGTGGCTGAGCGGGCTCGCTCTTAATACCCATTACTGAGCGAACTGTGTCACCGACTTCAGGCCGATGTCGTCCAAAGAGAATGACCGTTGACGTGCCATGTCCGGGGATGAAGGCGCCTGCGGTATCGACGATGTGAGTCAGGTCGAGCCGAGGGAATACCTCCTCAATGAGCTTCGCGCCGTAAAGGCAATTCATGAACGAGCTGGCCGTAATGAGGCCCACGAAGCCAGCCTCTGAGTTGGCTGCTCCGGTGACGGCTAGATCGAAGAACCGTTCTGTGAAAGGAGCCCCTAGCGAGTACTGGCGATGACAGCTCGCGTACCGAGATCTGTAGGCCGCGTTGAGCGCTGCATCGCGTACAAGGATGTATGGCGGATTTCCAACAACTGCGTGGTACTGCTTCCCAAGGATTGCTCTGACCTTGGACAGATCCTCACTGGCGAAGGCGTGAGCCAATCCGGTGCCGATGTACTGATCGTCTCCCAACAAGCTCTGAGTGCCGGTCAGGCCGAAGCGGGTTCCATGAAGCAAACTGTCGCCTATAGCTACGTGGATCTGAAAGTCGGGTGCCTCGGAGAGTCGCCGAACGCCAGCAATCGCAAGCGCTGCCAATAGCAGTCGAAAGCGGCTGATCGCCACTGCGAAGGGGTTTAGATCTACGCCGGCTACGGCATCAAGCGCTTTCTGCGCGATGTCGCGCGCATTGCGACCGGGCTCGTGGCGCTGCCACTCGCTTACCAATCGCGCGAATCCTCCAAGCAGGAAGTGGCCCGAGCCGCACGTGGGGTCGATCATCCGCGCCTCTCGGAATCCGAAGGTGCGGATGGCCGGTGTGAGCGTGCGGTCGAGGATGAACTCCTCGACGAACTCGGGGGTCTGCAGAAGCGCGTAGCGTTTGCGCGTGGCCTCGCTCAGGTCCTGGTACAGGTCGCCGAGGAAGCGGGTGTTCCAGGCTGGGTCGGTGAAGTCGCGTACCAGCAGGCCGCTGTCGGTGTCCACCTGCTGCCAGAACTGCCGCAGCGCCATTGCCGCGTCACCGCTGATGCCGAGGCGGAAGACGGGGTTGTGCGCTTCATCGAAGAAGGTGCGCAGGCCTGGCAGCGTTCCTGCTTCGCGGAACGCTGCCAGGAGGTAGTCGCGATCGCTCTGCAGCGGCTGAGCGCGGAAGTAGGCCTCGTGCCGGTCGCGGGCGAGGGCGAGGCGGCCTGACTCCGGCGTGCCGGCCAGCCAGGGGCGGTCGACGAGCTGATTGTCCTCGATGAAGCGCAGGAACACGCAGCTCAGCAGCCAGTGCACGCCGGCCTGGGTGATGACCTGGTCGGCCCAGGTCTCGAACGTTTCGGCGCAACGCTTGGCGTCGAGCGCGGCTTTCCACTCATCACGCAGGCTGCTGTTCAGGTCGGGCTGCTCGGCGATGCGCTGGCGCAGGTCAGCCTCCAGGCCCTTGAGCTGGCGCGTCAGGTCGACGAGCAGTTGTTTGGCATCGATCACGTGTTCTGCTTCCCTGGGGTCTTGTTTTCTGTCTTGCGGGCCGGCGCAGCCGGGTCAGGCACTCACACCCGCGCGGTGCTGGTTCTCGATCCACGCCTGCGGCAAGGCCAGCGTCTGCGTGTTGTGGATGTTGTTGACCAGTGGCACGGCCACGCCGTCGATCACCGGCAGACCCTGGTGGGCGCTGGGCAGCAGCAGCCAGACGCACGGGGTCTGCCCTGGGCGGCCGGCGGCGGCCTCGATCTCGGTGATGAGAGCCATCAGGTCATAGCGGGCCAGCAGCCCGGCGTTGACCATCAGGACGGGGGCAGTGCTTTGCAGCAGGTTGGTGCGCAGGGCTGGCAGTGCACGCTGCACAAGGCGCATCAGGTTGGTCCAGTCGCGGCTGCCCTTGTCAGCAGCGTCGGCGCGTAGGACCACGTTCCAGTCCACGTGCGCTGCCGTCGCTTGTGCCTTCAGCTCAGCGAGCAGCAGGGCATCGACGCTGACGCGCTGCAGCTTGTGCGCGGCGCTCTGCTGCTGCTCCTGGAAGCGATGCAGCAGCTCGGTCTCTGCCCGGCGGGCCAAGCGCGGCTCCACGGTCAGGACGAGCAGGCCGCCCTGGCGCAGGCTGCGTTGCAGACGGTCTTCCGCGGCAGCGGCACCGGCGACAGTGCCATCGGGCCCGGCACCGGCGCTGAGCATCGTGCCCTGACGCGAGAACTGCGTGGTGGTGCCCGCCGTGGCCACGCTGCCCAGCGTGGCCGAGCGGTAGGCGCCGGAGCCGTCAGCCGCGGTGGGGTCCCAATGCAGCGGGGCACTCGCCTCTTCCAGCAAGCGGTCAAGCTCGGGGCGGCCGGGCAGCGGGGTGGCCTCGGGGTAGCGACCGCGCACACGGGCCTGCAGTGCCGTAGGGCTGAGCGTGGCACCGACGAGTGCGTTGATGGAGGCCTTCAGCGCCTGCAGCGCCGACATGCCGCGCGGGTAGATCTCCTGCCGGCTGGACAGCGCAGCCTTTCGCGAGGCAGAGGCTGCCAAGCGCAGCAGGCGGGTGGGTGGCAGGGGTGGAGTGGGTGTTCCGCCGGTCGCGCTGGTGGCTCCTGGAGGAGAGATGCCCTCCAGCGTTTCCAGCACGCGGGCGGGGGGCAGCAACGGGTCCGCCAAAGCGCAGGCGTCGGCGGCTGCGCCCAACTGGCGGGCGTAGTCAGCCCAGGCTGCGGCGGTGGCGACAAGGGTGACCGGCGCGTGGTTGAAGGCCTCGAAGCGGGGTTGGTCCAGGTGCGACTCGGCTTCGATGGCGGCACGGAGCACCGCGCTGGCCTGGCGCAGGCGCTCGGCATCGTCTTGCTCAGCGCAGCCGCGCAGGGAGAGCAGGGCGAGGGCCGCCTCATGGACGCTCATCACCTGGCCCTGACTGCGCAGCAGGGCTTCGATCTGCTGCCGCAGCTCCGTGAAGGCGGTGTTGCGTAGCCAGCGCTCGCGGGCCTTGATGAGCGCGGTGGTGAGGACGGCGCGGTCTACCTCGCAGGCTTGCGCAGCGTCGCCCACGGTGGGCCAGCTTCCCGGCATGACGGCATCGTCCAGGCCCAGGAAGTGGGCCAGGGCGGCTTCCTCGGGTCGGTCGTCACCGGCGGGCCGTCGGGGCAGCAACTGGGCGGCCAGCTCGTTGACGCTGACGGCGGCCGGTCCGTCATCGTCGGCATCGTGTGCGGTGTTGCGACCTTGCGTGAGGTCTGGCCGGCGCCTGGCCAGCTCCTTTGCCGTGAGGCGGATCTCCTTGCGGATCTTGTCGCCCACGCCGCGCAGGTAGCGGAAGCGGATGCGATCGACGGCCAGCAGTTCGCGGGCGTTGTGGATGCCCATGCGCTCCAGCACGTCCTGGGCGTCCAGGCTGTAGCCCAGCTCGGCCATCGTCGAGTGCGGCGTGGCTGTGAGCGCGATGCGTTCCAACGCACGAGCCGCGTCGCCTTCACCGGCAGCGTCACCGGGGTGCACGGTCTGGCGAGCAGCGAAGATGGCTCGCCACGCGCGCAGCATGTCTTCGGCATTGTCGAAACGCTGGCTGTAGTCGCGCCTCAGTGCCTTGGCAAAAAATGCCGTGAAGCCTTCGCGCGTGACGGGGTCGAACACATCGCTTTCGATGGTGGCTTCCACGTCCAGCATCGCTGGCGAGGTCTGGCCATCGCCCCACACAGGGGGCTGGCCGACAGCCATTTCGTAGAGCGTGACAGCGACGGCGAAACGCTCGGCGTACAGGTCCCAGCGCGGTGGCTTGCGCAGCGACAGGAACGGGTCCAGGTAAGGGTGCGTGCCGGCGGTGATGTTCTCGGCGGGCGTGCGGCACAGCGAGAAGTCGAACAGCACGAGCTGCAGCTTGCCGGTGCGGTTGCGGGTGATGCCGATGTTCTCGGGCTTGATGTCGCGGTGGGCCACGCCTTCGGCTTCGAGGTGGTTCACGGCCTCGATCAGCTCCTCGCCAAAGCGTTGCAGCATGTCCAGTGACAGGCGGCCCTGCTCGCGCACTTCCTTGAGCGTCTCGGCTAGCGTCTTGTCGCCGGCCGTCTTCAGCAGCAAGGCGGTGCGTCCGGCCACGCTGAGCGTGCGGCGGTGGGCCACGATGTTGTGGTGGTGCAGCTTGGCCAGCACCTCGCCTTCGGCGACCAGGCGGTCGTTGTGCGCCACGTCCAGCGCCACCTTGAGGATCAGTTCCTCGTCGCTGCCGTCCTCGCGCACCAGCAGGGCGTCGCTGGACGAGCCCCGACCCATGCGCTTGATGACGGTAAAGCCGCCTTCCAGGCGGTCGCGCTCGCGGGCGACGCTGGGGTCGACAGTGGCTTCGGGGTCGGGCGTGGTCAGCTCGTCTTCGACGGCGTCCAGCTCGTCGAGGAAGCCGCGGATGGTGTCGTAGCGGGCCAGAACCTCGGGGCACGTGGCCACGTGAACCAGTTCCTGCTGATGCGCGCCGCAGCCGTCCATCACATCAGACAGGTTCAGGCCCTGACCGACACGCAGCTTCTCTTGCAGGTCGAGCACCGACTCGGCCGGCGGTTGACCGCTGAAGACGTGGTAAGCGATGCAGCCCAGCGAGAACACGTCCAGGCTGGGTCCGTGGGCAGGATCGGCCCGTGTGGTCTCGGGCGCCAGGTAGACGAGGCCCGGGTCCTCAACGTAATCCTCGACGTGTCGGGTACCGGTGGTGCGGTGGACAGTGTCGGGCGATGCGGAATCGCCCACGTTGCGCGACGCTGTCTGCCAATTCATCAGCCGCAGCTGAAAGCTGCCGCTCTCGATGTTGTGGACGAGGATGCTCTGCGGGCCCAGGGCGCGGTGGTACAGGCGCTTGGAGTGGGCGTACTTCAGCGTCTCGGCGATGTCGCGCACGAGCTGCAGGCGCTGGGTGATGGTGAGCCGCGTTCCGTGGTCACGCAGCAGGTGGTCGAGACGGATGGCCTTGGGGTCGTGGTCGAAGACGAGCGCCGGGCCCAGCTCGGTTTCTTTGTAGTCCTTAACCTTCAAAACGCCCGGGTGGTCGATGCCTTCGAGCACCTCGAACTCCCGCCGGGCCTGGCGCACACGTGTGGCTCTCGCCTCGGGGCTGGAGGCGGTGGCCACGGTGTAGATGCGCACGCGGCGGTGCACGGTCTCGATCGACACGTGCTGCGCTTCCCAATCCTGGAAGCCTTCACCCTCGGCCAGCAGCTTGCCGAGCTTGTAGTCGCCCACCTGACGATGCTTGTTGGACGGGCGAATGCCAGCCTCGTTGAGCCCACGCGCGATGGCGCGTGCCTGCTGGGCATCGACGGCGGTCGCGCCGCGGTTTGCGATGCCGTTGGCCAAGGCGCCCACGATGCCGTCGTCATCAACCGAGCCCGGTCGACCGTGCTGGAACGTAGCGCTCTTGGCGATGCCTTCGAGCCTGCAGGCCAGGCTGCTGGAAGACAGAAAGATGGCGGGCTCGACGAAGGGCAGGCGAATCTTGGCCTTGGTGATGGCCGGCTGACGCTTCAACAGGCTGGCCAGGCGCTTGGCCTTGCGGTTGGCCAGGATCAGCGGGTTGTCGTAGGTGCTGCTTCGGCCGTCGGTCGTCCAGGTCCAGCTGTGAGCGTCGCCGGTCAGCACGCCAGGGCGGCTCTTGATCTCCACAAGAAACAGCCCGGCTGGGCTTAGGACCAGGGCATCGACTTCGCTGACCTTGCCCTCGTCATCGATGAACTCAAAGTTGGTCCAGACGTGCCAGGGATCGCGATCCGGAAGATGGCTGCGAAGCCACTCCAGCGCCTCGCGCTCCCATGCGAAGTTGCTCTCGGCGATGACATGCCAGCGCGCTTGGCTCAGCGTCATGAGGTGCCCTTGTCGGTGTCGGGCACCACTTCCAGAAGCTCGCCGACGGAGCACTTGAACAGCGCGCAGAGCTGCTCGATGGCTGGCAGCTCAACGCGGGTCGCGGTCTCGCGGTACAGCGCTGTGATCGTGCTGCGGTTGAGCCCGGTGGCGCGGGCCACGTCGGAGATGTTGAGTTTGTCTCGGCCCATCAAGGACGAGAGATGGCAGCGGATCATGGCGACCCATGGTGTCGGGGTGATGCGCAGGATAGCAAATTGAATTGCTGCGCACAACCCGTACCGGGCGGACGGGGCCGCCCGTGGGGCGAGGTCAGCGGCTCAGCAGGCGACGTCCCCGCTCGACATCCCGTCGGCGAATCACCTCGGCGAAGCGGTCTGGCGCCACTTTCAACAGCGCGTCTCGGATTGCGTCGTAAGCCCAAGCGTCAAAGATGCGGCCAGCGGTCAGCAGCCTGATCTTGGAAGCGTCCGACTTCACCTCCAGAAAGGTCTCGGTTTCGACGCCCAGGAGCCGTGCCATCTGCTCATCGGTCAACTGCCTGTTCGCTTGAAGCTCCGCTAGGAAACGGCCCGTGCGCGTCTCAGCCAAGGGTGGAGTGTCTGCGTCCAGCTCTTGGACGGCTGCAGCGATGGCGGCGCCGTCGCTCATGGCTTCGGCAGCTTCAGCGGACAACTCGTCGTTCGCTCGTGCAGTGGCAAGCGCCCGCAACTCGACTACGTCAGTGAGCAGCTCTTGCTCGCCTCGCTCTCGGCGCTCCAGCATGCTGATGGCATGTCGGAAGTAGGGCTCTGCGCCGGCACGCGATGCCTTGAACGTTTCAGGGTAGGAGCCGTAGTCCTCGGGTGCTTGGTGGCCGTGCCGAATGTCGGTGATGCCTGTGGCCAACCAGAACGCGTATTGCGGCCAAGCGCGGGCCACGAACTGCACCATCTCGATGGTCGGGCGCTGCTTGTTGTGCCAGGTGTTCTTCCAGGAGTCCAGGCTGATGCCGGATGACTCGGCCAACTGCCTGAATCGGCCGCGTCCGCCCAGGTGGTATGCCGTGATGGCGTTCAAGCGGTCCCTCAGGTCCATCGGGGGAGGTGTCGCGCTTTCCATGCACCGATTCTACGGAGATCGGGTGGCATAGCCACGCAGCACGCTAGATCCGTCGGTTCTACACACGAAACACTTGCTTTGAGCCGCAAAACGTGTACAGTGAACACGAAACGGCATCAAAACGGGTGAAAAGTGGCCCTCGACTCGAAGTCCGCACACGTTGCGGAAACTGAACTTGCTCAGCCAGCGGACCCGTCGCCGTTGTCTACTCCGACCGCCTTCCTCCAAGGCGTTCCCGAAGTGATGACGCTGCAGGACCTGGTCGCACTTCTGCGGATCCCGCTCAACACGGCCAGAGCCGACCTGCATCGCAAGCCCGAGGCGCTCCCGCCTCGGTTGCTGTTGCCCGGCCGACGAGTCGTTCGATTCCTGAAGCGTGACGTTGCCGACTGGCTTCTGGCGGCCAGGGCTGAAGACGCGGCTACTGTGGCGACTCCCATCTCGCGCGGGCTTGCGGAGGGCGGCAAGTGAGCGCGCTGTTCGAGATGCCCATGGCAACGGAGACCCTCAGCTCAGATGAGCTGGTCGCCATCACCGGTTGCGGGCGCCGTGGGGACCAAGTGGCTTGGCTACAGGCGGCTGGCTGGACTTATGTCACCAACCGGGCCGGCGAACCGATCGTTGGACGGCTGTACGCGCGGCTCCGCTTGGCGGGCATCACGCCGAGCGCCCTGGTAGCGACCGGCGGCTGGGCGCCGGACTTCTCGTCCCTGCGCTGAGGGAGGGCCCATGCGACCGAAAAGCACCTCGCGTGATCTCCCGCCGCGCATGTTGCGTCGGAAGAAAACGCTCGTCTCGGGCCGCGTCTGGACGGGGTACTACTACAACGGTCGTGATGCCGAAGGACGGCGCGTTGAGGTGCCTCTCGGTGGCGACCTGAACGAAGCCAAGCGCCGATGGGCCGAACTGGACAGCAAGCCTGCGCCTCGCGAAACCGGCCTGATGTCCGTTGTTTTCGATCGTTATCAGCGCGAGATCGTGCCCACCAAGGCGCCGGCCACCCAGCGGGACTACATCGCGAACCTGCGCCAGTTGGCGAAGGTCTTCGGCAGCGCTCCCGTCGACGCGATCACGCCTCAGCATGTGGCGCAGTACAGGGACAAGCGAGGGGCAAAGGTGCGTGCGAATCGCGAACTGGCCTTGCTTTCGCATGTGTTCAACCTTGCCAGAGAGTGGGGTTACACGGCGAAGGACAACCCGGTCAGAGGCGTACGAAAGAACAAGGAGGCGCCGCGGGACTACTACGTCGACGAACACGTGTGGAGCGCGGTCTACGCCTGCGCGCCGGTCGAACTGAGGGACGCGATGGACCTCAATTACCTCACTGGCCAGCGCCCGGGGGATGTGTTGAAGATGACCGTTAAGGACATCAGGGACGGCGCCCTCGAAGTGCAGCAGGGCAAGACCAAGAAGCGGCTCCGGATCCTGCTGGACCTGCCCGACGGGTCGCGCACCGAACTCGGCCTGCTGCTGGACCGAATCCGCGCGCGCCCGGGCAAGGTGAGCAGCTTGTTTCTTGTCTCAACGCCTGCCGGCGTGCCTCTGAACCGCTGGACGCTGCGCGTGCGCTTCGACGCTGCCCGCAAGGCCGCTGCCGATGCGGCCGAGAAGGATGGCGAGCCAGACGGTGTGGCACTGGCCGAGCGGATTCGCAAGTTCCAGTTCCGCGACATCCGGCCTCGGGCCGCGAGCGACATCGGCGATTTGGCGGCGGCCAGCAAGTTGCTCGGCCACACCGAGCAGCAGATCACTCGCAAGGTCTACCGGCGTGTAGGTGAAACGGTGAAGCCGACCAAGTAGCCACTGGCATGCGACCGAAAGAGTGGACCCACGAGGGGAAAGGCCGAGAGGCAGCGCGATGAGCGAGAACGAAACGTTGAGGACCGAAAACACTGCGGGCAGTCCCGTCTCTGCGAGGCCAGTCGGGCATATCGACATGAACGAGATCGCAGCTGTCGCCGACCGCGTGGAGGCATTGACTCGGGAGATCCGTTCCCGGGTGATGGCGCCTGAGGCGCGCAAGGTCGCGCCGGTGTTCACCCGGGCGCAGATGACCCATCTATCCGGCATGGACAAGGCCCAGGTCAACGGGTTCGATCCCGCCACGAGTCGGCCCGGTGGTCGGCAGTTTTCTGTCGCTAACGCTCATGAGATCGCCCGGGCCTGTAGGGCAAATTACATGCGCCCATCGTCCTGCACCGCATTCACGATTGCAGTGGCCAACTTCAAGGGTGGAGTGGGCAAGACGACGACTGCAATGGCGCTGGCGCAAGGCCTCAGCCTGCGCGGCCATAGGGTGCTCGCCGTCGATCTGGATCCCCAGGCGTCACTGACCACTTTGTTCGGCATCATGCCGGCGACCGAGGTCGCGGAAGATCACACGGCCTTGCCGCTGATGCGAGGCGAGCGTTTGACTCTGGGACTGTCGGTCCGACCGACGTACTGGAGTGGTCTCGACCTGGTTCCTGCAGCGCCAATGTTGTTTGCCGCTGAACTGGCCATTCCGAACCTGCAAACGCAGCAAGGAGCCCCAACGTTCTGGACCTTGCTGGAGCGTGGCCTGGAGGGAGAGCGACAAGCCTACGATGTCATCGTGATCGACACGCCACCGGCGTTGTCGTACCTCACGATCAACGCGTTGATGGCTGCCGATGGCATCGTGGTGCCATCGCCGCCGACAGCCCTGGACTTCGCCAGCCTCGCGCACTTCTGGCAGCTCTTCGCTGACTTCCGCGCCAACCCGGAGTTCGTTCGCGGTGGCGCCAAGTCGTATGCGTTTGTTCACCTGCTGCTCACGCGAGTGGATCCTGCCGACGTGGCGACTCCGGCTGTTCGCGAGTGGATCCAGGCCGCGTACGCAGAGTTCGTGCTCTCGACTGAGGTCCCGAAGTCAACGGTGGCACCGGCCATGGCCGCAACCTGCGGCACCGCCTATGACATCGGACGGTACGAGGGCTCCAAAGCGACCTACGACCGAATCATCGGTGCGTACAACGCAGTCACCGCATTGATCGAGCGGTCGATTACTGCGGCCTGGTCGTCGAACGCCGCCCGCCCAAGAGTGGAAACAAGGTTTCCGTCTTCGATCACGCGGAACTATCCGCACGTTGTGCGGTGAGGTAGCCCATGGGTATTGGCAAGCGCCTGAGTGAGTCCGCGGCTGGTCTGGCGTCCGCAATGGTGCCGGCTGCTGACGACCGGAAAGGGGAGCCGCAGCCGGTCTTGGCGCGTACAGCGCCGGGTCAGCTGCTGGCCGCGCATGCGGGCATGGTCGCACTTCAAGACGAGCTGACGGCTCTCCGAGACAAGCTGAGGCGAATGGATGGCAGCCTGGTGACGAGACGGATCGACCCGACCTGCATCAGCCCGACGAGCTGGGCGAATCGTCACGAGGCATCCTTCGCGACCACTGAGTTCGAGCAACTGAAGGCCAGCATCGCGCTTGCTGGTGGCAATGTGCAGCCCGTGCTCGTGCGGGAGCAATCACCTGAACGGTACGAAGTGGTTTTCGGCCACCGTCGACACCGTGCCTGCTTGGAGCTCGGTCTGCCAGTGCTGGCAGTGGTTGCCGAGCAGTCGATGGGAGACCAGGAGATCTTCCTCTCGATGGAGCGAGAGAACCGGGAGCGCGCCGATCTGTCGCCGTTCGAGCAGGGCCGAAGTTATCTCTCGGCGCTGGAGGCGGGGCTTTTCCCATCACTGCGCCGACTCGCCGAAGCGGTGGGCGTCAGCCACACGTGGGTGCGGAAGTCCATGTTGGTGGCGCAGCTGCCCGATCCTGTCGTCCGGGCCTTCAGGTCCCCTTTGGAGATTCAGCCGAAGCACGCAGAGGAGATCACCGCGGCGCTGGAGCTTGACCGTGCTGGGGTGATGAGGAGGGCGGAGAGCCTGCGACTCAGCGATCAGCGGCTTTCCGCTGCGCAGACGGTGCAGGCCTTGCTTGCTGCAACAACCGAAGGTGTCGCGAAGATGCCGATCCAGGTGGGTGGGCGCGAGATTGGCAGCCACTCGACAACGGCACGGGGGCGCTTGGTGATCTCGCTGAACGAAGCGTGCGTCACGCGGGAGTCGGCCGAGTTGATCGTGACGGCAGTGGCGGACGTCATCACATCGATGGCAGCCAGAACTCCAAGTCCCTCGGCCGACGCGAAGGGTACTGAGAAGTGAAGATCGAGCACAAGGCCGCCGAGGCTCCTGGCGCCAACCGGGAGCCGCCGCACTCCACTGAGGCGGAGCAGTCGGTTCTCGGCGGCCTGCTGCTTGAAAACCGAATGCATCCGGTCGCCTCGGAACTGCTGACTGCGGCCTCGTTCTTCCGTTACGAGCACGGGCAAATCTACAGCGCCATCCTTGAACTGGTTTCGCAAGGGCAGCCTGCGGATGTGATCACGGTCTTCGAGGTTCTGGATCGCCGTGGGGTGGCCAAGGATGTAGGCGGGCTGCCCTACCTCAACGCCCTCGCGCAGAGCGTTCCGAGTGCCGCCAACATTCGGCGCTACTGCGAGATCGTCAACGAACGGAAGGTTCTGCGGGAACTCATGGCTGTGACTGATGAAGCGTGGAACGCAGCGATGAATCCGAACGGTCGATCCGCGGCGGAGGTAGTCCTTGAACTGCTGTCCAGGATTGCGGCGCTCGGGCGCTCTGTCACGGAACAAGGGCCCGCGCGTGGCATTGATGCGGCGGATCTGCTGTGCAAGGACCTGCCGTCGCCAACCTACATCTTGAAGCCCTTTCTGGCGGAAGGCTTGACCTTGTTGGCTGCGTCGCCCAAGGCCGGCAAGACGACACTGATGCGGCAGGTCGCCGAAGCAGTCAATTGCGGGTCGGAGGTGCTGGGCGAGACCTGTGCCAAGGGCGACGTCTTGTTCCTGTCGCTCGAAGAAGGAGAAGTGCTTTTCCGCGAGAAGCTGAAGCTGATGAAGATCCCGGAGGCCAACCTCCGTGGAATCCGCTTGGAGTTCGAGTGGCCGCAGGCTGCCCGCGGTGTTGATCGGCTCCGCGACTGGCTGAAAAGCCGCAGTGGCGAACGGTCTGCTGCACTCATCATCATCGACAGCCTCGCGAGATTCCGCCTTACGCCATCGACAAAGGCCAACATCTTCATGGAGGACTACAACGCCCTGAAGATCCTGGCCGACCTGTGCAAGCAGTTCCCAGGCGTCTCGATCTGCGTTCTGCATCACACGA
>Ga0075157_10000584_pt1 | contig 27876 bp, 22 predicted proteins | sample JI81BgreenDNA_FD_70967 | JGI IMG/M metagenome (GOLD analysis project Ga0075157, IMG submission 70967) | Wastewater effluent complex algal communities from Wisconsin, to seasonally profile nutrient transformation and Carbon sequestration -... | ecosystem: Engineered > WWTP > Effluent > Algae...
CCTAGTCTGCCCGAAATTGACGGAGGAAGTTGAGCATGCGGTTACTTTTTGCCTTTTGCTGCACTTTGCTGCTCTTTAAAGCAGGCGCTACCAACCTGGTAGTAAGCAATGTGAGCGTCACCGGTCGCGATACCACTGCCGGTACGGCACGGGTTCGTTTTGATATCAGTTGGGAGCAATCGTGGCGTTACGGTCTCAATGCCGGCATCAACAACCACGACGCCGCCTGGGTCTTTGTGAAATACCGGGAAGGAGGCGTTGATTATGTCTCACAACCTGGTGCTACCAATTTTGGCTCCGTCATCACCGTGAATACCACCACTGGCCTGCGCGTGGGGATGCCGGTTTGGGTCAGCAGCGGTACAGGTAGTTTTGCAGCGCATACGGTCGTTACCAACATCCTTAGCAGCACTACTTTCGAAATCAACACCACTCCATCGGTCGATTTGGCTTCGAATGCCGTGGTCCGCGCCGAACGCCCCTGGCAGCATGCCTGGCTCGGTAATTCGGGCGACCATACAGCAGGTAGCGGCACAGCGCTCACCATCCTTTCGGGCTTGCGACAGCCAGGTGCGGCATTTAACGCAGCGAGCAATCCGGCCATGGGGGCCTTTTTTTACCGCGCAGCCGAAGGTTACGGTCCGGTGACTGCCACGGGTAACGAGCTGCTATGGCATTACCGCGAAAATGGCATCGACAAGGATGCGGTAGTAGAGGTGCAGGTTTACGCCGTGGAGATGGTGTACGTACCTGCCGGAGCTTTTTACGTAGGCGATGGCAGCAGCAGCACGCTTCGCGGTCAGTTGCGCAATGGTTCAGCCAATCAGCCTTTGAAAATCGTTTCTGATTCGGCCCTCACCCTGGGTGGCACAGCTGCGGGCAACCTGGCCAACAACAATGCTACTGGCATGTCAACCGCCGATGATTTTAACGATGGCACCACCCAAAATTTGCCTGCTGCCTTTCCAAAAGGCTATGCTGCCGGCTATGTGATGAAATATGAAATCAGTCAGGGCCAATACGTTGATTTTCTAAACGCTTTGCACCGCCAACAGCAAGCTGTGCGCACCGCGGCAATCCTCGGACCGGGCACTACCAGCCTTACCAACCGCTATGTGCTCAGCAACAGCAGCAGCCTGCAGCAGCGCAACGGCCTTCGTGCCGACGCAACTTTGCCTGCGCATGGCCGCCTGACTTTTTACAACGATTTGAATGGCAACGGTACGCCCAATGAAAGCGCCGATGGTCAATTTATTGCCTGTAATTACCTCAACTGGGCCGATGTGGCTGCTTACCTCGATTGGTCGGCTCTGCGTCCCCTTTCTGAACTTGATTTTGAAAAGGCAGCACGCGGTCAATTGGCTGCTGTGGCCAATGAATACGGCTGGGGAAGTACCATGGATACGGCCGCAAGCAGCATCAGCAATGCAGGCGCTAATAACGAACAAGCAGGCAATGCAGCCGCCAATGCGGTTTATGGCAACCAGGGAAGCGTGCAAGGTCCTCTGCGCACCGGCGTTTTTGCCCGCACTGCCAGCAGCCGTCAGCAAGCCGGTGCCGCCCATTGGGGTATCACTGAATTGAGTGGCAATGTGTGGGAGCGCGCAGTAACCTTGGGCAATGCCGATGGACGTGCTTTTGAAGGCACGCATGGAGATGGTTTGCTGACCATTGGCGGCTCAGTAGCTGCTGGTTTTGGCCAGGCCAATGTAAGCGATTGGCCGGGCAGTGATGCCATTGGTCAGGCTTGGCGGGGCGGCAGCTGGCAAACAACGAATACCTCCTTGCGTTTGAGCGATCGGCACCGTGCGGTGAACAACGATAGCACCCGCAGCTCAGAAGCAGGTGGCCGTGGTATGCGTACTGCAGGTTGTGCACCACCTTCCGGCATCACGGTGGTTACGGGCAACAGCATTCCCCAAGGCGGAACAGCTACCTTCACCGCCAGTGGAGCAGGCAGTGCCTATTGGTGGCTGGTTCCGGTTGGTTGGGAAATCGTAAGCGGACAAGGAACGGATACGGTTGAAATTTACGCCAATACACCGGGTGTTTTGCGTGTGGCCGGACTCAACGACTGTGGTTCGGGTTATGAAACAGAAGTAAGTGTAACGGTTGAATGATGGGCATACAAAAATCCATAGGTATTTGTCTGCTGGTCCTGCTGGGCTGGGTAGCTGAAGTGCAAGCCAACAATATCGTGGTGAGCAATGTCCGCATGACTGCCCGCGATACTTCGGCAGGATTGAACAATGCCGCTAACTACACATTCATTCGCTTCAACATCAGCTGGGAAAACAGCTGGCGCATGCTTTACAGTACCGGTATCAACAACCGTGATGCTGCTTGGGTCTTTGTGAAATTCAGAGCCAATGGGGGTGAATGGCAGACTGCCTGGCTCAACAATACGGGTCACATTGCCGGCAGTTGGACTGGTTTTTCAGGTGCAGGCCCCATGATTTTGGAACCCGGTTTGCTCCAGCCCGATTCGGCATTTCATGTAAGCAACAACCCCGCTTTGGGCGTTTTTATGTATGGAACCGGTTTTTACATGGGTAATGCCGGGACTGACAATGTGCAGCTGCGCTGGAATTACGGTGCCCAAGGCATTCCCGATTCGAGCACGATAGAACTTCGGGTTTATGCCCTCGAAATGGCTTATGTACCCACCGTAGGTTATTGGTTGGGTACCGGTGGAACAGAGCAAGGCTCTTTCACCGATGGATCGTGGACCAGTGGAATTACCATTCCCTTCAGGGTTCCTTCAGAAGGAGCCATTACGGTAGGCGCTGCAGCCAGCCAATTATGGGGGCGTTCAACAAGTGGCGACAGCACCCTGGGCAGTGCCGGTACCCTCGATGCCAGCTTTCCGAAGGGATTTCGGGGCTTTTACGTACAGAAATACGAGATTACCCAGCAACAATGGGTCGATTTTTTCAATACGCTTGAAAATGCCCAAAAGGCCAGGCACGATATTACAGGTCCCAATGGTAAAAACAGCGATGGCTTGGTTGCACGCAACAACGTAAGTTGGGTCAGTGGCGATGCCACCCTGCCCGGCGATTTGTATGGCGATGTTGCCTGCGGATTTTTAAATTGGGGAGACGTAGCCGCCTACCTCGATTGGGCAGGTTTGCGTCCCATGTCGGAGCTGGAGTATGAAAAAGCCACCCGGGGTGATCGCGACGGTTTTGCCAATGAATTTGCCTGGGCCAGTAGCGAGGCTGCAGCCACCCCTTATATCATCACCAACGCGGGTGCTTCCAGTGAGGGCATTGACACTGCCACCTATGTTGCTGCTGGTATTGTAGGTAATGCGGCTTATGACAGTACCGATCTGGCAGGAGGTCCTTTACGTGCGGGCATCTTTGCAGCCAACCTCAAAAGTACGGGTCGTGGCACAGCTGGTGCGGGTCGTTATGGCTTGTTCGAAGCCAGTGGCAATGTGTGGGAGCGTGTGGTGAGTATTGGCAGCGCACAAGGTCGGGCTTTTACAGCCGTGCATGGCGATGGCGTTTTATCGGCCACGGGAAGGGCCAATGCAGCTAACTGGCCCGACAGCAGTGGACAGGGTGCAGGTTTCCGAGGCGGAAGCTTTGAAAGTACCAAGGCAGAAATCATGATTTCTAACAGGAGCTGGGCATCGCGCACCGATTCAACGCGGCAGTCGACTTATGGTGGTAGGGGCGTTCGCAGTAGGCTGTGTGCCGTGCCTGCCGCCCAGCCCGATAGCATTGAGGTTGACATTCCCCCATTCGATAACATCCTAGAACTGACTACAGGAGGAGCCGGAGCAGGTGAAGGTTATTTGTGGATCACCCCGCGCGATTGGCGTGTGATCAATGGCCAGGGCACCAACAACATCTTTATCAATGTTGGTTCTTACCCGGTCACCATCAGGGTGGTCATTGTGAACGAGTGTGGTGCCGGTCAGGAACGCACGCTGGTTTTGACCAATTAGCGTGATGGGTGACAGGTCACACGGGTAATGGGTGATAGGATTTTTGAAATCTAGGGCACTTCAGGGCGTACTACGAGGTGCTTATTGCTCAGCAGCCGCATTGGTCGAAAGGCATGGAGGCCTCCAACAGCGTCGAAGCTGCATTACCAGCGAAGCTTTTTTATTCGTATCATTGACCATGCGAATGTTTCTCTGCTTGTTCGTTGGGATCCTGTTGGGCAGCAACGCCCTGGCACAGGATGAGCAGTCGCTGCAAAGCACCGAGCTGCTCAAAAAGAAGCCTACCCGCAACCCCGATTTGGAAGGTGTAGTGCTTACCTACCAAATGGATTTTTTACGTGGTTTTCCTGGGGCGCCCTACAGCTATCGGCAATTGCGGTCGGGTGGATTTTCGTTCACCATTTATTTCAATCAACGTTTTGGCAAATCAAACTGGAGTTATGCGGCTGGTGCGGGATTGTCGTCGCGCAACTACTTCACCAACCTCATCAATTGGAAAACCGGCACCGTTTGGCCCGATTCGCCCGAAGTAAAGAACAAGTTTGTGTTCACTACCTACGAAGTGGTGCCGCTTGAAATACGTTTCAGCACCAAACCCAGGGGCAACCGCAAATCGCTCAAAATTGCCGCTGGACTCAATGTGGGTTACACCGGGTCGCTTGGCAGCAAAAGTGTTTTGGGCAGCCTTACCCAAAAATTCCAGGGACGCGAAGACATGCTCGATCTGCAACCATGGCGTTATGCCCTCATTGCACGGGCAGGTTATCACCGCTTAGGCATCAGCTGGTATTACGGTCTCAATAATTGGTTTGTGAGCAATCCAATCAACGGCAGGCCCATGTCCATTGGGTTATCGCTCCTGCTTTAGGGATTCAAGGTTGAGCGAAGCGAAATCCCGAGAGCCAAGGGCGATTCGGGATTCAAAATTCAAAAGAGGTTTTCGCTCTGCGCAACTCGTATACTTGGAGTTGCAAGCATCGCCTCAATAAGAACATTTTTCGAAACGCCATTTGCCTTCACCAACATATTGCCCTTGATCTTAGAGCCCATTTTGGAAATAGTTGATGAAGCGCTGTTGCCGCCTGGTGCTATCTGCTACATGTTAAACCAGACCTTTTTGTAGCTGTGTGGGGAACCGACGAAGGAAGAGCTTGACCGAAATAAAAGTTTAGCGGTGCTGGTCTAACAAAATCACATTGCCATCGGGGTCGGTGAGCATGAGGCTGGCCGGACCGCTGCTGTTTTCATCGGCTTCGCTCAGCAATGCCACGTTGCTGGCACGAAGCTCTTTTTGAATGGATCTGATGTCGTCGAAACGCTCCAAGGCTTGGGCGTTTTCATCCCAGCCCGGATTAAAGGTCAACAAATTTCCCTCAAACATGCCTTGGAATAGCCCAATCAAAGTGCTTTCGTTTTTCATGATGAGGTAGTTTTGCTCCATGCTTCCGCCAAAGGGCCGAAAGCCTAGCTTTTCGTAAAATGTTTTGGAAGCGGCCAAGTCTTTCACGCTCAGACTTACCGAAAATGCGCCTAGTTTCATGGGGTTTTTGGTTGGTTTTGGGGTGGGTTGGTAGTTAGTAGGCTAAGGTCTTGAATTTCAAAAACCTATGCTGCTTCCTTGCCTGTTTAATTAATGAGCCAATATACATCTTTGGAATGAATCGTTAAAATATACATTGTACTAATTGTTCTGAAGCTGCTTTTAGAGCATTTTGGCCAACAGAGCTTCACAACCGAAACAACATGGCCATGATTAATCTGCTTTCCGATTTCACAAGGTCGGGGCGCCACGAGGGGTCAAGGGGTGTGGTTGTGTAGCCTGTTTGGGAGGTTACACCTCCTCGACCGGCAAAATAGGGCACACTGGCATTTCGGTATACAAATTCAAGCCTCAAGGTGATGCTTTGGTTGGGCATATAATCAAAATTAGTAGAACAATCCCAGCCCTGAAACGGGTCGCCAGGGTTGGCACTGAAAGGAAAGGCGCCTTCGGTTTGGATAGGATTGTTCGGATTGGGAAGCGGACTTGCTTGGCCAGTTGGAAGCAAAACAAGGTAGCGTCCCGGATTGGTCATGAGCCCTCCACCTATGGTCCACGCACATTTGTCGTTGGCAAACCACATGCGGTGATACAGCATTAAGCTGGCAAAATATTGGGCAGGCCCTTGTGTGCTATCGCCCGACCTAAAGCCATTCACGCCGCCACCTCTTTCAAAACCTACATCGCCTGTCACCGAAAATGCCATTTTGGTTACGCCCGTAGAACTAGGTTTGTTATAATATCGCATCAAAAAGCTGTTATCGGAATGGAAGCGACGCCTTTCAGGAATGCCGGCAGCGTCGGTGCCGTAATAATTGTTGATTAGCAATTTGACATTGCTGTTTGGTGCCCATGTGATGTTGCCGCCAATACCCGGCATTCGGTTAAAACGGCCATAACTCTGCCAGCCATTGATGATCCAAGGCTCAATTTTTAAATGCTTGGTTGGATAAATTTGCATGCGTAAACCATTGAAAAACCAAGGTGTATTGTCGGATGTAAAGGAGGCCTGGTATTCCCAATTTTCGGCTTGGTAAAAGGAGTTTAAGCCGATGTACGACATAAACAAGCCGGCATCTATATTAATACCATACCATTTATTGATGTGGTATCCGGCATAGGCTTCGCTCAGATAGCGGTAAACGTTTGCCAATTGGTATTGGCCTCTGTAAGGACTAAAATCGTTACGCGGAATCACTTGCGATCGCGTACCGAATTGGGTCATGAATCTGGCCCGGGCACCTTTGTACGAAAAATCGCCGCCAAAATGCAAGGCAGAAAGTTGCGTTTCGTTGTTTCGCGCCAGAGCAGTAGAACCCACCACGGTATTGTCAATGGGGTTGTTGAAGGAATGGGTGTAGTTAATATCAATTAAAATGCTGGGCGTAAAGTACTTCAAATCGCTCCAAATCTGTTCGGTACGTCGGTCACTGCCGTTTTGCCAGGTCATGTCTATGCCTTCGAAGGGTTCTCCCAATTGGCCTTTGATTGGGCTTGCTGCATGCCTGGAGGAATCGGCTGTAACCGGCAGTACTACCGCCAACTGCGAGTTGTGTTTGGTTTCTAGCGCAAGGCTAGTGCTGCTTGGATTTTGGGCCGAAGCTAAAAGCGACAGCCAAAAAGCGGCAAGGGTGAAGGGTATTTTCATGCTATGATTGCTTGATTGCGTTCTAATTCTACCTGTCCGATGGGTTGGTACACCAACGGCACCTGTTCTATCACCACATCGCTTTTTTCTAATCCAAAGGCCCGTTCATCACTCAATCCTAGTCGCTTAAGCAAAAAGTAAGAATTGAGTAATACGCCCTCTTTGATGCTGAAGGCATTTTCTACCGATAAGAATTTTTCGAGTACCACAAATTTGAAATCGGGTTCGCTGTTGTATTTGCTAGATCCATCCGGGCGCATATGCAAATTCAGCTCTTTGTTTGCAACCAATTCCTGTAAGATTTTTTTGAAATACAGCTCGGTTTTAGGCTGAATTCGGAAACCCACATTTACATTGATTTTTATCACGTTATCGTCTACCAATTCCGACACATTGTAATTCAAGGTGTAGGGTTCATCGGTACGGTGCAGGTGCACAAACCAGTATACATCGGCACGTTTCGGGCGTCGGGCAAAGATTGATTTGATGATTTTTTCCTCTATTTCGTGCCTATTGTTGGCTTTGGTGAGGTAAATGAGGTGCGTGGCAAATTTCGGCACACTCGTATCGCTGCTGAGTTCGTTGATTTTGGAGACGTATTTGCCGAGATCTACAAAGCGCGTAAAGCGGTTGTTGGTTTTGCGGGCGTAAAACCAAACATACATGGCTAAGAATATAAACAATTCAAAAAACAAGAACATCCATCTTTCGCTGATTTTAGCCACGTTTGCGATGAAGAAGGAGGTTTCGATGGTGCCAAAGAATAACAGCAAGGCTATCACCACCCAGCCATTCCACTTTTGGATGTAGTATAAATAATGCGCCAGCAAGATGGTAGTCATGAGCATGGTTACTGTTATGCTAAATCCATAAGCAGCCTCCATATGGGTAGAACTTTGGAAGTACAAAATCATGAGGATGCAACCAACCCATAGGATGTTGTTTACGCTGGGAATGTATAGTTGTCCCTTTAATTCTGTAGGTTGCCTCACGGCTACTCTGGGCCAAAAGTTGAGATTCATGGCCTCACTGATGAGCGTATAACTGCCACTGATCATGGCTTGTGAGGCAATGATAGCCGCTAAGGTGGCGATGACGATACCAAAGGGCAAAAACCACGAGGGCATGATTTCATAAAATGGATTTTGACCGTTCAATGTGTTGCCTTCGCCCAATTGCATGATCCAGGCAGCTTGCCCCATATAGTTGGTGAGCAGACTCACTTTCACCATGGCCCAGGTAATGCGAATGTTCTCACGGCCGCAGTGGCCCAGGTCAGAATACAAGGCTTCGGCACCCGTAGTAGCCAAAAAGACAGCGCCCAACAACCAAAACCCTTGGGGATAATGCAGCAGAAATTCATAGGCATTCCACGGGTTCAAAGCCTTCAGGATTTCGGGATGCTGAAAAATTTGCGTAAGGCCGAGGGTGAACAACATGCTAAACCACACCAGCATGGCCGGGCCAAAAGTGCTACCTACTTTTTGGGTACCAAAACGCTGGAAGAAGAACAGCGCCGATAAAATGACTACCACTATGGGCACCGTAGGTATGTTTTCCATGCCTTCTAAATTGGTGATGCCTTCTACGGCCGAGGCCACTGAGATTGGTGGAGTCAAAATGCCATCGGCCAACAGGGTGGTAGCGCCAATAATGGTAGGAATGGCGAGCCACTTTTTGTGTTTGCCAACCAACGCATAGAGCGAAAAAATACCTCCCTCGCCGTGGTTATCGGCTTTGAGGGTTAGCCATATGTATTTGATAGAAGTTTGGAAGGTGAGTGTCCAAAAAACACACGAAATGCCCCCGTAAACCAAAAACTCGGTGATGGGCCGTTCGCCTACTATGGCTTTGAGCACATACAGGGGACTGGTGCCAATATCGCCGTAAATAATGCCTAGTGCCACTAGCAAAGTAGCTGCGGTTACCTTGCTATTGATGCTTGTTTTTGCTTTTTGCATGCTGTGAAATCTGATGCAGCAAAGGTGGCAAGCGGCCTATCGGCAAAACATCAAAGCTTGGTGCCGAAACGTAAAGATTTTATAAAGCTGTGTCCCAAAGAATCAGCAGCAACGGTATCCAACTCCGCTTTCGGTGATGATGTGTTTGGGTTGATTGGGGTTTTCCTCAATTTTCTTACGCAAAGCAGCCACAAATACCCGCAGGTATTGGGTTTCTGTTTGGTAACCGACCCCCCATATTTCCTTGAGTATGAACTGATGGGTTAAAACGCGGCCTTCGTTTTTGGCAAACAATATCATCAAATTATACTCTGTAGCTGTGAGTTTGATAAGCTCTTGTTTTCGTTTTACCGAACGTGCTGCCAGGTCAATTTCCAAATCACCCAACATCACCAAACTCATGTCTGTATCCGTATTGTTTCTTCTAATGCATGCCCTGATGCGCGCCAATAATTCACCGGTACGAAATGGTTTGGTGAGGTAATCGGTTGCGCCATGGTCGAGAGCTGCCACAATATCAGCTTCACTGTTTACCACCGATAGCATAATGATGGCTTTGTTGAACCATTCGCGCAGTTCTTTCAATACTTGATGCCCGCTTTTATCTGGCAATCCAATATCGAGTAATATTAAGTCGGGGGGATGACTGGCCGCCAATTGCAAGCCTTCGGTTGCGGTGGATGCCTGAATAACCTTGTATCCGTTGCTTTCCAGGTTAATTTGTAACAGTTTGCGGATTTGCGCTTCGTCGTCAATCAGTAGTATTTCGGCCTTACCCATTTTTTAAATTGTTCATAAATGATACTTCCGCATGAAGGGTGATTTCGAAAAGGGCACCGCCCTCGGGCCGATTTGTTAAACGTATGCTGCCGTTGTGGGCTTCCACAAAGCCTTTTACAATGCTCAATCCCAAGCCACAGCCCCCAGCTTTGCTGTTGGGAAGACGGTAGAATTTATTAAAAACGTTCGGAATTTCGCTTTCTGGAAAACCCTTGCCACTATCGGCTATCTGTAATACGCAAACATCGTTTTCGGCTTTTGCTTCAATGTACACCTTGCTGCCGTCGGGCGTGTACTGCAGGGCATTGAAAATAAGATTGTGTAAAACCTGCTCCATCAATCCAGCATCGAGCTTGAATAAAGGCAAATCATCTTTGGGGTCAAAAACGATTAGGTGTCGATTCTCAACCGCTGATAATTTTTGTACGACCGAAAAAACCAGTTCATTCACATCCATCCAATCTAAATGCAAACGCAGGGTACCGCTCTCTAGCCGACTCATGTTCAGCAGGTTTTCGACTTGTTGGTTGAGTCGTATGCCCGCCATTTCAATCTGCGACAACAACTCATCGTTGTCATCGGGTGTTAGCGCGCTTTCTTTGAGGGTGTCTACCGCGCCAATGATGGTGGCAACGGGTGTTCTGAGCTCATGCGAAAGCGAGTTGAGCAGCGTGTCGTACAATTGGATCGTTTTTATTCGGTCAGCCTCATTGCGGGCTTTGCCCTCCATTTCGCGGATTTTATTGGTGAAAATGACATTGATAGAAGCAATAGCGAAATACATCAGAAACATCAATGCGTCTTCGGCTGTGCCAATATGAAACGTAAGGATGGGTGGAATGAAGAAAAAATTCCAAACAACCGCGCTGAGTAGGGCAGAAAGCAACACCGGAAAAACATCAAACAAGACGGCGTTGAATGACACTACAAGCAATAAAATGAGGGAAACGGTCCTATATCCTATTACAGGAACCACGAGAAAACAAACCGTGGCGGTTAATGCCACAAACATCGTGCTGAGGAGATATTGTTTCCTTTTGCTGAATTTTCGGGTTGAAAGTAGATCCAACTTTTTCTTTCAAATTTAGCAGGAGAGGTATAAAGAAAACGTAAAAATACAGGTGCTGTCTATATCTGAATTCAGCTAAATTGTCGTCCCTTCAATGGCTTTGCCAACTACCTTTCCATGGCTTCGGCTCCGCTAGGCGGCGAACAGCATGGCCACTACTCCCTCACAAACCGGGCGAAATACTGCCGTCCACCTGTTTCCAATTGCAGTAGATACAAGCCGGCGGGCAGGCTGCCTAGTTCTTCTAACTGCGTGCTTGGCCCAGTTACAAGGCGCTGCTCGCAACGCAAGAGCTGCCCTTGGGCGTTGAGCAGTCGCAAATTGACCGACTGTTCGCTCAAATCAGGCAATTCGATGTGCAATTGCTCGCGTGCCGGATTGGGATACACCCGCAACGGCTTGGGAGCAGCTGTTTCGGCCACGCTGGTAACATCTAGCTGGTACACCCGCACATAGTCTATCACCATGGCGCTTTCGGTGAAGCTGGGTGGTATGATGGGCTGGATGGCAATGTTCAGGATCAAATACTGGTCGGCGGTAAAGGGCCAGGTGCTGGCGTTTTTCACCGGGGGATTGTAGGTGTAATGCACGCGGCCATCGACGCTGAAAACGATTTTTTCGGGACTCCATTCCAGCTCATACACGTGAAAAGCGGTACTGGCAGTGGGAATGGTTTGTCCGCCTTTGTTGATGGTGTTCCCGAAACTAGAAGGGGTGTGCATGGCACTTTGTACGAAGTTTTGGTTGTCGCCCCAGTGTTCCATGATGTCGATTTCGCCACAAGCCGGCCAGGAGGTGGTGCCAAAGCCTTGGAGGTCCCAATAGGCACCATTTTCGTTGATGTTTTTGCCGAGGGTCCAAATGGCCGGCCAGGTGCCAATGCCAGTAGGCAGTTTGGCGCGCACTTCCACCCGACCGTAGGTGAAGGCAAATTTGGAGTTCAAACGTGCCGAAGTATGCGTTTTGGTATGGCCTTGGGCTGTGAAGTTTTCGCGTTTGGCCACAATGTGCAGGTTGCCGTTGGCCACATAACTATTGGCGGTGCGGTTGGTGTAATGCTGAATTTCGCCGTTAAACCAGCTGCCACCCGCCGGCAATTGGGTTTGGTGGAACCACTTAGAGGTATCGATGGCGCCGTTGCCGTTGAACTCATCGGCCCACACCAATTGGGTATAGGGCGACGGAGTAGGTGGGGTGCCATTGAACAACACATCGTCGATGAAGGCCACCACCTGAAAATTGTTGTTTTCGCCATTCAGCTGAATGATGACCCGGTTAAAATCAGCGCGTTGGATGGGTGGGGGTGAATTGGGATTGTAGTTGAGGTAAGGATCAGTTGCAAAATTGAAAGTCACCGTTTGCCATTGATCGAGCTGCAGCGGCTTGATGATTTCGCATTGGCTGGTCCAGGGATTGCTCAGCACCCCGTTTTGCAGCTTCAGCGACACTTGGTTGGGTGCCGTACCGGTAAGACCGCTTGAGGGCACATAAATTTTCAATGAGAAGAGCTGCTGGGTAGAGAGATCAAAGTTTCCGGGAATGTCAAAACGCACATTGGCGTATTGTCCACCCTGGTCGTGGTAGCGCAGCACGGTAGTCGAGGTGTTCATGCCCTGCTGGTGGGGATTGGCAAAGGCCGTATTCAAGCCACAATCGTCTCCAAACCAGCTGGTAATATTGCCATTTCCTTCAAAGTCGTCGGCCACAAATTGGGCGTGGGCAGGTGCGGCGGCCAGCAAAAAGGCGCAAACGAGCCATGTGAAAAGGGCATGAGCCAGGCGAGAAAGATTGGATTGGTGGGGCATGGTGCTGTAATACACAGCAAGATAGGGAATTGTTTTTCTTGTGCAATGATTTGCGTGTTCAAGGTGCTTTCATTAGTAAGCGTGTTGATTGAGTTTTTTCTTTCGATAGAAAATAACGCCATCCAATGCCAAACCACCGACAAGCGCAACAATTCCGAGTGCGATGGAGGCATTTTTATACAAGGAAGGTTCGTCGAAAATGCTCATGCCAATTACAGCCACGGCCAGCAAATACCAAGAGGCTATTTTCCAGCGACGCCATTTGCGTTCATGGATGGCATTCACCCAAGTTTGGTACAAACTGTTTTGAGGATACAGTTTTACCAACTGCTCAAAAACGGGCAATGCCATAGCGGGGTTTCCTTGGTAAAAATGGCATAGTCCCTGCTGAAACAACAAGCTTTCATAAAATTTCAAATCGGGCAAGCGGTTGTTTAAGTTAGGGTTGTTTTCAAACAGTTTCAATGCCGTTGCAATTTGCGGCAAGGCTTTTCGGTAGTCTTGTATTTCAGCCAGGGCAATGCCGTAATCAGCCATCAACTGGCAATACACATCGTGTTCAGCACGGTTGGCTTGGTGCTCGGCACTTTGAATGGCTGTCCAATTGCGCTCTATGTTGGCAACTAACTCGCGGTGCGTTGTGCTTTGCTTTCTGTTGTATATTTCGGCAGCAATTTGTTGTAGGTTGGGCATGCAGACGAGGTTTTTGAAGGTGTCAATTGGTTTGCAAAATCATCGACACTGAATACAATGAAGTGCTCAATTACAGCACGTGGCTTGCCAATACTTTTTGTACATCGTATACATTTACCGATTTGTTAAACTGTTTTGTGATGGATGGTTGTGCTTCACCCGAAATCCAAATTTTAAGTTCAGCCTCCAAATCAAAAGTACCTGCCGTTTCAATGCTGAAGCGCGAAATGCTCTTGTATGCGATCGACTTGTATTCGGTTTTGTTGCCCGTTAATCCCTGAATATCTACCAAAATCAACCTCTTGCTGGTAAATATGAAGGTATCGCGCAAAAGCTTGAAACCCAATTCGATTTGTTCGCCATCAATCAAAAGTTGACCAAATTTTTTGTTGAGTTCCTCCTGGCTCACGGCTCCGGCGTTGCCCAGAAGTGCTGAAAATAGTCCCATTATGTTGGTTATATTGGTTTTTAACTGCAGAGCAAGGTAGGGAAATTAGTATCTTGTGCAATGCAAAATTCAATACTGTCGGGCATAAAAAACTTTCGACGATAAAAGGCCTTTCGTTTGCGTTCTTGGTCAAAACCGCGACAATTAAAATAAATCTCGCGGTTTCAAGAAGCTTGGGCGTTGATGATGAATTGTGCCTGCAGCTTCTTTAGGCCCAAAATAACTGGGTCCTAAAAATCACGAAGTTTGTTCGAGCAAAAGAGTGTAATCTTGAGGTGAAGATATCAAAGAGTTGCAGGTCGGTTGTGCTTCGTCATCGAACTTTAGGTCCAGTTTAGCTTCACCCAGTGACCGCTAAATTCGTGATTTGGAGAAGAGCCACATGAGCAGCAAGACCTAACCAAGGGTGCAGCCAAATTGCATCCCTAAAGCATGAATCATGGCAAAATCATTCATCCAATCAACACCAAAGGCCTCACACACCTGAGGGATTTTAACTTTTTTGGAGTTGGTGGCGGTAGGTTTTTCTTCCTTGGTCACTACTGCTGCCCCTTCCTTCAAGGCATGAGCGATCACCCAAGGGTCGGCCAATGAACGCTGTTTTGTGCTGTCTACCAATTGCGGATAATCCTTCAAAATGTCACGCATATGAAGAGTAACTTCCTCGTCTACTTCTGCAACGGCTATTTGGCTCGCTTTTAACCAAGCGGCCAAATCATCTTCAGTTCGCGTGATTTCTTCAAATACTGCCTTCGGGATAAAAATAGTTCCGCGCTTCCCCATTTCGTTAAGTACTTCCCAATACTGGGGACAAAAGGCAGGATTATAGTACTTGCGCCAGGCTTCTATGAGCACATTCGAATCTAAACAATATCGCTTGACACCATGGTTCATGCGTACATTTTTGATTCGAGCTTAGCGAATTTGTTGATCTGAACATTCAACAAGCTGCTTGCCAGACTAGGAGCAATTGCCCCCCCGCGGTATGCATCAAGTACTACTTGAATAAACAGTCGACCATTGCGGCCAATGGTAGTAGGGTAGTACAAAGGACTGGTTTTATTGGCCTCTTTCTGTTTTTTCCGTTTGGCTTCTTCTTTCTCTAAAAACGCTTGGAAGTCAATTTCTGCCTCTTTTTTTAAACCGTAATAAGAAGGTAATGAAATGAGACGAAGATTCAACGCCCGCACCAAAAGTGCAAACGAGCTAACGCCAAACTGCTTGGCAAGTTTGAAAACTTCTTTGCTCGACTGAAAAGCATTTGCGCCATGGCTCAACACCATCTCTGCCGGCATGAGTGCATGGGCGGCTACTTCATTGCAAAACAATTCTACTGGATGAAGCTTGTCTTTGTGCGTTAGCTCTGGCTCAACCTCGTTAGAGATGCCTGTTTGCGCTATCCAAAGGTGCGCCAACTCATGCACCAGGGTAAATAACTGTGGTGCGTTCCAATCGTCGGAGTTCACAAAAACGAATGGTGCATGGGCATCGGCTATGGCAAAGCCTTGTAATTCTTCCGAATCAAGTTTGAGTCGGGTGTGAATAAAGCTAGTACGTGAAACGAAAATGCCATTTTTTTCTGCTGCGTCAATCCACTCGCGAATGGGGTTGTTGGTTTTGTAGTCTGCCGGATGTATGCCTAATGTTTTCAAAATGTCGGCGGCAACAACTTGGGGCTGGTCTTTTATTGTGAAACGACCTATAAATGGCAACTTTTCTTCCTGATTTTCGGCATACACCTCGCTGATCCAAGCTTGCTTTTGTTGAATTTCTCTGATCATAAAAATGGAAGAGGTGGTCAACTGCTTGGCGTCCGACTTTCTGAAATCTTGCAATGGCTGAAAGTCACGCGGAATATCAGGCAAGAAGAACAAGGCAAAGGGTCGTTTGTAGGCTTGGGCAAGTGTTTGCGCCTGCCTAATGGTAGGCTGCTCGGTTCCGTCTTCCCAGCTTCTGAGTCTCTCAACAGATACAGTAACTTTGGCAGCGGCCGTTTCCTCGGTCATTCTAGCCGATTCTCTTGCCCACTTCAGCACATTGGGTGTTATGAATGCCTTGTCTGCCATTTAAGTTTCAAAAATACTGCTTTCTATTTGGGTTTGACACGCTAAGTGTTCATTTGCAACCAAATGCTACAGCTTTGGAATACCAAGATAACAAGCGCCTTGGTATGCAAAAAAAGACAAGCTAATAGGTACTTTTTTTGTTTAAGCACTTTCTTTAACCCTTCAAGCAAAGCCTATGTGAACACAAAATTTGAATGATACGACGTTTTCTGTTCAAGTCAACTTTACCCAGCGACCGCTAAATTCCTATCTCTAGTCTGCTTCAACGGTCGTCTGTCACCCGTCGTCCAGCCGTCCGTCACCCCCGCAACTTCAACCACAACAAGGCCGTGGCATAGGCATCGCCGGGAGCGGTGTGCTCATCGAGCAAGGGCAATTGGGCACGGGCACAGCAAGCTTCGAGGGTGTAGTAACCCGAAGGTTGTTCGTGGTTGCCGTCGAGGCGGCGGGCGAGGCGCAGGGTGTCGGCCGTGGGGGGACGGAAACTCCCCCAGCCCAGCTGCTGCATGCGGTGGCGGAGCAGGCGTACGTCCATGTCAACGCCATGACCTACGAGCCGCTTGCCACCAATTTTTTGAAGGAAGGTTTCGAGCGCCTCGGCTTCGGGCAGGCCGCCGCTGAGTTGTTTTTGCAGCAGGCCATGCACGGCCACACTTTGGGTGTCGGTATCGGGCTGTTGGAGGTAGCAGTGCCAGAGGCCGCCGAGGTCAATCCAGCCTTCGGCCACAGGCACTACCGCTATCGACAAGATGCGGGCCTTGCGGTGGTCGAGCGCGTCGAACTCGAGGTCGATAACCGCTGCCGGTTCTTGCCCACGCAGGCCACGCACGCTTTGTTGGTAGGCGCGCAAAGCGGGATGTTTGGCTTGCCAGGGCCACCAACTCATCGCAACCAAGAGGTTTGGAAACGCACTTGCAGCAGTTCCTGCAAATCGTGGATGGGCTGAAAGCTGCTGCGGAGCAATTGGCGGTCGATTTTGCTGAGCTGGGCCGGATCGAGGGGCTGACCGCTCGCCGCTGCCAAGGCCCGGTAACGCAGCAATACTTCGTACGAACGGGCAGCTTCGTGGTACAACTGCTCTTGGGTAGGCTCCAAGCGTGCCATGGCTTCGAATCGCTCGGGCGTGCTGTAAGCGGCGGGCAAACCGTGCTGCAACCACAATACCCGCGCGGCATCGGCCAGGGGCATCATGGCGCGGGCCTTGAGGTCGAAATGGGGGCGGTGCTCGCCGTCCTTCTCTACCATAAACTGGCGGAAAAAGCCCAACGGGGGTGGGTTTTCACAGGCGTTTTTGGCCAAAGCACTCAAATAGAGGCCGGCACGGGGCAGTTCGGCGGCAATGTGCGCGCGCAACTGCTCGGCCAAGGCGCTTTCGCCAACTACCGGCCGGAAATCGAAAAAGATGGTGGTCATCATCACCGCGCGGGGATTGGGTTCGGCCAACCAGCGGCTGAATTGCGCCTTCCACTCGCTGAGTGACAGGCACCACTGGGGGTTGGAGGCCATCATTTGGGCCGGACAAGCCACAAAACCCATGGCTTCGAGGCCCTGTTGCATGCGCCGGGCATATTGCAAAAAGGCAGCGCGCACCGATTCCAACAAACGTGGATCGGGATCTTCGAACAGCAGGGCGTGGTCCTGGTCGCTGGGCAACAACTGCTCCTTTCTGCCTCCACTGCCCAACTGCAGCCACACAAAGGGCATTTGGGGCAAATGCTGGCCTTCGCTGCGCAGCTGGTTGGCGAGCAATTCCGAGAGGCGGCGCACCAACATGTCTTGCAAGCGGGCGGTGAGGCTGCCCAACCAAATGGTGTTGAGGCCGCGTTGCAGTCCGCTGCGTACCAATTGGTTGAGCCTTTCGCGGATGGCCACCAGTTGTTCGGTGCTGCTGGCCAGGCGAATGGCTTGGTGCAGGGCGCCGGCACTGCTTCCCTCGGCGGCGAGCAAATCGTGGTCGGTGATTACTCCCTCGAGGCGTCCATGTGGCGTGCCGTCGGTGGTTACGACTAGGTGGTGGAGGTTGCGTTCGAGCATGTCGAGCTGCAATTCGCCCAAACCGAGGCCGGCCTTGACGCAAAAAACGGGCTGCGACATGAGCTGGCTCACGGGCGCTTCGATGCTGAATTGTCCGGTGGCCACTTTGTTACGCAAATCGGTATCGGTGAGGATGCCCAGGGGCTGCTGCGCTTCGTTCACCACCAGCAGGTGGTCGGCACGGGCATCGCGCATGATGGTGGCCGCCAACATCACTGGGGTTTGGGGTGCACAAACTGGGGCAGCCCGGTGTTGCACGGGCAAGCTGAGGCGGCTTTCGTCGCTTTGGGCTTGAGTTGGCCCATTATTTTTCCACTGCAAACCGTGTTCGAGTTGGTTGCGCACCACGGGCAGTCCGCTGGCAAATCCGGCGGCGAAAAAGAGGGCGAGGCCTGGCACGTCGTGCAGCCAAGGGGCAAAGGTTTGCCAAGGGAAGGCGTACAACACGCTTTCTTCCACCACCTCGGCCGTGGCCATGTAGGGGTCGTTCACCAGCATGGGCCGCACGCCAAATACATCGCCGGTATCGCACAAGTCGATGAGCACTTCTCCTGTTCCTTCGCCAGCCACCAAACGCACCGATCCTTGGGCTACCATGTAGAAATGCTGTCCGGGCGCTTCGTTTTGCTTGAACAGCACCGTTCCAACCGGCGCATAGCGCACCTTGGCCACTGCGGCCAATTCGCGCCGCTGGGCATCGTTCAGCCGGTCGAAGGGCGGGTAGTCGGCCAAAAAACGGGCAATGCGCCCGGCGATGGGCTGTGCTTCCATGCTCAGGAGATGAGGTGATGCGGTTCAAAGGCCTGGCCGATTTTGCGGGCGGCCAGGGCGTCGTGTATTTCGGTGAGGATGGCCGGGTCGTCGATGGTCGACGGCAGGCTGTAGTGCTGTCCATCGGCCAACAACCGCATGGTTTTGCGGAGGATTTTGCCAGAGCGGGTTTTGGGCAGGCGCTTTACCAGCACGGCATTTTTGAACACGGCCACGGCACCAATTTTTTCGCGGATGAGGGCCACCAACTCCTTTTCGAGCTGTAAAGCATCCATGTCGAAGCCGTCTTTGGCCACCACCAAACCGAGAGGCACCTGCCCGCGGAGGTTGTCGGCAATGCCAATCACGGCTACTTCGGCCACAGCAGGGTGCTCGGCCAAGAGGCCTTCCATCTCTCCCGTCGACAAACGGTGACCGCTGACGTTGATCACATCGTCGACCCGGCCCATGATGTACACGTAATTTTCTTCGTCCATATAACCCCCATCGCCGGTGAGGTAATAGCCGGGGAAGGTGCTGAGGTAACTTTCCACAAAACGGTCGTGGTCGTTCCACAAAGTGGGCAAGCAACCGGGCGGCAAGGGCAGTTTTACGGCCACAAAACCTTCCTGACCCGCAATGAGCGCATGACCGTCTTCTCCCAAAATTTGGATGTCGTAACCAGGCACAGGCACGCTGGCCGAGCCGGGTTTTACGTAAAGGGCCTCAATGCCCATGGGATTGGCTACCATCGGCCAGCCCGATTCGGTTTGCCACCAGTGGTCGACCACCGGCACCTGCAAATGCTCCTGTGCCCAATGCAAGGTGTTGGGATCGCAACGTTCGCCTGCCAGATAAAGCGTACGTAGGCTACTGAGGTCGTAATGGGCGAGTTCGAGTCCTTCGGGATCTTCTTTTTTGATGGCGCGGATGGCAGTAGGTGCCGTGAATAGGGTTTTCACCTGGTGCTCGGCAATCACCCGCCAAAAAGCACCAGCATCGGGGGTTTTTACGGGTTTGCCTTCGTACAGGAGGGTGGCGCAGCCGTACAAAAGCGGACCGTACACAATGTAGCTGTGGCCCACCACCCAGCCCACATCGCTGGCAGCCCAAAAAACTTCGCCGGGCTGCATATTGTAAACCGACTGCATGCTGTAATGCAGGGCCACTGCATAACCGCCGCTATCGCGCACAATGCCTTTGGGCTTGCCGGTGGTGCCCGAGGTGTAGAGGATGTAGAGCGGGTGGGTCGCTGGTACGGGCACAAATCCTACGGGTTTGGCCTGCCGCATGCACAGGGCGAGGTCGGCATCGCGGCCTTCCTGCAGCCCTGCAGCTTCGCCCTCGCGTTGCCAAATGAGTACGTGCTCGGGCTGGTGCGTGGCTTCTTGCAAGGCCGCATCGAGCAGGGGCTTGTAGGCAATGCGGGTGTGCACTTCTATGCCGTAATTGGCAGAAATAACCACCTTCGGACGGGCATCGTCGATGCGGATGGCCAGCTCGTGCGGCGCAAAGCCACCAAAAACCACCGAATGAATGGCGCCCAAACGGGCACAGGCCAACATGGCCATCACCGCTTGGGGAATCATGGGCATGTAAATCACCACCGTATCGCCAACCCCCACGCCGCGGGCTTGCAAAACGCCAGCCATTACGGCCACTTCGTCGCGCAGTTCGGCATAGGTGTAGCTGTATTTTTGGCCGCTCACCGGCGAATCGTAAATGAGAGCGGTTTGGGCGGCGCGACCGGCAGCTACATGGTGGTCGAGGGACAAATAGCTCAGGTTCAGCTGGCCGTCGGGGAACCAACGGGCAGTGCCGTCGGGCTGCATCGAATAGGCCTGTTTGGGTGCCCGGTGCCAGCTCAAATCGGCGGCGGCATCGAGCCAAAAGGCTGCCGGGTCGGCCAAACTGGTGGCATGGGCCCGGGCATAAGCGGTGTATTTTTTCATAGGTCGTTGTTTTGGTCAGGGGGTAATGAGCTGCCGGATGTCGTCGAGTAGCTTTTTGGTGGCAAAGGGCTTGGTGATGTAGTGGTCGGCACCCAGCTCCATGGCCTGTTGGATGTCGGCTTCGCGGCTTTTGGCCGACAGCATGATGACTTTGATGTGTTGGGTGGCGACATTTTCTTTCAGCTGCCGCAGCACTTCGTAGCCATCCACTTCGGGCATCATGATGTCGAGCACCAGGCAATCGGGCAGTTCGCGCTGCAGTATGTCGAGTGCTTCGGCCCCGTCGCGGGCGATGAAGACGGCATAACCGGCTTTTTTCATCAAAAAATCGAGCGAAAGGAGGATGCTCGGGTCGTCGTCAACGATCAGTACTTTCTGGGCCATGGGAGATAGAATTGCGTGGGATGGTGAATGAAAAACGGCTGCCTTTGCCAGGTTGGCTTTCTACCCAAATGCTGCCGCCGTGCAGGGCCACAATGCGCTGGCAAATGGCCAGTCCGAGCCCGCTGCCCTTGGGCTTGCGTTTGGTTTGGTGGGGCGCCTGGAAGAATTTATCGAAAATGAAGGGCTGCAGCTCTGGGTCGATGCCGCGGCCGTTGTCGCTTACATTGAATTTGAAATCGCCATCGAGGTAATAGGCCGAAACCTGTATGCGTCCGCCCTCCGCAGGCACAAATTTGATGGCGTTGCCCAGCAGGTTCACCATTACCTGGGTGAAGCGGTCGCGGTCGACCGACAGCAGGGGCATGTCGGGCTGCAGGGCCACATCCAGGCGGATGCCTTTTTCGCTGAGCAGCTGCTGCAGGGCTTCCACCGATTCGTTTACCAGCTCCTCGGCCGTGCAATCGCTGCGCTGGAGCTGCTGCTTGCCCGATTCGTACTGCTCCAGGTCGAGCACCTGCGAAATAAGCCTGCTCAAGCGCTCGGTTTCTTTGACCAAGGTGGCCAAAAAGTGTTCGCGCTGCTCGGGCTCCATGTCGGGATTATCGTGCACAATTTCGCCCAAGGCCCTGATGCTCGTGAGCGGGGTGCGCAGCTCGTGGGTAACGGTATAGAGGAATTCGTCTTTGAGCTCGTCTTGCCGCTGCAGTTTGTCATTGGCGGCCGACAGTTCCTGCGTGGCTTTTTGCAGGGCGGTCGACTTTTGCCGCAGCTCTTTGTTCACCAAGAGCAACTGTTGCGATTCGCGCAGGATGTTGAGCACTTCCTCGAGGCTGATTTCTTCTTCTTTTACCACCCGAGCCACCATGATGCGGGCCGATGCGGTGCCAATGACCCCGGCCAGCAGCTTCTCGGCATAGGTTACCAGGCGTGGATCGGCCAGTTGCGAGCTATTGAGGTCGATTTTGTACTTTTTTTCAAACTCCAAAAGGGCTTTTCGGGTGCGGCTTTTGCCCAAAAACTGTTCGAGCAGACTGCGGAGGTCGGGCATATAGGCCGTTCCTTTCCACACAATGCTGCTTTCGTACACGGTCGAATAGCGGAAAATATCTACAAACACCTCGGCCTGGTTCCGTTCTTTGCTTCCCTGCGCCCACACAAAAGAGGCACCGATATAGAAGAGCAGGTTGCTGCCCAGGCTCCAAAAAAGACCATGTGAGAGGGTGTCGAGCCCTTCTACGCCTAGCAGTGAGGTGGGCCGCAGCCAGCCCAAGCCCATGGGACCATCGGTGAGCCAGCTGGCGGGTAACAAGTCGGCCCCAATTACGCCCGGAATCACCAGGGTGTAGGCCCACAGCACAAAACCCACGCTCAATCCGAGGATGGCACCCAAGCGCGTGCCGCTTTTCCAGTACAGTCCGCCAATCATAGCCGGTGCAAATTGGCCCACGGCCGCAAAACTGATGAGTCCGATAGATACAAGCGAATAATACTCGCCTACCCCGCGGTAATACACATAGGCCAGCAGCAACACTCCCACAATAGCGGCCCGGCGCACACCCAGCAGCAAAGGCGAAAGGCGGCTGCCCAGGCGCTTAGATAGGGGTTCGATGCCTGCCAACAAGGGCATAAATAGGTTGTTGCTCACCATGGTGCTGATGGCGATGGTACTCACGATGATCATGCTGGTAGCAGCCGAAAAACCGCCGATGTAGGTGAACAAGGCCAAGGCAGGCTCACCGGCGGCAAGGGGCAAGGCCAGCACATAGGTGTCGGCATCGGCCATGCTGCCCAGCACCAAACTGCCGCCTGCCGCAATGGGAAGCACAAAGAGGTTGATGAGGAAGAGGTAGAGCGGAAACAGCCACATGGCCTTGAACAGGTGCTTTTCGTTCACATTTTCCACCACGGCCACCTGAAACTGTCGAGGCAATAAAATCACGGCACCCATGCTGAGCACATTCACCCAAAACCACTCGCCATAGGCAAAATCGCCTTGCAAAACGAGCAGATGCGAAAGGGTGTCGCGGGCCGCTACTTGCTCAAAAATGGCGGCCGGACTCTCAAATAGCACAAAACAAACGTATATGCCAATGGTAAGGAAGGCCACCAATTTGATGATAGATTCAGCGGCAATGGCCGTTACCAAGCCTTCGTGCCTTTCGGTGGTTTCTACACTGCGGGTGCCGAAAAGGATGGTGAAAACACCCAAGCCGATGGCGATGTAGAGAGCCGTATCGTGTACAAAGTCGGAGCCATCACCGGCCGATGTGCCTGTGAGTACCTCAAAACTGCTGGCAATGGCCTTGAGCTGAATAGAAATGTAAGGGATGATGCCAAACAAACACACCACGGTTACCAGCATGCCCAGCGAGATGTTTTTACCGTAGCGGCTGCTGATAAAATCGGCAATGGTGCTCAGTCGCTGCACCTTGCTCACGCGGATGATTTTGCGCAAAACGGTCCAAAAAAGCGGCATCATGAGGCTGGCACCAGTGTACACCGCCAAAAACTGCATGCCACCAGCCGCCGCCCTGCCTACCGAACCATAATAGGTCCAGGCGGTACAATATACCGCCAGCGAGAGGGCGTATACATAGGGATTGCTCACCAAACTGTGCCCGCTTTTGCCACGTTTTTCGGCCCAAAAGGCCAAGCCGAACAGCAAAAACAAGTAACCGAATGATAGGCCGAGTACCAACCAACTGCTCATGCTTCCTCCTCCCGTTTTTGGCGTCGGCGCAGCAAGAAGCCAATGGCCAGAATGAAAAGCGCCCATAAACCAAACAGCCCCACATAGAGCAGGGGGAAGCCGCCCACGAGCACCTTTTTGTTGAAGATGCCCAGCAGCGGAAACTGGCTGGCTGCCAAAAAGAACAGCAAAACCACCAGCAGTTGTTGTATGGTACGGCGCTCGCGCATGATGGGTTCAATTTACCAAAATCTGTGATGCCTGCAGCGGTGGGCGGCTTACGCTTCGAAATAAACCGCAGAGAGGAGAAGGGGTTGATTGATTATCATTCTTCGATTTATGATGGTGAACATTGCACCCCGCTGGGGTGCATTTTTTTAGATAACTGATACGTGCTTCACAGCTTTAATCCTTCCGGGACCGCCATTTTTCGGGCATGTCTTTGGCCCCGGGGAGGGGGGGCGGCTTAATCTGTGTAGCAACGTGGGTTTCCCCAAAAATAGGCACCCCAGAGGGGTGCAATTTTCGAACTGTTGGAAGTAGGTGAGCTGCCCGGCCACATCTGTTGTAACCGGGCATTCTCCCTCTTTAAATTTCAGTGCACCTGCGCGCTGCCGGCACCCCGTGGAATGCGAATATCCTCAATCAAATCCTGGATATGCGCCGGAGGAGCAGGGGTAAAGCGGCTCACGAGCAACGATACACCAAAGTTCACCAGCATGCCCAAAGTACCTACGCCTTCGGGCGATACGCCAAACCACCAGTTCTCGGCCGTGTTCAGGTCGGGCGCCAGAAATTTGAAGTATACAATGTACGCAGCGGTAAACACCAAACCGGCAATCATGCCCGCAATGGCGCCTTCTTTGTTCATGCGCTTGCTAAAAATGCCCATGATGATGATGGGGAAGAAGCTCGAAGCCGCCAAACCAAAAGCAAAGGCTACTACCTGGGCCACAAAGCCGGGGGGATTGATGCCGAAATAACCGGCAATGATAACGGCCACAGAAGCAGCTACACGGGCAGCCATGAGTTCGTTTTTTTCGGTGATTTTGGGCATGATCGACTTCTTGAGCAAATCGTGCGATATGGAGGTGGATATCACCAACAACAAACCGGCGGCCGTGCTCAAAGCAGCGGCCAAGGCGCCGGCTGCCACCAAACCTACCACCCAGTTGGGCAGCTGGGCAACTTCGGGATTGGCCAACACCATGATGTCTTTGTCGATGGTTAGCTCGTTGGCCTCCTTATCGGCCACATACTGCACCTTGCCATCGCCGTTTTTGTCGTCAATGGCTATGAGTCCGGTTTTGCTCCAGTTGTTCACCCAAGCCGGCAACGTGGCAATTTCTTTTTCAGATGTGCTGTTGATCATGTTGTAGATGCCAAAGGCGCCAATGGCAGGTGCCGTGGTATACAAAATGGCAATGAACACCAGGGCATAACCGGCCGATTTGCGGGCATCTTTTACCTTGGGTACCGTGAAGAAACGCACAATCACGTGGGGCAAACCCGCAGTTCCTACCATGAGGGCGGCGGTGATGAAGAAAATGTCGATCATGCTTTTACTGCCGTCGGTATAGGCGGTAAAGCCCAGTTCGGTGAGCATGCCATCGAGCTTTTCGAGCAGCGGGGTGCCGTCGGCTACATTGCCGCCAAAACCGAGTTGGGGAATAGGATTGCCCGTTACCTGCATGCTGATGAAGATGGCAGGAACCATATAAGCGAAAATCAATACGCAATACTGGGCCACCTGGGTGTAGGTGATGCCCTTCATTCCGCCCAAAACAGCATAGAACAACACGATAATCATACCTATGATTACTCCGGTATTGATGTCAACCTCGAGGTAGCGCGAAAACACAATGCCCACGCCGCGCATTTGTCCGGCCACATAGGTGAACGACACAAAAATGGCGCTGACTACGGCCACCAATCGGGCCGTTTTGCTGTAATAACGCTCACCCACAAAATCGGGTACGGTAAATTTGCCGAATTTGCGGAGGTAAGGGGCTAGCAAAAGTGCTAGAAGTACGTATCCACCCGTCCAGCCCATCAAATACACCGAGCCGTCGTAGCCCATAAAGCTGATGAGTCCGGCCATGGAGATGAACGAAGCAGCGCTCATCCAGTCGGCCGCGGTGGCCATGCCGTTGGCCAGGGGCGAAACGCCACCGCCAGCCACGTAAAATTCTTTGGTTGATCCGGCACGCGTCCAAATGGCGATGCCGATGTAAAGGGCGAAAGTGAGTCCTACGATGATGTAGGTCCAGGTTAAAATATCCATGGTTGTATTTATTTTTCGTCTACGTCAAAGTCCTTGTCGAGTTGGTTCATCCAGCGCACATACACGAAGATGAGTATCACAAAGGCGTAAATGCTGCCTTGCTGGGCGAACCAAAAGCCCAGTTTGAAGCCGCCCAGCTGGATGGCGTTGAGGGGGTCGACCAGCAGAATGCCAAAGCCGAACGACACCACGAACCAAATGCTGAGCAAAATGAGCAGGAAGCGCAAATTGCGGCGCCAGTAGTCCTGCATGCTTTTGTTGTTTTCCATAGGGATGTGTTTTTAGAGGTAAATCATGGTTTGAAGGGTAATTTCGGGACGGTAACGCAGGGCGCTGACGTTGGTAAAGTCGGGCCGACTGCGGTAATTGAGGGTGATTTTGGCATGGTGTCCATCGAGGAAATAGTTGCCACCGATATCGAGCACCTGCACGGGAACAATCTTTCCGCTGGCATCTTTCACGCCTTCAAAATTGGCGTGCGAATAAGCCACATAGGGTTGCAAGCGGCCTTTGTTGCCCAGCAAATTTTTTGGCAAGAGGAAACCGGCTTGGGCATACACAATGCTTCCAGTACCTAAAAGTGGAAAGGCGTTGCCGCGCAAGCTGCCTCCGCCTGTGGCTGGGTTGAGGATGCCGATGTTCCGCACCTGGTTGGGACCAAAATCGTAGTTGTAATACACCCCATACACGGTAAGGGCGGTGCCTTTTTCTTTGTTGAGGGGCAGGTCGAGGAAGGCATCAAACCCTAGCAGCAACTGGTTGTGGTAGGCCGTATCGCCGGTGGCGGTTTTCGACCACATGGCGTCGCTGTTTTGCAAAAATCCTGCCCCCAGGTTGAATACCTTTTTGGTGCCGAGGTAGCTGCCCACGGTAAAGGGCAAGTAGTTCGATTCTTTGTCCCAAAACTGCCAGAAAGCATATCCTTGATACACCTTTTTGGTGTTTCGGGGTGAATATTGGGCGCGGGCTGAGTCGATGACCCCGGCTGTATTGGTCAAAAACGGATCGTTGATGGCCAAGCGGTAATCGAGTTTGCCGATTTGTCCTTTGGCATAAACGCCCAGCATGCGGGCGAACTGGTCGGTGGCTTCAATGGTAGCCCAATTGAAAATAGGGGCATCCATGCTCATGAAGTTGAGGGTACTGGCGCTGCTCATGCGGCTGATGCCGTTCCAGTAATGCAGTCCCATGCCGATGTGCAGATAATTTTTAAGTACGCGGTATTCGGTCCAGGCATCGTGCACATACAATTGCGGGCGTTTGCCATCGGTACCCAAATAGCCCCCACTCACCGCGTTTTGGTTGTTGATACCAAAGTGGGTGAGGATGAGGAAGCGGGGGTTCAGTTGCACAATGGCCAAAAAGCGCGAACGCCGGATGCCAAAATCGGTGGTGCTGTTTTGCACTTCTCCCAGGCGGGTAGAGCCGCTGTTGTTTTCGTTGTAGCGCAGCCACATCTGGTGCCAGGTGATGAAGCGGATGTGTTTTTGTCCACTTTCGTCGAGGTTCATGCGGATGCCCTTGCCATACGTATCAGAGCCTTGTGCATGCGTTTCTTTGCTTGCCCAGCCGAGCAGCAGCAATAGGAGAATGAGTAGGTTCTTTTGGTTCATATACAAGTGTTTAGGCCGACCGAAGTCGAATGCCCAAACCTTGGAAAAATTGGCGATGTGCGAAAAAGACCTATAGTTTTATGGTAATGGTATAGTTTTGTGGATAACGGATGATTTTGGTTGAACGAGCAGTTTCCTAGAGTTAAAAGTTAAAAGTGAAAAGTTAAGCTGGCGCGTCCTATGCCTGCCTAAATTCGTTTGC
>Ga0075157_10000600_pt1 | contig 27269 bp, 21 predicted proteins | sample JI81BgreenDNA_FD_70967 | JGI IMG/M metagenome (GOLD analysis project Ga0075157, IMG submission 70967) | Wastewater effluent complex algal communities from Wisconsin, to seasonally profile nutrient transformation and Carbon sequestration -... | ecosystem: Engineered > WWTP > Effluent > Algae...
AAACCTAATATTCGATGCCATTGATACATATTTCTTTTGATGTATCGATTCAATTTATTCCCCAAAGATGATTGTAGCTCATCTTTGGGGTTGATATTAGCCTCCTGAAATAAAGTGCTGTTCTTCATACTATTTATTATTTATTTGCACTAAAATTATACTGAATACCCATCACAAAGGTACGTGGAGCAGAAGGAGTGAAATTGCTTCTATCTGTTGGATTATTTCCTCTTGAAACATTGGTAGCATATAAGGTATTGGCAATATTCATCACATTGCTAAATATCTCTAAGCCATTCCATTCATAACCAATTCTTAAATTGAGTAAATCATAGGCATCATATCTTACAGTATTGATCTGATTTTGATAATACCCTGAAACATGTTGCCATTCTAAAGCACTTCTGAAACCTTTTAACCACTTAGGATAATAAGAAAATTCTGCGTTCCATACCCAACGTGGTGAGTTTGGCATCTGAAAACCATCCAAATTACGAATTAAGTCAGTATCTTTGTTGCTGATTTGAAAATCTTCAAATTTATGAGTGGCAATGGTTGCACCCCAACGTAGGAAAAACTCAGAAGTAGGTTTATAAGTAAAGCCCATTTCTATTCCTCTGTGAAGGGTTTTTCCAGCAGACTGATAATCAAAAGAATTATCAGGCTGACGAATATTAAGGAGTTCATTCTTGCCATTCATCTGATAAATAGAGGTTCTTGGTGCAAAACTGCGGAAAACGGCGTTAAGCTTCAAAACTATTTGTAAATGAGCACATTATAAATGAATTAATATTTATATTTTAAATAAATTTAAGAAGAAGCTATTGTTGGAAAGGGCGTAATCCAGTATCAGGATTTCTTGGATAGCTTGTTTGAAAATTGTATTTTCCGAGTCGATTAATATGCTCAAAGGGAGTAGGCGAGATATGTTCTACATCTTCTTCATTGATTTGATAACCATCCGAATAGAGTTTTCTCATGATTTCCTGAATATAACGTGTATTCCATAAAATCACAATATTGGTTAGTAAATTAAGGCTTCTAGCTATAATTTGTTGCTGATGCTCTTGTTTTTTTCGTATAAAGCCATCCCCACCAAACCATAAATAAGACCTTAGTCCATGTAATTGCTCACCTTTATTCAATTGCGAATTAATTTTTTTTCTTAAGGGTTGATTGATGAGGTATTTGCATATGAAAATAGTTTTTATCAGTTGTCCATAAGATTGTAACACATACATTAAATTGTTTTGTTTGGGGTATGCCTGTAATTTGGAAATAAGCATGGAAGGGGTAACTGTTCCTGTCATCAAAGAAGCTGCAACTCTTGTCATTTCTTCAGCATGTTTTTGAAGATAATCAATATCAACAATGCCTGTAAACTTCAATGGAGGATACACCATTGAAGGAAGGTTTTTTCCTGTAACTTTGTAGAGACGTTGATTTTTCAGGTCTTTAATTCTGGGACAAAAAGATTTCCCCACCAAATCAAAGAGTGCAAAGTTTAAATCTGTGTATCCATGAGTGTCTGTGGTGTGTTCCACCAATGTAAGATCTGTTTCATTAGCTAAAATTTCCGTTAAAACATACGTTGCATCTCGTTCATGAATGCTAATCACTTGACTACCAAATTGTGAATATTGGTCAGCAGTATGGGTGTATATACCTATTCCTTGTCCATATCCAAAGTATTTTGGTAAAGCTTGAGCATTTCGGATTTTACCACTGGTTGGGAACCTTTGCCCATCAGAAGAAGAAAAAGCTCCATTGCCCCAATAATTACTGAGCCATTCTTTGTGATGACGATTCACTAGTATATTATTCGCTTTTTTAAGATTTTCTTCAGAGAAGTAGTTGTGAGTAATCCACCAAAGTGACTGGTAATCCAAATCAGAAGAACGAGCAAGGTCAGCTATTGAAACATTACAAGCATTGCAGAACAAAGCCGCATATTTTAACTTTTGATGGTTTGGATTTCTTGCAGAATGCTCATTTTCCAATTCTTTTGAATAATTTATCCATGTATCGACCTCCTGAATAATTTCCACTAAAGACACTCTGGGCAAGTGTGCATTAATTTGCTTCTGTATCATTTTAGCAGAATTTGGCACATCATCAGCTACCAAAGGTGAAACTACTAATACATCATCTTCCAAACGAATATCACCAGAATCTTTTAATTTCTCAGACAACTTGGGTAGTAGAGTAGCCAATTCTTCTACTTTTTCATTGATTCTTGTAGTCAGGTTTGGAAGAGATAGATTTTGGCATATGTCTTCTCGGTAATTTTTCCAGTGATTCTTTTCAATGAAAAGACTTTCCAGATTGCTAAATTTTCGAGATAAATTCACGTAAACATCTCCAGATTTCAGTCTATCCTTGAGAGTAGAAAATACACAAAGCTCATAGTTTTGCTGATGAATCATTTGGTTTTGAAACACAGTTTTTTGCCAACTACTACTCATAAAATTCATGGGAGCATCCTCTGGTATTTTTCGTTTTTTCCCAGTTTGTAAATCTTTCACCAGAAGCAAAGCTTTTTCAAAATTATCTTTTGTAAAGGCTATTTTAAAGTCCAGTTTTTCGAGTAAAAGAGGAATAAATTGTTTAATGGAAGCATAAGAATGCTTTAAAAATGACAAATGAGAGTAGGCTTTTAACTGTTTTTCTGTGAGAGTTTGCAGAGCATCCTGAATTTGAGTCTTTGATAAGTTCTCATAAATTTTTTCTCTTAAAGATTCACTGTCAATTTTCTCATCTAAAACCATTTTACCAACCTGAGTCATTGTTTTGATGGCATATTGTTGTGATTTAATATTTTCTATTAGAAACATATCTAATGCTTTTTTAGCTTTATTATTTATGTGTTGCCAATAATGAGCATACATGACTAGAATCATATCTGTAATATCTAATAAACATTCTCTCAAGAAACAAACGAGCATAGGATAAAGACGAGTTAACCTGAAACGCTTTAAATCAGTATTTTTCGTATTTCTTGTAGTATTGGTTAATTGTTTTTTCCTGTTTTCAGAAAGACATGATAAATCCCAATCTGAAACACCCATTTCTTTTAAGAAAGATATTTTTTCAAGCATGAGGTTAATTTCTTTAGGGGTATTGGCTAAAGGCATACTACAAAGCCAACGATGAGGGGTTATTTTTTTATGAGCATCAGTTTCCAGCAAATCATCTAATTTTTGCAAGAAACTTTCTGTCCAAAGCCATGATAATCGCTTGTAAGTCTCAAGTTCCAATAATTCTCTGATACCTGCTACTAATTCTTCCAAAGTGCCTATTGCTGGACGAAAAATCTTTTCTTTCCGTAATTTCTCACAAAGATTGTCAAGTAAATATCTTTGGTGGTCATGCTCCATCCCTTGTTCAACAAGCCATTTTTCCATCAGAGGCTCATCACTGAGTTGCCATTTACGAAAACCTAAATACTTCAAAATATCCTGTAGATGTTCTGTACGGGTTTTATCTCTTTTTCCATAACTCTCAATTTTAATTATATGGGGTCTAATATTAAGCTCATCAGCCACAAAAGCTAATACATCAGTACCTATATCTTCTTGCCATAAGAGAGGTAAAAATCCTAGATAACGAATTGTTCCGATTTGAATAGCAATAGCCAAACGATTAAGTTTGCCACGATATTTATGAATGAAGTGTAAATCGTTTCCTGTTAAATGGAAATATTGTCTCAAAGTGCTTTCTTCGATGCTATCAGGAAACTCTTGATAGCTTTCCCGTTCTTTGGAAGTCAAAAAAGTAATAGGCATAATAGAAATATTTGAGTAAGTTATACGGTCGTTTCCTTTACCTTTTGAAAGTACATAATTTTTTTACTGTTTCATTCTTTTTATAGTAAATAAATTAGGTTAATTATTCTAGGTTAATTATTTTTAACAAAACTTAATTTTATTTACCCTTTATGCTCATCGGATATGCCAGAGTTTCTACCAACGATCAGAATCCTTCTCTCCAAGTAGATGCTTTGAAAGAAGCAGGATGTAAAAAAATATTTACTGATACTGTGAGTGGGAAACTTGCCTCAAGACCACAATTAGATAAACTCAAAGAACATTGCAGGCAAGGTGATATAGTAGTAGTTTGGAGATTGGATAGACTGGGACGAAGTTTAAAGGATTTAATAGAAATTATCAATTTCTTTGACTCTCAAGGAATTTCTTTTAAATCTCTTCACGAGAATATTGATACTTCCACCTCTTCAGGAAAACTCATTTTTCATATTTTTGGAGCTTTGGCTGAGTTTGAAAGAAACTTAATTGTGGATAGAACCAAAGCTGGTTTAGAGGCTGCAAGAAAGAGAGGCATCAAAGGAGGAAGAAAGCATAAATTGACACCAACTCAACAGAAAACTCTCCAAGCCATGTATCAATCTAAAAATCACACCATCAAAGAAATTTGTCAAACATTAGGCATTTCTAAACCAACTCTTTACAAATATCTGAAAAAGTAAAATTACCCAGTTTTTCTTCATTTACACCATGCTCAATCATCTTATACAGATTGAGCATGGTGTAATAACTAATAATTTATAGAAAATCCTATACCAAATTTCATATCACTATCATAATGGAGTCTAAAACTTGCATTTTTATGGAGAATATAGCGTAAGTCAGTCATGTATTCTTTATCTGTATTAATCATAAAACCTACTCTTAATCTCTTTGAAACAGGAATATCTTCTCTCATTAATTGGAATCGAATGTTGCCATCCTGATACAATTCTACCTGAGCTACCACAAGCATAGGTAGTATGTAATTTACACCTACACCAAATTGCGTTCTCATATCTTTTGTGCTTTTCTGTCCAAATAAATTTTCTTCAATCTCATTATGTCCCAGCTTTCTGTAACGCCAATCAAAGCCTATAAATGGCATCAGCCATTGCATTTTGCCCAAATACCTACCAATATGAGTTTCCGTCTCATAACCATGCATATTATTATAGCCCAATCTCCATTCAGTGCCCATGCTCCAACGAGTATTTTGAATCATCATCTCACCGTCATTGCCATTAGTGGCTACATCATTCTGTATCATAAAACGATATTTTCTGTCATCAGCAAAGAGTTTTCGCTGAGCTAGTTTGGGATTGGGTATCAGTGGGTTTTTAGCTTGATTTTCATAAGTAAACACTCTCCCCATTCCACTCATCATGTGGTATAAAATATGGCAATGAAAAAACCAATCACCTTCTACATTTGCATTGAATTCTAGTGTGTCTGTTTCCATAGGCATGATATCCACAATATTTTTGAGGGGTGCATAATCTCCTTGACCATTCAGGAGTCTGAAATCATGTCCATGCAGATGCATTGGGTGTCTCATCATAGAACCATTATAAATAATCATTCTAACATTCTCGCCTTTCTTGATTAAAATTTTATCAGCCTCTGAAACTACTTTATTATCCATGCTCCATACATACCGATTCATATTACCCGTTAATTCAAATTTGAGTTCTCTTATTGGGACATCCTTTGGCAAATTTGTTTTAGCAGGGGATTTGAGCATAGTATAATTTAGCGTAACTATATCAGAAAGAGCATTGGCATTATATCTATTGGGATCATTGGCTTTTTGTTTGGACTTTGCATCACCTGTAATTTCAGGATACATTACCACATTCATATCCATCTGATTGAGGGACATCTGCATCCCCATATCGTCCAGATTGCCATTCATTTTCATCATATCATTCATCATCTTCATGCCTTCGAAGTATTTGAGTCTGGGCTGAGGTGATTTAAGTTGTTTAATGCCTGCACCAATATAATAAGAGGTTGATTTGGTACGGTCTTCAGTAGTTGCCAGAAATTCATACGATGTATTTTCCGAAGGAATTGTAACAACAACATCATAGGTTTCAGAAACTGCAATTATTAATCTATCTACTTCTACAGGCTTTACATCATTACCATCATTGGCAACCACTGTGATTTTCCCTCCTGCATAAGTAAGCCAAAAGTAGGAAGAAGCTCCTCCATTTGAAATCCGTAATCGTACTTTATCACCTGCTTTGAGTAATTTACCTTGAATCTCTGAGACTTGTGTTTCAGATTTGCCATTCATTAAGACTTTATCATAATAAACATCACTCACATCCATAGCCAACATTCGCTTCCATTCATTTTTGAGTTTTGTTTTGAAGTGACCTTGTTGAATAGCTTCAAAATAGCTTTGTGTTGCATTTTTTTTGATAGCAAACCAATCTGTTGCATTGTGAAGCATTCGATGAATATTTTCTGGTTTATAGTCTGTCCATTCGCTCAATACAATAGGAATAGTGGGTAAATCATCTATTCCTTTTCTAAATGTGGAGTCATCATTTTTTTTCAGCATTACAAAATTTCCATACATACCTATTTGTTCTTGCAAGCCACTATGACTGTGATACCAATGCGTTCCATTCTGAATAATTGGAAAACGATAAATGTGTGTAGTATTGGGTTTGATAGGCATTTGAGTCAAATTAGGAACACCATCTTCTTTATTGGGTAATAGAAGTCCATGCCAATGTAAAGATGTGTTTTCTTTAAGTTGATTATGAACATGTATTTCTGCTGTGTCACCCTGTATAAAAGTAAGTGTAGGCATGGGAATTTGTCCATTAACAGCAATAGCCCTTTTTGATTTGCCTGTAAAATTGATAATCGTGTCTTTGACATAGAGGTGATATTTGACCACTCTTTGAGCAATGGACAGTTGGTTGATCGATAGCATTAAAATAGCTATTGACAACAATTTTTGATAAAAAGTTTTTTGAAAATCCATTTGAAATATTTCATCTTTTAAAAGCTTGATAATAAGAATAGGTCCCGATTTTGGTATTGATAAAATCAATTTCAGACACTTCAGTAAAACCTGCATCATACATAAATTGAGGCATTAAACCATTTACATTGTCATTTGTAGTTTTAAAGCCATCCAGTAACTGAACAGCATAGAAACAAAAACGCATCCATTTACTTTTTGCCTTTCCCCAATCCCCAATTATTAATTCGCCTCCAGACTTGAGAACACGATAAATTTCTCTTAAGCAGTGTATTTTTGTTTCAGCATCTAACTGATGGAATACCAATGAACTGAATACCTTGTCAAAGGATTTATCGTCAAAAGGCAAAGTAATACCATCATAAAGGTGTAATGGAACATCCATCTGATACTTTGCGAGTTTATATCCAGCAATAGATTTTATCTTAGGGTCAATATCAACACCCTCAACAAGTGCTTTAGGTTCTCGCTTATTCAACAAAACCAAATTTTGTGCTGTTCCAAAGCCAAACTCTAAAATCTTTTGGTTGGATTGTGGCTTTATGTAATCAATGAGTTTATTTCTAAACTCTTTCTCAGGCATCGTTAATCTGATAGTAAAATCATAATATTTACTAAGAAAGTCGTAGCCCAAAGCAGGGATATATTTTTTATTTTCGTTCATTTTATAATATGAAAATAATTCCTTTTAAATGAAGTTTTAATTATTATGTTCATTCTAATATGGATTCAATTTTAAAACCTGCCTCTTTGATTTTTGCTATTACTTGTTCTGAGGTTATTCCTTCTGAATCAACGGATAAAATTTTATCCTTATGGACAATATCTACTCCCCAATTGGAAATGCCTTGTGCATCGTTTAAAAATGAAGTTACTTTTGCCACACATCCACCACAGTTGATGTTGGTTTTGAATTTTAATGTTTTATCGTTTGTATTCATTTTACTATTGTTTTAAAGTTTATAATGCAAATTTGACAAACAATCAGCTAAATTATATTACTATATTTTTGAATTGATTTGTAAAATTTACGACTACTTACTTTTTATACTTCAACCACAAACTATTGCTTACAACACTTACGCTACTTAGTGCCATTGCTGCACCTGCAATCATTGGATTAAGTAAAAAGCCATTAATTGGGTATAAAATTCCTGCTGCGATTGGAATACCTATCAAATTGTAAATGAATGCCCAAAACAGGTTTTGTTTAATGGTACTAGCTGTTGATTTTGATAAGTGAATTGCTTCTGGAATTTTTGTAAGGTCTGATGAAATGATAGTCATTTTAGCTACATCCATTGCAATGTCACTTCCTTTGCCCATTGCTATACTCACATCTGCTTGTGCCAACGCTGTGCTATCATTGATACCATCCCCAACCATTGCTATAACCTTTCCTTTTTCTTGCAATTGTTTTACGAATGTGGCTTTATGTTCAGGCAGTACTTCTGCCTTGTAATATTCTATTCCAACTTTCTCTGAAACTGCTTTTGCTGTCATCTCATTGTCGCCTGTGAGCATATACACTTCAATGCCTGATTGCTGCAATTCTTCAATTGCCTTTTGAGAAGTTGCTTTAATTTGATCGGCTATAGCTAGTATCGCTATGACTTTTTTCGTGTTGGCAAACCAAATTACCGTTCTGGCTTCATTGCCCCATTGATTGGCTTTTTCAGTAACCGCATTTTCAATCAAAATTTCATTTTCTTGTATGAGTCTTTTGTTTCCAATGAAATAAGTTTCAGCATCAATCACGGCTTTTACTCCTTTTCCTGTGATACTTTCAAATTGAGATATTGAAACAGCTTTTTGATTTTTCAAATGGGCAACAACTGCCTCTGCCAATGGGTGTTCCGATTGTTTTTCGAGACTAAACAGAATTTGTTTTAATATCAGATTTTCATCAGTCCAAAAGTCATTCGTTACAACAGGTTTTCCTTCTGTAATGGTTCCTGTTTTATCAAGTATAATGGCATTTACTTTTTTTGCTAATTCAAGACTTTCCGCATCTTTTATTAAAATCCCTTTTTCAGCTCCCTTACCCACGCCAACCATTATGGCAGTAGGAGTAGCCAAACCCAAAGCGCAAGGACAGGCAATAACCAATACGGTAATAAGGGCTAATAATCCCTGAGTAAAACCATTGTCTCCACCAAAGATGTTCCATACTATAAATGAAGCAATGGCAATTATTATTACAATGGGTACGAAAATACTTGCAATTTTATCCACCAATTTTTGGATGGGAGCTTTACTGCCTTGAGCATCTTGCACCATTTTAATAATTTGGGCAAGCATTGTTTCGCTTCCTACTTTATCAGCTTTAAATTGGAAACTTCCTTTTTGGTTTATTGTTCCTGCGAAAACTTTGTTGTTTTCATTTTTCAACACAGGAACAGGTTCACCGCTCAACATACTTTCATCCACGTAAGAATTTCCATTGATAACTGTTCCATCTACTGCAATTTTTTCTCCTGGTTTTACAATAATTGTATTGCCGATTTCTACCTGCTCAATAGGAATTTCCATTTGATGATCGTTATCTTGTAAAATCGTTACAGTTTTTGGCTGTAAGCCCATCAACTTCTTTATTGCTGATGAAGTATTTCCTTTGGCTTTTTCTTCTAGAAGTTTACCCAATAAAATAAAGCTAATGATAACCGATGTAGCTTCAAAATATACGTGTGCATGTAATCCCTTGGCGTGCCAAAATTCGGGAAATAGTGTATTGAAAACACTAAAAACATAGGCTACTCCAGTACTTAATGCCACCAAGGTGTCCATATTGGCAGAACGATGTTTGGTTTGTTTCCACGCATTGATGTAAAAATCTCGACCCAACCAAAATAATACTGGGGTACTTAAAACCCACATGATTTCATTGGCAAAGGGTATCTCCATAAAAAACATTCCAATAACTACAATAGGTAAGGAAAGAGCCAACGCCCAATAAGTTTTCTTTTTGAGTTTAATAAATTTCTCTTGCTGAATATATTCTACATTATCATTGGCTGAAGCACTCTCATCAATTAATAAATCATAACCAATGCTTTGAACGGCTTTCCTTAAACTTTCAACTTGAACCAAACTTGGAATGAACTCAACTAAAATCTTAGCATTTGCATAATTTACATTTGCATCAATGACTCCTGCTTGAGATTTAATAATACTCTCCACACTAACTGCACACGAAGCACAAGTCATTTGCAATACAGGGAATGAATTCTTTACCGTAGTTACGCCATAGCCTAAGTCTCGAATGGCTTTCACTGCTTCTGAAACTGTTTCCTGATATTTAGTTTTAATTATTACTTCCTTATTGTTGAGTTCTACTCGGTGCGATTCAATACCATTGAGTTTTTTCAATCCATTATCCACTATTAAGGCACAGTGTTCACTATCAACGCCTTCAAGTGGTATTCGAAATTCATTATTATTTGTTGCCATACCTTTTGTGTTTAATTATAAGGCAAAGGTCGCAACATTATATTTCTTACCTATTACCTGATTTTAGATTGTATTTGTAATATTTACACTTCGTCTAGTGGTTTACGTTTGATTTCCTTAATATTCTTAAAGTGAGTAGGAGTAAGCCCTGTCACTTTTTTGAACTGATTACTCAAATATCCAACGCTGGAATAATTCATTTGATAAGCGATTTCGCTCAATGATAATTCGTCATAAACTAGTAATTCCTTTACCTTCTCAATTTTTTGAGCAATGAAATATTTTTCAATAGTCATTCCTTCTACTTCAGAAAATAAATTTGACAGATAAGTATAATCGTGATGAATCTTACTACTCAAATAATCAGATAAATTCGATTTCAATTCGCTGTTATTTTGATGTATAATTTCAATAATGAATGACTTAATTTGTTCGATTAGACGACTTTTCTTATCATCAATCAATTCAAACCCAAACGTTTTTAGATGATTATGAAGGTTCATTTTTTCAGTTTCGGTCAAGTCATTTGAGAGTTCAACTTCACCTAATTCAATAGTAATTGGGTGAAGTCCAAGTTTTTCCAACTCGGACTTTATCACCATTTTACAACGGCTACACACCATATTTTTAATAAATAAATGCATCTAGGGTTTTATAACAATGCCATTAGGCTTACTACCAACAACAATATCTTTAATTTTTGTGTGACTCATTACATCACACACAGATACAGTACCCGCCAATTGATTGGTGATATAAGCCTTCATCCCATCAAAAGCAATAGCATGTGCTCCAGAGCCTGTTAAGAACTCTCCACTATGAACATACTTGTTCATGGAACTACTCCATGCCCACCAATGAATTTTACCATTTACTGGGTCAGAAACCCAAAGTTCCTTCATATCATCCTGATAAGCTGCCATACCAGGCATAAAGCCTAGCACAATTGTTTCAACAACTTTCAAGGTGGTAACATCAATTACAGAGATGGTTTGTCCTGTTTCGTTATCAACATACATTTTGTTATTACTACCAACCCAAGCACCTACAGGGTCAGCACCCACAGGAATAGTAGCCATGACCATTTTGGTATTTACATCAATTGCTGTAACAGAATTATCCCCTCCGTTAGCAACAAATGCTATTTTTCCATCAAAAGAAAAAGTAACTTCTGCTGGTTGTTTTCCCACACCAATTGTATTTTTCAAGGTGTGTGTGTTTGCATCATAAACCAAAACTTTGCCCATATCCTCCATTCTTGCTGTCCATATTTCATTGCCATTAGGAGAAAAAACTGCATTGTGATTCATAACAGGTATGTCAACCACTGCTGTAATGTAACCTTTTGAAGCATCTATAATTGCAAACTTACCTGGCATACCCATCATCCCCCCTGAATGACCTGCACTCAAATCCATACCAGGAACACCCACTACTAATTGTGTTTTTGCAGGATTCATATAAATATGATGTGGCCAAGTAATCCCCGTTGCCATATCATCCATACCACTCATAGGTTGTTTGGTAAGGTCAATGGTAGTTGTTACTGTACCATCTGAAAGTTTAATGATGGACAGGCTATTTGAACCACCATTAACCACATAAACTGCTGGGTAATTTATATTTATAACTGGAGTATTTTCTTGCTTTTTTTTACATGCACCCATCATGATAAGGATACACATTAAGAAAAATATTTTTTTCATCTTGTTAAAATATTAAAAGTGAAATAATTTTATTTTTATCTTACCTGCTGTTCAATCTGCTCCTTAGTTGGATTTATAGCGATTATTTTGCCTGCTTTATCTACTAAAAAAGAAACAGGCAATTGGTTTACTCCATAAGATTCAGCTACTTTTGAGTTCCAAAGGTTGGTATCAATAACCTGTAAATAACTAATCTTGTCTTTTTTGATAGCAGCCTGCCAAGAGGCTTCCTTTGAATCTAAGGACACACCTAGGATGATAAAGTCATTATTTTTGTATTTCTGATACAACTTCTCCAAAAGAGGGTTAGCCCTTCTGCAAGGAGCACACCAAGAAGCCCAGAAATCTACTAAAACCATTTTACCAATTAAATCAGAGAGTTTAATGGTCTTGCCTTGGATATCTTTTAATTCTATCTCAGGTGCTTGGTTTCCGATTTTTAATTGTGCCATAGCTCCTTCAGAAATGAAAAAAAGCATCAAAAAAAGAGCAATCATTTTTATCATATGGTTTTTCATTAGATTATTTTTTTTTGAGGACATTGTAAAAGTTGTATTCCACACGAAATATAAATCCATTAGGGGCTGACCTTTCCATTGTGCTGTAAAGCTGGTGACGATATCCCATATCTATTCTAGCCCTGCTTTTTATAATGAATTGAATAGAAGGAGCTATATCCAAATAAGATTTCCCGTTATTATGAAGCCTTTGACCCAAAAACTCACACATTAAGTTTAAATTGGTTTGATTATAGCTTGTATATTTTCTGGGAAGCATCAGTTTACCAAATGAAAGGGTATAATTCATGGCGTTATTGGCTTGAGTATTGGGAAACTCATATTTTTTCCCATTATCAAAAGCCTGTTCATGGCTTAACATTGAGCTAATTGCCACTTTGTGCAATAGTTGGGTAGCAATTACACCAAACTCATAGCCTGTATTATGTCCGACTATTTCGATTTCTTCCTGATGAATATCAGCTCTATTATAGCTTGCTCTCCCCATCAATGCCATTCTAAAATGCCTTTTAACATCATCATTATTCAGAAATTTATACTGCATATATAACCCGCCTCCCTCAGTGTATAGATTTCCATTTCTGTTGCTCACAAATGCTTGTGTCTGGAGCATCCATTTGCCCGAAATCCCATAACGAATTTCAGGCATAAAATGAATATTAGTACCACTACCATCTTTTTCTTTAAAGAAAGATGACATCAAACGGGTACTCAAAACATGAGCGGGAATATTACTGGCAGGCTCAGTATAAGTAAATAGTTCTTGTGCTTTGCTGTGAGTTGCAAGCAATAAACAGATAAACAAAATCAGAGTCTTCATAAAACTAAATATTCATGTCTACGTTAAAAACTCTTTTTTCTCCATTGCTATAGAGTTTGCTTTTTATTTTTTTATACTCCTTGGGAGAAACAAAACCCTTGTCCAGCAATCTCAATTCTATTTGACCATTCAATACTTTATTTTGAGTATTGATGAAATAAAATAATTTCTGGTCTATTTCAATAGGAGTCTTTTCTTTTAAATCCACCTGATTGATACTGAGAACAAAAGTAAGTTTAGCAATAGAAAAACCTGCATCAGTAACTGCTTTTTGCAAAGCATCAGGATCTACATTTTCATTACTTTTGAAAATAATTTTAAAAGTAGACGCTTCCACATCACTCTCCACACTTTCCACAAAGGACACTTTCTTGAGAGACTTAAAAATAGAATTACTACACATGCTGCAAGTAAGTCCACTAGCTTGCAGATTTGCACTTTTTATCTGAGCATTTAAAGCCAAAGCAAAAAATGCAAAAACGATTACAAAAAATATCTTTTTCATTTTAAAAGCTCTATTTAATCGTTTCTACAGTCTTTCCACAACTTAGCATCTGAGAACCATAATAAGGATTCTTAACTGCATTTTCTTTACTTAACCAATTGGCTCCTTTTCCACTATTTGCCATGGGGCAGTGCTGGTAATAAACAGGTGTTATTTGTTTTGATACCTTCATGAGGGCATACATATTTCTTGAAAGGCTGGTAAAATGGTCTCTTTGGTGTCCCACATCATTGGTTTCTTCTATATGCTCTGTATCGAAAATCAGGTCTTTTGATAGTTTCATCCAAACAACATGCTCTTCTCCAGAAAGTTTTTCCATTTTGATGGCTTTTAAAGCTGCTAATAACTCTTTGGCACTGACAGATGCTAACTTACCATCAGATTTTACCAATGCATCTTTTAAAGCAAAATAACCATTGAAAACAACATTAAGTTGATTCACTTCATTTTGTGTTGTTTCAGTATCTTTATTCATTCCGCTATGGTTATGCTTCGAATGGTCTTCTTTTTCCTCAGGCTTGGAAGTTTCAGGTTTCTCTGTTGTTTTTTTCGCCCTTTCATAATGACAACAAGAGGGGAGTTTAGCATATACATCATCAGGAGCTAAAAATTGGTCACTATCATAGCCAGCCAGAGCAATTCTTTTTAATATCTGATCTTGATTAGTTTTAATGGGGTTATAAGTCAAAGTAGCCATTTTAGTTTTTTCATCCCACACTACTTTGGCAACATTTTTCACATTTCCTGCTTTTTCAATGGTGCTTTTACACATATCACAATTACCATAAATTTTTACTGTTTCTGTTTTGCTGTTTTTATTTTGAGCATTGCATGCCACAGCCGATAACAATAGGCTTATTGTTATCAATATTGATATTGATTTCATTTTCTTAGAAGTTTATAGGTAAATAATAAATAGAGATTTGAAACAAATATATTGCTCCAATAAAGACAGACCTTTGGCTGTCAAGAAAAGAAATTAACCTATTTTGGGAGGTAACCAAATAGAGATGAAGCCTGAAGTAAGATAGGCTTCCGCAATAGAAAAATTTAGCTCTTCACCTGAAAATTCGAAATGAATGCTGTTGATTTGAAATAAATTAGGGATTGTTGTGCTACAATTAGAACTGGGGCATTGACAAGATGAATCTCCACATTTACCATTGCAATCATCGTGGCTAGTCTTTTTTGCATTCTTATTTTTCTTGCAGCAATCTTTTTGAGTTGATTCTTTGGTAAGGGGTTTTTGACAGCAAGATTTATGAGATTTGGAAGAACATGCAATACTCACAGCAGGTATCACATTGATACCCACAATAAGAAATAATAATATATAGACGTGTTTTGCCATATTGTTCTATAAACGCAAATATACGAATTTTATTGATAGCCCAAATATTATTATTAATATTTCCTAAAAAAGCACTAATTTTCATCAGAAAGTATCTGAAAATAAAAAATATCTCTAATAAAAACTATAAAAATAAATCTTAAATGGGAAATCTATTTCACTTTGAAAAGAGTTTTGGAGTTTTTGTAGGTAAACTCATAGAAAATAAGCTTCATAAACATTATTATCAGCAAATCAGTGTTTCATCAGAAACAGATATGGCGTTGTTTCTACCAAAACAAGATATTATAGGAAAAGCTTTTTTTATCAATTCTAATATTAGTCATAAACTTATCAGCAATACTACTCAATTAACCATTTTAATCAATCCATTAACTCCTATTGGACATCAACTACATCTCAAGTTTGGTCAAATAGATTATGTGACACTGAACAACCTTTTAACTAAAAATTTACAGGAATTAATAGGATATTTTATCCAGCAAAAAACAGAATTTAGTAATCTGTGCAAGCAAATTGCTTTGATTCTGGATTCTTACAAATGTAATTGTGAGCTTGAAAATCATTTGGATGATGACAGAATTGCTAAAGCTATAGACTTGATGGATAAGGATTTTGAGAAAGTATTCAGTTTGGAGGAGGTTGCGGATTTTTGTTCTTTATCTTCTACTAGATTCTTGCATTTATTCAAAGAAAAAACCAATCTTAATTTTAGAAGGTATCAACTCTCCAACAAACTCATTAAATCATTGCCTTACCTGTTGGAGCATTCCATTACACATACAGCTTATACATTTGGATTTTCTGATAGCTCTCATTATACCAAGACTTTTATCGAAACATTTGGAGTGACTCCTAAATTTTTACTTTCTAAAAAATAGCCAGTTTATACAATTTTAAGTTGAATCAAATGCTCAATTTTGTATTAATATTACAATCAAAAAGCATTTAAAAATTCTTTTGCTCTGAAGGTTAAATTCAAAAGTAAACTTAAAAGGTATGAATAATTATTTGAAAGAAACCCCTATTCTGAATTACTCAGAAAGCTCAATTCAATCACTTATTAAAAAACAACAATGGTTAGTAATGGATGTTGCTACAAGAGTAAAATCTATTTATAATTTTGTCAGAGATGATATTAAGTTTGGTTATAATGTGTCTGATGATATACCAGCAACACAAGTTCTAAAAGATGGTTATGGGCAATGCAACACCAAAGCTACTTTGTTAATGGCTCTTTTAAGAGCTTGTAGAATACCCAATAGAATACATGGATTTACCATTGATAAAACCTTACAAAAAGGAGCCATCACAGGGTTTTGGTATAAGGTATCCCCAAAAAATATTTTACATAGTTGGGTAGAAGTTTATGTAAATGATCAATGGTATTTTTTAGAGGGTGTGATTCTTGATAAAGAGTATTTAGCAAAGCTCCAAAAGAAAAATAAAGAGAATAAAACTACATTTTGTGGATATGGAGTTTATACGGATAATTTTCAGAACCCTCCCATAGAATGGAACTTTAACAATACTTATATTCAGGATAAAGGGATTAATCAAGATTTTGGATTATTCGACACTCCAGATGATTTTTATGCCAAATACCAACAAGATTTGGGCATTGTCAAGAAATTTCTATTTCGTAAAGTTATTAGGCATTCGATGAATTCAAATGTTTCAGAAATACGAAACAGTTAAAATTTGCAAAATCTAAATTCATTACAAAAAGATTGTTATATTTGTGGATATAATCACCAGATTATTGATGAGACCTTTTGCATTCATATTGTTTTTATACCTGTTGGCATTAAATATAATGCCATGCAGTGATAATTATAACGAATGTGATACTCAACAAAAAACAGTATTGTCTGATAACCACGACCACAGCCAAGACCAAGATGACCATTGTACACCGTTTTGCTCTTGTGCCTGCTGTAGCATCAATCTCCATTCAGTAGATTTTAACCCTCTCGAATTAAAGAGACCTTTTTTAAAGCTGATTCCACTAAAAATCAACCGTTACAATCCTCATTTTGTTTCTTGTTTCTATGGAAACATTTGGCAACCACCTAAAATTAATGCTTAATTTTCATGTTTAATGCAATAATGGCTAAGAAGCCTTACTTGTAAATACATGCATTATTCCTAAAGGGAATAATGAGACTTATCTATTCTATTATTAAACATTAACCATTATATTCATGCTGGATAACATTATAAAATTCAGTATCAAAAACAAGCTTATCATTGGTTTGATGACTTTGCTTTTGATAATCTGGGGCGGATGGAGTGCAACCAAACTCCCTATTGATGCAGTGCCAGATATTACCAATAATCAGGTACAGATTATAGCTATTTGCCCTACATTAGCAGGGCAAGAAGTAGAGCAACTTATTACATTTCCTATTGAACAAAGTATTGCTAATCTTCCAAAAATTGAAGAAACAAGAAGCATATCCAGATTTGGACTTTCTGTCATCACAGTTGTTTTTGAAGAAGGAGTAGATATTTATTTTGCTCGTCAGCTTATCAACGAAAAACTCAAAGAGGCAGAAGAAAAAATCCCCAAAGGGATAGGCTCTTTAGAGCTTGCTCCTGTTAGTACAGGACTTGGGGAAGTATATCAATATATCATTCACCCCAAAAAAGGCAGTGAGCATAAATACAATGCTAAAGAACTGCGTACTATGCAAGACTGGATAGTTGCACGTCAATTGTATGGAACCAAAGGTATTGCAGAAGTGAATAGCTTTGGAGGACAATTAAAACAATATGAAGTAGCTGTAAACCCTAACAGACTTAAAGCAATGGGAGTAAGCATTACTGACATTTTCAATGCCTTGGAAAAAAACAATCAAAATACAGGAGGAGCTTACATTGATAAAAAACCTAATGCGTATTTTATTCGAGGTATAGGGCTGGTGACCTCCTTGGAAGATGTCAAAAATATTGTGGTAAAAAGCTCTTCCAGTGTTCCTATTTTTATCAAAGATGTAGCAGAAGTTCGGTTTGGCAGTGCTGTAAGGTATGGGGCGATGACCTACAACGGAGAAATAGATGCTGTAGGTGGTGTTGTAATGATGCTTAAAGGAGAGAATAGTCATGAGGTTGTCAAACGCATTAAAGAAAAGATTCCCACTATCCAGAAGTCTTTGCCTTCCGATATTATCATTGAACCCTACCTAGATCGTACTGATTTGGTAGGAAGAGCTATTGATACAGTCAAACAAAATCTGATTGAAGGAGCTTTGATTGTCATTTTTGTTTTGGTGCTTTTTCTCGGTAATCTGAGAGCTGGATTAATCGTAGCATCAGCAATTCCCTTATCCATGCTTTTTGCATTGGGAATGATGAATATCTTTGATGTGAGTGCTAATTTAATGAGTCTGGGAGCAATTGACTTTGGCCTCATTGTGGATGGAGCTGTCATTATTGTGGAAGCTACTATGCATCATTTAGGGTTAAGAAAATCTGTCAATATACTTTCCCAGCAGGAAATGGATGAGGAGGTCTTTATATCAGCTTCTAAGATTCGAAATAGTGCTGCTTTTGGGGAGATTATTATCCTCATTGTTTATGTCCCTATCCTTTCTTTAATAGGCGTAGAAGGTAAAATGTTTCGCCCAATGGCTCAAACAGTCGGATTTGCCATCTTAGGAGCTCTCATTCTTTCTCTTACCTACATACCCATGATGAGTGCCTTATTTTTAAGCAAGAAAGTAGCTCATAAAAAAACTTTTTCTGATAAAATGATGGATTTCTTACAACGTATTTATGCTCCTATCCTGCAAAAAGCCATTCAAGTCAAATATATCATTGTAACTAGCACACTAGTGGCTTTTATTATTTCTCTTTTTGTATTTAACAACATGGGAGGTGAGTTTATTCCCACCCTGCAAGAAGGAGATTTTGCTTTCCATTGCATATTACCACAGGGAAGCTCACTTAATCAGAGTATAGAAACCTCTATGCAGGCATCAAGAATCATCAAAAAATTTGATGAAGTCAAGATGGTAGTTGGTAAAACAGGCTCTGCTGAAGTCCCAACAGACCCTATGCCTCCAGAAGCTACTGACATGATGATTATTTTAAAGCCGCAAAAAGATTGGAAAAAAAAGAAATCTTATGACAAACTTGCTGATGAAATTACAGAAAAACTGGAGGTAATTCCAGGTGTTTTCTTTGAGAAAAACCAGCCTATCCAGATGCGGTTTAACGAATTGATGACAGGTATCAGACAGGATGTAGCTGTAAAAATCTTTGGAGAGAATCTTGATAGCCTTCTTATTTATGCCAATCGGGTCAGTAAAGTAGTACAAAGTGTGGAAGGAGCTACTGAACCTATGGTAGAGCGTGTGGCAGGGCTTCCTCAGATTAATATTGAGTATGACCGAACACGCATTGCCAATTATGGAATGAATGTAGAGGAAATTAACAGTATTGTAAGCACAGCTTTTGCTGGAAAAGCAGCAGGACAAGTTTTTGAAAATGAAAGAAGGTTTGATTTAGTAGTTCGACTAGATAGTGCTCACAGAAGTAATATCGATGATGTAAGTAATTTGATGATCCCCACTAGCAATGGCAATCAAATTCCTTTATCACAAGTTGCCAATATTCAGTTTAAACTGGGTCCTGCACAAATAAGCCGTGAAGCCAGCAAACGACGAATCGTAGTAGGCTTCAACGTACAGGGACGAGATGTGGCAAGTGTGGTCAAAGACATTCAGGAGAAATTAGATAAACAAATTAAATTACCATCTGGCTATTATTTTACCTATGGTGGACAATTTGAAAACTTACAGGAAGCCAGTAAACGCTTGATGGTGGCTGTACCTATCTCTTTATTACTCATATTCATGCTATTGTATTTTACCTTTCATTCGTTTAAACAAGCAATTTTAATTTTTACTGCTATTCCTATGAGTGCTATTGGTGGGATACTGGCATTATCTCTTCGGGGCATGCCTTTTAGCATTAGTGCTGGTATTGGTTTTATTGCTTTATTTGGAGTAGCAGTACTTAATGGAATTGTACTAATTGGCACATTTAATCAACTTGCCAAAGAGGGTATCAGTGATATTTTACAACGTGTTAAGGAAGGTACAAAAGAAAGATTACGCCCTGTTTTGATGACGGCTTCTGTTGCCAGTTTAGGTTTTCTACCAATGGCTATTAGTAATGGAGCTGGTGCAGAGGTTCAAAAACCCTTAGCTACGGTAGTAATTGGAGGTTTGGTAACTGCTACACTGCTTACCTTATTTGTATTGCCTTTACTCTACATCATTTTCAACTCTAAAATCACCTTTAAAAAGAAATTTCAAGACCCTCTTCTTTTACTTCTAGGATTATTTCTAAGTTTTGGTAGTCAGGGACAAAGCAAAAAGCCCATTACAGTGGATGATGCTATTGGTATAGCCTTACAGAACAATCAAAATATCAAATCCAAAAATTTGGAGATTCAGTCTGCTCAAAGCCTTAAAAGAACTTATAGAGAGCTTCCTAAATTAGATTTTAATGCACAATTAGGGCAATACAATAGTATCAACTTTGATCAGGCTTTTCAGATTTCACAAACAATTCCTTTTCCTTCTGTATTTGTAGCCAGAAAAAATTTGATTAGTGCTGAAATTAAAAGTAAGGAGTTACAAAGTGATATTTCTATTTTAGAGCTGAGAAATCAGGTACGCACTTCTTACTATCAAATACAATATCTGAAACACACCAAAATTCGCCTACAACACTTAGACAGTTTGTATCAGGATTTTATCAAAATTACACAACTTCGATATAAAACAGGAGATACCAAAAAAGCAGATATCAGTACAGCCAATGCTAAAAAAGGTGAAATTAATATACTGCTTAAACAAAATGAAGTGTACTTATCCAACACTTATCAAAGTTTGAAGACTTTGATGAACACTCAAGAAGACTTTGAGATCAATATTCAAAGTAACTTTCAGCCTCTACAAATAGAAATGTTGTTGGATAGCACCATCCTTGCTAATCATCCAAGTATTAAAATTTTGGAGCAAGAGACTTCGATAGTAGAACAGGCTAAAAAAGTAGAAAAAACACAAATTTTACCTGATTTACGAGTTGGATATACCAATCAATCTTTGATTGGGTTGCAGACAATTGATGGACAAGAACGCTCCTTTAATGCTGGTAATAGGTTTCACTACATTCATGTAGGCATTTCCATTCCTATTACTTATCGGGTTGCTCAATCACGAGTACAATCTTTGGAATATAAAAAACAGGCAACAGAGGCTTATGCTTTGCAACAAAGAAAAAGTTTAACCATCCAACTACAAAATGCCTTCAGACAGTATGAACAATATAGAGAGCAATTACGCTATTATCATGAGCAAGCATTACCCAATGCTCTCGAAATAACCTCAGCAGCACAATTGGGGTATCGAACTGGGGATATTGGTTATGTGGAATATCTCTATGTTTTACAAACGGCTACAGATATTGAGTTGAATTATCTCAAAAGCATTCAACAAGTGAATGAGTCTGTTATTACCATTTATTTACTCACTAATCAATAATTTACGATGAATATTGCTATAAAAAAAATACCGCTTTGCTTGATATTGTCCATTTTCTTGATTACAAGTTGTAATCAGGACAGTCAAGACCAAACCAAGGAAAAGAAAGAAGAGCATTTAGAAGAAGCTCATGAACATGAATCTCCCAACACAGTAGCATTAACGCCTGAGCAAGTCAAAGCTGTGGGTATCGTGTCAGGAAAGATCGAAAATAAAGAACTGACAGCAACGATTAAAGCAAATGGCAATCTTAGAGTACCCAATAACAACAAAGGAAATGCTACTTCTTTATACGGAGGAGTTATCAGAACATTGGATGTGCAAATAGGGAGTTATGTTAATAGAGGGCAAGTCATAGCCACCATTGCCAATCCCCAGTTTATTGGGTTGCAAGAAGAATATCTGACCATTAACAGTAAAATCATTCTGGCAGAACAAGAACTGCAACGTCAAAAAGAACTCAATGAAGGCAATGCAGGAGCGATGAGAAACTTACAGACAGCAAATGCTGAGGTTAATACACTAAAAACAAGAAAGGCTTCACTTCAGCATCAAATTGAACTGATGGGTATTAATCCCCACAGTATCAGCAACGCCAATCTTCGTTCAGCCTTGGTTGTTACAAGCCCTATTAGTGGCACTGTAAGCAATGTTTTTGCCAAAATAGGAAGTTATGTAGATGTTTCCTCTCCTGTAGCAGAGATTGTTGATAACAGCTCATTACATCTAGATTTAAATATCTTTGAGAAAGATTTACCTTTTATTAAGTTGGGGCAAACTATTCATTTTACACTTACCAACAATCCTACAAATGAATATGATGCAGAAGTGTATAGCATTGGAACTGCCTTTGAAAAAGATAGCAAGACCATTCCGGTACATTGTAAAATACAAGGCAATAAATCAGGATTGATTGATGGAATGAATATTACTGGAATTGTAAGCCTTAATAATGCCACAACCACAGCCGTTCCCAATGATGCTATTGTCAATGCAGATGGCAAAGATTATATATTTATTATAACTGATGAGAAATCTGAGGAACATCATGAACATAAAGGAGAAGAGAAGGAACACAGTCACGAGCATAAAGAAGAAAAACATCCAGAAGACAAAGGCAAAATTAATTTTGAAAAAATAGAAATCATCAAGGGAACCTCTCAAATGGGATATACAGCTGTAACTTTTGTAAAGGAAATTCCAAAAGATGTTCAAGTAGTTGTCAAAGGAGCTTTTTTTATCAATGCTAAATTAAGCAATACAGGTGGACACGAACATTAATCTGCCTTTTTTATCTACCAATTTATTCACAAAGATTATATGGAACATACACATATTTATGATAAAGATGGGAAGCAACTATGTTGTACCCAAGAAGAAAAAATATATACTCAGGCGGGAGCCAAACACTTACTTGAAAAAGACAATTGTTGTAGCTCAAAACAACGTATTGACGTAAAAAGTGAAACTACCCATGCCAAGAATAATCTCAATACCCTTGCCATGTTTTTGCCTGCTGGTATTTCATTTGTATTACTGATAGTTGGTTTGGGAATAGAGCATGTCTTCACTCAGGCTTGGTTTACAGGCTGGATACTGATTGTTTGGTATGCAGTAGCTTATATTCCTGTGGGTTTCCCAGTTGTCAAAGAAGCCTATGAAAGTATAGCCAAAGGAGAAATATTCTCAGAATTCCTGTTAATGGGTATTGCTACCATTGGAGCTTTTGCCATTGGGGAATATCCTGAAGGTGTTGCAGTGATGTTGTTTTATGCTGTGGGGGAAGCTTTCCAAACACTAGCAGTCAAAAGAGCCAAAGCTAATATCAAGTCATTACTTGATCAGCGACCTGATGAAGTAACCATTCTTGAAAATAATCAACCTAAAATAATCAAAGCAGAACTTGCCAAGATTGGTGATATCATCCAATTAAAATCAGGTGAAAAACTGGGTTTGGATGGAGAGCTACTCTCGGAAAATGCAGTTTTTAATACGGCAGCTCTTACAGGCGAAAGCAAACCAGATGCTAAAATCAGAGGTGAGACAGTTTTGGCGGGTATGATTAATCTTCAAACCATCAGTCAGGTTCGTGTGACAACTGCTTACACAGACAGTAAGCTCAGTAAAATACTGGAACTTGTACAAAATGCTACAACTCAGAAAGCTCCAACTGAGTTATTTATACGAAAATTTGCTAAAATGTATACTCCAATTGTGGTATTGCTGGCAATATTGATTTGCTTGCTTCCTTATTTTTTTATAGCAGATTATCAGTTCAAAGACTGGCTTTACAGAGCTCTGATATTTTTGGTCATATCCTGCCCCTGTGCCTTGGTTATTAGCATTCCATTGGGCTATTTTGGAGGTATTGGAGCAGCAAGTCGTCATGGAATTTTGGTAAAAGGAAGTAACTTTTTAGATACACTAGCAAACATCAAAAATGTAGTGATGGATAAAACAGGCACCATGACAGAAGGTGTTTTTAAAGTACAAGAAGTTGTTTTAGAGCCAAAACTGGATAAAAATGAAATATTAAGAATGGTAAATGCTTTGGAAAGCAAAAGTACCCATCCAGTAGCCACAGCCATTCATGAATATGTGGGTAAAGTAGATAATTCTCTTGTTTTTAGTCATGTAGAAGAAATCGCAGGGCATGGATTGAAAGCTACAATTCAGGGAAGAATATTACTTGTGGGTAACTTTAAGCTGATGAATAAATTTGCCATCACCTACCCTATAGACCCTGCTTCAATTATATATACGCTTATTGCCATTGCTTATGATGGCAGATTTGCTGGATACATCACCATCGCAGATTCCATCAAAGAAGATTCCAAAACTACCATAGAAAGTTTAAAGCAACTAGAAGTTACAACCACGATGCTTAGCGGAGACAAAACCACTGTAGTTCAGCATGTAGCCAAACAATTAGGAATTACCCATGCTTTTGGAGATTTACTCCCTGAAGATAAGGTAAATCATGTGAAAGAAATCAAAAATAAAGGAGGTAGTGTGGCTTTCATAGGTGATGGTGTCAATGATGCTCCAGTGGTAGCCTTGAGTGATGTTGGGATTGCCATGGGTGGTTTGGGAAGTGATGCAACCATTGAAACCGCTGATGTGGTTATACAAGATGATAAACCCAGTAAAATACCTATTGCAATTTGTATTGGAAAACAAACAAAACGAATTGTTTGGCAAAATATCATATTAGCTTTTTCAGTAAAAGCAGTTGTACTTTTGCTTGGAGCAGGGGGCTTAGCTACTATGTGGGAAGCAGTGTTTGCAGATGTAGGGGTTGCTCTTTTGGCAATTCTCAATGCTGTAAGAATCCAGAATAAGAAGTTCTAAGTTTCTATTTTACATGAAAACAAAAGGTACTCTTTAGTACCTTTTTGTTTTAAAACCTCATACAAGCAATTAAAAATAGGTAGATATCCCAAGTTGTATAGCTCCTGTTTTAGACGGGGGATTGCCTAGTATGTCTCTCTGTTGTTGATACCGATAGTTAAAACGCAATACTGTTGTTCCTGCTGGTCTGAAAGCAACAGATGGTACAATTGCCCAGACATCATCGAAAATATTTCCTTTGGTTTCTTTGAAGACACCTTGATTATAATCAGCATATTCCAAACGAATCCCAATGTTTAATTTAGTGTTTTGCCAGTCAAAACTTCTGCCTTGGAAAACTGTTCCCATAATATCCACAAAAGCTCCAAACTGCTTATTTCCATATTGTTGCAAGTAAGTTTCAGGAATATTTACAAACACTTGAGCTGCTTCTCCCACAATGTTTATTCGTTTTTTAAAAACGCTGGTGTTAAAATCCACAGCTAAAATCTGAACTTTTCTTTTTTCGTCCAAAATAATCCCATCTGATTGCCATTTGTTATATACACCAGATAAATAGGATAAACCTATTTCACCACATTTTCTATTACGAATAGCCAGTTTTCCTGTAAAAGTAGGCAAACCACTATTATTTTCTTCAAAACGCTCAGGGCTTGATTTTGCGGATTCTAAAGATGTTCTGTTGAAGTCATTAGAAATAATTTTATCATTGAATCCATTGGTGATGTAGGCTTCATAACCCAAAACCCAATTACCAGTAAAATGTTTGCCATGCAAGCCAAATCCTACATTGGATAAAGTAGAGGGAATAATCGTCGTAGCAGAAATGGGTCTGTCAATAAAATCCCATCGGGGTCCATCATGGTTTTGATTGAATGCTCCTATGGGATTCATAATAATACCTCCCCGCAAATTGAGTAAAGGTAAAAATTCAATATCTACAGCTGCAAATTCAATATTAATCTCATTGGCTCCTCCTTCAAATTCGATTTCAGAAAGAAATTTAATTCTTTTGGCAATTGTGGAAGATAGAAAAATTGTGAGACGTCTTGCCTGAAATGATAAACCTTCGTTTACACCATCTATTTGCACATACTGGCTATTGGCCTCTAAATATCCTCCAATAGCAATCGGCAACTTTCCTGCTGTCAGAAATGGACGATTATACACATAATCCATATTCAACAAACGGGTAGAGGTATCTATGGGCTCACGGTGAAATAGTTTTGTTGTGTCATCTTTTTGGGCAAATACACCCACTGCATTGAAGACATACAAAGCAATCAGCAAAAGTACTCTATAATTGAATGTATATGTTTTCATCATCAAGGGTAGTTTTAAATATTTTTAAATTTTGTTCAGCAGGCGGATTTTGCACAACACCTTTGTTATCAAATTCGCTTCCATGACAAGGACAAACCAAGTAACTTCCCTGAGGATGTAATTCACAACCTTTGTGGGTACACCTCATCAACAAAGCAGTGTATTCTTTTTCACTGAAACGATATACAATGATAGGGAAATCGGATTTTTCTAATTTCACAAGAACATATTTTCGAGTTTTGTTTTTCTCCTTTTCCAAGATTAAAAATTCTGTTTTTTTGATGACTATATTATTTTGTACAAGCTTACTTTGTGCAAAATAAGTTGCTTTGGTACAGCTTGTTAGTAGCAAAGAAAATGCTGTTCCTCCTAAACAAGCCGTTCCACAGATTTGTATAAACTCTTTTCTATCCATTAGAGTGATTTTAAAAATTTAATCAGTTGCTCTTTTTCTTTTTGAGAAAGTTCTAAATAGCTATTCTTGCTCTGATTAGCTTCACCCCCATGCATAGTGATAGCTTCTTCAATGCTGTGAGCTCTGCCATCATGCATTAGAAAATATTGTCCTCCTTGAGAATTAACAGATAAGCCTAAACCCCACAGAGGAGGTGTTCTCCATTCAGAAGTTCTTGCATTTCCCTCTGTATAACCATCATCCAAATCTTCTCCCATATCATGCAAAAGTAAGTCCGTGTAGGGATAGAATTCTTTGAAAGAAAGAGCTTCTATAGAAGAATAACCCGTTTTGAGAACTGGTTTATGGCAACCTGAACAATTTAGACCATTAAATAACTCCTTTCCTTTTTGAACATCTATATCCATCTGATTTCTCTGAATGGGAGCTTTCAAGGTTTTTAAATACAACACAACATGATGAATGG
>Ga0075157_10000601_pt1 | contig 27205 bp, 22 predicted proteins | sample JI81BgreenDNA_FD_70967 | JGI IMG/M metagenome (GOLD analysis project Ga0075157, IMG submission 70967) | Wastewater effluent complex algal communities from Wisconsin, to seasonally profile nutrient transformation and Carbon sequestration -... | ecosystem: Engineered > WWTP > Effluent > Algae...
TGACCTATTTCGATGCCGCAATGGCACAGGGCGTGGCGCAGGGCCTGTTGCTGGGCGAACTGCATCTCGACCGCGCCCGCGCGCTGGTCGTCGCCGGCCGGACCGACGAGGCCGAGGCAGCGCTCGATGAGGCACATCAGCTGGCGCCCGAAGACCCGCTCGCCTGGTTGCTGTCCGCCACGCTCGCGCGCCGCCTGGGCAAGCTGGACCGCGCGCAAGCGGACATCGACATCGCCGCGCGCCTGGCCCCTCGCGACCCCGAAGTCGCGCTAGAGGCAGGCAATATCGCCGCCAGCGCCGGGAAATATGACATCGCCCGGCGCAACTGGACCCAGGCGATCGAGATCCGTCCCGAAGGCCCAGTCGCGCGCACCGCACGGGGGCACTTGACCGAACTGGACAAGGCAGCGGCGGAGACGGAGGCAAAGAAGTGAGCCTCTCCCCTCCCCTTGGGGAGGGGCAGGTTCAGCTTGCTGAACCGGGGTGGGCCTGAATTAGCAGCACCACACCGGCCCCACATCCCCACCCCGCCCTGCGGGCACCTCTCCCGCACGCGGGAGGGGAAACCCATCATCAGTCCAGGTAGAAATCCACCGTCGTGACCACGCGGACCTTCTTGTACGGCGTGTCGCTGACACCCCAGCCGCCGCCGCTTTCGCCATCGCGCGATTCGACCGAGAAATAGCCCTGGGTCGCGCTCTTGATGCCGCCGACATCGGTACCGCTATCCTGGGCGAACTGCTCGGCAGAGGCGCGCGCATCCTTGGTTGCCTCGGCCACCATCTTGGGCTTGATGTCGTTCAGCTTGGTAAAGCTGTACGCCATGCCCGAGCCTTCCTCGAGCACCACGCCGCGCTTGATCAGGTCGAACTGGCGCTTCACCGCGGCCTGGGCCTTCTTGATGTCATTGGTGCGCAGCGACATGCGCTGGCGGATGGTGTAGGTGGTCGATCCGTAATTGTTGTTGAACTGCGAGACGTTGGCACCGGTCGGCTGCAGCGCGTCGCCATCAAAGCCCAGTTCGGTGAAGAAGCCGCGCAGCGCCTTGGTATCGGCGTCGATATCCGCCTGCGCGCTTGCCAGATCATCGGCCTGAGCCGAATAGGCGATGGTCCAGGTGGCAAGATCCGCCGTCACATCCTTTTCGGCAAGGCCGCGCACCGTCACCGAGCGATCCGCCTGCTTGGCGCGCAGCAACCCGTCGCCCAGCAGATAGCCGCCCGCGACCATGCCGAACGCCAGGATGCCAGCGCCCGCCAGCAGCACATTGTCGCGCACCCAGCCGCGCTTGCCCGAACCGTCCGATCCCCCAGTATCCGCCATTGCAAAGCCCTTTCAAAGCCCATCGCGCCGCCTATATTCGCTGGGCAACACCACCCTCACGGCACGCTCTGTCGATTAGCCTTTGCGCGATGAACCGTGTCTGAACTGCGATGAACCGAGACCCATCATAATGACCAAATATCTGCACACCATGATCCGCGTCACTGATCCGGACGCGACGATCCGATTTTTCGAGCTGATCGGCCTCAACGAAGTCCGCCGCTTCTCCAGCGAACAGGGCCGCTTCACGCTGATCTTCCTGGCCGCCCCCGGGCAGGAAGGCGTCGCCGAGGTCGAACTGACCCATAACTGGGACCCGGAGGAATATTCGGGCGGGCGCAATTTCGGGCACCTCGCCTATCGGGTCGAGAATGTCTACGAGACCTGCCAGCGGCTGATGGACGCTGGCGTCACCATCAACCGTCCCCCGCGTGACGGGCATATGGCGTTCGTCCGCAGCCCCGACGGCATTTCGGTCGAGCTGCTGCAGGACGGCCATCTCGAGCCTGCCGAACCCTGGGCGTCGATGCCCAATACCGGAGTCTGGTAAGCCGCTGGCGAATGGCGGCAAACCGGATTATGCTGCGCTCCATCGGGGGCCGACCAAAGGATGATATCATGCGCACCATCCCCGCATTACTGGGTTTTGCCGCCATCGCCTGCACCGCGCCTTTGCTGGCGCAGGATTCGGACGGTCCCGACATCCGTGAACGCACCTTGACCGCGATTGATGGGCTGGACGAGCGCGGCCAGAAGATCGCGAAGCTTTACCTGAAGGATCGGGTCGCGGGAAAGCCGGTGTCGTGCATCCCGCAGATCCGCCTGCGCCGCTCGACCGCGGCCAGTGACGAGGTGCTGCTCTACGACGATGGCTCCACCGTCTATGTCAACACGCCCTATCTCGGCTGCCCACGTGCCCGCGACAATACGATGATCTCGCGCACCCCGATGGGCCGCCTGTGTTCGGGCGACATCGTGCTGGTCCAGGACCTGCGCATCAACGTGCCCCTGGGCAGCTGCGCGCTGAGCGAGTTCGTCCCGTTCCGCAAGGCGAAGAAGGGGCAGTAAGGGTCGAGCCCCTATCCCCCAAATTCAGTCAAACCCCTTGAGGAACGCCGCGACATTGGCGCCCAGGGCGTCCACTGCATAGCCGCCTTCCATCACGATCACCGTTGGCAGGTCGAGCGCCGCGATCGCTCGGGCAATGGGGGTATAATCCGCCGTCTGCAGCGCGAATTGCGAGATCGGATCGCCGGCAAAGGTATCCGCACCGAAAGACACGCACAGCAGGTCTGCGCCGAAATCGCGGATCGCGGCCAGGCCCGTCTCCAGCGCCGCGACATAGGCGGCAAGATCGGTGCCGCGCGGGAGCGGCAGGTTGAGCGTTGCGCCCTCGCCTGCCCCTTCGCCGCGCTCATCAGCATGTCCCCAGAAGAACGGGTAATCGGTCGCAGGATCGGCATGGACCGACACGAACAGCACGTCGCCGCGATCGTAGAAAATGTCCTGCGTGCCGTTGCCGTGATGATAGTCGATATCGAGAATGGCGATGCGCTGCCGCCCCGCCGCGATGGCCGCTTCTGCAGCGACTGCGACATTGTTGATGAAGCAATAGCCGCCCAGATAATCCGCGCCGCAATGATGGCCGGGCGGACGGCATAAGGCGAAGGCCGCGCGATCCCCCGCCAGCACCGCCTCGGTTGCGGCCAGTGCCGACTGCGCGCCCCAATAGGCGCTACCCCATGTTCCGGCGCTGATCGGGCTGGAGGCATCGAAGCTGAACTGGCCGAGATCGGCGTCGATCCGGTTGAGCTTGAGCGGACGCCGACCCACCACCGGCCAGGCATAGCCGTGCGCATCGCCATTGCGCCCGGCCTCGACCCAGCGCTGATGCGCTGATTGCAAGAACTCCAGATAATTGTCGCGATGCACCCGGCGGATCGGATCCAGCCCGAAATCGCGCGGCGCCTGGACATCGCTGAGCGCGCCCAGCACATTTTCCATCCGCCCGCGATGCTCGGCATAGGGGACATAGGCCCCGTTATGTAGCTCCATCGCAGGCGCATGGTCGTGCTGGCGTGGATCGAAGAACGCCCTCACTGGGCGAACAGCTTGCGCAGGAACACCGTCTCGACCTCGCGGCGCAGATCGTTGTTCGCCTTTTTCAGGAAGCCATGGCCTTCATCGGCATAGAGCACGTACCAGGTTTCCACGCCGTTGCCGCGCAAGGCGGCGACAACCTGATCGGATTCGGACTGCGGCACGCGCGGGTCGTTCGCGCCCTGCATGACCAGCATCGGCTTGGTGATCTTGCCGACATTCTTCAGCGGCGCGATGCGCTCATAGACTGCGCGCATCTTGGGGTCGCGCTCGTCGCCATATTCGGCGCGGCGGTTGTCGCGGCGATAGGCCTCGGTATTGGCCATGAAGCTGATGAAGTCGCTGATGCCATAGCGTTCGACGCCGCCCACCAGCCTGTCCGAATAAAAGGTCATGCTCGCCAGCGACATATAGCCGCCATAGGACTGGCCATAGACCGCGATCCGCTTCGCATCCATGCCCGGCTGCTTGCCCGCCCAGTCGATCAGCGCGCCGATATCCTTGACGCTATCCTCGCGCAGCGGGCCATTGTCGAGGTTGAGATACTTGGTGCCGTAACCGTCCGATCCGCGCACATTGGGCAGGATCACCACCGCGCCCAGCACATCGGCAAAATATTGCGCGCCGGGGTTCCAGCTGGGCCGGGTCTGCGCCTCGGGCCCACCGTGAATGTCGATGATCACCGGCAGCTTCGCATCGGGCGCGGCGTTCTTGGGCCGATAGACAAAGGCGGGGACGGTCAGCCCGTCAAAGCTCGTGAAGCGGACCAGCTGCGGCTCGACCAGCTTGGCGACGTCCAGCTCGCCGGGTTCCGACTGGGTCCAGCGGGTAATGGCCATGCTGCCCATATCCACCGCCCAGACATCGCCCGCCGTGGTCGCATTGCTCAGGCCCACAGCGAGCCGGCGCCCATCGGGCGAGAAGGACAAAGCCGTCACCACGCCGCGCGGCAGTGCCGGGGACGCTGCCTGCCCGCCACCGGCGAGCGGCATCAGGATGACGCGCGAATAGCCGTCCTCGTTCAGCGTATAGGCGACCGTGACACCATCGGGCGAAAGGTCATAGGCCTCGACATCCCAGCCCGGCTCGCGCGAGAGGGTGGTCATCTTGCCGGTGGCGATATCGATCCGCACCAGCCGCCGCGTATCGGTCCCCGCATTGGTGATCGCGACGATCGCCTTGCCGCCATCGATGAAGCGCGCGTCCTCGAACCGCGCCTTTGCCTTGATCGAGAAATCGAGCGGGGTCACCTTGCCGCTCGCGATATCGAGCAGCATCAGCTGGTTCTCGCGGTTGGAAATGCCCTTGGCGAGCAGCACCGTCGCCTTGTCGGCGCTGATGTCCTGCGGGCCGACAGCGCCGGTGCCCTGCCAGACCACGCGGCGGCTCTTGGGGTCCGCCGGGTCGGCAGCCATGATCGCGTAATCCGCCGAGCCCTTGATCGCGCGCGACCAGACCAGCAGGCTGCCATCCTTGGCGAAGACCGGCGACTGGTTGCGCGTCACCGGCTCGGTCAGCGGCTGGGCGATGCCATCGAGATCGCGGACGAACAGCTGGAACCACTCATCGCCGCCGGTGTCGCGGGTCAGCATGAAACGCTGCTGACCCGGCACGGTCTTCGCGCCGCCCACCGGCTCGTTGAAATACGTGAGCTGCCGCCGCGCCGCGCCGGGGGCAGGCACATGGTGCACCTGAAACGTCGAGCCAAAGCGGGTGGTGATCAGCATGCCGCCATCGGGCAGCCAGTCCTGGAACCGGGCCTCGCGATAATTCTGGTAGCGCTGCACCGCATCGCGCACATCCTGCGGAATTTCAGGCACATTCTCCAGCCGCGCGGTGCCGACCTGGCGCGTTTCGACAGGGGCTTGCTGCGCGGCAGCGGGGACGGCAATACAGGCGGCAAGAGCCAGCAGCGACGATCGGAACAGCATGCGACACTCCTTGATTGTCCAATGAATCCCTTCCCGCGCTGGGAAGGCTTTTCAAGAGCTTACGGTCAGAAAATTCCCAAGGCCAGCCCCGCGCCCAACATCGCGCCCATTTCTCGGCACGGCTCCAGCATCGCTGCATCCGGATGCTTGGGCGCGGCAATCGCTTCGGGCGTCTGGGCATGGGTGCAGACGATCAGGCTGTCGGCGACGCGCCTGAGCCGCCAGCCTGTCGCGATCCGTTCGATCTGCCGAACCGCCCCTGCCCCGTCCGATCCCGCCGCCACCATCGCCGCATAGGGCTGTCCTTCGATCCGGCCCAGCAGCGGATAATAGCAGCGGTCGAAAAACTCCTTCATCGCCCCCGACATGGTCGCGAGATTTTCCGGGCATACAAACAAATAGCCGGACGTGGCGAGCATGGCCTCGGGTTGCACCTCTTCAGCAGCGATCATCCGCACCGGGCATTCGTGCAAAGCTGCCTCAAGCGCCGCCTCGGCCATCGCCCGTGCGGTGCCGGTGCGGCTGTGCCAGATGATCAGCAGTTCGGGTGCATCGGTCATGGCGCATTGATAGCCGCCCCTTGGCTTTGATCCAGACTTTTCCCGGCATCGCCCCTCGCCAAGCGGAATCGGGGCAGCTAGACGTAGCGCATGGCGACGCTGCACCCTGATCCCGTTCTTGGCATTACCCGCTCGCTCACCGGCCAGCCCTGGCATTGGCGCGGCGCGGAAGGTGACCGGCGCGAAGCCGATCTTCAGCCCGATGATCTGGTGGCGCTGCTGCTGCTCAGCCGCGGCGTGCCGCGCGACGATCTGGATCGGCAGCGGTCGCCGACCATTCGCGGCTTCATGCCCGATCCGTCGATCTTCCGCGACATGGACAATGCCGCCGACCGGTTGGCCCACGCGGTGATCGCGCGCGAGAAGGTGACCATCTATGGCGACTATGATGTCGATGGTGCGACCAGCGCGGCGCTGCTGATCCGGCTGCTGCGCGATCTGGGGCTCGATGCCGGGGCCTATATCCCCGACCGGCTGATGGAAGGCTATGGCCCCTCGGGCGCGGCGCTGACCAGGCTGGCGCAGGATGGCTCGACGCTGATCGTCACCGTCGATTGCGGCGCAATGGCCTATGAGGCGCTGCAGATGGCGCATGACGCCGGGGTCGATGTCGTGGTGGTCGATCACCACAAATGTGCGGCAGAGCTTCCCCGCGCCTTTGCGCTGGTCAACCCCAACCGGCTGGACGAGGAGGACGAGGCAGCGTCCCACGGCCATCTGGCGGCTGTCGGGGTCGCGTTTCTGCTCGCCGCGGCCGTGGTGCGCACCTTGCGCCAGCAGGGCTATTTCGCGAATCGCGCCGAGCCGGCGCTGATGGAGCTGCTCGATCTCGTGGCGCTGGGCACGGTTGCCGATGTCGCCCAATTGAAGGGCCTCAACCGCGCCTTTGTCGCGCAGGGGCTGAAGATCATGGGGCGCAGGCGCAATATCGGCATGGCCGCGCTGATCGAGGCCAGCCGGCTGACGCGTGCACCGATATGCTCGGACCTCGGCTTTGCGCTGGGCCCGCGGATCAATGCTGGCGGGCGAGTCGGCGCAGCGGACCTGGGCGTGCGGCTGCTGACGACCCAGGACGATGCAGAGGCGCGCGCGATCGCAGCCGAACTGTCCCGCCTCAACGAAGAACGCCGCGCGATCGAGGCGATGGTGCAGGAAGAGGCCGAAGCCCTGCTCGCCGCGCAGCATAACCGCGCCGTGGCGCTGCTCGCCGGGCACGGCTGGCATGCGGGCGTGATCGGCATTGTCGCGGGACGAATCAAGGAAAAGACGGGCCGCCCCTCGCTCGTCATCGCGCTGGACGAGGCAGGGATCGGCAAGGGATCGGGTCGCTCCATCCCCGGCGTTGATCTGGGCGCGGCGATTATTGCTGCCAAGGATGCCGGGCTGCTGGTTGCAGGCGGCGGCCATGCCATGGCAGCCGGGCTGACGATCAACGCGGATTTCATGGACCGGTTCGGCGAATTCCTGGAAGACCGGCTCGCCGCCCCGGTCGCCGCAGCCTCTGGCGCAGCGCGGCTGCTGGTCGATGCGCTGATCGCGCCGCGCGGGCTGACACCCGATCTGGTCGAACAGATGGAGGCGGCGGGACCCTATGGCATGGGCTGGCCCGCGCCGCGCCTTGCGACCGGGCCGGTGCGAATCGTGCGCTGCGATGTGGTCGGCACGACCCATGTCCGCGCGATCGCGGCGGGCGATGACGGCGCATCGTTCAAGGCGATGGCGTTCCGCAGCGTCGATACCCCGCTGGGCCAGGCGCTGCTGGGCGCGCCGCGCGACCGGCGGTTCTGGCTGGCCGGGCGCGTGAAGATCGACAATTGGAACGGCAATCACGCCACCGAAATGCATGTCGACGACCTTGCGCCGGTCGATTTCTGAAAAAGCCAAAAAAAGCCAAATCGGGCGCTTGACTGCCCCCCGCCAACTGCTTAGAGGGGCGCTTCCCGCAGATGGCCCCTTCGTCTAGCGGTTAGGACGCGGCCCTTTCACGGCTGAAACACGGGTTCGATTCCCGTAGGGGTCACCACTTCGTTTTTAAACGATTTTCCGCGTTTTTGACGAGGTAGTTAGGACAAATGAATGTCCTAACCATGTAGGTCCAGTGCGGCCTAATGCGCTGTGTTTTCGACACTTTCGAGTGTCCATGCGCGACAATCCTTGATTTGTCCGTATCTTTTCAAGCGCTTAGCTGGTGACTGTGCTCCATTGCGTCGGTTACGAAGTTATCACATTCGCCATGCAGTGCGAAAGCACGGGTTCAGCGCAAGAATGCATCATCTTCGACGCTGCGGAACAGGCCGACGCGGTCGATCCTCTCGTATCGGACGCTTCCGCCGACCGTGAGTACCAACGGTAATGGCATACCAGCCATCTCCCAGCGCTGGCTTGCCGTGCCCCCCAGAATCGCGCGCCGGTCGGCCTGTTGGAACTCGTCGCCATTTGCGGGGTCGTCTGGAAAATACGTGAAGTTCGACGTCAGCATCAGGTCGTAATAGGTGGCAGATGCGTTGAGCTTCAGACCGCCGAATGCGCCATTGGCAACCAGCAGGTTTCCGGATGCCAACGGCGCACTGCCAGCGGCGGTCGCGCGATAATATCCGAACATCCCGAGCGTCGCCTGCGCGAAGGGCTCCAAGGTGTCATAGGTCTTGAATGCTATCGTTCCGGCAGGAGAATAATCGCCGACATCGGCAAAATCGGTGCCGTGATCGAGGTTAAACCCGCGCAGAAAATACTGGTTGGCCTTGCCCGTTCCCGAATGCTGCGTAGCGATGACGCCGGGAACATTCTCTACGAGCTCGCCTGTGCGAGAAATCGGCAGGTTTTCGAAATCAGCATAGCCGATCGTCCCTTGCGATCCGGATCTGGCGACACCGATCTGCTGGACGGCACGGCCGTAAACGATGATCGTGTCGTCCGAGCTTCCTTCCTGAATGCCGCGTTCGCGCGCTAAGGCCTCTTCGTCCTGAGCCTTGCTTTCGGTCGATACGTTTGCTGCTGCGCCCGCCTGGAACGATGCCAGTAGTGCGACACTCGAGATCGCCCACCAATTGGCCAAACCGACCCAACAGCAAGTTGAACAGATGACATCTACGGTCTGGTTCGCTATGGGCGGTGACCGTGACATCCGTGCGCGCCTTTCTTCTGAAGCATCGCTCCATGGCCCTGATGCTGGTCATGGTGGCGCTGTGCATGAAGGCGCTGGTCCCGACCGGCTATATGGTCGGACAAGGCAGCAAGACGCTGTCGATCGAGTTCTGCAGCGATGGTCTGACTCAAACCGCAGCCAAGCAGATCGTCATCCCGATGAAGGATGGTGCCGATCGTTCCTCAGGCGAGCACGACGCGGCGAAGGGCGACTGCGCATTTTCGGCACTGTCGATGGCGTCGCTTGGCGGTGCCCAGCCTGACCTCCTCGCCGATGCGCTTGTGTTCATCCAGGCCACCGGGTTTGCTCCGCAGCCTGCGCCTGCTCTTCAATCTTCCTTCGACCTGCGCCCGCCCTTGCGCGGCCCACCGGCGGCACACCTGACAATCTGAACCGATTTGTCGGACCCGCCGGGGTTTAGCGCGCGATAATGCGCCTGCTCCGGCCCTGTCGGAGCATCTTCCCGTGTATCAATTGCAGCATTTCGATGCGCAGCGCCCGGTTGGCCAGACCGACGCTGCGCCGCACTCTTCCACTGCCGAGTTCCTGCCGCAGCCTCCTCTCGTCTTGATGATGCAGGAAAACCGGTCGCATCTGTCGCGCGACGCACGCATCTGTTTCAGCGTCATCGGCTTCCTGTTCATGGTCACCAGCATCGCGCCCGCGCTCAAGGGCCACTGGCTGGTGCCCTTGTTCTCGCTCGGCGCGATGGCGCTGTTGACGCTCGCGCTCGAGTGGCATGCCCGATCATCACCAGCGCGAGAGCGGCTCGAGCTTAGCGATGGCCGCGTGCGTCACAGCGACAGCCGGGGCCGGATCATCGAATACCCATCGTTCTGGATGCGCGTGTCGCCCGAAGGCAAGGGGCCGAGCGACCTACGACTGTTCCTGCGTTCACGCGACGGTGCCTTCGAGTTCGGCCGCTGCCTCAGCCTTGAGGAGCGGCGCGAGGTTGCCCCGCTGGTCGAGGCAGCGCTCGCCAATGCGAGGGGGCGCTGATCATGGCCGGTCATGCTTTTGCCGATCAGCGCAGCGCGTTTCTGCGTCGCACCCGCCACCGCGTCTGGATGTTGATCGCTCTGTGCCTGCTCGCCCGCGCTGCGGATGCGGCGCTCGGCCTTCACCTTATCGAACCCATCGACCCACCTCAGGCGCAGCAATCGAGTGCTGCGCCAGCCCAGAAGGATCAAACCCGATGATTGCTCTTCGCCGTACTAGCCTCACCATTGCCGCGCTGGCTTGCCTCGCTGCTACCGCTTCGCTGGGCCATGGCTACAAGACTGGCAGCCTGTCGATCAAACACCCCTGGTCGCGCGAGACCTCTGCCGGCCAAAGCGTTGGTGGCGGATTCATGGTCGTCACCAACACGTCCGCCAAGCCCGACAAGCTTCTGTCAGCCACCACTACGATCGCCAAGGAGGTGCAACTGCACACCATGTCGATGGACGGTGGCATCATGCGCATGCGTCAGGTGAGCGGCGGGATTGATGTGCCTGCCAAGGGTACGCTCGAGCTGAAGCCGGGTGGCTATCACCTGATGTTCATGGGCCTGAAGCGTCCGCTCAAGAAGGACGAACGCTTCCCGGTCACGCTGAAATTCCAGAATGCGGGCACTCTGAAAGTGCAGTTTGCAGTGCAGGCTGTGGGCTCGACCGGACCGATCGAGGCTGACCATGCAAAGCACTGAAACTGGCGCCGGCAAGAGCCGGTTTAGCGAGATGCGCGCTGCTCTGTGGGTCCTGGCGTTGCTTTTCACCTGCTTTGCGGCTGTGCTGATGTACTTCGGGCAAGGCAACGGTAACAACGCTGTGAAAGACAGCGGCTTTGCCGATGCGTTCGGCGGTCCTTTCGCCCTGACAGCGCCCGATGGCAGCACGGTCAGCGACAGGACGCTGGCGGGCAAGCCCTATGCGATCTTCTTCGGCTTCACGCGCTGCCCCGACGTCTGCCCGACCAACCTTGCCCGCATGGCGCGGCTGCGTGCGCAACTCAAGGCCGATGGCAACAAGTTCAACATCGTATTCGTCTCGGTCGATCCCGAACAGGATACGCCCGCGATCATCGGGGAGTATGTCAAACTGTTCGGCACCCCTATCATTGGTCTGACGGGCACTGAGGCGCAGCTGGCGCAGATCAAGAAGGGCTTCGCAGTATTCTCTCAGAAAGTGCCGGTCACAGGCGGTGGCTACACCGTCGATCATACCGCCACGACTTATCTGATGACCGCCAACGGCAAGTTAGCGGGCACCATCGATCATCAGGAATCCGACACGGTCGCACTGGAAAAGCTCCAGCGGCTTGTCGGCTGATCTCCTGCAAAACCCAACAATCAATCTGAATCAGGGGGACACCCATGAAGACTAGTCTATTCGCACTATCCGCCGCCCTGGTGGCCACCACTCCTGCCTTTGCACAAGAGGCGGACAAGACATCGGGATGGACGTCCGAAATCGTCGTCACCGGACAGAGCACCGATTACAGCATCACAGCCGCCACGACCGCAACACGGACGGCAACCCCGGTGGAAGAAATTCCCCAGTCGATCCAGACGATCACGCGCGGGCTGATCGACGATCAGGTGTTGCAGAACCTGACCGAGGCCCTGGTCAACGTTTCGGGCGTGGTGCCGACCAGCCAGGCACAGGCCGTATTACAACCCACTCTCGTGCGCGGATTTGCGGTCAACACCTTCATCGATGGCGTGCCGACCTACGGGCTACCGCTGGGCGTGACTGATCCTGCCACGCTGGTTCAGGTTGATCGGATCGAGGTGGCCAAGGGACCCAGCGCCACGCTCTATGGCGGCGGCAGCGGCGCACCGCTCTCGGGTTTGGTCAATCTGGTATCGCGCAGCCCTGGCGATACGCTGTCCGGTGAATTCGCCTTGCGCGCGGGTTCATTCGATACGTTCGGAGTGTCGGGCGGGATCAACCTTCCGGTCGGCAATGGCATCGGCCTGCGTGTCGATGGCTTTGCCGAGCAGGCAGACAGCTTCATCGATTTCGTCACATCCGAACGCTACGGCCTGTTTCCGACCCTGGGCCTTGAACTTGGCGCGAACACCAAGCTCATGGTTCGCGGGCGATACAGCCGGGTCGAGCAGACCGAATATGCCGGACTTCCCGCAGAACTGATAGCGCCGACGCGGCGGATCGACCGCAACGTCTTTGCAGGCGCGCGCGATACGCCGCGGACCAGCATTGAAAACAAGGCGATCACGGGCGAATTGACCCACAATATCTCCGACAGGGTCACCGGCACCCTCGTTGCCAGCCGTGTCCTTTCGGACTTCGAGGAATGGGCCAGCTTCCCGTTCGGCCAGTTACAGGGAACGGTCTACAATTTCGGTACCGCCTTCCTGCCTTCGGATACGGACAAGACCTATGTCTCGGGCACGATTTCGGCGCGCCTGGGCGAAGGCGCGATCCGGCACACGCTGCTGGCGGGTGTCGACTATGACAATACCGATTACTTCGCCGCGCTGTTCTTCAACACCGCGTGGGCAACCATCGATTTCGCCAATCCTTTGCCGGCTCCCGCCTTTGGCGTGACACCGCCGTTCTTCTATGACCAGACCGACAAGCTGGAAAGCTTTGCCGTGTTTGCGCAGGACCAGATCGCCTTGGGCGACGCAATCGACGTGACCGTCGGTCTGCGCTGGACGCGGCTGAAGGTTGGCAGCGATCTCGGCCTGTTCGGGGCCACCGACGGGACCTATGAAAAGGTGACGCCGCGTGTAGGCGTAACAGCCAAGGTGGCGAGCGGCATATCGCTGTTCGCGGGCTATGCCGAAGGCTTTCAGGGCGTCGTCGGCGGTGCCTTTTTCGGCCTCACGCCCAAGCCGGAGACCTCTCAGGCATGGGAGGGCGGGATCAAGCTCGCACAGCCCATCCCCGGCCTTACGGGGACCATCGCGCTCTACCGGATCACCCGCCAGAATGTCGTCACCGCGATCCCCAACACCTTCTTTTCCAGCCAGGCTGGGGAGCAACGCGCGCAAGGCGTCGAGCTCGATCTGGTATATGAGCCCAGCAAGGCGTTCTCGCTGCTGGCCAACTATGCTTATACCGACGCGGAGGTAACCAGGGACAACACTATCCCCAGCGGATCGCGGTTGCGCGCAGTGCCCAAGCATGGCGGCCGCCTTGCAGGCCGGTATCGCGTGCTCGATGGCAGCCTGAGGGGCTTCGAGATCGGCATGGGCATCACTGCGGTCTCGCGCCGTGAACTGACCTTGCCCAACACCCAGTCGATCAAGGGTCTGACCCTGGTGGATGCGCAAGTCTCCTATGACCTCGGGCCGGTGAAGCTGGGCGTGTCCGGGGTCAACCTGCTCGGATCCAAGGGCTTTGCGCCTTATCAGTATCTGGGTGGCGCCTTTGTCACGCCCACCCAACCGCGTTCCGCCTATGTCACGCTCAGCACCGATTTTTGAGAGGATTGCACCATGCCACAGATTGATCGTCGCGCCCTGCTGGGCGGAATGACTGGGGCCACGTTGCTCGCTCCCTATCTTGCCATCCAGAACGCCATGGCGGCGCAGGCCAATGCACCCGCAGCCGGAAGCCCCAGCCTCGAAGAGCAGAAGGCCATGGCCGACAAGCACATGGCCGATATGCAGCGCGTCCTGGGCCAAGGGCTATGGGGGCAGGAACAGGTTGCCATGCTGGCCTATCCCAAGTTCACCGCGCTGGACCTTGTCGGCCCGCATTACTTCTTCGCCTGCATGTTCGGCGCAAAGGTGCATCTGGTGACAACCGAGAAAGACTTGACCCCGGTTGCCTCCGATCTGGGGCTCGCGATCGCCCCCACAATCACTATGGCCGAGGTGCCCAAGGACCTCGACGTGCTGTTCGTACCCGGCGGGACCGATGGCACGCTCGATGTCATGCGTCGCGCTGACACCATGGACTGGATCAAGGATCGCGGATCGCGCGCCAAGCACATCACCAGCGTCTGCACCGGATCGATGGTGCTCGCCAAGGCCGGGCTGCTCAAGGGCAAGAAGGCGACTTCGCACTGGGTGACACGTCCCGTCCTCGCCGATTATGGTGCGATCCCGGTCGACGAGCGCGTCGTGCACGATGGCAATGTGCTCACCGGGGCTGGTGTCTCAGCAGGGCTAGATTTTGCCATCGCGCTGGTTGAGATGCTGCGTGGCAAGCCTTACGCTCAGGCGCTGACGCTCCAGGCGGAATATGCGCCGCAGCCGCCGTTTCCGGGTGGAACAATGGCAACATCGCCCGCCGATGTCGGCGACATGATGAGCACGATGTTCAGCGTGGCAGCGGCCCAGTTCAAGGCTTTGGCCACCGGCTGATGGCATCTGCGCGTCTGTCCCTGCGCCTGATCCTGCGCCGCCTGCACCTATGGATGGGTTTGGCGCTGGGCGGGCTGTTTGCGCTTGTCGGCGTGACCGGATCAGCTCTGGTCTATTATCTCGAGATCGACGGTGCGCTGCATCCTGAAATCGCGCAGCCAACGGACGCGCCGGTGGCCGGTTGGGATTCCATCCTGTGGCAGCGCGCTCTCGAGACCGGCAAAGCCCGCTGGCCCGAGCCGGGAGGACGCTGGTCGTTCGAGGTCACAGGTGAAGGCGGGGCCATCCCGGCCCGCTATTACGGGCCCGACGCCGTAGGCCACCATCCCAAGCGCGAGATGGTGTGGTTTTCCGCCGACGGCTCAAGCGTACTGCGCGCCGAGCCCTGGGGCGGCTATCTGATGAGCTGGTTGTACCAGTTGCACATGGAACTGCTGATGGGCGAAACCGGTGCACAGATCGTCGGTTGGGCGGGCTTTGCCATGCTCGCGCTGATGATCCTCGGGCTTTGGCTTTGGTGGCCGCGCGGTAGCTGGCGCAAAGCGCTGGCCTTCAAGCGCAACGCGGTGCCGATCCGCCGCGTGCGTGATCTGCACAAGCTGGCGGGGGTGTGGAGCGCAGGGCTGCTAATCGTGCTGGTCGCCACCGGCATCCTGCTGGCGCTGCCCACCGTCAAGACGCAGCTTCTGACTGCGAGCATCGCTGCGCCCGATGAGGTTCCCTCGCCAGAATCCACTTCTTCCAGCGGTCGCCAGATCCCAATCAGGCAAGCGTTGACTGTGGCGCGCGAGCATGTTCCCGGTACCCGACTCGCATTCATCGATGTACCCATTGGCGGGTCTGCGCCGATCCGGGTCCGGGTGCAGGTTCCCGGCGATCCGCACCCGCGCTTCCCTGGCAGCTATGTCTTTGTCGATCAGTATTCTGGCGAGGTGCTGGCGGTGCACGATGTCCGCAACGGCAATGCATCCAGCGCGACCGCGAAATGGTTTCGGCCGCTCCACGACGGATCAATCGCGGGCACGCCGACGCGCATTCTCGCCATCCTGGTGGGCTTCGTCCCGTTGGGCCTGTTCGTCACCGGTGTGTTGCACTGGCGGCGCAGGGTCAGCCGCCGCGCTGTCAGCGCGCGCGACCGGCTTGGCCTTCAGAAGTTGAACCCTGCCCGCACGAACACCGAACGACCGTTGAAGCCATAAGGTGCGATCGCATTATAGGGCTGCGTCCCGGCATTGTCCGCGCCATTGGTCCCTGCAGCAACGCTGGCGACGGTCGATGCGATGTTTTCGTCGGGATAGACATCGAACACGTTCTGCGCGCCGGCGCTGAGCCGGAACGCAGGCGTGACCTGCCAGTTGATCTCGACATCCGTGATGATGTCCGCACCGAAGGTCTGGATGATATCCGCATTGCCCGCGGTGCCGACCGGGACCAGCCGCACGTCATAGCCCTGGACCAGCGCGTTGATCTGCGCCGGCGTGCGATTGGTGAGAGCGACCGTCGAGACCTCGCCATAGCGCGTGTTGGTGACCGACAGCGTAAACGGCCCGCGCGCATAATTGAGATCGAGCACGACCTTGTCGCGCGGCAGGCTGTCCGAAAAGCGCAGCTGCTGGGTCAGGTCGAACAACGGCGTCGTGATCCCCAGAGCCGCAAGCGGCGCTGGCGTGCCTGCAATGCGATCAAACCGCGTCTTGTTGTAATTGCCCGCCAGCGTGCCCGAGAAGGTGCTGCCATCGCCGAACTGATGGCGATAGTTGATCACGAGGTCCACGCCCTTGGTCGTCGTGTCGACGGCGTTGGTGATATAGGACAGCGCCCCGAACCCGGCCTGGCCATTGGCCGCGAGGAAATTGGTCAGGCGCACGTCTTGGAAGGTCGAGGATATCGCGATGCGGTCATCCAGATCGATGCGATAGGCATCCAGCGTCGCGGTCAGCCCGCCGCTTTCGAAGGTCAGCCCCGCCGAGACATTGCGCGAGCGTTCCGCCTTGAGATCGGTCGCGCCGGCCAGCCTTCCGGCAGCGCTGTCCACGGCGGCGACGCGAACAATCGCCTGCTGGCCGTTGAGGATCAGCGTGTTCGATGCGTTATAGCCCGATTGCGCCAGCGCCGGGGCGCGGAAGGCCGTGTTGTACGAAGCCCGCGCGGAAAGCCCACCGAACAGCCGCACGCGCCCGGCGACCTTGTAGTTGGTGGTGTCGCCAAAGTCCGAATAATGCTCGTGCCGGATCGCACCCTGCAGCAGCAGACGATCGAAGAGTTCCTTCTGGATTTCGGCATAGATCGCGACACTGTTGCGTCCCAGCGATGCGCGATCATCAGGGCCCGCGGTGGGCCCGGGCTGAGCGCCGATCGGGGCCGCAGACCCTGCTGCCGGGCCGTCGAGGATCGGCACCCCGCCATTGCGGAAGCCATCGACATCGCCCGAGAACAGGCGGTAGGTTTCCTCGCGATATTCTGCGCCGAATGCGATGTTGAGCGGAGCGCCATCGCCCAGGTCAATCTGCCGCGTCAGATCAAGATTGCTGGTCCACTGGTAGAAGTCCGATCCCAGCCGGTAGAACCGCGTCGGCGACGCCGCGCCGAGCGAGACGTTCACGCTGTTCTCGTAGGCCAGATCCTGCGTGTTGACGCCATAAACGCTCGACAGGTCCCAGCCGAAACCCGCCAGATCATCGCCGCGCAATCCCACGGCCATCGAGTAATTCTCGATTTGGGTGTCGAGCCGGGGGCGATAGCCATCGGGGTAGAGCGAACGCAGCGTTTCGTTCTGCCCGGCCCTGCGAAAGAAATACTCGATATCGCCATCTAGCCGGTTGTATCCGCCAAACGCATAGACTTCGACTGTGTCCGACGCGGGCGTGACGAAATTGACGAACAGTTGCTTGTTGCTGCTGGGCTGGTCGCCAAAGCGGAAGACCTGCCGATCGATCGTTGCCTCGCGCGGATCGAGCCGGCCGCTGGAGGGGGTGAGCCCTGTTCCCGAGCCGAAATTGCCGGAGATCGCAACAGGCCGTCCGGCGGCATTGGTGCCGAAATACTGCTGGCGGGTATCGGGCCGCGAGCGGTCGGTGCCCTTGCGATCCTGGATCGATGCGGTGAGCCGCAGCACGCCGCCCTCGCCCACCGCGATGCCAGACGAAACGCTCGCTTCCCAGAACTCGCCATCGCCTTCGGTCGTGGTGCCTCCCGTGACCTGCGCGCGCGTGCCGACCGAGCGATCAAGCATCAGGTTGATGACGCCCGAAATCGCATCCGATCCATATTGGGCCGATGCGCCGTCGCGCAACACCTCCACGTTCGAGAGTGCGAAGGACGGGATGGCGTTGAAATCAACCGCCACGTCGCCGCGGCCGATACCGTTGCTCGAATTGAGGTCCGAAGAGGTGTGGCGGCGCTTGCCGTTGACCAGCACCAGCACTTCGCCGGGGCCAAGGCCACGCAGCGACGGCGGAACGAGATAATCACCGACGCCCGACCCCAACGGCCGAGGCGAGTTGAAACTCGGCACTTCCACCTTGAGCATCTGGATCAGGTCGATGCGTCCGCTCTGCTGCAATTGCTCGCGGTCGATCGAGTCGACCGGTACCGGCGAGTCCGCTGCTGTGCGCCCGCCGAAGCGGTCACCGGTGACGATGATGGTCTCGTCAGTGGCCGCTTCCTCGCTCCGACTTTCCTGCGCAAAAACCGGGTCCGCCACAGACAGCAGGGCGACGGCAGCGATCGAGCAGTGAAATTTCAACAGGGCACCCCTTTTTTGATGATATGTTATTTTGTAACACGTCTGTGGCGGGCGCGGGCCGGTTGGTCAAGGTAGGAAGAGATTTTGCAGACGAGACGAGGCTTTATCGGCGGCAGCGTGGCGCTTTCGGCTGCGACCGCACTCCCCGCATTGGGACAGGCAAGCCCTCACGGGTTTGCAAATGGCTATGATGTCGATCGGTCGATCATCAATCTGGATGCGGCCTATTATGGCGCCATGACCCGGTCGATCGCGGCGCGATATCAAGCGAACAGCCAATGGGTTAACCGGCACAACGCGCTGTTTCTGCGCAGCGCACTGACCGGCCCCAGCCGCGACGAACGCCTGCAGCCCGCCACCGATGCGGTCGCTTCACTGATCGGCGCCAGGCCCCAGGAGGTGGCATTGTGCGCGGGCGGGACCGAAGCACTTTATGGCCTGATCGCCAATTACGCGCCGCTCAAGGCAGGTGATGCCGCGATCATGGCGGATATCGATTATGACGAGATGCAGCATGCTGTGCGCTGGCTGACCCGAACGCGCGACACCAGGCTCGTCACCTTCGATCTGCCCGAACCGCACACCACGGCAAACCTGCTCGCCGCCTATGAACGCGTGCTGCGCGGGACCCCGCGTGCAAAATTGCTGCTGCTGACGCACCTGTCCAACCGCAATGGCGTGGTGCTCCCCGTGCGCGAGATTGCAGCGATGGCGCGGGCGCGCGGCGTCGACGTGATCCTGGATGCGGCACAATCGGTCGGTCAGCTGGATGTCGATGTTGACGAGCTGGGCGTCGATTTCATGGGCTTCAGCCTGCACAAATGGGTCGCAGCGCCGCTGGGGACCGGGGGGATCTATATCCGCAGCAACCGGCTTGATGCCATCGAACCCTGGCTGGGCAACGCGATCCGCGATCCGGGCGACATCCGCGCGCGGATCCCCACTGGTACCGTCGATTACGCCGCCAGGCTCACCGTGGCTGACGCAATCGCCGAACACCGCGCGCTCGGGGACGCCAAGCCGGCCCATCTGGTGGGTCTGCGAAACCGCTGGACCGATGCGGTGCGCGACATTCGGGGGCTGGGCATCGTGCACCCGCAGGAGTCGGCCCGCGTCGGCGCAATCGGCGCGTTCCGTTTGCCCGGACAACGCGACTGGGCACAGGCACAAGCCGCTCAGCAGCGGTTTATCGAGCGTCACCGCGTACTGGTGGTTGCCAAGCGCGGTCTGGCATCAGGCCCCGTCCTGCGCGTCACGCCTGCACTGTTCAACACTGCGGACGAAATCGATCGGCTTGTAGCTGCAATCCAGTCCGAACGAGCGATGTCGCAGACTGACACCTGAGAACCTGGTCTGGTCGCCCATTGAGTCATCTCAGCGGTAAATGCCACCCTGCGCAAGTTCGAGCCGGTGAGCATAATCGGACAAGCGCAGGGGAAGCAAAGGAAACCCAGGACCCGCGCCGAATAGCGCGAGCGGCAAGCCGCTGAGACCTCCGATCGCCACCGCTAGCTCCAGGATCGCGCCATCGACGAACCATCAAAATTCCGAGCGAAAGGCATTGATTTATGATATGTTGTTACATAACATAAATCAAATTTTGGGCCTGAGGGGGCAGACTGCGCGACATGAAGAACCTTGTTTTGGCTGCGGCCATCTCCACGCTGCCTGCGGCGTTACATGCACAGGATGGTACAAGCGGTGATTCGGACAAGGCGCCAGAGATCATCGTCACTGCCTCTGCGGTGGCCAAGCTCGATGTCCCGCTTGCAGAAACGCCTCAGAACATCACTGTCATCACGCAACAGGCGTTCGAGCGACAGAACGCGACCAGCGTCGAGGAAATCTTGCGCTACGTACCGTCCGTGCAGGCCGAGCTTTCGGGACGGTCGGGATTTGACGCGTTTCTCGTGCGCGGTTTCGACCAGTCGCGTTACCAGTTCCGCGATGGCTTGCGGCTCGACCCGGGATTCCTGCAGCAGCAGGAACCGGGCGGCCTCGCCTCGATCGAAGTGGTGAAAGGGCCCGCCTCGGTGCTGTTCGGCCAGATCGCACCCGGCGGTGTGGTCAACATGACGAGCCGCGTGGCCTCGGCTGACCGGGTCGCCGCTTTCTCGGCCACCGTCGGAACCGATGATTTCTACCGCCTGACCGCAGACATCGGCGGAGCGATCAACAGCTCGGGCACGCTGTCGGCCCGTGCGCCGATCGTCTATGCCTCGCGAGGGGACACGCAAGACTTCGTCGGGGCCGAGCGCATCTTCTTAGCACCCAGCGTGACATGGCAGCCGACAGAAGCGACCACGCTTACGCTGCTCGCGCTCTATCAACGCGACGATTACAATCGGACCATCGGCGCGCCGCTGGTAGGCACCTTACAGCCCAGCCCCGCCGGCCCCATCCGGCGTTCCCTGTTTCTCGGCGAGCCCGGTCTTGACCGGCTGACATCGGAACAGCTGCAGATCGGGTATCAGTTTTCGCATCGGTTCAGCGATGCTATCCAGTTCCGATCGCGCCTGCGCTACAGTGATCTCAGCCTGGAGGGCCCGATCGTGCAGGCACCCCGCGGCGGGTCGACGCCCACCAGCATCACCCGGCGCGGGTTCAACTTTACCGGCGACCGCAAGATGCTCTCGGCCGACAACCAGCTCGAAGCGGTGTTCGACACCGGCGATGTTGAGCACCGGATCATGGCAGGGATCGACTATCAGGATTTTACCGATCGCAACGCGGGCGATCTGTTCGGCCTTGCACCGATCAATCCCAACGCACCCGTTTATGGTGCAGCCCCGGTGGCGCTGGGGCCGTTCTTTTCGGCTGATGTCAGTCTGAAGCAGGTCGGCCTGTACGCCCAGTATCGTGCAAAGATCGCGGACCGGTTCATCGTCGTCGCAGGGGTCCGGCAATCGGATTCGGACACCCGCAGCACCGATGTCCTCGCCGGAACCAGCCGCACGCAAGACGATAGCGATACCAGCTTCAATGCGGCTATCATGTATGTCTCCGACGCGGGGGTTTCGCCTTACGTCAGCTACAGCCAGTCCTTCGAACCCCAATTCGGGTTCGATCCGCTGACCAGCGGCGAGACTCCGCCACCTTCGCAGGGCGAGCAGATCGAAGCGGGCCTGCGCTGGCAATCGCCTGACAGGCGGCTTTCGGTGCAGGCGGCGGTGTTCCAGATCGACCAGACCAACATCGTCAACGGCGATCCCGCCAATCCTGGTTTCAGCGTGCTGATCGGCGCGCAGCGGCACCGCGGAGCCGAGATAGAGCTCAGCGGGCGGATTGGCGAGGCACTGATCGTGCAGGCCGGCTATACCCATCTCGATGCCAAGGTGCGGGCGAGCAACAATGGCGACGCGGGTCTGACTTCTCTGAACGTGCCGCGCAATTCGGCAAGCATGTTCGTGACCATTGATGGCAATGCGCTCGGAGCGGCGGGCAGCGAAGGCAGCATCGGCATCCGCCATGTCGGATCGCGCCGTGCCAATGATGCGCTCGACATTCTGCCCGCCTTCACGGTGGTCGATGCAGCGCTGCGCCACGACTTCGGCACCTTCGGAATCGCACTGAACGTCAAGAACCTGTTCGACGAGACCTACTTCACCGGCGGGGATTTTCGCGCGGTGTTCTTTGGCGAGCGCCGTCAGGTGCAGCTGACCCTGTCCGCAGGGTTCTGAGTGAGCGAGGGCGCAACGGTGACCACACAGCCCCCGGTGCTCGAGGCCGCTGGACTGACCAAGCGCTTCGGCGAAGCTGTCGCGCTTGACCGGCTCGATCTTCAGGTCGCGGCGGGGGAGACCGTGTGCCTGCTGGGGGCCAATGGTGCGGGCAAGACCACGACGATCAATCTGTTTCTGGGCTTTCTGGAGCCTTCTGCCGGAACGGCGCTGGTCGATGGGATCGAGGTCGCTCGGAGCCCCGCTGCCGCGCGGCGCCGGCTTGGCTATGTGGCGGAGGTGGTAGCGCTTTATCCCACGCTGACCGGTGCGGAGAACCTTGATTTCTTTGCTCAGCTGGCGGGCGAAAGGGTCGACCCTGGTGTGCGCGATGCCATCCTTGCGCGCCTGCGTTTTCCTGCCAGCGCCATTGACCTTCCTGCGGGTTCATACTCCAAGGGCATGCGCCAGAAGCTCGGGCTTGCCATTGCGCTGATGAAACAGGCCAGCGCAATCCTGCTGGATGAGCCGCTGTCCGGCCTCGATCCGGCCGCCGCCAACGATCTGGTTGCGGTGCTGCGCGAAACGGCGGCAGGCGGCACTGCGCTTCTGATCTCGACCCACGACATCTTCCGCGCCAAGGATGTTGCCACCCGGATCGGGATCATGCGCCACGGCCAGCTTCTGGCGATGATCGATCCTGCGACGCTGTCTGCCAGCGAACTCGAAGCCATCTACCTCACGCACATGGCCGAGCGCACAGAATGAGCATCGTGACAGCGATCATCGCCAAGGATCTGCGCGAATTGCGTCGCGCCCGGCGGGTCTTCGCCATGGCCCTGCTGGTGCTCGCCCTGGGCTTGACGGCACTGGCAACATCCTATGTCCGGATCGCCGCTTATGAATCGGACCGCGCAGCAACCAACGTTGCCGATCGCGCGACATGGGAAGCGCAAGGCGCGCGCAACCCGCACAGCGCGGCGCATTTTTCGAAATGGGCGTTCAAACCTCTGACCGCACAGGCTGTGCTCGACCCAGGGATCGCCGCATTCTCCGGCAGCGCTGTCTGGATGGAAGCGCACAATCGCAACCCCGCGGTCGCCCGGCCGATCGACGATCAGACCGTGATCCTGCCGAGCGGCGACTTCAGCGTCGCCTGGGTGCTGCAGGTGTTGATGCCGTTGCTGGTGGCCGTGATCGCCGCTGGCTGCGTTGCGCGCGAGCGCGAGCGCGGGACATTGCGCCTGATGCTGGCAAGCGGGGTCGGCGAACTTGGACTGGTCAGGGCCAAGCTTGCATCCATCGGCGCGGTAACCTTGCTGCTTGGCGGCGCCATCAGCGCGATCGGCGCTGTAGCGGCGACCGGAGCCGGACCGGTCGATCCGGCGCAGCTTGTGTTGTGGCTCATCGCCTATGCGGCCTTTCTGGCGATTGTCGTGGCGGTCTCCGTGGCGGTCTCGCTGCGCGCGCGTTCATCGGGTCAGGCGCTGATGGTGCTGGCCGGGCTATGGCTGTTCGCCATCATCCTGACGCCCCGTGCCGCCGTCTCGCTGGCGGAATATGCGGCACCAGCACCCACCAGTGAAAAGTTCTGGGCGGATGTCGCTGCAGCCAAGGAATCCTACCCCAGCCCCTTTGCTGACGGGATGGAGGCGTTTGGCGCGAAGGTGATGGCGCAATATGGCGTCACCCGGCTCGAAGATCTGCCGGTGAGCTTCGGCGGTCTGCAACTCGAAGAGGACGAACGGCTGGGCAATCTGGTTTACGACCAGCAGTTCGCCGCGCTGTTCGCCGTCTATGCGCGCCAGCGGGAATGGCTACGCTGGGCCAATCTGGTGTCGCCATTGCCTGCCTTGCAGAACATATCGATGGCGCTGAGCGGAACCGACATGCCGCATCAGATCGCCTTTCAGCAGCAGGCCGAAAGACGTCGCAGAGCCTTGGTCACGCAGCTCAACACCGACCTGATAGAAAACGGGGCCGGTGCGGATTTCGACTATCTGGCCGGGCCACAGCTGTGGGCCGAGGTGAAGGACTTTGCCTTTTCCCCTCCGTCGCTTGGCGCGACACTGGCGCAGCTATGGCGCGATGCGCTGATCCTGCTCATCTGGCTGGTGGCTGCAACACTGTTCGCACTGCGCTCGGCGCGACATCTTGCCGGTGAAGGGCGTTAGCGTGCTGCGGCTGATCGGCCTTGAGCTGCGCATGGTGCTGCGCGACCGTGCGGCGCTCTGCCTGCTGGCGGTGCTGGCGGGTGCGCTCGCGCTTGCCTGCCTTTCGGGTATGGCGCTGATCCAGAGCCAGGCAGAGGGTCGTGCAACGGCGCAAGTGCGGCAAAGCGAAGCGGCCGAACAATTTCGCGAGCGCCTGGCCGATGCCGCACTGCCGCCCGAGGAAGCGATCCTGAGCCCGTATCGTCTGCGCAGCGTGCTGATTGCCCCGCTGCCCGTTCTTGTCGATTTCAGTGCCGGGCGCGCGGCGATCGATCCCTATGCCACCACCGTTTCGATGCGGACGAGCCGGGATACGCTGTTCCAGCGCAATGGCCTGGAAAACCCCGAAATGCTCATGCGCGGCGGGATCGACCTTGCCTTCGTCGTCGTTGTGCTCGCGCCGCTGGTGCTGATCGGGATGCTCTATGGCCTGTTTGCAGCCGATCGCGACAGCGGGGTGGCCCGGCTGATTGTGGCGCAGGCGGGCAGCCCGGTGCGGCTGATCGGCGCGCGTATCATTCCACGCCTGACGCTCGTGGTGCTGCCGATCGTGGCAGCGGTGCTTGTGCAATTGGCAATCGGCCCAGACATTGCGGGCCGATCGCAGGCAGCGGCGGTGTGGCTGCTGGTGGCCGCGCTCTTCCTCTCGTTCTGGGCCGCGTGCGGGGCGTGGGTCAACAGTCTCGATATCGGTGCGGAGACTGCCGCATTCTCGCTGGTAGCGCTCTGGGCGTTGATCACGCTGGTCTTGCCGGCTGCGTTTTCTGCCATCGTGCAGGCCAGCTACCCGCCGCCATCGCGCTTCGAGCAGATTGCCACCGCCCGCGCCGCAGAGGTCGCCTCGACCGAAGTTTACGAGAACGATCATCCCGAAATTGCCTCGGACGAATTTGCAAGCCGGCTGGCCTCGATCCGCAAGACGTGGGAGGTGGCGCAAAAGGTAGAGGCGGCAACCGCACCGATTGACCGCCGCTTCGCCGCCCAACTGGCCGCGCAGCAGCGTTTTGCTGAGGCATTGTCATGGGCCTCGCCCGCGCTTGTCGCCAAGCACGCCCTCGACCAGACGGCTGGAACGGATGCCGCGACCGGACAGCGTTTTCGTGTCGCAAGCGAAGCCTATCTCACAGCGTTTCGCCGATATGGCGGGGGCTTCGTTGCACGTGGAGCGATCATGCAAAGCGCAGATGACGCGCAACTGCCACGCTTTTCATGGTCGCCCGCGCGGCCCTTGCCCTGGGGCAGGATTGCGACCCTGCTCGCACTGGCCGCCGGGTTGCTGGCGCTGGCGGTGCGGCGTTTTGCGCGCCTGAGGCCCATCTGAAGATGGTGCACACGCGAATCCGAGCGGCGGTTCTGGCGGCGCCAGTGTGGCTTTTCGCGCCGCACCCGGTGGCAGCGCAAGAGCCCGATCCGCCCACCGGGGACGCGGCTGCTGCCAGCCCAGCTCCGCCAGCGGCACAAGCCCGTCCGGGTTCTGCGTCCATTGCCATCGTCAACCGCAGCGAGGAGAATGTCATCACGCAGGCGTCCGACGCCTTCGGGACCAGCGTCGGGGACGAGACGATCGGCCTGTACAGCGGCGGCAATGTGCGGGGGTTCTCTGCATTTGCGGCGCAGAACGTTCGGATCGAGGGGCTTTATTTCGATTCCCAGGCTGCGTTCAGCGATGCGGTGCGCGCAGGCTCGACGATCCAGGTCGGCATCTCGGCGCTCGGTTACCCGTTCCCGGCACCGACCGGCATCGTGGACTTTTCGCTGCGCCGCGTCGGCGACACGCCGGTCATCAGCGCCCGGACCGGCTTCGGTGATTTCTTCGCCCCCTTTGCCACCGTCGACGCTGCTCTGCCGCTCACCGGCAGGCTCGATCTCAATATCGGCGCCGGGATCGAGACGATCGTCTACCCCGACGGGGCTGATTTCTGGTTCGCGCGCTATGGCGGGGTCGTGCGCTGGCGACCTGCAGACGGCGTAGAGCTAACCGGCTTTTACAGCCGCTACGACTATTTTGACGAGGAACAGACGCCGGTGATCTTCACCGCTGGAGCCTTTCTGCCCCGGCGGATCGCCCGCAACCGCTTCTTCGGTCAGGACTGGGCCGATTGGGCAGGCCATTCGCAGAATTTCGGGGGGATCGCCAAGGCGACCTCTGGCCCATGGCGCTTCAGCCTCGGGCTGTTTTCATCACGATTTACCCTCGACCGGTTCGGCGCCAACTTCTTTGCCAACACGCAAGCCGATGGCAGCGCCGATCGGCAGGTGTTGCTGGGGCGCGATCAGGTCTCTCAGTCCTATTCGGGCGAGCTGCTGGTCGAGCGTGAATTTACCGAGGGGCCAAGGCGGCACCGCCTGCTGGCTTCGGCCCGGTTTCGGCGCGTCGATGATGACCTTGGCGGGTTTGCCTTCCGCGGCATCGGCCCCGGCGAGATCGGTGTGGCTGATCCGGTCGCAGAGCCAGCCGTTGTGTCCGGCCAACTTACCCGTGATCAGATCCGCCAGGAGGCGGGCGCGCTTGGCTATGCGATGCAATGGCAGGGCCTGGGCGAGATCAATCTCGGGGTGCAATCGACGCGCTATCGCAAAGCGGTGCGTGCGCCGGGCCTTGCCCCGACTGCAAACGAGGACAAGCCACTGCTGTGGAATGCCTCTGTAGCGCTCACAGCGATCAACAGCCTCGTGATTTACGCCGCCACCACCCGCGGGCTGGAGGAGAGCGGCACGGCGCCCTCGTTCGCCGCCAATGCCAATCTTACCCTGCCAGCCTTGCGCACCCGGCAGGTCGAGACAGGCGTTCGCTGGACGGTGGCACAGGATGTAAAGCTGGTCGTCGGGCTGTTCGACGTGCGGAGGCCCTATTTCGAGCTCGATACCGACAATGTTTTCCGCGTGCTGGGCGACGTGAAGCATCAGGGGGCAGAGATATCGCTGACCGCCAAACCCCTTGCCGGCCTCAACGTCGTGGCGGGCGCGGTGCTGATGCGGCCCCGCGTCACTGGAGAGGCTGTCGAGCAGGGCAGGCTCGGCGAAAAGCCATTGGGCCGGGTCGGCACGACGCTCGATCTGCGGATCGACTATCAGCCGCCCGCGTTTGCTGCCTTCTCGGTCGACCTTGGCGTGTCGTATACCGGCAAGCGCGCTGCGCGGATCGACAACACGCTGTTCATCCCGGAGCGCGCCATCATCGATCTGGGAACCCGCTACCGGTTCAAAAT
>Ga0075157_10000604_pt1 | contig 27074 bp, 21 predicted proteins | sample JI81BgreenDNA_FD_70967 | JGI IMG/M metagenome (GOLD analysis project Ga0075157, IMG submission 70967) | Wastewater effluent complex algal communities from Wisconsin, to seasonally profile nutrient transformation and Carbon sequestration -... | ecosystem: Engineered > WWTP > Effluent > Algae...
GCAGTTGCTGCGGTTGAAGTACAGCAATGCGGAGATTAAAAGTGCGATCGGGCTTTTGAAATACTTGCCCAAATTGCCAGCAAAACCTATCGCCCAAATGTCTTTGCGAGAACAGTATTTTTTGTTTCGGGATGTGGGAATAGTATTTCCGGTTTTAGCGGTTTTGGCGGTGGCGGCGGGCATTAAGGTAGATGAGATTTCACTGTTAATTAATCGCTATCTGGATGCTGATGATATTATTGCTCATGCCACACAATTAGTTAGCGGCAATGATTTAATGGAATATTTGAAATTGCCCAGAAGTCCGCGCATCGGTCAATTGTTGATGGAGATTCAATTAGCGCGAGTGGAGGGGAGAATTGCGACTCGCGAAGATGCGCTGAAATTGGCGGCAGAGTTGGTGAATCAGTAAGTTTAAATTGATATATTTCATAAATTAGAACGGGCAAGATGCCCGTTCCACACAATTCAACTTTCCCGTGGGGTGGGCTTCTAGTCCGCCCTAAAAAGTTAGTTTACAATGCTAAAAAATCAGAATCTTAAACAACATCCCTTAATTCTTCCGGCAATTCAAACTTGCCATCTGCACCCGGTTCAAACTCAACAACTTTCAACACAGCATCAACATTCAGCGGCCCGTAAATGTGCGGGTAATTCTCACCCGCCGCCAATTCATACTTAAGTTCAGCTTGCACTTTGTCCGAGTCAATCCAAAGCAGCAGCAATCCTGTTTGTCCCACAAAAAATTTATTAGCAGATTTAAGAACTTGTGGCAGAGTCGAACAGTGGATAAATCCTTCAGTATCTAGCGTATCGCCGCGATAGGATTGAACTTGTTTTGCTTCTTCCCACTGTTGGCTGCGGGTGATGTGAAAAATAACGCTCATAATTGAATAAGTTCTAGGTTTAATGGAGAATTGGCAGCAAAATTTGAGAGGGACAATTCCCGCCACAACTTACTGTCAGCGTGATAATTTTAGCATCGATCGCCCGCGCTTCACCGTCCGGCGCGCCCGTTCCCGGATTCACGTCGTAAGCGGGAAAGCAAGCCGCACTCAAACTCAGACGCAACGCATTACCTTTGGCAATTTGCATACAAGTTGCTTGCAGTACAATTCTTACAGGTGTTTCACCTGAATTTACCCGGACGTAACCTTGAGTAAAATTGTAGACGTTGCCGCTATCTTTGACCTCAGAAAGTATCGCACACAAATCAAAACTCGGCGCATCTGCGGTACAAAATACTTCGACAATTATATCTCCAGCTAAGTGCAAATCTGCTGTTAGCGGTGCCGAAGTGTATGTTAACACATCGGTGCGGCAGTCAATAGTCGATCGCTCGATCGCACCGGCAGGAAATGCAGCGTGACCTCCCAAGGATGGCACCGGTCGCCAAGGGTCATGTACGAATATATCATCAGTGCAAACATCCGCGCAACTATCTGTTAAAATACCAGCATCTTCTCTCATCGCGGCAAGTCCGGTACTTGCTAAAAAATAAGATTTATGATTATTATTAGGCCATTTATCAAATTTCCGCCAATCATTCCTCCCCATCTCAAATAGTGAAATTTGCCACTCGTCTAATATTCCTGTATCAACTCCTTTGAGGAATTGATCGAACCAGCGAATTTGCAACTCATCCACAGGATTTGAAGCTGCCAAACCATAATCCAACTCTCCCACTTTTCGCCCCCAAGGTAAATGCGCCCAAGGGCCAATTATCAAATGCTGCGGACAGGAACTCCGGCTCGCCATTTCCTTGTAAATATGGATTGTTCCTCGCAAATAATTATCAAACCAACCGCCAACGTGCAGCATTGGCAAGTCTAAATCTTTGATGTTTGGCGATAACTTTTCCCAATACTCGCTCGGTCGATAATTATCCAACCAATCATGATAATATGAGTCGGGTGCGAGATTTTTAATAATGTCAGGACGCGCGGGCACGGTATCGTATAGCGGGAGATTTCTCGAAGCTGCATAAAAGGCTTGATAGGCAGAAATATCGGCTTTTAAGCGAGCGGTTTCTGCCGCTAGCTGAATTGCCCAGCCGAGATTTGATTGCAGGCAAAATGCGCCGCCTTCATAGGCCCAATCTGCGTATAAATTGCCGCCTACCATTGCCGGACAAATTGTGATTAATGCGCTTGGTTTAGCAGCCGCCGCGTAGAGTTGAGTCATGCCTTGGTAGGAAAAACCGTACATTCCGACTTTGCCGTTACTTCCCGGCAAATTAGCTGCCCAATTGACGCTATCAAAACCGTCTTGTGTTTCGCTAACAAAGGGGTTAAATTTGCCTTCGGAAGTGCCGCGTCCCCGCACGTCTTGGATGACAACGATGTAGCCGTGTTTGGCGTACCATGCGGGATGGGAATATACTACTGTAGAGGCGATCGCCCTTCCGTAAGGTTGCCGCATTAATAATACTGGAAATTCGCCCTCCGCATCGGGGCGGTAGATGTCAGCATCTAAACGAACCCCATCTTTAGTTAGCATTGACGCTGTTTCTTTCGGACGAAGTTTCAGCATAAATCCTACAAAACATCAAATAAAAAAGTTCTGATAAAGGACTGAGATCCTTACTACAAACCTGATAATTGTTCGTAGGGACACGGCACTGCCCATTGGTGTCCAATTAACGTACAACCCATATTCCGGCAGGGGTTGAAACCCCTGCCTCAAAGCTAAAGTCCTCTAAAGAGGACTAAGAAAAACACTTTTCAACTCATTAGTCCTCTTTAGAGGACTTTAGCTATTAGACAGGGACTTCAGTCCCTGGCGGAATGGCGGGTGCGCGGGAGGACTGGCGGACTGATAGCTTAAGTTGACACGCTTTGGGCAATGCCGTGTCCTGTATTTCATCCAATTAAAAACTGCTATACTACAAACCTAGCAGGATACGAGTACATCCGATCGCCCAAGAACTCTCATATCTTCCTCATCGAGTTCGACTGGTGTACCGCTGCGAATTAGTTCCACAAAATCTTCATTCGGCACCATAATGCACAAAGTGTACAAACGTTCACTCCCCGTATTCTCAATTACGTGAGTCCCCGTTGGAGGCACTAACAAACTATCTCCCGGTTGAATACTAACTGTTTTGCCGTCGCAGGTTGCTTGCCCGGTTCCTTTGAGTACAAAAAACATTTCTACTGCGAATTGATGGCGGTTGGGAGGAGTTTTGCCGCCCGCATCGAAAATCTCCACGCAAACTGTTAATGAAACATTAGCTATTACCGGATCGAAGACGATCGCTAATCTATTAGTATCGCCCGGACTGATGCGAAATGCTTGGTAGTCTTTCGGAGACTTTATAACAGGAATCACGCACTGGTTTGTCATTTTTTTGTGCTTAATTGTTAATTATCGTAGGGGCGGTGCCCCCGTGCCCGCCCAGCCCCGTGCCCCCCCCAGCCCCGTACCCGCCTACTCAGTTTCTTAATCAAGAGGGGCAACCACGGGGGGATTGCCCCTACACTCATTCTAGGAATCATTGCTGACTACTATTTAATTGCTTCTAACATAGCCTGAGAATCCGACAAAAAACCAAAACATTGCTTAACGTTATACAGAGTAGCTTGCCAGCAATACTCTGGAGATGTCGTAGCTGTACAATCTTTGACTAAAATACAGTCGTAACCGAGGAAATTAGCATCTTGCAGGGTAGCCATGACGCACTGATCGGCGTTTACTCCTCCAAAGAAAAGTGTAGTTCTGCCGAGGTTCCGCAAGATACTATCTAAAGGAGTATCCCAAAAGCCACTCATCCGATATTTATCAACACAAATATCCTCCGGTTTGGGTTTTAATTCATCGACAACCTGCGCCGCCCAACTCCCTGCCATCAGTACAGGTGCGTTGTTTTTTGGCAGCGGATCTCCCAAACCTACGCCGGATCCTGTGGGATTGTAAACGTGACGGGAAGCTGCACTAATATTGAGCAAATCGGGGCGGTTTCCCCAGTTTATCCAAATAATTGGTACTGCGTGCGATCGCAATTTTGGCAGCAAATTTTTTAAAGGATTAATTGGAGTTCGGGCGGGCGTTACATCTACGCCAATATGTGCTAGCCAACCGTCGGGATGACAGAAATCGTTTTGCATATCTATCACCAACATCGCTGCTTTTGCTAAGTCTAAACGCAGGGTTTTAGTTTCTGTTTCCAGGGTAACAGGTGCAGGCGCGATCGGCGATCGGGTGATATCGGCAATTTTGGCATCAACTTTCCAAGCATTCGGCGGTACGCCCAAGGTGCGGAGAGAATCAGGATTCATATTGATTTTGACTCAAAAACAATTTCAATCTTATAACTATTTGATTGTCACTAACTTGTCATATCTTAAATCTTGGTTATAATTAAGTATCCGGGGTAACTTTTTGAGAAAGTTTAGGATTTATTAACTTTATTCTCGTTGGGCGATCGCCAATGTTAGCGCCAGGGAATCATACAATAAAAATCAATGTAAATTTACAAAAAGGGTAAATCTATGAGCTTGACAATTCAAAATACTTTAATTCCGGTTGATAGCGGTTATGAAACCGCAGATGTGCAAGTGGTGGATAATTGCATAAGTGCGATCGCGCCCAATAACTCCACCTCTAATTCCCCCCCTTACCAAGGGGGGGATAGGGGGGGTAAAACAGTTATTAACGGCAAAAATAAGCTGCTGCTGCCCGGTTTTGTCAACGCGCACACTCACTCTTCAGAAATGTGGCAACGAGGCATCATTCCGCCTTTGCCCCTAGAGTTGTGGATTGCCGAATTATACGATTTTACACCTCTCGATCCCGAACAAGTTTATTTGAGCGCCTTGGGAACTGCGGTAGAAACATTGCTGTCGGGCGGTACAAGCGTAGTCGATCATTTAGTTTTGATTCCGGGGCAAGAATTAGAGACGATCGCCGCCGCAGTTCGCGCTTATCAAGAAATCGGTATCCGCGCTTTTATCGGGCCGTTAATTCAAGATGAATCCCTGACGGCGGGAATGCCTGCGGGCGATAGCGGTATCGAACACGCGGCTTACATTCGATCGACTAAGGCCACTTTGGAATTAATGGAAACAGCCATAAAACAGTTTCACAATCCCGAAAAAGGTGTTAATATATTATTGGCGCCGACGGGAATTCAACTGTGTTCCGATGCTTTGTTTGAAGGCTGCATCGATTTGAGCGATCGCTACAATCTTTGTCGGCACGCCCACCTCTTGGAAACCCCCGCTCAAAAACAGTTAGCTTACGAAAAATACGGCTGTAGCGCTGTCGAACACCTGCAAAGAATTGGTTATTTGAGTCCCCGAACTTCTTTAGCGCACTGCGTTTGGCTGGACGATTCCGACATTGCAATTATGGCAGAAACGGGAGCGACTGTTGTACACAATCCCCTCAGTAACTTGCGGCTAGGAAGCGGGATTGCACCGATTTTGAAATACCGTCAAGCGGGAGTCAACGTATCTTTTGGCTGCGACGGCGCTGCTAGCAATGACTCTCAAGATTTGCTGGAAGCGATTAAAATTGGTTCAATTTTGCACAATATCACGGATTTGGATTACCGCCAATGGATTACACCGCGCCAGTCTGTAGAAATGGCATCCCTGGGAGGAGCAAAAGGCTTGAATCTCGCCGATGAAATGGGTTCGCTGACAGTGGGTAAAAAAGCAGATTTTGTGCTGTATGATTTAACCAGTTTATCATTGCTGCCGCGCACCGACCCGATTGGCTTGCTAATTTTGGGGCGCCCGACTAATGCGGTAGACAGCGTTTGGGTAAACGGCAAGCAAATTGTCGCCGAAGGTAAGGTGAAAACGATCGATGTTGATGCTTTGAGGCGGGAATTATTCGATCGCAGCGAGTGGACGAGTAAGCGTCAATCGCAAACGGTGAGCGAGATTGAAGCGCACTATCGGCAAGTGATGAAACTGCAAGGTTATTCTTAGTAGGGTAAAACTGAGATGTTGCACCATTGTCAGCAACAGGCTTTCCGGCCTGTTCCACAAAAGATAAATTTTCTTGTGGAACAGGCATCTTACCTGTTCATAAAAGGATTATTGAGAATGGTGCAAGATGTGAGGTAAAACTGAGATATTGCATCATTTTGAATAAGCTTTTTAAGGGCCGGCGAGGAGCAACGGCCCACAAGAAAAAAATTCACTCTTGTGGAACAGGCCGGAAAGCCTGTTGCTGAGAATGGTGCTCTTGAGTGAGGTAAAATAGAACTCTCACAATAATCATATTTGCGACAAATTGATGATTAAACTGCACAAATGGCAGCGGATACTGGCTTTAATAGTTGTTTTTACGATCGCCCTTACCTCCTCCGCGATTTTATCTCCGCGTCTTTTGGCTCAAACCCCGCCCAAAGCCCCAACAACCGAATTGCGCGGCGTCTGGCTGACGAACATTGACAGCGACGTTATTTTCTCCCGCAACAACATCATTGACGCTGTAAATCGACTGGATCAACTCAATTTTAATACCATCTATCCCACGGTGTGGCAAGGAGGCTATACGCTTTATCCCAGCGATGCAGCCCAACGAGTATTCGGACAGTCGATCGACCCCTCGCCCGGATTGAAAGACCGAGACATCCTCAAAGAAATTATAGCACAATCCCGCCAAAAAGGTATAGCAGTAATCCCCTGGTTTGAGTTTGGTTTCATGGCTCCCGCCGAATCGGAATTAGCCACACTTCACCCCGACTGGCTGGCGCAGCGGCGCGACGGTTCAACTATTTGGAAAGAAGGCAAACACGATCGAGTTTGGCTGAATCCCTTTCATCCCGAAGTCCAGCAATTCATCTCAGATTTAATTCTAGAAATTGTCGATAATTATGATATAGATGGCATTCAATTTGACGACCATTTCGGCTTGCCCGTAGAATTTGGCTACGAGCCGTTAACCGTGTCAATGTATCAGCAACAAATCAAAAGTCCTCCCTCCAACGACCCCCGCGAAACCTTCTGGGTGCGCTGGCGCGCTGACAAAATCAACGACTTCGTGGGACGAGTTTCCCGCGACATCAAATCCCGCAAAGAAAAATGTATTGTCAGCTTATCTCCCAACCCTTTTCACTTTTCTTTACCCGCCCACTTGCAGGACTGGTTTACCTGGGAAAGACGCGGCTACATCGACGAAATTGTGTTGCAGGTTTATCGCAGCGATATCAAGCGTTTTAGTGCCGAACTGGAACGGGAAGAAGTTAAACTGGCTAAACTTAATATTCCAACTGCGATCGGCATTTTAACAGGTCTTAAAAATAATTCTGTTCCCCTCAAACAAATTCAAGAACAAGTGCAAGAAGTGCGAAAAAGAGATTTCGCTGGCGTGTCGTTCTTTTTCTACGAAAGTTTGTCGAATTGGGCGAAGGAAACCCCGGAACAGCGCAATTCTGCCTTGCAAGAATTCTTTCCCACAAAGATGCAGCGCCCGCCCTCAGAAGCCAGAATTTGAAACCCACGGTTAAAATGAGAAAAAGCATACAGCGCTTAGGAATTGTCATCTTATCTTTAAGCGCTTTCCTAACAATTGGCTATCTCACTCCCACAAAGTGGGGAAATTACTCGCAAGCAGATTGCACCATGTCTCTATACGTTTCCAGCCAAGGCATTCACACCGAAATCATTGTTCCAGTTAAAAATAAATATTTTGACTGGAATCAATTTTTACCGCTAATAGAAATAGGGCGGGAGGCGAATTCTGATTATAAATATTTGTCTTTTGGCTGGGGAGATCGAGCTTTTATGTTGGAAACTCCCACATCAGCAAGTATCAACCCAGTTACAGCTTTCAAAGCTCTATTTCTCCCTACTCCGTCTACCCTACACGTTCAAACTTATCGGGTTTTCCCCCAAAGTATAGAAACCAAATGTGTGAAAATTAGCGGCAAAAATTATCTTAAACTGGTAAAAGTTATTAAAAATTCATTCCAATTAGACGCAGCCGGTAATAAAATTAAAATTAGCTACGGCTACGACAACAGCGATAGTTTTTATGAAGCAAAAGGCAGTTACTCTATTTGGAAAACTTGCAATGACTGGACGGCAGAAGCTTTGGAAAAAGCCGATGTCAATACTCCTTTATGGTCAACGCTTTCTTCGGCGATTATGTTTCATTTAAATAGCGGCTGCGAATGTCAAAGATAAATGGTATTAACGAATGGTAATAATGTTTTACTTTAGCTTATAAAGTTTATAATGAATGATTATGTATGGGTGGGATGTTAAAGTTGCATTGTGTTTTTTAACTGGTATAATTAGCAATTTGAGCAAAAATCATGAATGTAATTCCAGCGATCGACTTATTGGATGGAAAATGCGTCAGATTATATCAGGGAGACTACGCGAAGTCTCAAACTTTTAACGACAACCCCGTCGAAGTCGCGAGACAGTGGGTAAGTGAAGGCGCGACAATGCTGCATTTAGTAGACCTCGACGGCGCTAAAGCCGGTCATCCAGTCAACCAAGCAGCCATTGAAGCGATCGTCCGATCAGTAGACGTTCCTTGTCAAGTAGGTGGCGGAATGCGCGATCGCGCCTCGGTTGCTGGTATCCTCAATTTAGGCGTCCGCCGCGTCATTCTCGGCACTGTCGCCGTCGAACAACCCCAATTAGTCGGCGAATTGTCCGCCGAATTTCCCGATCGAATTCTGGTTGGCATCGACGCCAGAAATGGTAAAGTTGCTACTAGAGGCTGGCTAGAAACTTCGGAAGTTTTAGCGACAGAATTGGCGCAAAAAATGGCCGAGTTAGGGGCGGCTGAAATTATTTACACCGACATTCACCGTGACGGTACTATGGAAGGGCCGAATTTGGACTCTTTACGCGAAATTGCTAACGCTATTTCGATTCCGGTGATTGCTTCCGGTGGCGTTAGTTCGATCGCCGATTTATTGAGTTTGCTGGCTTTGGAACCAATTGGTGTCAAAAGTGCGATCGTCGGTAGGGCAATTTATACCGGCGATATCTTGCTAAAAGAAGCAATTCAAGCAGTCGGACAAGGGCGGTGGCAGGATGTACCCCCAGATTTGGGTTCTTCAAGCTTTGCTTGATAATCATGTCGAGTTAACTGGCTACCCAATATGTAACAGTTATCAATTTTCCGACTCACAGTCAACAGTCAGCGTAGAATCGTATTTCTTACCATCATCGTAACCATGTTTTTGAACCATACAATTACAGCTTTAAGTTCTGGTATGGCATCCCTAGTTGCTCCCATACCTTTGTTAGCAACAGTCGAAGCCGAAAATTCGCCGATCGTTCTGAGCGGAGTTTTGCTCAGTTTGGTAGTGATTTATCTCGCCAGTAAATTAGGCGCGGAAGCGGCTAAAAAGTTCGATTTGCCACCGGTTTTGGGTGAACTTGTAGCAGGGGTAATTGTTGGCGTATCTGCTTTACACCTGGTCATTTTTCCCGAAGCAGGGCTGTCAGCCTCAGACTCAGGGATTATGACAGTTGTGCAATCGATTAATCATCTGTCTCCTGCCGCCCTCACCAGTGTGTTTGAATCGCAGAGTGAAGTCATTTCAGTGCTGGCTGAAATAGGCGTGATTATTCTGCTGTTTGAAATTGGCTTAGAGTCGGATATCAGACAACTCAAAGAAGTGGGGGTTCAAGCCGTCGTTGTCGCCTGTGCCGGCGTGGCAGTTCCCTTTGCCGCTGGTACTGCGGGCTTGATGATAATTTTCCACACGGCGGCGATTCCGGCGATTTTTGCGGGGGCTGCTTTGACGGCAACCAGCATCGGAATTACCTCCAAAGTTTTGTCGGAATTAGGACAACTCAAATCTAAAGAAGGTCAAATCATTGTTGGTGCAGCGGTGATTGATGATGTGCTAGGAATTATTGTCCTGGCTGTTGTCGCCAGTTTAGCGAAAACCGGTGAAATTGATGTTGTTAATGTCATCTATTTGATTGTCAGTGCAACTGCGTTTCTGTTGGGTTCTATTCTGTTGGGCGGCATCTTCAACAAAAGCTTCACTGCGGTGGTGGAGAAACTCAAAACTCGCGGCAATATAGTCATCCCGGCATTTGTCTTTGCTTTCTTCATGGCTTTTCTGGGCAACGCAATTCATCTCGAAGCGATTTTGGGTGCGTTTGCGGCTGGTTTGGTGTTGGATGAAAGCGATGCCCGCAACGAGTTGGATGAACTGGTGAAGCCGATCGCGGATTTGCTGGTTCCCATCTTTTTTGTAACCGTGGGAGCTCGCGCGGATTTGGGGGTTTTGAACCCAACAGTGCCGGATAATCGGGCTGGCCTTTTGATTGCCGTATTTTTGATTGTGGTTGCGATTTTGGGCAAGCTGATTACTGGTTGGGTGGTGTTTGGTCTGCCGGGAATCAATCGATTGGCGATCGGAGTGGGGATGATTCCTCGGGGCGAAGTCGGGTTAGTTTTTGCTGGCATCGGTTCCGCGAGTGGGATTTTGGATAAACCGTTAGAAGTCTCGATTATTATCATGGTGATTCTGACGACATTTTTAGCGCCGCCTTTTCTGCGGGTTGCCTTTGGCGATACAGTAGAGCCTCCTGCTAGTGGCGAACTTTCTAGCGAGAAAATCGTTTGATTACCGGGTGATATTAAGTCGGTTTTGAGGTGGTTGGGGGCGATCTGCTGGTATTGAATCACTTGGCGGCGATCGTCTCCCTTGCTACTCATTCGCCTCCTGGTTCAAACGGGGTGACAACCACTTCAGAGAATGCGATCGCAGTTATTTACCCACGAATGCTACAGCACCGCTTTGTAACACAGGAATTTCAATGCGGAACTCTGCTCCTTGATGGGGTTGAGAGAAACACTGGAGTAAGCCACCATGCTTATCAACTACAATTTGATAGCTGATGGATAGTCCTAATCCAGTTCCTTTACCAATTGGTTGGGTGGTAAAAAAGGGATTGAACACCTGTTGTCTAACAGTTTCCGTCATCCCTGGCCCATTGTCTTGAACTTGAATCACCACGTTTTTAGAACAATTGGGCCCAGTTTCCTTTGTGACTAGCTTCGTCCGAATAGTGATGCGACTGGGATTTGTTTGGATGTCTTTTCGAGAACGCTGATTGTCGTAGTTTTCTAAAGCATCGATCGCATTTGCCAGAAGATTCATAAAGACCTGGTTCAACTGTCCGGCATAGCACTCTACCAGAGGTAAGTCGCCGTAATCTTTAACAATTTCAATAGCAGGATGATCCGGTTTCGCCTTCAGTCGATTTTGCAAAATCATCAATGTGCTGTCAATTCCCTCGTGGATATCAACTGGCTTCATTTCTGCCTCATCCAGCCGCGAGAAGTTTCGTAGCGACAGGACAATTTCACGAATGCGATCGGCTCCTACCTTCATTGAAGTCAGGATTTTGGGTAAATCTTCACTAATGAAGTCCAGCTCGAACTCTTCAATTTTTTCCTGAATTTCGGTATTAGTTGGATAGGTTTGCTGGTAAAGCTGAATCAACTTTAGTAAATTTTGCGTATAGTCCGCAGTATGGCTCAGGTTGCCATAGATAAAGTTGACTGGATTATTAATTTCGTGAGCAACACCAGCAACAAGTTGCCCCAAACCAGACATTTTCTCTGCCTGAATAAGCTGTGCCTGAGTTTGCTGTAAGGTTTTGAGTGCAACCTCAGCTTCCTCTTTTGCTTGCCTTAACGCAGCTTCGGCTTGCTTGCGCTCAGTAACATCCAGTGCCAAGGATGCAACTCCAAGAATCTCTCCACCATCCCCTACTAAAGGCGTATTGAACCATTCGCAAATAATGGTTTTGCCGTCTTTCGTAAGATTTTCGTTGACGCTGTAGCGTCCTCCGGTCTCAATCAACAGCTCGTTCATAACTCGATCGACCATTTTTCGGGCAGATGCAGGCACAATTAATTCTGCGGGATGGTGTCCGATCGCCTCTTTCGCCGTGTAACCAAAAATCTTCTCGGCCGCTGGATTCCAGGCAGTGATTTTTAAGTTTAAATCCCATTCCACAACTGCCAGTGAAGTTTGGCAGAATAAAAAAGATAGCCGCTGCTCCGACGCTTTGAGTTCTTCTTCTGCCTGTTTCCGTTGAGTAATGTCAATCCCTGTTTTGATGATGTACTCAATTTCACCTCGATCATCGACTAAAGCAGTATCTGACCAGGCAATAAGTCTAAGTTGTTGATCTTTACTCACCCAACTGCCTTCATACTGCAGCGGAAAATTACCAGCTTTTAAAGACTCAAAAGTAGTTTTGGCTTGTCTAGCTAAGTCTGAGTTCGGGAACAAGTCCCAAAAGTAGCGCCCCTTCACTTCACTAAACGAGTAATGAGTCATTTGTTCGCAAGCTCGGTTAAAGCGAACGATTTGTCCCTGCGGGTCGAGCACAACTACCAGGGCACCTGCAATTTCAAGAATGGCTGAAACAAAATTGCGTTCCACTTCAACTGCTGTAATCAGTTCCTCTAACTGAGTTGCCATATTGTTAAAGGCGATCGCCAATGTCCCCAATTCGTTTTGGCTGTCGATGTTGACCCGCGTCTCTAATTCCCCCGCACTGAGTTCAGTAGCTGCCGTGGTTAAGCGCTGTAGCGGCACCACAATTTGCCGAATAAATAGATACCCAATGCCAACAGCGACGATCGTCACCAGCGTCAATGAGCCTCCCATAATTGAGAGCATTTGGTAAACGGGAGCATAGGCCTCAGCCGTTGGCAGTTCTACAACCACCGTCCAATTCACGCTCCGAACTAAGGTACTGGCTCCCAATACTTCTACCTGCTTTAGACCCAGATAAACATTAAGGTGCTTAGTATCTTCCGATGCTTTCAAAAATTGAAAAAAGGGACGCTTAGAAATATCTTGAAGCTGAAACGTTTCTGGCTTACTACCCTTTTGAGCAATGAGAAAATTACGCTCATCAACTACATAGACATAACCCGTCTTGCCAACCTCCGTTTGGGAAACAATAAACCAGAGAAAGTTGAGATTTATCTCTGCTAATAGCACCCCATCCACCTCATCTCGATCATTCCGAATCGGAACCGCCATAATTGTTGTTAGTTGGTTGGTTTGAGGATTAATTTCTACAGGACTGACATAATCTTCCTGCTGTTTGAAGGCACGAATAAACAGTGGCGAATTGGCTGGATTTTCTAATTGAAGCGGTTTATAGGGTGAAACTGACGCAACAAATTGTCCCTTCCTATTCAAAATGGCAACGGCTTCATAAGCATCATTATGACGAATCAACCCTTCCAACAGGCTCTGCTGCACTTGAGATTGAAAGTTGGTGAGTCCTTTGACCCTAGCTAAATAGCTCAGTTTTCGTTTCAAGTCATCTAGATAATTATCAATCTGCCCTCCTGCTGTCTGGCTACGCGCTTGTTGGAGCGATCGCGATTGCTGGATCTGGGCCTGAAAGCTGAGGTAGATCAGCAAGCCACCTGTGGGCAGTAAGCTCAGGAGAACCAAAAATATCAAACCATAGCGGAGCTGATGTGCAATAGAAAAGAAGCGTTGCCAGAGATGTGAAGGGGAGCTTTTGGCAATCGGCAGAGCGCGATCGTTGCGTTGATTTTGCATCGGACTTAAGGATCAATATTGGTAAATCAATTAATGCGCGCACTAAGGAGACACATCAATTTGGCCAGTCGTCACAGCTTCTCGGATGGTCTTGAAAGTGTCCTCTTCCTGAGACGTGAGACTACCACGGAAAGGGGCAAAGTCGTAGATCTTTTCCTTGAGCCCAAACTTGTAAAGTTTTCCTTCCCAGCGACCTTGCTGGGTTAACACTGCCACATTTAGCACCAGATTGGGAATGTCCTGCAGAACGCTAGTGAGGACTTTGCCGGGAGCCACTTCATACTGATCCTTTGTCCTACCAATCACAAAGACTCCTGGCTTTTGCGAAACGGCTATTAGGGCGGCTAACCCTGCCTCACCCGCGTTGAAAGTCAAAACATCTACTCCAGAGGCAACCATATCCGTGGCAATTTTGGTGGCTTTTTCCGTATCAACCCAAGAATCGAGAAAAGCAGTCGAGGCTTGAACAGAGGGATTCGTGGCTTTCACTCCCCGCCTAAACAATGCTTCTTCTTCTTGGTAAACGGGATAAGGTTCACCCACAATATAGCCAACTTTATTGCTTTTGGTCTTCATCGCAGCCAAAGCGCCTGTGAGGTATCCCACCTCACCCGATCGAAAAGCAACAGCCCCTAAATTTCTGTTATTCCCTGGATGCGTTGTAATCAGGGCAAATTTCGTGCGTGGAAATTCTTTAGCGAGCTTTTCGGCAGTTGTGGAATAGGCACCACTGGCGGCAATTATCAGGTCATAGCCGGACTGGGCATATTTGCGAATGATAGGTTCACTATTTTCACCGTCAATACTGTCAGTAATGTCTACCTCAGCATTAAATTTATTTTTGATTAGATTCAATCCTTCAAAGCAAGCTTGATCCCAACTTTGGTTGTCTTTGGCGCCTGTGGTGAGCATGGCCACTCTAAAGCTGCTAGAGGTGCTGGCTTCAGGGGCAGAGTCTAGGTTCGGAGTCGATCGACTGCAACTGATCGCAAAAACCAGAGCTAGAGCCGCCAGAGTCATGTGTTTCAAGAGAGATTGAATCAGCATAATAGCTTTTCGCAGCAAGGTTACTTTTTCTACGCCGATAAATTTGTTGAAGGCTATCTCAACCATCTTCAAAACTCTTACTGTAGCTGGGATTTAATGACTCTGACAGATTCAGCGTAAGCTGTCCCGCCTTTAAATTGTATATTCAGGGCGGGCAGGACGCTAGGGCCCCTACTCCCCACAAGACTTTATTTTTTTTTGACATACAATTTAAATGCTGCAACAGTTTAACACTCATTTAAGCTCAAAAACAAGTAAGGACACGGCACTGCCGTGTCCTTACAACTCTAACCTGCAATTAACCGAATTTGTTTGCTCTTACTTAACAAACAGCATTTCTTGATAAGTAGGCAGAGGCCACAAATCATCAGCCACTTCACCTTCCAGGGCATCCGCATACTGGCGAACCTCATCCATCAAAGGACGAATTGTTTGCGAAGCATATTGCATATGGTCTTCTGTCGAAGCAAAATCGTGCTTGCTCAAAGCCGCGCTCAATTTGCTCGTAGTATCCATCATGGACTTAACTAGCACCGCTACTTTTTCGGCACTTTCCTTTTCCATTTCAATTCCAATCTCTTTCAATTTAGAAATCGTGCCGGAAAGTTCAGCTAAATACCTCAAAGCTGCGGGGTAAACAATGGTTTTTGCCATGCTGATTACCAGTTTTGCTTCGACTTCAATTGCCAGCAAATACTGCTCAGCATAAACATCGTAACGGCTTTCCAATTCAACTGGAGTCAGAACACCTGTCTTTTCAAACAAGTCTTCAATGTATCCTTCCTTCAACACGGGTAAAGCATCTGCCGTAGTCCGCAAGTTAGCTAAACCCCGTTCCTCAACGGCCATTTTGTGCCATTCTTCGGAATAGCCGTCGCCACCAAATACAACCGCACCGTGCTCGTCCATCACTTCTTTGAGAATGGTTTGGATGGCAGCATTCAGTTCAGTTCCCTTAGCCAAATCGCTTTCTAATTTGTTAGCAATCCAGTCCAAAGAATCTGCAAGAATTGTATTCATCGCCACCAGCGGCCCGGAAACAGACTGACCGGAACCTACGGCCCGGAATTCAAACCGGTTTCCAGTAAAAGCAAAGGGCGAAGTCCGGTTTCTGTCTCCAGCATCCTTCATGAAAGTAGGCAATGTTTCTACACCTAAGTTCATAATTCCCCGACCTTTAGAGTCCTTAACTTCTCCCCGGCTAATTTGCCCGAAGATATCTTCTAATTGCGAACCCAAATAGACAGAGATAATTGCTGGTGGAGCCTCATTTGCACCCAATCGGTGGTCGTTGCTGGCAGTAGCAACTACCGCGCGCAATAGCGGCCCGTATTTGTGAACTCCGCGAATCACAGCGCCGCAGAACACTAAAAATTGTATGTTCGAGTGCGGTGTATCGCCTGGGTCTAATAAGTTGCCTTGGGTGGCATTCCCTACCGACCAGTTGACGTGTTTGCCGGAACCGTTAATGCCGGCGAAAGGCTTCTCGTGCAGCAAACACATAAAACCGTGTTTCTTCGCAGTGTTGCGGAGAATTGTCATGGTTAATTGTTGGTGGTCGCTGGCGACGTTTGCAGCTTCAAAAACTGGTGCAATTTCAAACTGACCGGGAGCTACTTCGTTGTGGCGGGTTTTGGCAGGAATTCCCAGCCGGTACATTCTTTCTTCTACTTCCTGCATGAAGACTTGAACGCGCTCTGGAATCGCTCCAAAATAGTGGTCGTCAAATTGCTGACCTTTGGCAGGAGGTTTGCCAAACAGGGTGCGACCTGCTAGCAGTAAATCGGGGCGGTTGTTGGTGAAATTGGCATCTACCAGGAAGTATTCTTGTTCGGAACCGCAACTGGAATTTACCGGAGCAACTTCGGTATTGCCTAATAGCTTTAACACTCGAGTTGCTGCTTTGTTCATGGCGGCAATGGAACGCAAAAGCGGCGTTTTCTTGTCTAAGGCTTCACCTGTCCAGGAGATGAAAACAGTAGGAATGCACAATGTCATGCCGTTGTCTGTTTCCATGACATAAGCAGGGCTGGTGACATCCCAGGCTGTATATCCGCGAGCGGCCGCAGTCGAGCGAATGCCGCCGTTGGGGAATGAGGAGCCATCGGGTTCGCCTTGTACGAGAACTTTGCCTGCAAATTCTGAGATGACGGAACCGTCGCCTTGCACTGAGATGAAACCGTCGTGCTTTTCGGCGGTGCCGTTGGTTAGCGGGTAGAATACGTGGGCGTAGTAGAGGGCGCCTTTGGAAATAGCCCAATCTTTCATTGCTACTGCAACTACATCAGCTACGGAAGCATCGAGTTTTTGGCCGGTTTGAACGGTGTTTTTTACTGATTTGAAAATGCTTTTGGGCAGACTTTCTTGCATCTTGCTCAGAGTAAAAACGTCTGTTGCCCACATATCTTCTAGCCGCTTGGGAGGCCGACTAGGCATCAGTTTGCGGTTGACGATTTGAGAAATTGCTTGAACGCGCGATTCGTTTCCACTCATGGTTATTTTTATTGGTATTGCGGGACGAGTAGTTGAGAAAAAATAGATGTTAGCAAAAGTCTAACGATTGACGAATATGTTGTTGGATTTACCTAAGATTTTGCACCATTCTCAATAACGGGCAAGATGCCCGTTCCACAAGAGATCAATTTTCTCGCTTCACAGGCCGTCCAGCCTGTTCATAAAAGGCTAATTGAGAATGGTGCAACATATGAGATTTACCCAACATTTTTTGTCAAAGCTAACTTTTGCGAGAATGCCTTTTTTGGCAGGCTCTACAAGATTGGATGAGCGAGGCGCAATCACTTCGCCGTCCACCGGGCGTGAGAATCCAGTGTGAGATGCGGTTGGATTTCGGTTATTAGCAAGAAGATAGATGGCAAGAGCCTGTACAAACTTGAGTCAACATTATAGATGTCTGCACTGCACAAATTTAGTAATTAATCTTTACCCTGGTCAGCTCAAAAATTTTGTGCGAATCAATTCCGATGAATTCAGGTCAAAACTACTTATGGTTTTTAACGGTTCGACGATCGATAAATCGCAGTCCAGCAAACAACGCACTCGTTTAGGAGTTTTGGAGAATTATGGAGAGTACACAATCTACACTTGGAGAGTTTAAACAATCATTAACCAAATAAATGTATTGTAGGCTACAGAATTTTAGGTTTTTTTCAGAAAGGTCGATCGCACCAAGCGCACACAACCGCAGGATTTCAGTTTAACAGGACGCGGGGCGCTCAAACTAAGGGCGATCGTACTCGCATAGGGCATAGGGCATAGGGCATAGGGCATAGGACATAGGGCATAGGGCATAGGGCATAGGGCATAGGGCATAGGGCATACCTCACTTTCTTAAGAACTGCTATATGATAAATAAAGTCTGGCAACTCTTCTAAAAGTTGGTGCGACAATTTGCCGTAGAAATCTTTACGAGATTTGGGAACTTATTAAACTGTTATAGCCGCAGTTTATTGAGCATAAATGAGTAAGTTGATAGTTTTTATTTAACTGGTTGGTAATCAGAAGACTTCAGAGTATGAGCCAAAAAGCGTTCTGTGTAGTACAAAGCTAATTGATTGCTCGGGCCATTAAAAACTGCATCAAAAGCGTGTTCAGCCCAAGGAATTTCGAGCAAAATAGCCGGTGAAGCGAAGCTATCCCGTAGGGAATCGCCCGTGGCTCGCAATCGTTGGTAGAGCGATCGACCAAACTTGGGCTGAACGATATGGTCGCGACCTGCATAAACCAGTAGAGAAGGGGGAAGATTCGGTTTAATATAATTGATGGGAGAAGCCCGACGGTAAAGCTCGTTGAGTTCGTCTGGCGTTCCTCCCAGAAAGGCACGCAAGACGGCTCGAACATTTATGGCATCAGGAAAAGGTGGGTCATTGTATCCCCGGATCAGGTCATTTGGCCCGTAATAGTTGACCACGGCTCGAACTGGAAGCACACTAGAATTATAAGCAGTTAGCATTGCTAAATGGGCACCTGCAGACCTTCCCATCAGAGCAATGCGATCGAGATCGATGTCCCAATCAGCAGCATGAGTTTTGATATAGGAAAGAGCGGCTTGTACGTCCTCAAGCTGAGCAGGAAATCGATACTTGGGAGCGTGGCGGTAAGCAATTGCAACCACACAATAGCCTTGGGCGGCCATATAACGGCTGAATTCCTCATTGGAATCGGGATTGCCTCTTTGCCAAGCTCCCCCGTAGAGTGTGATAATCGCCGGATATTTGCCAATTTGCATCGGCCGGTAAAGGTTTAATTGTAGTGAAACTCCGTCAGGTTTGGCAAATCCAATAGCCCGATCGATCCTAACCTCTCTGATGGGAATTCCTCGGAAGGCATCTGCGAGGATAAACGGTTGAGGGCGTAGCTGCGCGCGATGGGCTTGAGGAAGGGCTGCTAAATAGTTTTCCCCTAAAACTGCTTGCATTTGGGTAGCTATCGCTGTATTGGCTGCTGGGAACTGAATCAGGGGAAGCAGGCCCAGGATGAGGGCGAACAGGTTACAAATGAGTAAAATAATGTAGACTTTGCCTTGATGCCGTCTGAGCAGGTTCAGCAGAAGGGCGATCGTATTGATACCAACCAACCAAGGACTGATTTCTGGTGCTCCCACCGCCAAAGGGTACAGGAACATCGTGGGTGCTGGTACGATGATCCAGAGACTGAGAAATAGGGCGATCGTACTCAGGAACCAAGAAATAAATGGCGTGACTAAGAATGCTGCTAATAAGGGTAACTTTTTGCGGTTATTCTTGTGGATCATCGGATTTTCGCAGCCTAACTTTTAATCAGTTTAAATTAATCTGGTGGTTTTTATTGGTAATATCATGTCCGGTCGAGCGACCGCGATTTTTGTAGGGGCGGGTTCACCAACAATACCGGCCAATAATTGACCATCTCAAAAACCCGCCCCGACCGGGATATTAGAGTTAATTGATCGGACATGATATAAGTCGATCGCCTCTGGCATTACCAAACCAGCAGCTTCATTGACTCCGACATCCTGCGGCGAGCGAAAATGCTTTGCATCGTTCTATTTTCTTCTTTGGGGTTGTTCGCTGTTTCTGGGAATGTTAAGCTGAGGTTGTCCCGCTAAACTAGCTTTATGGGCTGTTATATCATGTCCGATCGATTGACCATAATATCCCGGCCGGGCGGGTTTTTGAGATTGTCAATTATTAGCAGATATTGTTGGTGAACCCGCCCCTACCTGATTTCGGGCGAAGCGAAGCGGAGGGAATCGACCGGACATGATATTACTCATCAAAAGTTTGGCTATTATTCCAATTTTGGTATTTAGACAGGACTTAGGCACGGGTGTCGAGAAACCGGGTTTTTTTACGAGTCTACTTCTTCGTGGCGCTAGGCGATTCCCAATAAAAAAACCCGGTTTCTTTACTGACTCGTTAAGCCTCGAAGTTTATCTCGAAAATAACAGAAGCTTGGTGACAAATTCTTATCTACGTTCATGTGGGGAGGAATCTTCTCAGCCCACTTTGACTTCTGTAAACCCCTTGCTTGCTTACCTTGTTTAGATAATTTTTGTTGACCACCGGAAAACACCGCATCAGCTAACGTCTCCCACGTCCCACAGATACTATCATTGTTGTAAGAATTTAGGACTGCTTCTTTTGCGTTCGGATAAGCTGCCCTAACTGCTGCTAAATCGCCTAGATACCATGCTTCTCCTTCTTCAATTGCTATGCAAAATTGTGTCTTTGGCTTAGGATTGCACTTATCCACAAGGTCAAGTAGTTCTCTGCGAAACGTACTGAGGCATCGGTTATCTAGATCGCAAATTACAATGAGGACAAAAGAGTAATCAGGACAGTCAGATAATGTTTTACCCCATCCTTGAACAATTTTCGGAAGTAGGTCGAGCAAAATTCGTTTTTTTGCATCAGAAGTAGAGTTTATATCTTTAGGAACCTTATGCCCAAGTCCTTTGTAATAACTGATCTTAAATGTGTGTTCGGTGCTAATAATCTTTGGGATAAGAATTTCAAGAGCAGTTTTTCCAGAAATATCCTCGACAAGTATCTCAAAGTGCATTTATTCACCTTTTATCTAGATAATCGCTGTACCAAAGTCCGCCAAGGGGCAATCCTTCAGAAACAAGGTTATTAATGAGAGGGTCTTGGCTAGCTCGTCTGATTGTAGAAAAACCATCCTCGCCCTTTTCAAGTACCCAAACCTCTTCAGGGTTAAGAGCATCTACAAAATAGGGTTGATGTGTTGTAACAAATACTTGCGATCTTTTTCGAGCTGTAGCGTGTTCTCGAAATTCTCGGACTAGAGTTTCTAAAAGCTTATGGTAAAGTCCGTTTTCGGGTTCTTCTATGCACAAAAATGGCGGTGGTGAGGGGTCTTCTAAAAGAAGGAGATAGGCAAATACCTTCAGTGTTCCGTCTGACATTTGTTGAGCATAAAATGGTTCTTGAAAACCTCGATCGTTGAACTGCAGCAGAAGTCTACCGTCTGGACTTTTAGCGGTGCTAATCTTTGCCACGCCTGGAATCTTACTAGATATTTTTTGCAGAATTGATTGGAATTTCTTAGGATGCTCTCTCTCCATAAATTGAACCACATTTCCTAGATTATCTCCATGAATATTCAAATGTTTTTGTGGCCCAGCCAGAGGTAAGCTACGGGCAGCGTCTGGTGTGAAATAGCTGAGATACCATCCTTCGATAAATCTACGAAATGCGGAAATTCTTGGGTGTTGTTTGAGCGCTCCCAAAGTAGCAATTCCCAGTTTTCGCTTGTCGTCAAGTTCAACTATTTCCTTTTCTTTACTTTCTTCTGATCTCTCACCTATTTGGATTTCTTCTATTAAATTGTTTACATCAAATTCTCCTCGATCTTCATCAACTAGCTGACCTCCTTCTTCACCTTTCCATGCTAAGCCCTTACCTTCATTCAGAATCAAAAAAGAATAAGGTTGTCCTTTTTTTTCGTTTTTTCTCCGTTGTCTAAGTCTTTCTTTTTTTACATACGGTCTTTCAGAAGAGTCAAGGTCTATTGCCAAATCATAGGTGATTGGTCGAGCGTTACGATCCTCTTTATAGTAAATCTGAAACTCAACACTTCCCTTTTGTCCTTGGGATCGAATTCTCTCAAAACCTCCCCGCCCACGGGCATCACAGGCTTCTTCGACTCCCCCTTTTAAGCAGTCTGCAAGAAAGCCAAAAGTGTCAAAAAGCGTGCTCTTCCCAACACCATTTTTACCGATAACGGCTGTCATTGGCGTTAGTTCCTCGGCATTTTGCGTATTCCACAGCTTGCCCATAGTAATATCACGCAGCGAGCGGTAATTTATTACCCTAAATCCTTCTATTTTTGCCACTTAAGTTCCTCTGCTTCATTAGGAATGTTATAAGTTACTCTAACCATATAACAATTCAGTAACTCTAACATTATACTTGATTTTACTTAAGCCGATCGCCCATAATGCTCGGTCTTAACCCACTCGGATCGCAGTAGTTGTTCTGGATAATCTCCTAGCACATAAGTTGGCGGTGATTGAACCGTTGATGCAAGCGGCTGGTTAAGCGTGTCCTGAATTTATCACCCTCCCAGGATCGATCGAATAAACATTACTTAATTTTTGCTTTTGCGGCCCTAGATTCCACTGTGAATCCTGGAATATCTTGCAGTTCAGTTTCGCTCAAACTGTACTGTTCGCAAACCAAACTCAAACGAGTGCCGGTACTTTTAACGGCGTTGACAGAGTGAGTCAAATCTCCTTGAAAATAGATTAGCGAGTTGGCTTGTGGCTTAATCTGGCCGACTTGCTGTTTGTTGCGCCGCAGTATCAATTCTCCTCCTTGCAAGTTCGGCGGTACTTGCACGTATAAAACGCTGACGGCTGCGGGAGGTTCAACTGTTTTGCAGTACGATCGCAAAGATCGATCGATATGCGGATCGACGCGGGAACCTTCACCCAGCAACAAAGGGTTGAGGTAAAAAGCATTGCATTCAGGCAGTAATGCTTGGTCTAGATAGGGTTTGAACAAAGGGAACCGCCGTTCTACTTCGGCGATTTCCGAACGTTGAAACACTACGGAAAACCCTTTTGTGCCAATGAAATCGCGATTGAGGTTGTTGATTGCTAGATAAGGGGAGGCTAGAATTGCTCCTCGCAAGTCGTTGAGGTAGTCGATCGAGAAAGCGTTAGGATGTTGACTATAGTATTTCAAGGCACTCAAAAATCATCAAAGTTCAAGGAAACAGCAGATAGAAATGTAGCAATCGCTCAGACTTGGGATTGCTTCGTTTCTCGCAATGAGATAATAATGTTTATTTGTGTCCGCGTACTTAAGTCAAAGGTTTTTCTTAACTGCGGGCGATCGCCCGGAAGTCTCGCAACCGACTAGCAACGGCAGAATATCAGTATACAGGCGATCGTTGTGGTGATTCGATTATATTTGCAGTTTAATTATACATGATGCTGCTGGGAAGCCGATCGCCCATTTATTTTAACTTGTCCAATTGCAGGGGCGATCGCAATTTCCGCGATCGCATCCGGCCTCTGTTTTATCACCGATTTCTTGAGTTTGCTAGCTGGAAAACAGATGCGTGTTGCTGGTGTATAGGAAACATCTTGCTAAAACCAGCAATCCGTGCATTAGGTAAAACTGCTGGGAGGGCGATCGACAATATCTAACTGGCGAGAGAACGTTAATAAAGTTTACAATTAGAGAATGTGGTCTAAGAAATACCAGCAGTCGCAACAGTTACTCAGTAATTATTTCAGATTAAATTAACATTTCACAGTGGAAAAAAGCCAAGCTGCCAGCTATAATTAAAGAGTAAGGGAAAAAAAATAACTCGCTGAAACGATAACGATATGGCAACAACATTGTACGAAAAAATGGGTGGAGAGCCAGCCATTAAAGAGATAGTCGATGATTTTTACCGCGATGTTTTGGCTGACGAGATAGTGAGCCACTTCTTCGATCATACAGACATGGAAAAGCAGCGCCGCCATCAAACTGCTTTTATCTCCTATGCCCTTGGCGGCACCAAGCAATACTCAGGCCGTTCAATGGAGAAAGCACACGCAGGTTTGAATTTACAGCCTGAACACTTTGATGCAATTGTGAAGCATTTGACCGATGCAATAGTTGCCCACGGCGCATCCCAAGAGGATCTCGATGAAGCGCTAGGTAAGATCGCGACTTTGAAAGAGGCTGTTTTGTACAAGTAAGATCGAGTGAATGCAACTGGGTTTTTGCAGCCACTAGAATAGTGATAAAAGTGGAGATTTCGTAATTGTGAAGCGAAAGCTCCACTTTGTTTTTTGCCGGATATAATGAACCGCTTTCGAGGCGAAGGAAGTAGCCTGTAGGGTTCGTCAGCTCGCTCACTTATTAGGCAAGAAAAACGCTGCGGCCCGTGGCACCATACAATACTATTTTAAATGCGTAACAGCTTAAGTAGATTTAGTAAAGTACAGTAATTGTTCGGCCATCCATGAGAGCGACGCTGATTGTTTCTTCGGTGAAGTACAGGTTTTTAACTCTATCGCCGGCAACCTCATGCCACCGCATATCCCGTATGAGGGCGGGCGTTGGGCGGTTGAAACCCCAAGACAATCTGATCTTTCCCAATCCCGGCTTCGACTAGCTCATTTGTAATCCCATCCTCAATGCCATCGCGTTGAATCCAAATTTTGTCATCAATAATTTGGACGTGAGTTATACATCCATGCACTCGCCGTTTTTGCTGCCAACCCACATCAAACAGCATAAAGTGATTGCGATCGCGATCGACAATTAAGTGCTGATCGATTTCTCCAAAAGAATAGGGAATTTCTGCATACTTTCTTAAAATGGTCTCGATCGTTTGCCGATAAAACTCTAAGTTATCCATCTTCTAACCTCCGCTGTGTTCGCATCAAAAATTAGCAATTTTAAGTGATTAATTTCAACCATTAATTGTGGCAGCTCCTCTGAAAAAAAATCTAAAAACACGCTTTCTGGAATGGCTAAGTACAACAAACGCGCCGAATTCTGCCGCTCCAAAACTTGTGAATACATGATGTATTGACCTAGCGCCTGCTCCAAATCATGTACGGGTGATGGGCCGATAAAGCTTTTCACCTCCACTGCAATCCGCTGACCTTCTTTCTCTGCTGCCAATAACTTCTGTGCACCCAAATCTATATAAGCCGAGCGTCCTCCTATCTTCAAGGTTAAGGGATCGTTAGTAATCGTCCAACCATCATTTTCTAGAGCCGTTCTCACCGTATTGTGGTAAATGTCTTTAGCCATCTTCAGAGTACCTCATCCAACTTAATGTCGGCTCCTTGTCGCCCATTATACCCTGGCTACGGGTGGGGAATACTCAGTTTGGCTATAGTTCAGCCTTTTGCCAGATGACAACCCTTAACTGCTCATAGCAAAATCGATAATATTTCGAGTCAGAGTGTATGCCGCAATACTTCGGAAAACTCCAAACAACCGAACAGCCTTGGTCAATTATTGGCTCTGTACAATCGATCGATAAAACCGATTCCCTACGGGATAGCTGCGCTTCACGCACAATTCACTTCAACTGTACCAATTCCTCCCTAAACATCAGCATCCTCGCACCGAATTTAATCCGAGTGCGAATGTCCCCAAACCCCCCCCACCTAGGGCGGGCACGGGGGCACCGCCCCTACAAGGGGGAGGAAGAAATTATAGACCAACCCCCCCTTAGTAAGGGGGGGCAAGAAATTATAGACCAACCCCCCCTTAATAAGGGGGGGCTAGGGGGGGTAGAAAGCCGATCGCACTCAATAACAGTCCCTGACGAAGAGTGGGAAATTACACCATTTGAAGTGCGAGAAACAGACGAAAAAATAGAAATTGAAACATCACAAATATTGATTTCCGTAAAGCGATCTCGCGCTGCGATCGAATGCTTTGACAAATCGGGAAAACCCTTTGCTAGCGACTGCGATCGCAATATGGGATGGCGCACAGGTGCAACCGCTGGCTGGAAGCGCATCGAAGCAGACGAGCACTTCTACGGTTTCGGCGAACGCACCGGCTTTCTCGACAAACTCTCCGAAGTCAAGACAAACTGGACAACCGACTCCCTCGACTACAATTCCCTCACCGATGAAATGTACCAGGCGATCGCATTTTACATCGCCCTGAATCCCGATCGCGCTTACGGCATCTTTTTCAACACGACATTTTGGAGTCAATTCGACATCGGCGCCCAACAACCGGGAGTTTTGCGGATGGAAACCAGAGGCCCGGAACTCGACTACTACATCATTTACGGCCCGGAACCCGCCCAAATTCTCGCCACCTACACGCAGTTAACCGGCCGGATGCCGCTTCCGCCAAAATGGGCGCTGGGATACCACCAATGCCGCTGGAGCTACGAATCCGAGGACGTTGTGCGCGAGTTGGCGAAGGAATTTCGCGATCGGGCGATTCCCTGCGATGTCATCCACCTCGACATCGACTATATGCGCGGCTACCGCGTTTTTACCTGGAGCCCGAAGCGTTTCCCCGATCCCGCGAAACTGATCGCAGACTTGAAAGCAGCGGGTTTTAAGGTTGTCACGATTGTCGATCCCGGTGTCAAGTACGAACCGGAAGCAGATTATGAAATATTCGATCGCGGTGTAGAAAATGACTATTTCGTCCGTACCGCAGAGGGAAAGCTATTCCACGGTTACGTTTGGCCGGACAAAGCGGTGTTTCCCGACTTCCTGCGGCCGGAGGTACGCGAGTGGTGGGGCGAATTGCACAAAACCCTGACAGATATTGGGATTGCGGGGATTTGGAACGACATGAACGAACCTGCGATCGCCGAACGGCCTTTTGGTGACGGCGGCGAACACATCAGCTTTCCCCTGGATGCACCGCAAGGCCCGGAATCCGATCGCACAACTCACGCGGAAACCCACAATTTGTACGGTTTAATGATGGCGAAAGCTTGTGCTGAGGGGTTGCAAAAAGTGCGATCTGGCGAGCGATCTTTTGTGCTGACGCGATCGGGTTTTGCGGGCGTTCAGCGTTACTCCTCGGTGTGGATGGGCGACAATCAATCGCAGTGGGAACACTTAGAAATGTCGCTACCAATGCTTTGCAATATGGGGCTTTCCGGCGTGGCGTTTGTCGGTTGCGACATCGGCGGCTTTGCGGGGAATGCAACGGCTGAATTGTTCGCGCGGTGGATGCAGGTGGGGATGCTGTATCCCTTGATGCGCGGTCATTCGGCGATGAGTACGGCGCAGCACGAACCCTGGGTTTTTGGCGATCGCACTGAGAAGATTTGTCGCGAATACATCAATTTGCGCTATCAGTTGTTGCCTTATATTTACACGTTGTTTTGGGAAGCTGCGACGACGGGAACGCCGATTTTGCGACCGTTACTATATCACTTTCCGCGCGATCGCACAACTTATCACCTTTACGATCAAGTATTACTCGGCCCGTCGCTGATGGCTGCACCTGTTTACCGGCCGGGAGTTGAA